>LZQN01000009.1_pt1 | contig 88133 bp, 91 predicted proteins | sample 768531 | NCBI WGS metagenome assembly LZQN01 (sample SAMN05207080, study PRJNA324506) | oil field metagenome | isolation source: sample BH-FW-7 from oil reservoir | place: India: Bombay High | collected 2015-12-02
ATGTACTCTACAGGGAAAACTTACGAGGTGATTCGCCTGGGTGTATTTTCCCCGAAGCTGTATCTATAGACCAACTAGGCCCAGGTGAAGTGGGTTTTCTCTGTGCCAATATTAAAGAGTTAAAGGATGCAAGGTTGGTGATACCATTACCCATCCCAAAAGGCCTACTCAGTCACCTTTTCCTGGGTTTAAAAAAATAAAACCCATGGTATTTTGTGGTCTTTATCCTGTAGACCCTGGAGATTACGAAGATTTGAAGTTTGCTCTGGAAAAGTTGCAGCTTAATGATTCTTCTCTGTTTTTTGAAGCAGAAACTTCCCAGGCCTTAGGCTTTGGTTTTCGTTGTGGTTTTCTAGGCCTTTTACACATGGAGATAGTGCAGGAAAGACTGGAAAGAGAATTTAAGGTTAACTTGATAGCTACTGCTCCTTCAGTGGTTTATAAGGTGGTGAAGATGAGTGGAGAAATAGTTAATGTAGATAATCCAGCCAAATTGCCTCCTCCAGTAGAGATTGCGGCCATTAAAGAACCTTATGTGCGAATGGAAATATATGTGCCCAATGAGTTTGTGGGCAATGTTTTTAAGCTCTGCGAAGAAAAAAGGGGTATTCAAAAGGATTTGCGCTACTTAACGCCCTCGCGGGTGATTGTTACCTATGAACTTCCTTTTGCAGAGATAGTGTATGACTTTTTTGACCGCTTAAAGTCTGTTACCCGTGGTTTTGCTTCTTTGGATTATGAGGTAATAGATTTTAGGGAGTCTGATCTGGTGAAACTGGATATTTTGATTAATGCTCGCCAGTGGATGCCATGGCTACTATCGTGCACAGGGATAAAGCCTATTACAAAGGTAGGGCCCTGGCTCTGAAATTAAAAAAGGTTATTCCCAGGCAGCTTTTTGAAGTGGTTATTCAGGCAGCTATTGGCAATAAAATTATTGCCCGGGAAAGGATTGCTCCTTTGCGTAAAAACGTTACAGCCAAGTGTTATGGCGGCGATATTACCAGAAAGCGTAAACTTCTGGAAAAACAAAAAGAAGGCAAAAAGAGAATGAAAAAAATGGGTAATGTGGAAGTGCCACAGGAAGCCTTTTTGTCCGTGCTTAAGGCGGATGAATAAGTTCAAAAAGAGGAGTGTGAGATGGACATAGAAAAAATAAAATTTTTAACTGCTCTTACTCTGGTAGTTTGTTTTCTTTTACTCCCTCTTGGTAGTTTGGGTTTAAGTTTTTTTATGAATTGGGTTCTAAACTCAAAAAAAGGTGCTTTTGGATAAACTGGCCCAACAAATTGCCAGGCAGGGTTTAATCTTTGGGTTGGGTGTAGGGATAAGTTTGGCCATCCTTTCTTTTTGGCCTGGATTTGGCGTAAAAGTAAATATGGATTTTCTAAGTTCTCCTCTGTGGACACAGGGACTTATTTTTTTAGGCGCTAGCTTACTTTTAACTATTTCTTACTTTGCTCTCTGGAAGTCCTTAAAAAACATTAAAGTATTACATTTATTGCTGGGGATAGGCGCTATAGTTTTCTACAAGCTCTTTTTATTTAACTTCTTTAGAGTTAGCTATAATTTGCTCTTGGTAAGTAATACCAATTATCCTCCTCTAAATTCCATATTTTATCCTGTTGTAGGACAGCTTTTCATCTTAAGTTTTCTGTTTTCCACTAGTATGGCTTTTATTTTTCTGATTCTGAGAAGAAAAATAGACGACTTTGGGCGGGATTATTACCGTTATGCCTTACATGTGTTAAGTAAAAGCGGTATTCTGGTCCTTGTTTTAAGTATAATCCCCTGCTTGGTAGTATTTTACCTTTTACAAGAAAGGTTTGTGTTTGCTCCGCTTATCCAGCCTGGAGCGGTAATTATTTTAGCCATGCTTTTTCATTTTTTTGTTTTCTACTGGTTGCTTAAACAAAATCAACCCTTGCGCTATAAGGGGCTGATTTCCCTTTTACCTTTGGGGAGCATGGTTTTACTCTTTTTTAGGCTTGTTTCCTATTTTGAGCTTTTTAAAATGGCTGGGCACTAGTTTTTTTCTTTTTAACAAGAGCAAACAAAAAAAGGGGCCACCCAAAAGAGCGGTCAGGGCCCCTACAGGTATTTCTTCTCCTCCTGTTAAAAGAAGACGGGCTAAGATATCTGCTCCCAAACTTAAGCTCCCTCCTAAAAGGCCACTTAGAGGTAGCAGAGTGGAAGAAGTATAAAATCCCTGCAATCTTAGAAGGTGGGGGCCAACTAGGCCGATAAAGCCAATTACTCCAGCTACACTTACACTGGCTCCTGTTAAAATGCTGGCAGCTAGAAAAAAGAAGAGGCGGTAAAAGTGAGGGTTGAGCCCCAGGGTGTGGGCTTCCAGGTCGCCCAGGGAAAGAAGGCTTAATTGTTTTAGATTAAAAAACAAAAAAAGGTGTCCTAAAAGGAAAAAAGGCAGAAAAATTTTTACTTCTAGCCAGGAACGATTGGCAAAGCTTCCTAAAATCCAAAACACAATGGAGCCCACTTTTTCTTCATCCAAAGATTTTAAAATGGAGATAAGGGCAGAGAAAAAGGTGGTGAGGATAATGCCTGCCAGGATTAGGGTTTCCTTTTGAAAAAAGTGTTTATGCCAGTTTAAATAAAGGACCAAAAGCAGGGTGATAAAAGCCCCTGCAAGGCTGAAAAGAGGAAGGGAATAAAGGCCAAAGGGGAAAAATCCCCAAAAAAGGGCCAGGCTGGCCCAGAAGGCAGCCCCAGAAGAAATGCCCAGAGTAAAGGGTTCGGCCAGGGGATTGTTTAAAATATTTTGTAGAGTAGCCCCGCTGGTAGCTAAGGAAAAGCCAACCAGATAGGCTAAAAGGGTCCTGGGTACTCTTATTTGCCAGAAAATGGTTGACTCTACTCCTGCTTTTAAGTGGTAGATATCTAGATTTACAGGGCCTGCTAAAAGAGATAAGTAAGCCAGGATAAGGCTTATACTGAGAAGTAAAAGGGCAAAAACACAGGTTCTTAGCATGCAAAGAAACTCTCTTATTTTAGCTGCCTGGTCAAGTGGTTGTGGTAAGACCTCTTTGAGCCTGGCCTTTATAGCCAGCTTAAGGAAAAAAGGTATTCAAGTTTATCCCTTTAAGATTGGCCCGGATTTTTTGGACCCTTTATACCTGGGGAAAGTAGCTAATACTTCCTGTTATAATCTGGATTTGTTTTTTAGTCCCCTGGAACATGTGCAGGATTTGCTCAAAAAAGACGGTTTTAATTTGATTGAAAGTGTAATGGGGTTTTATGATGGAGACAAGCAGGGTCAAAATTCCACTGCTCATCTGGCCTTTTCCCTGGATATACCTGTTTTTTTAATAGTAGAGCCTTTAAAAGCAGCTAATAGCCTGGCTGCAGTTGTTTATGGCTTTTGCCAGCTTAGACAAGAAGGCAAATTAATAAAAGGAATTATTTTAAATAAATATACTTCCTTACGCCAGGTAGAGCTTTTAGAAGCCAGCTTAGAGCAATATAACTTGCCTCCTTTAGTAGGCGCTTTTCCCAAGGGCAGTTTGCCAGAACTAAAGTCAAGGTATTTAGGACTTTATAATCAGGTGGATTTAAGTGGTGCAGATAGACAAAGGCTAGAAGAGGCTGGAGAAAAGTATTTTTTTGGGAAAGGATATCTAAGGTATGTGCTTTTAAAAAGGAGAAGTAGATTCTGCCAGGATTAAGCCAGGGAAAAGGCAGGTAAAAAAGGTAAAACTGGGCGTAATTTTAGATGAAGCTTTAATTTTTACTATCAAGCCCAGTTAGAAGCCCTGAAACAAAGGGGGTGGAACTGGTTTTTTTTCCAGCCTTACTACTAAAACCCTTCCTTCCAATTTAAAGGGCCTTTATATTGGGGGAGGCTATCCTGAACTTTACGCTTCCCTGTTAAGTGCCAATAAAAGCTTACTTGAAGATATCCGGAAATTTGGCCTGGAGGGTGGAAAAATCTATGCTGAATGTGGAGGTTTGATTTTTTTGACTCAAGGAATAGAAGGCCAGGATAAATTTTATCCTCTGGTAGGATTATTAAATACAAGGGTAAAGCTTTTACCTAAAAAGGCTTATTTAGGTTATGTAAAGGTAAAGATAAATAGGGATTGTGGCTGGTTTAGAAGGGACACTTTGCTTAAAGGACATGAATTTCACTATTCCACTTTATTAGATAAAAATGTTTTAGGCGTAGAAAATGTATATGAAGTGGTAGATAGTCTGGATAATCCTCTTGAAAGCAAGGGGTTTTATTTTAAAAATATCTTAGCCAGCTATATTCACTTATATTTTGCCCATCAAGAAGAGGTATTAGATAATTTTTATTCTTTTTTAAAGGAAAGTTAAATGAAAGGTATAATTGTTATTAATCATGGCAGTAGAAATGAAGATGCCAGACAGGATTTTTTAAATAAGGTAGAAAAGTTAAAACAAAGGGCCAGAGGTTATGTTTTGGCTGGAGCCTTTTTTTCTCTGGGCAAACCCAGTGTAGAAGAGGTAATGCAAGGTTTTAAAGAGCAGGGAATAACTAAAGTTGGCTGGTATCCCTATTTTTTAAATTCAGGCAATCATGTACGTCTGGACTTGCCTGCTTTAAAGGATAGGTTAACTCAAGACCTGGCAATGGAAATAGAGATTTTGCCCGGGCTTTATGCTGAACCTCTACTGGAAGAACTGGTTTTTGAAAGCATTGCTTCTTTTCTGGAGAGCAAATATCCCGGTTTGCCTGAGGAAATAGAAGCTAGTAGCCTGGATTTTATTGAGCAGAGCTTAAAGATTAATTTTTTCTCTAGGGAAGAAAGGGAAGTGGTTAAAAGGGTGATTCACGCTACTTGTGATTTTTCCTTTGCCCAAACTATGCGCTTTCATCCCCAGGCTATAAGCACAGGCATTTCTTTGCTCAAACAAGGGGCGAAAATTTTTTGTGATGTCAATATGGTTAGAGCTGGGCTTACTTCCTTTAACTCCTTTTGTTTGATTAAGGACAAAGAGACCTTAGAATTGTCCAAAAGGGAAAAGATAACCAGGGCAGCAGCAGCTTTTAGGTTGTTGCAAGAAGAGATTGCTGGTTCTATTGTAGTTATTGGCAATGCACCTACTGCCCTGGAAGAAGTACTTGCTTTAGCCAGGGTAAAACATATAAGGCCTGGATTGGTGGTGGGAGTGCCAGTGGGATTTGTAGGGGCAGCTTTGGCCAAAAGGCGTTTGAGTGAAAGTGATTTGGTGTACATTACCAATTGGGGACCAAGGGGTGGTAGCCCGGTAGCTGCTGCTATTTTAAATGCCTTAAAGAAACTGGTTTAAGGGTGAGAAAATGAGTAAAAAGGTTTCCAGAAGAGGTTTTTTAAGGGGGATGTTAAACCCTTTTAGGCGGGATGAAGAAGAAGGTTTTAGTGGACTTAGCCCTTTGTTAGTCAGAGGGGATAAGGCTCTGGAACAGGGTGATTTTAAGCTGGCTATAGAATGTTATGAGAAGTTTTTGGAAGAGGAGCCAGATAGTCTGGAAGTGTTGAAAAAATGTGGGTATGCCTATTTTAAGGCTGGAGAGTTTGAACAGAGCAGAAAATATTTTAATAAAGTTATGGAAGTAAGGCCCAAGGAAAATTTTTGTTTGCTTTATTTAGGGCTTGGCTGGGCCAAACAGGGAAATTTGGAACAGGCTGTTAGCTATTGGAAGTCCTATTTTAATATCCAAAAGCCCCTGGTGCAAAGAACCATTAACTCTGTGGTAGCCCTTTTTGAAGCCAAAGAGGACCAGGACCCTCTCAAGGTAGCTAAAGAAGTGGAAGAAGCTATTTTAGAGCAGAAAAAAACAAAGTAAGGTTTTTTAAAGAGTCCAGTTATTTTAGTTAATCTTCCAGAAAAAGCCAGCTTTTGCTGGCTTTTCTTTTTTTAACTTTTAAAAAGAATTTACTAATATTTTTACTTGTTTGCTCCACAGCATTTTTTGTATTTTTTGCCACTTCCACAGGGACACGGGGCATTGCGACCAATTTTAGGAGCTTTTCTTTTGACTGGGCTGGGCTTGGCTGTATCTGTTTCTCCTCCAATGAGGTTTAAATCCTGCTCTTCTTTGTGCTTAAATTCCTCTTCTTTTACCTGTTGGGGCTCTATGCGCAGGTGGCATAAGGCTTTGAGGGTGTTTTCCTTGATATTAAAGAGCATATCCTGAAAAAGTTCAAAGCCTTCTCGTTTGTATTCTTGCTTGGGGTCCTTTTGGCCATAACCACGCAGTCCAATTCCTTCTTTTAGGTGATCCATGTTGAGCAGGTGCTCTTTCCAGTTGCGGTCCAGACTTTCCAGAAGGAAAAAGCGTAAGATTTCCTGGTAATAGTCTCCTGCCTGTCCTTTTAACTCCTCTAAAATTTGCAATATACCTTTTTTAGCTTCTTCATAAGTAGGCAGGGTCTTTAGCTCCAGTACTCTTTTAAGGTTAAAGATTTCCTTTAACTTAGCCAGGACTAACTTTTCTGTTTCAGGATCTACTTTTTTGTTTTCTGAACAAGGGGCATAGACTTCTTCCAGGAGGTCATCTACAAATTCCTGGATAATAGGCTCCAGGTCCTCAGCCAGCATGAGTTCCTTTCTCTGGGCATAGATGACCAGGCGCTGCTGGTTCATGACATCGTCGTATTCCAGCAGGGTTTTTCTGATTTCAAAGTTGTGGGCTTCTACTCTTTTCTGGGCGTTTTCTATGGCTCTGCTTACCAGTTTGTTTTCTATGGGCTGGTCGTCTTCCATGCCCAGTTTGTCCATAAGACCAGAAATGCGGTCAGAACCAAAAAGGCGCATCAAGTCATCTTCTAAGGACAGGAAAAATCTGGAAGAACCAGGGTCGCCCTGGCGTCCACTTCTTCCCCTTAACTGATTATCGATTCTTCTACTTTCATGCCTTTCTGTGCCAATGATGTGCAGGCCGCCCAGTTCCTTTACTCCAGGTCCAAGCACAATGTCTGTTCCTCTTCCCGCCATATTGGTGGCAATAGTCACTCTGCCCTTTTCACCAGCCTTGGCTATGATTTCTGCTTCTTTTTCGTGGTATTTGGCGTTTAGTACCTCGTGGGGAATTTTCTCTTTTTTGAGCAGGCGCGAAAGTAGTTCGGACTTTTCAATGGAAGTGGTACCCACTAAAATGGGCCTGCCTATTTTGTGCAGTTCTTTTATTTCTTTAACTATGGCCCTATATTTAGCTTCCTGGGTACGATAAATTACATCTGGATAATCAATACGAATCATGGGCTTGTGCGTGGGAATAACTACTACATCCAGGTCGTAAATCTGTTTGAATTCCACGGCTTCTGTGTCAGCAGTACCGGTCATGCCTGCCAGCTTATTATAAAGGCGGAAATAATTTTGAAAGGTAATACTGGCTAAGGTCTGGTTTTCTGCTTCTACTTTTACTCCTTCTTTGGCTTCCAGGGCCTGGTGCAAGCCATCGCTATATCGTCTGCCCGGCATAAGTCTGCCTGTAAATTCATCTACAATAATAACCTGCCCATCTTTAACAATATAATCCACATCGCGTTTAAAGAGGTAGTGGCCTTTAGGGCCTGTAAGACATGGTGCTGTAGGTTGATGTGCTTGGGGTCAAAGAGGTTGTCCACTTTTAAAATTTCTTCCAGGCGTTTTATTCCTTCTTCTGTAAGAGTAACGGTTTTTAACTTTTCATCCACTTCAAAGTGGGTGTCTTTTTTTAGTAAGGGTACAATTTTATCTATTTTGGAATAAAGATAGGTGGACTCATCAGAAGGTCCAGAAATAATAAGAGGAGTCCTGGCTTCATCTATTAAAATGGAGTCCACTTCGTCCACTATGGCGTAGTTTAATTCTCTTTGTACCAGCTGGTGAGGATAAAATTTCATGTTGTCTCGAAGATAATCAAAGCCAAATTCGTTATTGGTGCCATAGGTAATATCTGCCTTATAGGCAGCTTTGCGCTCTTCATCATCAAGGCCGTGGACAATCACCCCCACGGAAAGCCCCAGGAATTTATAGATGTTGCCCATCCATTCCGCGTCTCTTTTGGCCAGGTAGTCGTTTACAGTAACCACATGTACACCTTTGCCTGACAGGGCGTTTAAAACCACAGGCAGGGTGGCGACCAGGGTTTTACCTTCACCTGTTTTCATTTCTGCGATTTTGCCTTGATGAAGGGCAATACCACCGATTAATTGCACATCAAAGTGGCGCATATTTAAGGTACGTTTGCCTGCTTCCCTTACCAGGGCAAAAACCTCTGGAAGTAATTCGTCTAAGGGCTTGCCCTTGGCCACTTGTTCTTTATATTCAGCTATTTTGGCTCGCATTTGGTCATCTGTAAGTTTGCTTACAGAATTTTCCAGATTGTTTATTTGGTCTACCAGGGGAGAGATTTTCTTGAGATAACGGTCGTTTTTGGTACCAATTATTTTTTTACTAAAAAATTAAGCATTGTTCTCCTCTATAAATTGTATTGCTTCTAGCCAGTGAGCTATTTTATTTCTTGGACTAGAAAGTCTTAACTGGATAAGACATCCAAGGCAATTAGTAAAGATGGGAAGTTTTTCCTGGATTTGACTCCAGAAATGTTGAGTTACCTTGGTGGTAAGCTCTTGTTTTTTAATCTAAGACTTCCTCCCAGGCCACAACAAAAATCTATAGTCTCTTTGCTGGTAAGATGTTTAGCAAAAAATCATGGGCAGTATGACAGGAGTGATGAGCTATAAAATCAAAGGAATTTTCTGCCTTAAAATAGGTTAAAAATTTATCTGCCAGGAACAAGTTTTTTTCAGGAATAAGATAATTGCTTAAACCGTGATAACAAGAAGTACAAAAGGTAATTACTAGAGGTTGTCCCTTTGCTTCCCAGAGGGATAGGTTGTGCTCTTTGGCCTTGCTGGCCTTTTGCGGAAAACCAGTTAAGAGGTAAGGTAGTCCACAACACTCCCACTTTAAGTCTTCTAAAACCCTTAATCCCAGTAGTCCTAGCATTTTTTCTAATTTTGACCTTAAATGGGGGAAATAGGGCCCTAAACAACCAGAAAATATCACCACCTCAGTGGACCAGTTTAACTTTTGGGTGCAGGAAAGGTATAATTGTTCAGGAAAAGGCGTAAATATATTTTTCTTGGAAGTAAGTGAGAGTAGAGAAGGGGTGATTCTTTTTAGAGGCTCCCTGGGCAACTGGTCTAAAATCCAGGCATATAAGTGCTCACTAACAAATTTATTTTTGGCTTTGAGTTTAGCCAGTTCTTGAGCAAAGTTTAAACCCTGCGTGCATACTTTAGCGCAGCGTTCACAACCCAGACAGTAGCTGGCTAGTTTTTCCAGGATTTTGGGCTTGATTTGAGGGGCCTTGGAGAGTAAAAACCATTTCCCTCGCGGCCCCAAGTCTTCCCTTAGGGTGCTTAAAAATAAAGGGCAAACACTTAGGCATTTACCACAGGATATACACCTATTTTCTGCAGTCATTTTTCTAGACAAGTAATAGTTTTTTTTTTAACCTTTTTAGTTTAGAGATAGCTATGGAACAGATTTCTGTAATTTCCCAAATTCAAGCAAGGGTACAAAAGGCCCGGCAGGAAGGAAAGGTCATTTCCCTGGTGCCTACCATGGGGTATTTCCACGAAGGGCACCTAAGCCTTATGCGCTATGCCCGCAAGCATTCTGATTTGGTCCTTGTTTCGCTTTTTGTCAACCCAACCCAGTTTGGCCCAGGAGAAGACTTTGAAGCCTATCCCAGGGATTTGGAAAGGGATAAAAAACTTGCCCAGGAGCAGGGCGTAGATATCCTTTTTACTCCCAGTAAGGATGAGATGTATCTTCCCAATCATTTGACCTATGTACGAGTGGACAAGCTGGATAAGTTTTTGTGCGGCAGGAGTAGACCTACCCATTTTCAGGGAGTATGTACAGTAGTTTTAAAGTTATTTAATATCTGCCAGCCAGATTTTGCAGTTTTTGGGCAAAAGGATTGGCAGCAGCTTATAATTATAAAGAAAATGGTTGAAGACTTAAATGTGGGCGTAAAAGTAGTAGGCCATCCCATTGTAAGAGAGCCAGATGCCTGGCCATGAGTTCTAGAAATGTTTACCTTTCTAAAGAGGAGAGAAAACAAGCAGCCAAGATCTATCAGGGACTTCTTCTGGCCAAGAAGCTGGTAGAGCAGGGAGAAGTAGAAACTAGCAGGATAAAAGAAAGGGTGCAAAATTTTTATCAAGAGCAGATCCCTTTGGGAAAGTTAGATTACCTGGAGATTGTGCATCCCTTTGAACTTACATCCCTTGAGAGAATAGAAGACAAGGCCCTTATGGCTGTAGCCATGCAGGTGGGCAAGGCCAGATTGATAGATAATCTTTTGTTGCGAGGAAGTTTAGATGTTTAGAGAGTTTTTATTGGCAAAAATTCACAGGGCTACTGTTACTGAAGCCAGACTGGATTATGAGGGTAGTATTTCCATTTGTCCAGAGCTCTTAAAGGCCAGTGGTATTTTGCCTTTTGAAAAGGTTGAGGTCTATAATTTAAATAATGGAGAGAGGTTTGCCACCTATGCTATTCTGGGCAAAAAAGGTGAGATTGCTTTAAATGGCGCTGCTGCTCACAAGGGAAAGCCAGGAGATAAGGTGATAATTGCCGCTTATACCCATTTAACCCCTGCAGAGATAAATTCTCATAAACCTAAGATTGTGCTGGTGGGTAAAGAGAATAAGATTAAGAGAGTAAAATAAGTGTCAGCAGAAAGGCCTACTCTTTTTAAGCGCTTTAGGTCTTTTATCAAGGCCAACTTAATTGCCGGACTACTTTTTCTTACCCCTCTGGCAGCGACTTTTTATTTTTTAAAGTTTACTATTACCTGGATTGATAGAATTTTACTCCTTATTCCCCCAGCCTATAGGCCAGAGAACTTTTTACCTTTCCCAGTGCCTGGTTTAGGGATTTTTGTTTTATTTTTTATTTTACTCTTTACAGGCGTTCTGGTTAGAAATTATCTGGGAAGTAAACTGGTTGCGCTCTGGGAATATATTATTTCCAAAATTCCCTTGGTAAATAAGTTTTATATTTCTGTAAAACAACTTATTGAGACCATTTTAAATGGAGGAAGTAAGGACTTTAAAAGAGTGGTTTTGGTTGAATTTCCCAAGGATGGAGTGTATTCTTTAGGTTATGTAACGGGAGTTGCTGTTGGTGAAATCCAGCAGAAAACCAAAAAAAAGGTGTTAAACATTTATGTTCCCACCACTCCCAACCCCACTTCAGGCTATTACCTGGTGGTGCCAGAAGAAGAGGTCATTCCTCTGGAGATGAGTGTAGAAGATTCTTTTAAGTTGCTTATTTCAGGTGGGATCATAAATCCTGATGAAACCCCTAAAAAAAACAAGAAGTAAGGAGGAAACAATGCTTTTAACTTCAGAAAATATTATTTTGCCTCAGAATCTGTTACTGAAGGGCATCCAGATAAAGTTGCAGACCAGATTTCTGATGCTATTTTAGATGCAATTATTGGCCAGGACCCCAATGCTAGAGTGGCCTGTGAAACTCTGGTTACCACTGGTTTGGCCTTTATTGCTGGTGAAATTTCCACCACTGCTTATGCGGACTTTCCAGAGATTGTCAGAGAAACTGTGAAGAACATTGGCTATACAGATGCTGCTATGGGCTTTGATTATGCTACCTGTGCAGTTATTTCTTCCATTGACAAGCAATCTCCAGACATTGCCATGGGTGTAAATCGGAAAAATCCAGAAGAGCAGGGAGCTGGAGATCAGGGAATGATGTTTGGCTTTGCTGTAGAAGAGACTCCCACGCTTATGCCTGCTCCCATTTATTGGGCTCATAAGTTGTCTAGAAGGCTTTCCTATGTGCGTAAAAATAATATTTTAGACTTTTTACGCCCAGATGGAAAAACAGAAGTGAGCATTGAGTACATAAAAGGGGTCCCCACCCGTATTGATAGTGTAGTGGTGGCTGCCCAGCACAATGAAAATGTGTCTTATGAAGATCTGGTAGAAGCCATTAAAGAGGAAGTTATTTTTAAGACCTTGCCTGAAGACATGGTGGATAGAAAGCAGATTAAAATCTATATCAATACCACCGGTCGTTTTGTCGTGGGTGGTCCTCAAGGAGACTGTGGGCTTACAGGTCGAAAAATTATTCAGGATACCTATGGTGGCATGGGCCATCACGGAGGAGGTGCCTTTTCTGGTAAAGATCCTTCCAAGGTGGACCGCTCTGCTGCTTATATGGCCAGGTATATTGCCAAAAATATTGTGGCTGCAGGATTGGCCAAGAAGTGTGAAGTGCAAATTGCCTACGCCATTGGCGTGGCTGAGCCTGTTTCTGTATTTGTCACCACTGGAGGCACAGGAGTGGTGCCAGATGAAACCTTGCAAAAGGCAGTAATGGAAGTCTTTGACCTCAGACCTTTTGCCATTATCAAAAGGCTTAACTTGCTTCGTCCCATTTATAAGAAAACCGCATGTTATGGCCACTTTGGAAGAGAAGATGTGGATTTTACCTGGGAAAAGACTGATGCAGTAGAAGATTTAAAGACTGCCTGTAAGATTTAAGCTTATTAAAAAGAATAAATAAAAAAAGAGCCACTCTTAAGAGTGGACTCTTTTTTAGGGTTAATATCTATAATGCTCTGGCTTATAAGGCCCTTCAATGGGTACGCCTAAGTACTCAGCTTGTTTGGGGGTTAATTTTTCCAGTCTAACGCCTAGCCTATCCAAATGTAATCTGGCTACTTCTTCATCCAGTTTTTTAGGTAAGACCATAACTTTGGGCTCATATTGGTTTTTGGCCAGTTCTATTTGAGCCAGTACCTGGTTGGTAAAACTGGCGCTCATTACAAAACTGGGATGGCCTGTAGCACAACCTAGATTGACCAATCTTCCTTCTGCCAGAACAATAATGGACTTACCAGATTCCAAAATCCACTTGTCCACCTGGGGCTTTATGTTGATTCTTTTACATTTGGGGTTGTTTTCCAGATAGCTCATTTCTATTTCTGAATCAAAATGTCCAATATTACAGACTATGGCTTCATTTTTCATCCTTTCCATATGTTCGCCTCGAATGACATCACAGCAACCAGTAGCAGTGACAAAGATATCTCCCAGGGGAGCCACTTCTTCCATGGTTTTTACTTCATAACCCTCCATGGCAGCTTGCAGGGCACAGATGGGGTCGATTTCCGTGATAATCACTCTAGCTCCCATACCTCTCAGGGCCTGGGCACAGCCCTTGCCCACATCTCCATAGCCACAGACCACAGCTACTTTACCTGCAATCATTACATCTGTAGCTCTTTTGATTCCATCGATTAAAGATTCCCTGCAACCATACAGGTTATCAAACTTGGATTTGGTCACAGAGTCATTAACATTGATAGCTGGGAAAAGCAGCTCTCCAGTTTTTTCTAACTGATACAAGCGATGAACTCCTGTGGTGGTTTCTTCAGAAACTCCCCTGATGTTTTTAGCAATGCGTGTCCATTTTTCTGGGTCTTTTTTTAAGCTGTGTTTTAATCTTTCTACCAGAACCTGCATGTCCTTGTGCTCAAAGGTTTGTTCCAGAAAGGAAGGATCTTTTTCTGCTTTTACTCCCAGATGGATAAATAGAGTGGCATCCCCTCCGTCATCTACAATAAGGTCAGGACCAGAGCCATCAGGCCAGGTCAGGGCTTGTTCTGTACACCACCAGTATTCTTCAATGGTTTCCCCTTTCCAGGCAAAGACCTTGGCCAGGCCAGCTTTAACCACTGCAGCTGCAGCCTGGTCCTGGGTGGAAAAGATATTACAGGAAGCCCAGCGGATATCTGCGCCTAGTTTGTGAAGGGTCTGGATAAGCATGGCAGTTTGAATGGTCATGTGCAAACTGCCCATGATTTTTAAGCCCTTTAAGGGCTTTTCTTCCCCATACTTTTCTTGCAAAGCCATAAGACCTGGCATTTCATTTTCAGACAGGGCCATTTCCTTTAACCCCAAATCAGCCAGGGACATATCTTTAACTTTGTATTCAAGTTCTGGTTGTAATTCTAAAAACATATATTCCTCCTCTAACAATCTATAAAAAGAGGTTTAACCTCAAAGGATGGGTTTTAGCAAGTTTTTAAGCTTATAAAAAAATTGCCCTTTTCTCTTTTTTTAGTTTACTTGATAATTAATTACTAAATGATTAAGAAAATAGACTAGGAAAAACACAATATAAATAAGGGAGTAAAAACAATGAAAATAAGTTGCCCTAATTGTGGTTTTAGCCGGGATGTGCCTGAGGAAAAAATACCTCCCAAGGCAACCCGGGCTACCTGCCCTAAGTGTGCCCATAAATTTGAATTTAGAAAAGCAGAGCCTGCCCCATCTTTTATTCCTAGTTTTAGTCAGGAAGAAGAAGTAAAAAGGGAGCCAGAAATAACACCTACACCTGTAGAAAAAGAGACCACTCAGGAGGTTTTAGCAGAATCTTCTCTGGAGGAAAAAGAGAAAAAGGAAAAGCCCCAGGCAGAAGGTTTGTGGGAAAAGTTAGAAGGTCTAAAACCAGAAGAAGACCCTCAAGTCTTATCTGAAGAAAAGGTTGAAAAAGAGCAAAAAACCGACCCAAAAGAAGAGATCCCCTGGGAGCATCTGGAAAATTATGGTTTTTTCCCTGGGTTTTTTTTGACCTTAAAGAAAACTTTGTTTTCTCCTGGAAAGTTCTTTAGTCAAATGGAGTTTAATGGCTTTGGTAAGCCCTTAGTTTATTATCTTTTGCTAGCTGAAGTCCAGGCAATTTTTACTTTTTTGTGGGAAATGCTGGGCATATTCCCGCACTTACAACAGGAAAACGCTCAGCTAGGTGGGCTTGTGGGCCTTTCAGCATGGGTTTTGGCTCTTTACTAATACTTATTTTTTATCCCTTGCTCTTGACAGGAGCTCTTTTTTTGGCAGCCGGGCTTAATCATCTTTTTTTGAGTATTTTTCGGGCCGGGAATAAAGGTTTTGAAGGTACTTTTAGAGCCATAAGTTATGCCAGTTCACCTTTGATTCTGGGCATTATTCCTGGGATTGGCCAGTTTGTAGGTGCCCTTTGGTCCATGGTGTTGAGTATAATAGCTTATTAAAAGGTACATGAGACCACTTATACCCGGGTAATTTTGGCTTTACTCCTGACTCCTTTTATTTTAGGGCTAAGTCTCTTTTTGGTGTTTAAGTTCTTGGTCTAGAGAGTGTTAAATTATGTTTAAAAAATTAAAGGCTTTTTGGCGACAGATTAAACTTCAGCAAAGGTTGAAAGCAGAATTAAAGCCAGCCTATTTTCATAAAACTACAGAAGAAATATTGTATCTGACCAGATTGGCAGAGCAAATTTTACCTCCTGATGAAAAGTTTAAATCCAGAATTGTAAAAATTCGCCTGGAGATGTTAAAGCTTAAAAAGTTAATTGCTGAAGATGAATTTGATAAATTGCCTTTAAAAACCAGACAAGAATTGAGAAAAAGCTTAGAGCTTTCTAAGCACCAATTGGAAGAAAGCCTTGGTTTTGTAAAACCACCTACAAAAATTATTCAATAGAAAAAGAGGTTGTTATGATAGGTATTTCCAAGCTTTATTGTGATAATATTGAGCCTTCAGATGCCTTGCGTTATGGCAGGCATTCTAAAAAATTACCTTCCCATTTGCTCCAATTTTCCAAAGACAAAAAACCGGTAGTAGTCTGGAATATGACCAAAAGGTGTAACTTGCGTTGCGTGCATTGTTATGCCCAGGCAGTAAGTGAAGAAGGAGTAGATGAAATTTCTACCACCAGGGCCAAAGAGATTATTGATGATCTGGCCAGTTATGGCGCTCCTGTACTGTTATTTAGTGGGGGAGAGCCCTTGGTGCGAAAGGATTTGGTAGAGCTTGCCCATTATGCTGTATCCAAGGGCATGCGTGCAGTTATTTCCACCAATGGCACTCTTATTACCAGGGAAAAGGCCAAGGAGTTAAAAGAGGTAGGGCTTTCTTATGTGGGGATTTCCCTGGATGGGGGAGAAGAGGTGCACGACCGCTTTCGCAAAGTACCTGGCTCCTTTCAAAAGGCCATGGAAGGCGTAGAAAACTGTCAAAAAGAAGGTTTAAAGGTAGGATTGCGTTTTACCATCAATAAGAGAAATGTAGAGGAAGTTCCCAAGATATTTAAGATTTTAGAGGAAAGGGAAATTCCCCGGGTATGTTTTTATCATTTAGTCTATTCTGGTCGAGGCTCAGAGTTGATTAAAGAGGATTTGGATCATGCTGAGACCAGGAAAGTGGTAGATTTGATTATGGACTTGACCCAGGAACTATTTGCCAGGGGCAAGAAAAAAGAAGTTTTGACTGTAGATAATCACGCTGATGGCCCTTATGTTTACTTAAGGTTGTTAAAAGAAAATCCCGCCAGGGCAGCAGAGGTGTACGAGCTTTTGCAGTTTAACGAAGGCAATAATTCTGGAAGAGGAATAGGTTGTATTTCCTGGGATGGAAGCGTTCACGCAGATCAGTTCTGGCGTAATCACACCTTTGGCAATGTCCTGGAAAGGCCTTTTTCTGAAATCTGGGAAGATCCCAGGATTGAACTGTTGCAAAAGTTAAAAAACAAAAAGGCTTATGTAAAAGGTAGATGTGCTAAGTGTAAGTATTTAAACATCTGTGCAGGTAATTTCAGGGCTAGAGCTGAAGCCTATTATGGCGATATCTGGGCTCCAGACCCTGCCTGCTATCTCACAGATGAGGAAATAGGCTTAAAATAAGGTTCTTTAACTTTTTCTGGTGCCTAACTCAGGCTTAATAGGGAATCCTGTGCAAATCAGGAGCGGTCCCGCCGCCGTGAGCCCTAAGAAAACCTAAACTTCCTGGTGTGCCACTGCCTAAAAAGGTGGGAAGGCCGAAGTTTAGGGGGGTGAGCCGGAAGACCTGCCAGAAAAAGTCTGGACCGTTTGGGTAACGGGGGCTTTACCCAAACGCGTGTCTTTTTTTGGCTAGCCCCAAAAAATTGAAGGGGGTTTGTTATGTCCTATTCTTTCTCCTTTATTTTCAGCCTTTTTTTTCTTTTTTTTAGTCTTTTTTCTGGCCAGACCCTGGCTCAAACCGCAAAGCAGGGGATTTTGTTGGTAACTTTTGGTTCTTCTTATCAGCAAGCGGAAAAGGCTTATGAGCTTATTGACCAGAAGGTTAAAAAAGCCTTTCCCAGAACGCCTGTTTACTGGGCTTATACTTCTAAAAAAATAAGAAACAAACTGGCTAAAGAAGGGAAGCAGATTGATTCTCCTCCCCTGCTTTGGCCAAAATGTTGGAGCAGGGGTTTAGTGAAGTGGTAGTGCAGTCTTTGCATGTAATTCCTGGAGAAGAATTTGACTATCTTAAGCAGGTAGTAAATAGTTTTGCCCATTTACCCAAGGGGTTTAAAAAGATTAGCCTGGGTAAACCCCTTCTTTATTCCAGTAAGGATGTGAAAGAAGTGGTAAAAAAACTTTATCCTGTTTTACCAAAGTTAAATAAAGAAGAAGCCTTTTTATTTATGGGGCATGGTACTGAACATCCTGCAGATGTATATTATGCAGGCCTTAATTACTGGTTGCAAAATAAAGATAAGAGGTTGTTTTTAGCTACTGTAGAAGGTAGCATAGAGCTAGAAGATATTTTACCTGACTTGCGCAAGAACAAAATTAAAAGAATTTATTTAATGCCTTTTATGAGTGTGGCTGGAGACCATGCCCACAATGATTTAGCTGGAAAAGAAGAAGACTCCTGGGCAAGCACACTAACTAAACTTGGCTTTGAGTGTGTACCCTATTTAAAAGGCTTGGGAGAAATAGAAAGTGTAGTAGATATCTGGGTCAAGCATCTGCAACAAGCTTATAAGGAATTGGATAATTGAAATCTTTTCAGGTAAAAAAAGGACATTTTTATGCCCTGGGAGTAGGTCCAGGAAGTGCGGACTTACTTACCTTGCGAGCAGTAAAGGTTTTACAGGAGGCAGAGGTTATTTTTTGCCCTGCCTCTTTAAAAAAACAAGAAAGCTTGGCCCTAAAGATAATTTCTCCCTATGTGCAGGAGCAGCAAATCAGAGTGGTCTCTTATCCTATGCAGAAAAATTCCAGCCAGACCTGGGCCCACTGGCAAAAAATAGCCACAGAGATTGTGAAGTTGTGTGAGCAAGACAAAGTGGTAGCCCAGGTTACCCTGGGAGACCCTCTTTTTTATAGCACCAGTTGTTATTTGTTGAGCTTATTACAACCTCTTTTAAAGAAAAAGATTCATGTAGTTCCAGGCATTACAGCCTTTCAGGCAGCTTCAGCCAGGTTTAATCTGCCCCTTAGTTTGCAGGAAGACAGCTTTCTTTTACTGCCTGGAAGTGATGTAAAAAGGCTGGAAAAGGCCTTAACCTGCTGTGAGACGCTGGTTATTTACAAGGCTGGAAAAAACTTAAAGTCTATTTTAGACTTACTGGAAAAAAAAGGATTGCTGGCTGACACCTATCTGGTTGCTTATGTGGAGCAGGAAGAAGAATATCTTGTTCACCAGCCAAGCCCGGATATAAAACTTCCCGGTTATCTGGTAACCATTATTGTCAAACTCGGGCATAAACCCTGGACTGAAAGTGAGAACAGGACTTAGTACAGGCACCTATGCTGCAGCCCTGGCCAAGGCCAGCGTGTGTTTGCTTTTGGGTAAGGCTAAAAGACTCAAAAGCATCTGGGTCTTGTTGCCAGATAAAAGATGGGTAAGAGTGGTGCTTACCAAAGCAAGACTTCTCTCTAGCCATAAGGCTGTGGCCTGGGCCAAAAAGGATGCTGGTGATGACCCTGATGTCACCCATAAAATGACTTTAGGTTGTTTGGCTTTGCTTCGAGAAGACAAGCAAATTGTGTTTAAAAGAGGCAAAGGGATTGGAGTGATAACCAGGCCAGGTTTACCTTTACCCATAGGAGAAGTGGCCATAAATCCCAGTGTAAGAAGGTTGATTGCAAAAACCTGCACAACCTTTCTACTGCAGGAGTGGAGCTTACTTTTATGGCGCCTTTGGGAGAAAGGATAGCTTTAAAAACCTTTAATCCCCGCCTGGGTATTAAAGGAGGAATTTCCCTTTTAGGTACCACGGGCAGAGTAAGGCCCTTTTCTAAAGAAGCTATTAGAAAAACTATTGAACTTCATTTAAATTCCTTACTTGCCCAAAAAATAAATCCTCTGGTTTTGGTGGCTGGCAATTTGGGGAAAAAAGCAGCTTTAAAACTTGAATTTTCTGCAGAGCATATCGTAGAAGTAGGTAATGACTGGCAGACAGCCTTTTCCTTTTTAGAGGAAAAAGAGGTAAAAGACTTGGTTATTCTAAGCCATCCAGGAAAACTCTTGAAATTTTTAAGTAAAGAATTTTACACCCACAGCAAATACTCTTCTTCTGCCTTAAAAGCTCTTGCCAGTTATGGCTTTAATCCAGATAGTTTTAACACTGTAGAGGATTTTTTTCTGACTTTAGATAATCCGGATATTATTCATAAAATGTTAAAGGATGTAAAAAAGTCAATTCTGGATAATTTTAATCTCATGGTTAATAGCTTAAGGGTTTACTTTATAAATTACAAGAGTGAAATTATCGCTTATGCCTAAGCTTAGTATTATTGGCTGTGGTCCAGGAAATCCTTCTTATTTATTGCCTGTAGCCAGAGAAAAGGCCCTGGAGCAGGATTTGCTTGTTGGCAAAAAGATGTTTTTGGATTTTTTCCCTGAATTTAAAGGAATAAAAAGAGAACTTTCCTCATCTTTACAGAAAGAAATAGGCTTTTTAAAGCAGGAAATACACAAAGTAAAGGTGGGATTACTGGTAAGTGGCTCTCCCTTGCAGTTTAGTTTGGCCAGGCTGGTCTTAAAAGAAGTTGGCCGTAAAAATTGTGTAATTATTCCAGGTATAAGTGTGGTTGAAGTGGCTTTAGCCAGACTGGGGCTGGATAGAGAAAAATTGTTTGTAAGCAGTTTTCACGGCCGAAGGCCTTTGTTGAAGCCAGAGGACCTTTTATCCTTTGAGCACTGGGTATTTTTTCTGGATAGGGATTTGAGCTGGCTTAAAGAACAGGAATTTTTATTTTCCCTGGGTAAGTTTTTTTATCTAGAAAACTTAACCTTGCCTGAAGAAAGGGTGTTAGCCTTAAAGAGCAGTGAAAATTTACCTCAAGTTAAGGGCCCAGCCCTTGTGGTAGGAAGTAAATGGCTATAGCTTATATTACCTTTTCCAGGGAAGGATACTCTTTGGCCGAGAGGTTAAAGGAAGAACTGGGGGGAAGTATCTATTTTCATGAAAGTATAGGCGCTAAAGAAGGTATCTCTTTTCCTAAAGTAGGAGAAGTTATCCCAGAGATTTGGAGGGTTTATTCCAGGATAGTTTTTTAGGGGCTAGTGGGATTGCAGTGCGAAGTATTGCCCCTTTACTCGTTCATAAAACTGTGGACCCTGCAGTGGTAGTGGCAGATATTGGAGGCAGGTTTGTTTTTAGTTTGCTTTCCGGACACGAAGGTGGAGCCAACCTGCTGGCTTATGCAGTGGCCAATGTTTTAGGTGCCCTTCCTGTTATCACCACTGCTTCAGAAGCTCGTAAGGATATTGTGGTCGGCCTGGGCTGTAGAAAAGGGGTGAGTCTAGAAGACTTAAAAGAGGCCTTACTTAGGCTTTGGCCAAGGTAGAGGTGGATATTACTAGAGTAAGGCACATTGCTACCCTAGAAGTAAAAAAAGGAGAGCCAGGCTTATTAGCCCTTTCCCGGGAGCTAAAGATTCCCTTACTTTTTTTGAAAAAGGAAAGGATACTGACCTCTCCCTATGTTTTGCCAGGTTCTTCCTTTGTCTTAAAGAAGGTGGGTGTACCTGCTGTGGCTGAACCAGCCTGCCTTTTAGCCAGTCATCAGCCCAAACTTATTTTAAGGAGAATGGTATGGAAAAATACCACCATTGCCCTGGCTCAGGAGCAATTTTTGTCCTGGGAATAGGGCCTGGGGATAAAAAATATAGAACGCTTTATGCTGAAGAAATTTTGAGTAAATGTCAGGCTCTGGTGGGTTATCACAAGTATCTGGAGCTGGTAAGAGACCATTTTGAGCACAAACAAATCTTTTCTTCAGGCATGGGCCAGGAGATTTTAAGGGTGGAAAAGGCCCTGGAATTGGCAGAAGAAGGCTTAATTGTGGGAGTTGTGTCCTCAGGTGACCCTGGCATTTATGGAATGGCTGGCCTGGTTTTAGAATTAATGCAGAAAAGAGAAAAGTTTTTGCCTGTGGAAATCATTCCCGGAGTAAGTGCCGGGCAATATCTGGCAGCTAAAGTGGGTGCTCCTCTTATGCTGGACTTTGCCTGTGTGAGTTTAAGTGATTTGCTTATTGCCTGGGAAAAGATAGAAGGCAGGCTTTTGGCCCTGGCCCAGTCTGACCTGGTTACGGTGCTTTATAATCCCAGGAGTAAAAAAAGGACCTGGCAGCTAAAAAGAGCTAAAGAAATTTTTTTACGCTTTCGTCCTCCCCATACCTGGGTGGCGATAGGAAAAAATCTTAGCCTGGATAGGGAAAAGTTTATTTTAACCACTTTAAAGGATTTGAATTTAGAAGTGGTGGACATGCGTACCACTTTGATTATTGGTAATGACACCACCCAAAAGCTAGGTGATTTTTTGGTCAGTTTACGGGGATATGCCCGGAAAATGACTTAAGTTTTTTCCAGAACTAAAATTACCTCTAAATGATAGGTTTGGGGAAACATGTCCAAAAATTCCAGATAAGTAAGGTTAAAACCCTGTTTCCAGAAAGGTTTTAAGTCCCTTAAAGTATTTACTATATCGCAAGAAATCCAGACTATTTTTTTTAATCCAGAGAGATGGGCAATATTGTGCAGGTTGGGAGCTCCACTTCGGGGCGGGTCAATGATAACTGCCTCTGGTTTAAACCTGCTTACTGGTTCCAGGTCTTTATTTAGATTGGCCCGGGCTAGCGTTAGTTTTAACTGGTTAAACTGAGCAGTATATTTGGCTAACTCCAGGCTTTTGGGGTTTTCCTCCACCAGGAGCACTTTTTTCCCCAGATAGGCCAAAGCCAAGGCAAAGTTGCCCATTCCTCCGTAAAGGTCAGCTATCCTTTCTTCCTCTTTTAAAAGCGTACACGCCCGTTCTATGAGCAGGTTGTTGAGCCTAAAATTGGCCTGAAAGAAGGTATTGGCAGAGAGAAAATAGGTTAGGGGCAAGTTTTTTAAGGGAAAGCTTAAAAGTTCCTCATCTCCTTCTATACTGGTTTTCCCTGCGGTGAACTGGCCACTACATAGGAACCCTTAGATTTGTTTTGGACCAGATTTTTAAGGTTGTGGCCCAGGGTTTTATCCAAAAGCAGGCAATCCTGAATGGGAAAGGTTTTATGGGAATTTAACTGATAGTAGCAGGGCTTTCCTTTGTGGACAAAGACCTCTCCTCTGTAGCGATATCTCCAGTTTTTGGGAGAAGGAGTGATTAAAAAATCTATTTTTTGTTTTAAGCCTCTTTGTAAGGCGTCTTCTAAGATTTGCTTTTTAAAAATCAGTCCATCCTGGGCGCGTACATGCCCAAAAGTACAACCGCCACAAACTGGAGAATGGGGACAGGGATGTTTTCTACGCCAGGGGGAAAATAGGACTTTTTGGCAGGTGGCTAAACAAAAATCCTTTTTTTCTTTATAGATTTCAACGAGTACTTGTTCCTGGGGGAAGCAGGGCGGAGAAATAAGGATAATTTTTTCTTCTTTGGTTTTAGCTAAGGCTTTACCCCGCCAAACAAGCTTTTCTACAGTTACTTCCAAGGGCATTTACTTAAGAGGGGTAAAGATAACGATCCCAAATAATTTTACCTCTACTTTTTTTGTACTTTCTAAGCAAAACATAAATCGCTCCTGCTCCCCCATGACATGGTAGAGCTGAACAGAAGGCTAAAACTATCCGTTTAAGTGGCTCTCTGGTAAGCCAGGATTGTACTTCTCTTTTGAGCACCCCCAGGCCCAAAGGAGAGTTAATTCCTCTGCCGGTAATAATTAATAAACAGCGTTTGTTTTGTAAATAGTTGTCTCGCACAAATTCTAAAAAGGTTATCTTGGCATCATCTACTGTAAAGCCATGTAAATCCAGAGTGGCCTCTATACTAAACTCGCCTCTTTTTAACTTGTTTAGAACCTTTTGATTAACCCCTTTAACAGAACCTTGCAAATATTCATCAGTATATTCCACCAGAAATTCAAAATTACCTGTAAAAAACTGTTCCCATTCTTTGGGCTCTTGTACTTTGACCTTACTTTTTTTGGGTAAGGTTATTTCTGGTCCTTTTTGTTTTAAAGGCTCTACATCAGCCATGGCCTGCCAAAAAAGCTCTAAGTCCTCCTCCTTTTTGGGCGCAGGCTTTATTTTAGGTTTTTCCCTTTTTTCAGGAAACTTTTCCTTGGGAAGTTTCTTAAAGGGGTTGTGCATGGCTAGATAATTACCAGTCTTTTGATGATGTTTAAGACTTCTTCTGCCTCATCTACCACAAAAAAGATATCAAAATCCTGCTCCTTAATAAATTTTTTGGGCAAGAGCTTGTTTTTAAACCAGTCCAGTAAGGGAGACCAAAAATCTTTGCCCACCAAAATGATGGGAAAGGGTTTTATTCTTCTGGTTTGAGTAAGGACCAGGGCTTCGCTCAGTTCATCCAGGGTGCCAAAGCCACCAGGCATGACTACATAAGCCATGGCATACTTGATAAACATTACCTTGCGGACAAAAAAGTAGCGAAAATCACAACGCAGGGTGGTGTATTCATTGGGCTTTTGTTCAAAGGGTAAATGGATGTGCAAACCTACAGACTTTCCCCCGCCTTCTAAAGCCCCTTTATTTCCGGCTTCCATTAGACCAGGCCCACCTCCAGTGATGACTCCATATCCAGCTTCAGCCAATTGTTTGGCTATCTGATAAGTAAGCTGGTATTCTTTTTCTTCTGGACTTACTCTGGCTGAGCCAAAAATGGAGACAGCAGGGCCTAAGTCATTCAGGTTTCAAAACCATCCACAAATTCAGCCATTATTCTGAATAAACGCCAGGCATCTTTATGCGACAGGTCATCAATTAAATATTGTTTGGATAATCCCATTTTCCCTCCCTAAAATTTATATTGCCAGCAATTGTTTGGTATGAGCAGAATTTAGTCAAGAAAAAAGTGGGCTTAAAGATATTCTACTCTATTTCTACCTTTATTTTTGGCCTGGTAGAGGGCCTGGTCTGCCTGCTCGATGAACTTTTCTGGAGAAGTGCCTTTATAGGTGGTTACTCCCAGGCTAATAGTTATTCTTTCCCAGGGTGATTTTTCATGTTCAATGGTTAGACTTTCTATTCTTTGCCGAATTTTTTCAGCCAGATATTGAGCTCCTTCTAAGCTTACATGGGGTAGTAAAACAATAAATTCTTCTCCTCCAAAGCGACAGAGCAGGTCTTCTTTTCTTTTTAGTTCTTTTAAAATATGGCTGGCTACAGTCTTAAGTATTACATCTCCCTGCAGGTGACCATAGGTATCATTGTATTTTTTAAAAAAGTCAATGTCTATTAGAATTAAGCTAAGAGGATAATGATGCCTTTTACTTCGGTTTATTTCTTCTAAAATGCGCTGATTAAAATATCTTCTATTCCATATTCCAGTCAGAGCATCTGTATAGGCCTGGTTTTCTATTTTAGTATAAGAATCCTTTAACTCTTGCCCTAAAAAACAGATAAAAAAACAACCAGAAAGCAGGATAAGAATGTGCATTCCTAGGGTAGGATAAATGGAGAGGCGTTGGAAGGGAAAGTTAATAAGCAGAGCTCCCAGGGTTTCTCCCACCTGGTGCTGGTGTTCACTGTCCAGCTTATTATGACAGGTTAAACACTCTTTTTCAGCTTTTAAGGGGTAAAGATAGTAAAAAAAGTCCTGCTTTTCTTTTTTTCTAGAAAAAAGAGGGGATTCTTTGTTTTTAATAAAGAATTTACCAGCTTTTTCTTTGCCCTTGGGTAAATTATCTGGATTTAGAGGATGAGTTCCTAGCATTTTGAATTTAACTTTTTCTTGTTTATAACTTAACTCAGATAGTTGTTTGACCATGTAGGAAGGATTTACTTTAGTTAAGAATTTGTTTTGGGTCTGAATGTCTCTATCAGGGGTTTTAAGGTAAGGGTTAGGAGGAGTATTTGGGCTTGCTTCAACATATACTCCTCCCTTTTGGGCATTCCACTTGCGCATAAGCAGAACCAATTTGGCCGTGGTTTCGCCAAATTCTTTGGCGCTTTGTATATTTTGTTTAGGGATAGAGGTAATCTCCACATAGGAATAAGAGCCAAAGCCAACTATCCAGACTAAAAGAAAGAAGGGTATAAATACTTTGGGATTAAACTCTGGTTTTAAATCCATTTTAAAACTTGTTCTGTAAAATAGGATAAAATAAGTTCTGCTCCTGCCCGTTTTATAGCGATTAGGCTTTCCAGTACTACGCTTTTTTCATCTAACCAGCCCTTTTGAACAGCTGCTTTGATTTGAGCATATTCTCCACTTACCTGGTAGGCTGCCAGGGGATAGGCAAAGTTGTCTTTTAAGAGGCGAAGGATATCCAGGTATGGTAAAGCAGGCTTTACCATAAGGATATCTGCTCCTTCTTTGATATCTGCCTTAGCTTCCCGCAAGGCCTCTAAAGAATTCCTGGGGTCCATTTGATAGGATTTTCTGTCTCCAAACTGGGGAGCGCTTTCAGCTGCTTCTCGAAAAGGACCATAAAAGGAAGAGGCGTATTTGACCGCATAGGACATAATAGGCGTTTCTACAAATCCCTTTTTATCAAGGGCCTTTCTAATGGCCTTTACCCTGCCGTCCATCATATCCGAAGGGGCCACAATGTCTGCTCCAGCTTGAGCATGGGAAAGGGCTGTTTTGGCCAGAAGCTCTAAAGTGGAGTCGTTTTGCACATATTTGTCTTTAATAATCCCGCAATGCCCATGTGAAGTATACTCACAGAGACAAACATCTGTGATGATTATTAGTTCTGGATAGGCTTCTTTTAGGGTCTTGACGCTTTTTTGGATGATTCCATCTGGATTATAGGCCTCGCTGGCAACTTCATCCTTGTGAGCAGGAATCCCAAAGAGAATAAGACTCTTAAGTCCTGCTTCTACTGCTTGTCCCACTTTTTCCTTGAGTTTTGGTAAAGATAGTTGATATTGTCCAGGCATGGAACTTATTTCCTGGCAAAAGGAACTGTCTTCAGTTTCCACCACAAAATAAGGCTGAACCAGGTCTTCAGGGTGTAGTCTGGTTTCAGCTATTATTTCCCTGAGAGCAGTAGTTCTTCTAAGTCTTCTTCCTCTAAAAAAGCCCATAATACTCTCCTAGATTGAATTGTTTTTAAGTTAAGAAAAGCTATCTTTTTCCCTTTTTCCATGGCAGAAAATTAAATAAAGGACAACTCCCTTTTCCTTTCTCTTTTTTATAACTTGTTTTTATTTTTATTGATTTTTTTGAAGGAATTTTATATGAGAAAATAAAAAGGAGGCTTCAAATGGCTGGATTTGGTTATGGTTATCATCTATGGGATGGGGTTTGGCATGGGCTGGGGTATGCTAATTTTTCTCATCCTGGTGATTGGGCTTATATGGGTCTTAATTAGGCAGAGTGCTGGGAGGCCAGGGGAGTATCCTGGTAAAGAAAAAACTCCTCTGGAAATTTTAAAAGAAAGATACGCTCGAGGTGAAATAGATAAGCAGGAATTTGAAGAAAAAAGAAAGATTTGTTGTCTTAAAAGTGGTTGCACTTTTTGCACCTTTAGAGAGAAAATAAGTGCGATAATTTGCACTTTTTAATTCTGGAAATAAAAGCATACTTCGTGTAACCATCTAAAATGAATAGTTTTTTATCTTTGGCATGTTAACTGTATAACTGAGAACGACATCTGAAATTTAAAAAAGGAGGCTTTTTATGAAAAGGTGGTTTAGTTTAGGAGCACTGGTTTTAACTTTGGCTTTAGTAGCTTCTGCTTTTGCCTTTAGGGGGCCAGGATATTATGGCTATGGCATGGGGCCTGGTATGATGTACGGCTATGAGCAAGATGGAGATGAAGTTGGACCAGGGTATTATGGTATGGGGCCGGGTATGATGTTTGGCGGTTATGGTAGAGGTCACTGCCCTGGACCTGGTATGATGTTTGGTGGTTACGGTATGGGGCCTGGCATGATGTACGGTGGATTTAATTATAGCCCAGAACAACAACAAAAGTTCTTTGAGTTGAGACAGAAGTTTCATAACCAGGTTTATCCCTTAAACCAGGAACTCTGGAGTGTTCAAACAGAGCTTAATGCAGAATTGTTTAAGAACAATCCTGATGTTAAGAAAATTGAAAAGCTGAATAAGAAAATTGCTGAACTTAGAGCTGAACTGTTGAAAAAGCAGATAGAGTTTAGAAAAGAGTTGCAAAAAGAGCTTACTACAAATAAGTGAAGTGAAAATTGAAAAAGCTCAGAGAGGTTTAAGCCCTCTGAGCTTTTATTTTCCTTTTGGAAAATAAATAGCAAGAGGAAGCAGGCAACTTCCCTGGCTATTTAAGTTTTTAATTCTCCTTTGAAGTCAAATAAATTTCTTTTTTGTCCCCAACTAGTTAATTTCTGTTAAAGTCTCTTATTTAACTCAAGCCAGAACAACTAAAAATCAAGAAAAAGCCCAATCTTTAGTTGACAACCAGCTTGGGTGCAGATTAAATGAAATTTTCTCTTTTGCGAGAGTGGCGGAATTGGTAGACGCACTGGACTTAGGATCCAGCGGCTTGTCCGTGGGGGTTCGAGTCCCCCCTCTCGCACCAGTCATTTTAAGGAGGTTTTTTAAGTTATGGAATATCAAGTGGAAGAAGTCTCTGCTGTTAAGAGAAAGGTAAAGGTTCAGGTACCTGCGGAAGAAGTAAATGCAGCCTTGGGGGCAACTATTGCCCTTTATCGCAGAGATGTGGATTTAAAAGGATTTAGAAAAGGTAAAGTGCCTGCTTCGGTTATAGAGAGCAGATTTAAAAAGCAGATTTATAATGAAGCTCAGACAGACCTTATTAATTTACATATAAATGAAATTTTAAATGAGTTAAAAATTGCTCCTCTTTCTCGCATTGATGTGGATGCTGGAGAGTTTAAAAAGGGAGAAGACTTTAGCTATTCTTTTAGCTTTGAAGTTGCTCCTCAGTTTGAACTGCCAGAATATAAGGGGCTTAAGGTAGAAGAAGAGGAAGTGGTTGTAGAGGAAGAAGAGGTTGAAGCTGTAATCAAGAGACTGCAGGAGAGAATGGCTGAATTTGTGGTTATTGATGAAGATAGAGAGCCCAAGCCTGGAGAGGCAGTGGTGGTTGATTTTAAGGCCTTTGATGGGGATAAGCCTTTAGAAGGGATTGCAGCTACCAATTTTCAATTGGTGTTAGGAGAAGGTCAGGCTTTAGAAGACTTTGAAAAGATTATCTATGGCCTTAAGTCCGGACAAACCGGCGAAGGTGAAGTTGCCTTGCCTGAAGATTTTATTAACAAAGATTTGGCCGGTAAGACTATTAAAATGCAGGTAACCTTACACGCTGTTAAGGAAAAGAAATTGCCTGCTTTAGATGATGGTTTTGCCCGAAAGGCTGGAAACTTCAAAAACTTAGAAGAATTAAAGGACTCCATTAGAAAGTCCTATACTGCCACCCGCAAGGAACTAAATAAGAGTGTGGCTCAGAAAAAACTTTTGGATGACCTTAAGGAAAAGGTGGAATTTGAATTGCCTCCTTCTTTGGTGGAGTTTCATTTAGAACAAAAAATTAGAAAATACATAGATAGGCTGGAAAGACAGGGTAAAAGCCTGGAATCCACAGGCAAGACCCTGGAGGATTTAAAAGAGGAATATAGGGCTGAAGCTGAGGATATTGCCAAGTCTGAGATTTTGTTGTTGGCTATTGCCCAGCAGGAGAACCTCACAGTAGATCAAAGCGAAATGGAAGCAGAAATTCAAAAAATAGCCACCTATTCTGGCCAGACCTTTGATGCAGTGTGGGAGTTTTATGAGAAAAATAACCTGATGATTGCGCTTAAGGATAAGATTTTAGCTGACAAGGCCATGGAGCTTATCTATTCAGAGGCAGAAGTGACCTTGGTACCTCCCAAGGCAAAAGAAGAAGACAGCCCTCAGGATAAACAAGAAGAAGAAAAATAAGCGTGGGAAAAGGGGGCTTTAAGCCCCCTTTTTGCTTTTTGTCCTTCCCTTTCTGCGTGAAAACAGGGTCTAGTCAAACCTGTAAAAAAAGATTATCTTTTTACCTAGAAATTTAAAAATAAAAGGAGTTTTCTATGTCTTATACCATTCCCATGGTTATTGAAACTACAGGCAGGGGTGAACGAGCCTATGATATTTTTCTCGACTTTTAAAGGACAGAATTATTTTACTGGGTACTCCTATTGACGATAGAGTGGCCAATCTCATCTGTGCCCAGCTTTTGTTTTTGGAATCAGAAAATCCAGAAAAAGAGATTAATTTTTATATTAATTCTCCTGGCGGTTCAGTGACTGCTGGTCTGGCCATTTATGATACCATGCAGTATATTTCTGCTCCTGTGGCTACGGTTTGCATTGGTCAGGCTGCCAGTATGGCCGCTATTTTGTTGGCTGCAGGAGAAAAGGGAATGCGTTATGCCCTTCCCCACAGCAGGATTCTTATTCATCAGCCCATGGGTGGATTTCAGGGACAGGCTACGGACATTGACATTCAAGCCAGAGAAATTATTCGTTTGAAGAGTATTTTAAATGAAATTTTGGCCAAACATACTGGAGCTGATATCAAGAAAGTGGAAAAAGATACCGATAGAGATTTTTATATGGGAGCAGAAGAAGCAGTGGAATATGGCCTTATTGATAAGGTCCTGGTTTCCAGAGAAGACATTAAATAGAGGTTTTTATGAACAAGACAAAGGATTATTTAAAAGGGATTAAGTGTTCATTTTGTGGGAAGAATCAGGAGGAAGTAGAAAGGCTTATTGCTGGCCCTGATGTATATATTTGTAATGAGTGTGTTGCCCTGTGTGGAGAGATTATCTCGCAGGAGGAAAGTAAGGTTGCTTTTGATGAGCATGAGCTCTTATCTCCAGAAGAGATTAAAAAAGCCCTGGATGGTTATGTTATTGGCCAGGAGCAAGCCAAGAAAATTCTCTCTGTAGCTGTTTATAATCACTATAAGCGAATTCGGTATGCAGATCAGAAACTGGAAGGAGAGGAAGTAGAGCTAGATAAGTCCAATATTTTGCTTATCGGTCCCACTGGTTCTGGAAAAACCCTTTTGGCCAAAACTCTGGCCAGAATTTTAAAGGTGCCCTTTGCCATTGCTGATGCGACCACTTTAACAGAAGCAGGATATGTGGGCGAGGATGTGGAAAATATTCTGGTCCAGCTGGTGCAAAATGCTGATTATGATGTTGCTGCTGCTTCTAAGGGAATAGTATACATCGATGAAATAGATAAGATTGGTCGGAAAGGTGACAACCCCTCTATTACCAGAGATGTTTCTGGAGAAGGAGTACAACAGGCTTTGCTCAAAATTATTGAAGGTACTGTGGCCAATATTCCACCTAAAGGTGGGCGCAAACACCCTCAACAGGAGTTTATTCGCATAGATACCTCCAATATTTTGTTTATTATGGGAGGTGCTTTTATTGGCCTGGAAAAGATTGTGCAGCAAAGAATTGCTGGTACGGCCCTGGGATTTGGAGCCAGGATTTCGAGAAGGGACTACACTACTGATGAACTCCTAACCCAGGTTTCTCCTGAGGACTTAATTCGTTTTGGGCTTATTCCTGAGTTTGTAGGCAGGATTCCAGTGATTACAGCCTTACAGGAGCTTACAGAAGAAGATCTGGTGCGTATCCTGGTAGAGCCAAGAATGCCCTGGTAAAGCAATATCAAAAACTTTTTGAATTAGATGGAGTAAAATTGCGTTTTACCACCAATGCCTTAAAAGGCTATAGCCCAGAAGGCCTATGCCAATAAAACCGGGGCCAGAGGGCTAAGAAGTGTTTTGGAGCGTTTGATGCTGGATGTAATGTACAAACTACCTTCTCTTAAAGATGTTAAAGAGTGTGTGGTCAATAAGGCCGTGGTAGAGAACGGTTTAGAGCCGATTATAATTTATGACGAAGAAACTAAAAGTGCTTAAAAGCTACTTTTAGTTACGAGGTGATTTTGTATGGAAGAAAAAAAATTGCTTTACTTTGCTCCAGAAGAGGAGATTTTACCTGTAATGACCTTGCGGGAAGTGGTAATGTTCCCCAAGGCCATAGTTCCTCTTTTTGTGGGCAGAGAAAAGTCCATGAAAGCTATAGATGCAGCTTTGGCTGATTTTGATAAAAGGATTTTTTTGGTCACGCAAAAAGACCCTGAAATAGAAGACCCTGACAAAGATGATTTGTATGAAGTGGGTTGTGTTAGCCGCATTTTACAGGTCTTTAAGTTGCCTGATGGTACCAACAAGGTGCTCTTTGAAGGTATTTATAGGGCACGCTTAGATAAGGCTACTTTGCTTCAGGGAGATTATTTTCGAGCAAGAGTGACCAGCTATCCAGATAGTGATTATGACAAAAGTGAAGCAGAAGCTCTGATTCGTTTGGTGCAGGAATCTTTAGAAGAGTTTGCTCAATTAAATCCCAAGATGGCCAAAGAGTCCTTGCTCAGTCTATCTTCTTTAAAGGACCCTGCCTTTTTAGCTGATGGGATTTTACCTCACCTGAATGTGAAGTTTCCTGAAAAACAAGAAGTCCTGGAATTGGCCAATCCCCTGCAGAGACTGGAAAAGGTCTATGGCTACCTTCAGGGTGAGATAGAGATTTATTCTTTAGAGCAGAGAATCAAAAATAGAGTCAAAAAGCAGATGGAAAAGAATCAGAGGGAATACTATCTCTCTGAACAACTTAAGGCCATTCACAAGGAAATGGGCAGGGATGTGGACCCCAAGGCAGAATTGGATAAGCTGGAAGAAAAAATTGAAGCCAAAAATATGCCTGAAGAAGCCAAGAAAAGGGCTCTGGAAGAGCTAAAGAAATTAAAAATTACTCCCACCAATTCTGCAGAATATACCGTAAGTTATAATTATATTGACTGGATTTTGGCTTTGCCCTGGAATGAGCTTAAAGATACAGATATTGACCTGGAAGACGCAGCCAGAATTCTGGATGAAGACCATTATGGCCTGGAAAAACCCAAAGAAAGGATTTTAGAATACCTGGCAGTGCAAAAGTTGGCAGGTAAAGTAAAGGGTCCCATATTGTGTCTGGTAGGACCTCCTGGGGTAGGTAAGACTTCCCTGGCCAAGTCTGTAGCCAGAGCTATGCAAAGAGAATTTGTACGCCTTTCCTTAGGTGGAGTTCGGGATGAAGCTGAAATAAGAGGGCATAGGCGTACTTATGTGGGAGCTTTGCCTGGAAAAATTATTCAGAGCTTAAAAAAGGTTCAATACAATAATCCAGTTTTTTGTTTGGATGAAGTGGATAAGATGAGTGCTGACTTTAGAGGCGACCCTGCTGCAGCCCTGTTGGAAGTTTTGGACCCTGAGCAAAATTATGCCTTTAATGACCACTACTTAGACCTGGATTATGATTTGTCTAATATCTTTTTTATCACTACTGCCAATAGTTTACATACCATTCCCTTGCCTTTGCAGGATAGAATGGAAATTATTAAACTACCCGGGTACCTGGAAACAGAGAAAAAGAAGATTGCCCGTTATTTTCTTTTGCCCAAGCAATTAAAGGCTACTGGCCTGGAAGAGTCCAGGTTGCGCATCTCTGACGGAGCTATAGAAGAGATTATCCGTCATTATACCAGAGAGGCTGGAGTTAGAAATCTGGAGAGGGAGATTGCTTCTATTTGCCGCAAGGTAGCCAAAAAGCTGGTCAGTGAAAAAGAGACCAGGGAAATTACTATTTCTAAAAATAATCTTGGTAGCTACCTGGGAGTTCCCAAGGTAAAAAGAAGCGATAGGGAAGAACAACCTCTGGTAGGAGTTACGGTGGGACTGGCCTGGACTGAATTGGGTGGAGAAATCTTATTGGTAGAAGCTACCATTATGCCTGGAAGTGGAAAATTAGAGATTACAGGTAAGCTGGGTGAAGTGATGCAGGAAAGTGCCAGAGCAGCTTTAAGTTATGTGCGTTCTCGTTCGGAGGTCTTTGGTTTGAAGCCTGATTTTTACAAGGAAATAGATGTCCATATCCATGTCCCAGAAGCTGCAACCCCTAAAGATGGTCCTTCTGCTGGTATTACTTTGACTACCAGTTTGATTTCTGCACTCTTGAATCTGCCTGTGCGAAATGATCTGGCCATGACCGGAGAGATTACTTTAAGAGGTAGGGTTTTACCCATTGGAGGATTAAGGGAAAAGTTACTGGCAGCCAAGAGGTCAGAAATAAAAGAAGTGCTTATTCCCTGGGATAATCAGAAGGATTTGGAAGAAGTTCCTCAAGAGGTTTTAAAGGGGTTGGAGATTACTCCTGTAAAACATATGGATGAAGTTTTACCCCTGGCTTTAGTGGGAGCTGACAAAGAAAGTCTATTTTGTGGAACTAACAACTGTCTTTCTCTTACTCAAAAACTCCTAAAGGAAGAATTCCGTTCCTCCACTCAACAATAGTTTAAAAAAATAGATTTATTAAAGTAGCCAGGCTTTTTAAAAAAGTCTGGCTTTTTTTTGGTTTTTATTTTAAGTCTACAGAACAAAAAAGGAGGAAGGGGTATGAAAAAGATACTTATTTTATTGGGTTCTGTAGTTTTCTTGTTTATTATTATTTTATTGCTGGCCTATTTTAACTTAAACACTATAGTAGAGCAGGGCATAAAACAGGTAGGTCCTGAAGTAACCAAAACCAGTGTTGACCTGGATAAAGCCAAAATATCTTTGTTTTCAGGCCAGGGAAAACTTTATAATTTTGTCATTGGCAATCCTAAAGGCTTTAGCAGTCCCTATCTTTTTAAGGTAAAAGAATTTGAGTTGGACTTAGAGCCACTTTCTCTACTTAAGGATTTGATAGTTATAGAAAAGATTTATATTGATAGCCCCAGTTTTACTTATGAACTAAAAGGGAAGCAGGACAACTTAAAAACTTTTATTAACAATATGGAGAAAGGAAAGGAAAAGGAAGTAAAGGAAGAAGTAAAAGAAGAAACCAAAGAAAAAAGTGTAGAATCAAAGTCTGAAAAGAGTATTTTAATTAAGGAACTGGTGATTAAAAAGGCTAATGTGGATGTGGTGTTGGCTGATTTTGGACAACAAAAGAGTCAGGTGCTCATAGATGAGATTCGTTTAACTAACCTGGGTGGTAAAGGTAAAAGCGCTAAAGATGTAATGGCTAGAATTAGTGAAGAAATAATTAATAAGGTTATTCCTGGTATAGGCCCTGCAGTAAAGCAATTAACAGAGAAATTAAATAAAGTGGGGGAACAGGTAAAAGAAAATTTAGAAGCGTTAAAGAAGGGCAATTTAAATCAGGAAAAGGTAGAGCAACAGGTAAAAGATTTTAAGAAGGATTTTAAACCTGAAGAATTAGAAGGTCAGTTTAAAAACTTTTTGCCTGGTCAAAAACAATAGGATGGTTTTGAGATAGAGGAGAAGGTCAGAGTTAAGCCTGGCCTTCTCTTAATTCTTTTCTTACCTTATCCATTATTTCCTGGAGATTCTGCAGAGAAACAAGAAGCTGTTGGCGTGCCTGGGGTGAGATTTGTAAGAGAATTTTTTTGTGGAGTTCGTGTCGAAAGTGTAAGATTTTCTCGATTTGTTCTTTTCCCCTCTTGGTTACAAAACATTTCTTTAACCTGGCATCCTTGGGGTCAGAGGTATAGGAGACCAGGTCTTTATTGATTAAGCCCTGCACCAGACGAGTAACTCTACCTTTGCTAATATCTAAAGTCTTGGTAAGTTTTTTTAAAGGAACAGGTTCTAAACTGGCAATAGCCAGCAAACACTGGGCCTCTGCATAAGGTAGCTCAAAACGTCCGGCCTCATAATCCTGGCGTTTTTGACAGCAGGTAGAAATCTTTTGCAACAAATCTTGAAATTTTTGGGTCTGAACTTCCAAATCTTCTTGTTCTTTGTTCATAAAAATCTTTTGGACTTTTTTTTAGCTAAAGTCAAGATAAGTTTGTTCTATTTAAACTTTTAAACGAGCTTTTAGATGGGAAAGAGGAGTTAATAAAGATTGAATTTCTCAGGCTTCACTTTGAACCATAGGGATTTGCCTGATAATTTAGTGGCGTATGGGGATAGGATTTAAAATTATATAATTAGGCAAGCCTTATTTTTGCTGGAGCCGGGAATGGGATTTGAACCCACGGCCTGCTGATTACGAATCAGCTGCTCTACCACTGAGCTATCCCGGCATTTGCTTAATTTTTAGGAAGTTAAGGAAAAATTGCAAGAAAAAAATAAGTTTAAGAAATTAAAAATAAACACATTTTGCACCCAGAATACACTTCACCTTAACCTTTTTAGGGAGTAACTATCTTTTGGGAATAATAAAACTCATAGAAAAGATTTGTTTTGTTCTATCTGGCAGTTGTCCCAGGTGTCCCGGGATAATTGGGAGCGTCTTAAAACGCCCCCTTTTAATAGTCTTTAGAGTTGTTGAGTTTACTTTTTTTTCCATTCAGGTTTGCGTTTGGCATGGATAAGTAAGGGAATGCTGCTAAAGAAGATAGTGCTAAGGATGACCAAGAAAGTATAAAAGAGAGGAGAGCCTACAGGAAGTTGGCTGGGTGGGAAAAAAGCCACCACAAAGCTGAAAAGCATGGCTACAAAGCCTGTGCCCGCAATAAGCCACAGCCCCAGTTTTCCGCCAGGCAGTTTAAAGGGCCTGGGAAGGTGAGGTTGAGTGTAGCGCAGCTTAATTACACTGGCATACATGAGCATGTACATGATTAGATAGAGGGAAATGGTCATAGCAGAAATGAGGAAGAATCCTACTTCCACATGTTTCATAAAAAAGTACAGGCTAGAAATAATGGTAACAATGATGCCCTGAATGATAAGTATGGGGACAGGCATCTCTTTTTTATTGGTTTTTTGTAAGATAGGCGGCAGTTCTCCTGCTTCTGCTGTGGCTAGCAGGCCTCTGCTGGGGCTAGCTATCCAGGCAAACACACCTCCCATTACTCCAAAAGCCACAAAGAGAGATAAAAGTTTTAGCAGCCAATCCAGGTGCCAGATATCTTTGATTATTGCTTCAAAGGTGAGGAAAATAGCTTTGGTCAGGTCAATCTTTTCATAGGGTAAAATGGCAGCAATAGGTATGGAGCCCAGAATGTATAAGAATAGAGAAACAAGGGCTCCCAGGGCAATGGCTAAGGGGAATTGTTTGCCCGGGTTTTCCATATCCAGGACATGTACTCCCTGTACTTCTATACCTGCAAAGAGGAGTAAAATTCCTCCTAAAAAGGCAATGGTGCCAAAACCATGGATTTCTGGCCAGAATCTGGGATGTCCAGCGTGTTCTAAGGCCGGGTCGCTAATTTGTTCCCAGCCCAGAGGATGTCCTGTGCTTATCCAGTAGAGAAAAAGAACAAAGAGAATAATTCCTGGAATTACAGTGCCCAGGATAAACCCCCAGTTGGAGAGCTTGGCAAAGCTTTCTACTCCGCCAAAGGCTACCAGAGTGGCCAGCCAATAGACCAGGATACAGAAGAGTCCGATATAGTAGTGATTGCCAGCTAAATCAGGCCGTCCCAGAGCATAGGCTACAGCTACTGCACCAAAGGTAAGGGTTACTGGATACCAGACCACATTTTGTATCCATTGCAACCAGATGGCCAGAAATCCCCAGCGATTGCCAAAGGCTTCTCCAATCCAGACAAAAACTCCTCCCTGGCGTTTGGCAAAAAGTCCACCCAATTCAGCTGAAACCAGGGCTGCTGGAATAAGAAAAAACAGGGTTGCAAATCCCAAATAAATGAACATGGTCATTTCCTCTTTGGCAGTCATGGCCATGCCGCGAATACTGGTCACCACACCTGCTGCGGTCATCAGCCCAAGAGCAATCACTCCTAAGGATTTTTCTTTTTTCTGGTTTGGAGAAGGTTTAGAAGAACTCACTTTTATCCTCCTATGGGGTTAAACTTATTTTTTTCATTTACCAGGCCAGGCATGGTGGTTAAAACTTGCTCCTTCTTCTGCTTGTACGGGTGTGCTAACAGGATGTTTTTGCAGATAGTCTAAAGAGCGTCTAAAGTCTTCTAAAAGCATTTCTGCCAGGTCCAGAGAAAAGCCATGCCTTACCACTATGCGCATGATAGCTATATCTGTGGCCTTGGGAGGAAGGGTATAGGCAGGTACCTGCCAGCCTCTGGTGCGCAGGCGGTCAGAAAGTTCAAATAAAGTATAGCCAGGATTTTCCCCTTCTTTTATGCGCCAGGAGACAACTGGAATACCTCTGGAGCTATCTCCATCAAAGATTAGGTCAAAGGGACCAAGTTTGGCGATTTCTTTAGCCAGATACTGGGCTACCTGGTAACAATTTTGTTGAATGCATCTATAGCCTTCTCGGCCCAACCTTAGGAAGTTGTAGTATTGGGCGATTATCTGGCCTGCTGGCCTGGAGAAGTTTAAAGCAAAGGTGGGCATTTTCCCGCCCAGATAGTTTACCCAAAAAATTAGTTCTTCAGGTAAGTCACTGGCGTCATGCCAGATTATCCAGCCCACACCTAACGGGGCAAGCCCATACTTATGGCCAGAGGCATTGATGGAGCGAACGCGGGGAATGCGAAAATCCCAGAGTAAGTCTGGCTCTACAAAGGGAGCTAAAAATCCTCCTGAAGCAGCATCCACATGGATGGGGATGTTTAGACCTGTATCCTTTTCCAGTTTATCCAGGGCCCTGGCTATTTCCAGGACAGGTTCATATTGACCGGTAAAGGTCAGTCCAAAGGTGCAGACCACTCCAATGGTATTTTCATCCACCCTTTTTAACACCTCTTCTGGATTCATGCAGAATCTGTCCTTTTCCATGGGAATTTCTCTTAATTCCACGTCAAAATAGCGGGCAAACTTATGCCAGCAGACCTGAACTGGACCAGTGATTAGGTTGGGCTTATCTGCTGGCTTGTTGGCCTTTTCTCTGGCCTTGCGCCATTTCCATTTTAAGGCCAGACCTCCCAGCATAGCTGCTTCGCTGGAGCCGGTAGTAGAGCATCCCAGGGTTTTAGCGGCCTGGGGGGAATTCCAGAGGTCTGCCAGCATATGCACACATCTCTTTTCCCTTTCAGCAGTGGAAGGGTACTCATCTTTGTCAATCATGTTTTTATCTATAGCCAGGTCCATTAGCTGGTGAACTTCATCTTCTACCCAGGTTTGACAAAAGGTGGCTAAGTTTTGTCTGGCATTGCCGTCCAAAATTAATTCATCCCGCACCAGACTATAGGCTACATCTGGCCTTAGTTGCTTTTGAGGAAAACGATACTTGGGTACAGAAAGATTTACTTCTGTACAGCCATAGATATCTGCAGTTAATTCCTCTAGGATATCTTTTTTGAAATGAATAGGCATAGGCTCTGCTCCTTTAAAGAGTATCTTGTAGTTGTTAAAAATATTACTTTAAAGGCTACTCTTTTCCCCAAGGTTTGGCAAAGTTTTTTGTTTTTTGAGCAGGAGAGTTATAGGGAAGGTATAGGAAAGTTTTTATACTGTTATATTTTTAATACTTTTTACCTTTTAAATTTAAAGGCCTGGGACAGGTCATTTGTTGGGGGTCTAAAAGGTCTTCCAGTTCTTTTTCTGTAAGTAAGCCCTTTTCCAAAACCAGTTCATAAATGGGTTTGTTTTTTTGTTGAGCTTCTTTGGCAATCTGGGCTGCCAGTTCATAGCCCAGGCAGGGCACCAGGGCTGTAGCTAATCCGCTGGATTTTTTAACCATTTCCAGACAATGTTCTTTATTGGCAGTGATACCCTGGATACACTTTTCTCTAAAGATAATGCTACCTTTTTTGAGCATTTCCATGGATTGAAAAAGGTTAAAAGACATAATGGGCTCAAAGACATTTAGCTCCAGTTGTCCAGCTTCAGCTGCAATGGTAATGGTCAGGTCATTGCCAATGACCTGGTAGCAAATCTGGTTCATCATTTCAGGAATAACAGGATTTACTTTGCCCGGCATAATGGAAGAGCCAGGCTGGACTGGAGGAAGGTTGATTTCCCTAAAACCAGCAAAAGGACCAGAAGAAAGTAATCTTAAATCGTTGCATATTTTGGATATTTTACAGCAATGCGTTTTAGAATCCCAGAAAGTTGGACCAGGGCGCCAGTATCACTGGTTGCTTCAATCAGGTTGGGAGAGAGTTTTAGGGGAAGTCCTGTAAGTTCCCTTAATTTTTCTACCACCTTGGGTGCGTATTCTGGAAGGGTGTTTATGCCTGTGCCAATGGCTGTTCCACCTAGGTTTATTTCCTGCAGTAAAGTTAGGGCCTCTTGTAAGCGCTCAATATCTTCTCCAATGGTAATGCCATAGGCAGTGAATTCCTGGCCCAAAGTAATGGGCACAGCATCCTGGAGCTGAGTTCTACCCATTTTTAAGATGTCTTTGAATTCTTCTCCCTTGGCTAAGAAACTTTCCTTTAGTTCCTCAAGGGACTGGGCCAGTTCTTGGCCATACCAGATGGCAGCAAGTCTTATGGCCGTGGGATAGACATCATTGGTGGATTGGGAGAGGTTTACATGGTTGTTGGGATGTAAGTACTTGTATTCTCCTTTGTTTTTCCCAAGTATTTCCAGGCCAATATTGGCAATTACTTCGTTCATATTCATATTGATGGAAGTGCCAGCTCCACCCTGAATTACATCCACCAGAAACTGGTCATTAAACTTGCCAGTTCTGATTTGCTGGCAGGCAACAACAATTGCGTGCATGAGTTCTTCAGAAAGCAATCCCAGTTCAAAGTTAACCAGAGCTGCAGCTTCCTTGATAAAAGCCAAGGCGTCTAGGAGGCGATAATAGTGGCTTATGGGAATGCCAGTGACCTGAAAATTTTCCAGAGCCCTTACTGTTTGTACTCCATAATAGGCACTGGCAGGTACTTTCCTTGAACCCAAGCTATCCTTTTCTTCTCTAAATTTCATGGCACTCTCCTTTTAGTAGCCAAGGTGTTTTAAGATATAGTCCAGGTTCATGTTTTTTTCTACTAAATCAGCTAGTTTATCCAGCTTCCAGTTCAAATCAAAAGAGGGCCTATTGTTTAAAGGACCAAGGCCCTTGGCCTTTCTTAACCTGTTTAACCAAAAATGTCTAAATCCATCATTGTCAAAAAGGCCATGGAGATAAGTCCCCCAGATGTTAAGAGAAAGGTGTTTATATCCCAGTATTTTTTGCTTGCTATCCTGGAAGAGCGGGATGAGTTTTTTTACTGGAGTGGTCTGACCATGATGGATTTCATACCCCTGGACGGTTAAAGGCTGGGGCAAATAGGTGGCCTTGCTTTGGGTTAGTTCCTTTTGAAGAGACAGAGAACTTTTTAAAGGCAAAAGGCCCAGTCCCTTAATACTTCCTTTTCCTTCTAAAAAATATCTATCTTCTATTTCCAGGCCCAGCATCTGATAGCCACCACAAATACCAACTATCTCCATTTGTGTTTGAAATTCTAGGATTTTGGTCGCAAAGCCTTTGGTTTTTAAGTAGTTAAGGTCTGTAAAGACATTTTTGCTACCAGGAAGGATAAGAGCGTCTAATTCCTTTATCTCTTCAGGAGTTCTAATGATGAGCAGTTGGACATCTGGTTCTTCTTTTAAGGGGGTAAAATCTGTAAAATTGGAAATATGAGGCAAATCCAGGATACCTATGCGCAGTTCTTTGGATCCAGAAGCATTGCTTTGGGCTTTAAAACTTACGGAATCCTCTTCTGGTAAGTTAAAGTCAAAGTAGGGAATTATGCCCAGAGTGGGTTTACGGGTGATTTGGTGGAGAGTGGCCAGTCCAGGTTGGAGCAAACTTTTATCTCCTCTAAACTTATTAATGACAAACCCTAAGATGGTTTTTTGCTCTTCAGGGGAAAGTAAACTATAGGTGCCCACAAAAGAGGCAAAAATACCGCCCAAGTTTATGTCTCCCACTAAAAGTACAGGTGCGCTGGCATAAAGGGCCATTTTCATGTTCACAATGTCGTGTTCTTTTAAATTGATTTCTACCGGGCTACCTGCTCCTTCTATGAGAACAAGGTCGTAGTCTTTTTGCAATTGCTGAAAACACTCTTTTACTACTTCAAAAGCCTTAGGCTTGTAGGCAATGTATTCTTCTACAGAAAAGTTGCCCAGGGGCTTTCCACGCACAATAACCTGCGCGCCTGTTTCAGAGGAAGGCTTTAATAAGATGGGGTTCATTATAGCCTTGGGCTCTAAAAAACAGGCCTGGGCTTGCAGTACCTGGGCCCTGCCCATTTCCAGACCCTCCTGGGTAACAAAGGAATTTAAGGCCATGTTTTGAGCTTTAAAGGGTGCAACCCTTATGCCTCTGCGGGCCAAAAGGCGTCCTAGAGCAGCTACCAGCAAAGACTTTCCTGCATTGGAGGCTGTGCCCTGGACCATTAAGGCTCTGGCCTTGTTTGTGCTTGGAGAAAAAGACCGGGATTTTTTAAAAAAATGCCTGGCCAGGTCTAAAAATCTCTGTTGTTCCTTTAAAGGTCTAATGGCTATTCTTAAAAAGTCAGGCCCAAGACCCGGAAAATTATCTCCTTTTCTTACCAATACCCTGTTTTGAAAAAGGTATTGTCTAAATTCCTGGGCCCTGGGAGTGGATAGAAGCAGGAAGTTGGCAGGAGTGCTATGGATTTGCCAGGAAAACTCCTGGAGTTGGGATAAAAAAGTAGTTTTTAATTCCTCAAGGGTTTTTCTGGTTTTTTCTATCCACAGTGGATGTTTAAAATAGGCTAGGGCTAATTCTTGGGCCAAGGTACTAACTGACCAGGTGGGAAGATTTTGCTGGAGCGCAGAAATGAATTCAGTGCTACTTAGGGCAAAACCAATTCTTATCCCTGGGGTACTTAAAATCTTGGTCAGGGAATAAAGAAAAAGAAGGTTGGGAGCAATAAAGGGTAGGTATTTATGTTTTGACTCCAGAAAATCCCAAAAGGCCATATCCACGATAAAAAAACTTTTGGGAAACTTGTGGACGAGTTCTTTTAGCTTGACCTGAGAAAGCAAGCTCCCCGTGGGATTGTTGGGGTGAGCCAGGAAGACCAGGTGGGGTTTTTGGGCCAAAACCTTTTCTATTTCTGCCCAGGGGTAGGTAAAGTTATTGGCAGGAGAAAGGAAAATTTCCTTTAGGTTTAACTTATGTCTGGTTGCCCAGAGTTTGTATTCCAGATAACTGGGTTGCAGGATAAGTGCATCTTTAAGGTCAATTAAAGGGCCTAGAAAGGGAAATAGTTCAGAAGAGCCATTTAAGGGAAAAATATTTTCTGGTTTTACCCCGTAATATTTAGCAGCTTGCTCTCTTAACAGAGTATAGTTGGGGTCAGGATAGGCCAGACTGGAAGACAAGGTCTGGAGCAAGACTTGGTTTAACCAGGGAGGAGGGCCTAAGGGGTTTAAACTGGCTGAGAAGTCCAGGATGTTTTCTGGAGAAGTGTTTAGCTTTTGGGCAGCTTCCCAGATATTGCCGCCATGTTCTAAATCTTGCATCAAGTCTCCCTTCTTAACTTTGATTTCTTTGTAAGGGTATTGGCTTTTTTTCGCAATAAAAAAGGGCCGCCCTGAAAGACGGCCCTTTGCTTTTTTTAGAAGGAAAGAAAAGTGGATTAGTACATTCCACCCATGCCACCACCAGGCATTGAAGGAGTATCTTTCTTTTCTTCTGGTTTTTCAGCAATAGCAGCTTCAGTGGTAAGTAGGAGAGAAGCTACAGAAGCTGCGTTTTGTAAGGCAATACGAGTAACTTTTTTGGGATCAATTACTCCAGCCTTGTACAGGTCTTCGTATTCACCAGTAGCAGCATTGAAGCCTTCGCCATCTTTCATGGATTTTACTTTTTCAATAACTACAGCGCCTTCATAACCAGCGTTTTTACAGATCTGGAACAAAGGAGCCTGGGCAGCTTTGCGTACTACTTCAATACCAGCAGCTTCATCATCATCAGCTGGTTTTACATTGTCCAGAGCCTTTAAGCAGCGGATAAGAGCAACGCCACCGCCAGGAACAATGCCTTCTTCTACAGCAGCCCTAGTAGCATTGAGAGCGTCTTCTACTCTGGCTTTCTTTTCTTTCATTTCAGTTTCAGTGGCAGCACCTACATGGATAACAGCCACGCCACCAACGATTTTAGCCAGACGTTCCTGTAATTTTTCTCTATCATAATCAGAGGTGCTTTCTTCAATTTCAGCTCTGATTTGTTTGATTCTGGCCTTGATATCTTCAGGCTTGCCAGCACCATCTACAATAGTGGTGTTTTCCTTATCTACAATGATTCTCTTAGCTCTACCCAAGTCATCCAGAGTAGCATTTTCTAATTTTACACCCAGTTCCTCAGAAATTACCTGGCCACCAGTTAAGATGGCAATATCTTGGAGCATGGCTTTACGGCGTTCACCAAAACCAGGAGCCTTAACAGCAGCTACTTGCAAGGTGCCTCTTAACTTGTTCACTACCAAAGTGGCCAAAGCTTCACCTTCAATGTCCTCAGCAATGATGAGTAAAGGTCTGCCTACCTTGGCCACCTGTTCTAAAACAGGCAAAAGGTCTTTCATGGAAGAGATTTTCTTGTCGTGAATGAGGATATAAGCGTCTTCCAATTCGCAAACCATCTTTTCAGGGTCAGTTACAAAGTAAGGGGAGAGATAACCACGGTCGAACTGCATACCTTCTACTACATCCAGGGTAGTTTCCAGGCCTTTGGCTTCTTCTACAGTGATAACGCCTTCCTTACCTACCTTGCTCATGGCTTCAGCAATAATGTTTCCAATGGTAGGATCGTTGTTAGCAGAAATGGTTCCTACCTGGGCAATTTCCTTTTGGTCTCTGGTAGGTTTGGCAATTTTTTCCAATTCCTTGACAATGGCTTCTACTGCCTTGTCAATGCCACGCTTGATGGCCATGGGGTTACGGCCAGCAGCAACCAATTTTAAACCTTCATTAAAAATAGCCTGGGCCAAAACAGTAGCAGTGGTAGTACCATCACCAGCAATATCAGAAGTCTTGCTGGCAACTTCCTTTACCATCTGAGCGCCCATGTTTTCAAACTTGTCTTCCAATTCAATTTCTTTGGCTACAGTAACACCGTCTTTGGTAATAGTTGGAGAACCAAAAGACTTTTCAATTACTACGTTTCTACCCTTGGGTCCAAGGGTTACCTTTACAGCCTCAGCCAGGATATCCACACCTTTTTTTAGCTTGCTTCTAGCATTAACATCAAATTTTATAACTTTAGCTCCCATATTGCTTCCTCCTTAATTGTTTGTTTTTTTATTACTCAATGATAGCCAAAATGTCGTCTTCTCTCATTACCAAGTGCTCTACGCCTTCAATTTTTACTTCTGTGCCGGCGTATTTGTTGAAAAGCACTTTGTCTCCAACTTTTACAGACATGGGAATGGTCTTCCCATCATCAGTGGTTTTACCTGGGCCTACAGCCACCACTTCACCCTTAATGGGCTTTTCTTTGGCAGTGTCAGGAATGATAATTCCACCTTTGGTAACCTCTTCTTCTTCCAAACGTTTCACCAGTACTCTGTCTTGCAATGGCTTTAAGTTCATGAATCTACCTCCTTAAGAGTTTTTATTATTGGCTTTTTATAGACAAAACCTGTAACGGTGGCTTATATAAGCACGCTATTAGCACTCGTCAAGAGTGAGTGCTAATATTTTTGAAAAAAATTTTATTTCAATAAATACTTGAATTAATTTGTATTTTTTAATTAAAGTTGATTGAGTTAAAAGTATAGGTCCAGAGTTTTTTAGGATAATTAAAATACCTTTTATCTAAAGGAGTTGAATGAGGAGGTAATTGGATAGATTAAAATCTTGTTGGTGGAATTTATGTGAATATAACTTGTTTAACTATTTGTAAAAACAATAAAAAAAGTCCTTTGTTAAGCTTAACTCTTTTTATTTTTGTTAAGTTTTTTAGAAAAAAGTTGACAGTTGATGGGAGAATGAGTAGAGGTATCTTCTCTTCGGTTGGGCCGTTAACTCAGTAGGTAGAGTATCTGCCTTTTAAGCAGAGAGTCGCAGGTTCGAGTCCTGCACGGCCCACCATTTTTTTGTCCCCATCGTCTAGTGCCTAGGACGCCGGCCTCTCACGCCGGTAACAGGGGTTCAAATCCCCTTGGGGACGCCAACCCTTAAGAAATAAAATAAAAATATAAGCCCCTACTTTCTGGTAGGGGCTTTTTGGTTTTTCCAATTATTTTTTATGACCTTTTGTAGTTCTCTGGATGTTATTAGAGCCCCAATTCTTGGAGTAAGGCATCCACATCTTCCTGCTTTACCTTTTCTTGAGGTCCTTTTAGTTTAGACATTTTGACCTGGGCTTCTTGTTTAATGCTCTGAAAGTCTTTTTCCGGGTGTTCTTCTTTGGTTTTAATGCTTAAGCCAGAACTGAGATAGAGATTTACTACCTTTTCTTCAATGGTTCTTAGAGTATCTACGATTTTTTTGATGCGTTGGCCGGTTAAATCCTGAAAGCTTAAAGAGGTCATGATGGCTAGGAGGTCTTGATTTAAGCTTTTTGCCAGGCCAGAAGGGTAAAGCCTTCTTCAGGAGTAAGAGAATTTTGTTTTTTTAGTTTTTTGCAAATTTCTTCAATTTGAGGCATTTGATCTAAATGTTTTTCAACCACAGTCATAATATCCAGGGTGGCCTTTTCTGTGGTGCGCAAAATGGCATCTAGTTGGTCCGAAGTTTCATTAAAAAGGTGTTCTGCTTCCTTTTGAGACAGGCCATTGGAAGATTTTTTGGTGGCTTCAATATTTTCGTAGATATTTTTTAAACCACTGCGTAGTTCTTCACTTAAATTTTTATAAAATTCACTTTCCAGAAGGGTTTTGGTCAAAGCCTGACTTATTTCCTTTTCCAGAGTTTGGGCAATGGTTTCTTTAATAGAACCTTCCAGTTTACTACTTAAATCCGCTAAAACTTTTTTATACAGTTCTTCCATGACTTCCACCTTAGACTTGAGGTATAAATAGGGTCAAAGTAGTTGTATTTTCTTGAGAAAGAATTTCTGCTTTACCTTGAAATAGAGACAACAGTTTTTGTACAAGGGTTAAACCCAGGCCCAGATGATTTTTCTTAGAAGTTATAAAGGGTTCAAAGGCGTTTTCTACCTCTAATAGGGTAGGAGTAGTTAAAATTATCTTTAAAAAAGGCGTTTCTTTTTCAATAGTTAAGAAAAATTGGACCTGCTTGGGCTCTTTTTCCAGTTCTTCCAGGGCGTTTAACAAGGCTTGTTCCAGGGAAAAGTTTAAAAGTAAAGGAATGGTGGTAAAATTAAGGACTTTGTTTTCAACCTTTAGTTCCACATTGTGTTTAAAGAGAAGGTTATTTTGCCAGTAAGCTTCCAACCAGTTGAGAAAAGAATTTAAGTCCAGGGGCTGTTTTTCTAAGCTATTAAAGTTTTCTCGATACTGAATGATTTGGACCAGTTCATTTATCTTTTTTTCTGGTAGTTGTAATTGCTGGAGGTGTTTTTTGAGATCTTTTGCAGAAGTAGTTGTATCTAGTTTTTGCAAGACCAGGGAGGTCTGCATTTTGAGCAAGTGCAGGGGAGTGTTTAAATTGTGCAAATATCCTGGAAACATCTGCCTGCCAGGGCCTGTGCATATAAATTTAGCCAGGGAAGAAGTTCTTCTAGAGAAGATGGTTCAAAGTTTTTTGCCACGTAGAAGCTCTCTTTGTTCTTTAAAAACAAACTGAACAATTTGCTCTCGATCTGAATCGCGCAAAAAAAGATATTTCAGGGCATAGAGATATTTTTGATTTTGTTCACCTTCCAGACGCAAGATTTCTCCTACCAGGCCAATGAGAAGGGGCGGTAAGGTGGATAGAGAAAGGGCTACTTCAATGGGGGTGCCTGGTTCTAATTTTTCTTGGCTTAAAAATTTTAGGCCTGCTCCACTTATTTCTACAACCTCCCCTTTATAGGGAAAGTCCTGGGAAAGGCTATTTTGGTTGAGCAGAGAAAGGATTACATCCAGTTTGTTGTTGAGGTTGCTTAGAAATTCCAGGAGTTCTTTGGGTAAATAGGGAGAATTCAGATTTTCTAAAGAGATATCTTTAAAATCACATCCCAGACAACCCAAAAACAAAGGACGGGCGTCCTTTTCTGTGAACCTAAAAAACATTTTTAACCTGGTAGGTACTCTGGAAAAGGTTCTATTTTCTGAAGACATAGCTTATCCTATAGATTTATTCTCCATTGGTGTCAATTTGCACCTGCATGGCATTGACTGGACATACCCTGGTACAGCGGCCACAGGCTGTACACTTATTGGAGTCAAACTTAATGAGCCTGGATTCTTTTTCCAGGTACAGAGCCTGAGGTAAACACAGACTTAAACATACCCCACAGTGCATACAGGAATCTTCATCCCGGGTAATGTTTTGAGAAACTTCCTGGATGGTGATTCCCTGCTCCATTAAGTAGGAAAGGCCCTTTTGAAAGTCTTCCTCTGGACCGCTGAGCTCAATAATCATATGCCCTTCTTCTTTAGAGGTAATTCTGGCCTTTAGGATATTGAAAGCAAGGTCAAACTTTCTGGCCAGGGTGCACATATGGTTTCTAGAAACATTTTGCTAAAGTGTAAGCTAATTATTTTGCTGGGATACTTTTTGGAGCCAGGCATTTTTTTACTCCTTTTCCAGTTCAGCCAAAAAGGCCTTGGCCCTTTCAGCTTCTGTGGTTTTGGGGAATTTTTGAATAAGTTCTTTTAAAAGTAAAGTAGCTGCTTTTTTCTTTTTTATTTGAGCAAAGGAAATGGCTTCTTTTAAGTAGGCTGCTGCGATTTTATTGGACTTGGGATATTTGTCTATTACTTCTTGATAAGCTAAAATGGCCCTTTTGTAGTCTTCTTTTTGATATAAACACTCTCCTTTCCAGAAAAGGGCATTGGAAACCAGCTTATGTTTGGGGTATTCCTGGACAAATTGTTCCCAAAGGGTTTGAGCCAGGTCGTATTTTCTCTGGTAAAAGGCATTAAGGGCCTGTTGATAGAGCTCTTCTGGAGAAGAGGTCTTGAGTAGGGCTGGAGTTTGGGCTTTTGAGGAGGAAGAGGTGGGTTTTTCTAGATTTAAGCCCAGATTGCTTTCCAAAGCAGCTACCAGGCCTTCTAGTTTGGCCACTTTGTTTTGCAGTTCTTGGGTTTGCTCCAGGAGGTTTTGAGAGGACTCCTTATCTTTGTCCAAAGAGTATTTTATCTCGTCTATTTCCCCACTTAAGGAAGCTAGACTTTTACGCAAGCTTTCAATTTCTGCCCACAGATTGGCCTGGGCACTGCGCACTGGTGTGGCGCTTTGCTCTATTTTTTGCTGCAAGGTGGCAGTGATTTCTTGTAGTTTAGTTTGCAGGTTTACAACTTCTTGCTTTAATTGCTGGTTTTCCTGCTGCTGGGTGTATAACGCCAGACGCAAACTATCCAGGTCTTTTTGACTGGCACAAGCCAAAAGAAAAAAGAGATTTAGGACAAGTAAAAATTTACCAAACTTTTTTAGCTCTTTTCCTTCCCCAAAACACATACACAAGTCCTCCTAAGACTGGAATAAACACACTTCCTGCCAGCCAGGCCATCTTTTCCTGGGGTGTTTTAAAATCTGAGCGAAAAATATGCCAAATAGACCAGAGATTGGGTAAAATGGGAATGAGTAGAAGTGGAAGTACGTAAAAAAGCTTATCTGCAGGTATGCCAAACATTTAGTTTACTCCTTTTTTCTAAGTAATAGGAATAACCCAAGAAAGAAAACAAGCAAAGCAATTACCTGGGTTGCACTTAAAAAAAGAATTTCTCCTCTATAATCTCCACGCAAAAATTCAATTCCAAAACGAAAAATAGCATAAAGAATCAACAAAAGGGCAAAAATTTGACCGTCCTTTTTAAACCATTTTTGCTCAGCAAAAGCAGGCCAAAGGTGATAAACCCGGCTAGAGAGTGATAGATTTGAGTGGGGTGAAGGGGGACAAAAAGGGGAGCCAGAGAGTCTGGGTTGGTAAAGGTGATGCTCCAGGGTACATGGGTTGGTTTACCATAACAGCATCCAGCAAAAAAACAGCCCCAGCGCCCAATGGCCTGGCCCAGAGCAATGCCTGGAGCCAAAGCATCTGCCCAGGGTAAAAGGGGTTGTTTATAGCGTTTAAAAAAGAAGTAGGAGCTAAGGGTTGCGCCCAGAGCTCCACCCAAAAAGACCAGACCACCCTTCCAGAACATCAGGATTTCCACAGGATGTTTTAAAAAATAGTTAAAGTTTAAAAGCACAAAAAAGAGCCTTGCTCCCAGTAAAGCGCCTATGAGGCATAAAATCCCAGCTCAGAGGTAAGCTTGGGGTTTAATCCCTTTTTTTAGCTTCCAGACTGGTAAAGGCCAGAGCCATTAAAATGGCTGCAGCAATAAAAAAACCATAAGTATAGATAGTAAAAGGTCCAAGCTTAATTAAAACGGGATGCACTTTTTTTCCTTTTGTAAAAAGAAATAATTAAACTCATGGTTCCGCAAAAAATAGCAATATCTGCCACATTAAAGGCTGGCCAATGATATTGTTTGATATAAAAATCCAGGAAATCTATTACCTTACCTATTCTGATGCGGTCTATCAGATTGCCCAGTGCTCCACCCAGAATAAGCCCTAAACCTGTAAAAAGATAATAGTCCTGTCTTTCCACAGTTTTTAGGAGGTGAAATATAAGCACTATAGCCAGCGCAGAAGCTCCAATAAAAAAATAGGTCTGCCAGGAAATATCTGCCCGATTGAGAAAACCAAAGGCAGCACCTTTATTCAGGATATGCACCAAGTTAAAGAATCCAGGGATAATCACCTTTTCTTCCCAGAGAGGAATGGTTTTACTAATCCAGACTTTGGTTATCTGGTCCAGAAGTAAAACTATTCCGGCTAGACTAAAGGCTAGTTTGTATTTGTTCATAAGTTTATGCTCCTTGCAGTTCTTTTAATACCCGGGCACAGCGAGGACAGACCTTTTCAAAGGAGTCATGGGTGCCTGTCTGGGGATGATATATCCAGCAACGTTCGCACTTTTCCCCTTCAGCCTGACTTACTTCAATTTTCAGATTTTCAATTTCTTCACTAATAAATACTTCTTTTGAGGGTTCTTCGGTTTTTAATTCCACCTGAGACACAATAAAAACTTCTCTTAACAATTCCTCTTTTCCCTTAAGTTCAGCCAGTTGTTCTGGAAGGTAAAGGGTTATCTTGCACTCCAGGGAGTGCCCTACAATGCCTTCTTTGCGCTTGGGCTCTATGGCTTTGGTAACTTCTTCTCGCAGGCTATAAACCAATTCCCAGAATTCTTTTTCTTCTGCCAAAAAGTCTAGTTCAGGTTCACTAAAATTGTAGCCAAATACAGTATCTACTTGAGGTTTCAGGGGTTCTGGAAGGTGCTGAAAAATCTCCTCTGCAGTAAAACTTAAAATGGGAGCAATGTTTTTCAGAAGTAAAAAGAGAATGGAATAAAGGACGCTTTGGGCAGAGCGTCTTTCTGGACTGGTTGGATGGCTTACATACAAGCGGTCTTTTAAAATGTCCAAATAAAAGGCAGAAAGCTCGGTTACGCAGAGTTTATGCAAGGTATGGAATACCTTGTGAAATTCAAAGTTTTCATAGGCCCTTTGCATTTTTTTATGCGCCTGTAAGGTGAGGTATAAACCATAACGATCCAGGGGCAAAAGCTTGTCTGCAGGCAAAAGGTCTTTTTGAGGGTCAAAGTCTTTTAGATTACCCAGGATAAAGCGACAGGTGTTGCGGATACGGCGATAGGCATCCACCAGACGGGTTAAAATTTCCTTGGAGATGCGTAAATCTTCTTGATAATTTACAGAGGAAACCCACAGGCGTAAAATTTCTGCTCCGTATTGGTCTATGATTTCCTGGGGAGCAACCACATTGCCAATGGACTTGGACATTTTTCTGCCTTCACCATCTACTACATAACCATGGGTGAGTACTGCCTTGTAAGGTGGCAGGTCTCTGGTGCCTATGCTGGCCAGAAGAGAAGAGTGAAACCAGCCTCTATGCTGGTCTGAACCTTCTAAATAGAGGTCAGCTGGAAAATCACACTCTGGCCTTTTTTCTACCACAGCAGCAAAACTGGTCCCAGAGTCAAACCACACATCCAGGATGTCGTCTTCTTTTTCAAATTCACTACCACCACAGTGAGGACAGGTAAGACCTGCAGGCACAATTTCCTCTAGAGAAGCTTCAAACCAATAATCTGCTCCCCTGGGATGGGTTTCAAAGCGATTTACAATTTCTTTGGCCCACTTAGCATCATACCAGGCCTCCTGACATTTTTTACAGACCAGAGCAATAATGGGTACACCCCAGGCCCTTTGCCTGGAGATACACCAATCTGGTCTTTGCTCTACCATGTTGTAAATCCTATCCCTTCCCCAGGCAGGTATCCATTTTACCTGCTTGTCTATGGCTTCCAGGGCTTTTTGCCTGAGGTTGTTGGCTTCCATGGAAATAAACCACTGGGTAGTGGCTCTAAAAATCACTGGTTTTTTACAGCGCCAGCAATGAGGATAGGAGTGCGAAATTTTGCTTTCAGCCAGCAAGTGACCAACTTCTTTAAGTTTTTCAATAACTTTAGGGTTGGCTGCAAATACATTGAGGCCTGCAAAAAATTCTACGGATTCTAAAAATTCTCCTTTGTCGTTTAAGGGAGACAAAATTTCCAGATTATAACGCAAGCCTGTTTCATAGTCTTCCTGTCCGTGTCCAGGAGCAGTGTGCACGCAACCTGTACCTGTTTCTAAGGTGACATAATCAGCCAGGACCAGAGGAGAAGGACGGTGGTAAAAGGGGTGAGTGGCCTTAAGACCTTCTAGTTCTTCTCCTTTTACTTGCAGGAGTATTTCCGGGTTTTCCCAGCCAAAGATTTCACTGCAAGTGGCCAGAAGATAGTGGGCCAGGAGATAGTTTTCTTCTTTGACGCGTACAAATACATAGTCAAATTCAGGGTGCACAGCTACAGCCATGTTGTCAGGCAAGGTCCAGGGAGTGGTGGTCCAGATGATGACGTAGGTGTTTCCTTGTAGTTGAGGAAATTTTTCTTTTACCTTGGGGTCAGTTAAGGGAAAACGGACATAAATAGAAGGAGAAGTATGGTCTTTGTACTCTACTTCTGCTTCTGCCAGGGCTGTTTTACAGGAAATACACCAGTGAATGGGTTTTTTAGCTCGTTTTACTGCCCCCCGCTCCATGAAGTTGGCCAACTCTCTGGCTGTGGCAGCTTCATACTCTGGGCTCATGGTCAGATAAGGTTTGTCCCAAAGTCCAAGCACTCCCAGGCGTTTAAACTCTGAACGCTGAATGTCTAAAAATTTCAGCGCATACTGGCGGCACTGTTCTCTTATTTCAGTAAGGGGCAGGCTTTTTTTGTCCAGACCCAGGTTTTGTTCTACTTTTAGTTCTATAGGTAAACCATGACAGTCCCAACCAGGTACAAACTCTGCCTGGTAGCCACTTAGGTTTTTATATTTGACCACAATATCCTTAAGTATTTTGTTCATAGCTGTTCCCAGGTGGATGTGGCCATTGGCATAAGGTGGACCATCGTGTAAGGTATAGCGGGGACAATCTTTATTTTTGGCAATCATTTTTTGATAGGCATCTATTTTTTTCCAGAATTCCAGAATTTTGGGTTCATTTTTGGTGAGATTGGCACGCATGGGAAAGGAAGTTTTAGGGAGATTAAGGGTATCTTTATAGTCGCTCATTGTTTATCAGGCCTCCTTAAGTTTTTTGCTTGACGGAATTAAGGTTATGTAGTCTTAAATAGAGTAAAACACAAGTCAAGTAAAAGCCCTCTGGGCAGTAAAAAGAGGTAAGGATGGACTTACTCAAAACCATTGAAGTTTTTTTGTGGGAAAAGAAAGAAAAAGAAGGGCTAAAAGGCCGCTTTTTCCATTACTTGCGGGTTTTGTTTTTGGCTGGAGAGGGTTTTCTCCAAGATAGAGGAAACCTTTTTGCTGCTGCCCTGACCTTTTTTTCCCTTTTGTCCTTGGTTCCCATTTTGGCCTTAGCTTTTGCTGTGGCCAAAGGTTTTGGCCTGGATAAGTTTTTGGAAAAACAACTTTTGAGTAATCTGGCAGAACAAGGAGAAGCCCTTTCCAAAGCCATTGAATTTGCGCATAACTTACTCCAGAAAACCAGAGGAGAAGTGGTTGCTGGTATTGGGGTGATTTTTCTTTTCTGGACTGTAATTAAGGTCTTTTCCCAGATAGAGACTGCCTTTAATGAAATTTGGGGAGTAGAAAGGGGAAGAAGCTGGACCAGAAAGTTTACAGATTATTTGTCTCTTTTTATTTTAGTTCCTTTTTTATTTATAACCGCCAATAGTCTTGCCCTTTATTTGGCCAAAAAACTTTTCTCTCTGGACTTTGGGATTACCTTTTTTTTATTTCCTGGATTTCTATTCTTTTTTTTAAAACTTGTTCCCCTTTTTTTATTTACCTGCCTTTTTGCTCTTCTTTATATTGTCATTCCCTCCACAGAAGTAAAATTAAAACCAGCCTTTGTTTCTGGCTTTATTATCGCTATATTGTATTTGATTTTGCAAAAGATGATTGTGGTAGCCCAGGTGAATTTGGCCAGATTTAATGCCATCTATGGTAGTTTTGCTGCCTTTCCCCTTTTTGTCTTCTGGTTAAATTGGAGTTGGAGCCTGGTATTGCTGGGAGCAGAAATGGCCTTTGTCCTACAAAATTTTTCCCTGTTAAAAAAGAGAGACCATACCCTTTCCCTAAAGGATTTAAAATACCTTTCCTTGTATTGTTGGGCCAAGTTGGGCAAGCACTTTCTGGAAAAAGGAGGAGGAGTTAGCGTTCAGGAATTATTAGCAGACTTACCTGTTGGGGTGGAAACCTTTAGAAAAATAGAAAAGCACCTGGTTGGAGCTGGACTGGTTAAAATCCTCTGGGAAGAAGAGAAAATACTTTTACCTGCTTTTTCTCCCCATAGCTTAACCGTGGAACAATTCTGGGAGATCTGGGAGGAAGAAGGCAAAGAAGCCACTTCCTTAGAAGTAAAAAAATGGGTGGAAAAGGTAAAGCAAAAGGGAAGTCAATGTCTGGTAGTGGATTTGTTGAAGTAGTCCTGGTGGAGGCGAGGGATAAAGAACTATATTTTTATCTTTAGCACTTTGCTTTTAAATAAGTTTTTAGAATCATTTTTAGCTCACCACCATAATAAATCACTTTTAATTCTTGATGTAAATTGTTTTAATAGGTTTATTCCTTGTAAAGTCGTATTCTATTGTATAGACCTTAGGGTAAAATATAGCTGTACACTTTTCAGTTAAACTTAGACAAAAACAAAACTAACAAGTTTTGTTAAATTAAATAACTTAGAATACTAGTTAAGTTAAAATTTTTGTTGTTGATTTGCCTGGAGCATTGTATTATTTTCCCTAGAAGACAAAGGATGAAGAGATATCTTGGTTTCTAAGCATGATTTTTTGGATAGTGATAAAATATTATATATAGCTTAAGGGTGAGTATTTAAGATTTGAAGTAGTTTTTTCAAATTCTTAACTTTGATTGCCTTTGTTTTGACTTTTCTTGAACTTTGTATATGCTGTAAACATAATATAAACAGCTAAAAAATATATGTTAAAATAAAGCTAACAGAATAAAGGAGAAAATTTATGGCAGTGAAGAAAACCCAGTTATATAGCCATCTGTGGGAAGCAGCTAATGCCCTTCGTGGTGGAATGGATGCAAGCCAATACAAGGATTATGTTTTGACCATATTGTTTATTAAGTATGTTACTGATAGATATAAGGGTGATCCCTATGCTGAATTCCTGGTACCAGAAGGTGGTAGTTTTGACGACCTTATTGAGGCAAAAGGAAAGTCCGATATTGGTGAAAGGATAAATAAAGTGCTGGCAAAACTTGCCGAAGAAAACGAACTCAAGGGTGTTATTGACCGAATAGATTTTGACGATAGTAGCAAGTTAGGCACAGGGAAAGAGAAAGTAGATCGACTTACCAGTCTTGTGGCAATCTTTGAAAATCCAGATCTTAATTTCAAGAGTAATAGAGCCGAAGGCGATGATATACTGGGTGATGTGTACGAGTATTTCATGAAGAAGTTTGCCACCGAAGCAGGAAAGAGCAAGGGACAGTTTTATACGCCTGCCGAGGTTTCGAGAATAATGGCAAAAATAATTGGTGTGGATAAAGTCAGCTCTCCAGATCAAACAGCATATGACCCAACTTGTGGCTCTGGATCTCTCCTTCTGAAAGTAGCCGACGAAGCAAAGAGCGAAACAGGTATAGATATATCTCTCTATGGCCAGGATAAAGACATAGATGTGGCAAACCTGGCAAGAATGAATATGATTATGCACGGGCGGCCAGATGCTGTTATTGAGCAGGGGAACACCCTGGCTGATCCTAAGTTTAAAAATGATGATTCGCTTAAAACCTTTGATTTTGTAGTTGCTAATCCTCCTTTTTCACAAAAAAACTGGATGAATGGTGTAAAGGTTGAAAACGATCCATACCACCGATTTGACGATGGCATACCTCCAGCCAAAAATGGTGATTATGCATTCTTGCTTCATTTAATAAAATCTTTAAAACCCAAAGGCAAAGGTGCTATTATCCTGCCCCATGGAGTGCTATTTAGAGGCGGAGCCGAGGCTGTAATCAGGCGTAATTTAGTACAAAAAGGATATATAAAGGGAATTATCGGACTACCTCCAAACCTGTTTTATGGCACAGGCATACCTGCTATTATAATGGTTATTGACAAAGAAAACGCCTCTGCCAGAAAAGGCATTTTTATGATTGATGCCTCAAAAGGATTCAGAAAAGACGGAGCCAAAAACCGCCTGAGAGAAAGGGATATTCACAAAATAGTTACTACATTTCATAATTTTGATGAAATTCCTGGCTACTCCCGAATGGTTAGCATGGAAGAGATTAAAAATAATGACTACAACCTAAATATTCCAAGATACATTGATAGCACAGAAGAGGAAGATATCCAGGACATTTATGCTCATCTGCATGATGGCATACCACGCCGAGACATTGATATGATGGAAGCATGGGCTGTGTTCCCACAGCTTAAAGAAGCACTCTTTGACCTAAACAGTAGTGGATATTATGAGATGAAAATCCAGCCTGATCAGCTGCAAGATTCTATTGAGAAAAGCCACGAGGTTCAGCAGTTTATAAATGAAGCGATGCAATTATTTGACCGATGGAAAGAACAAAACCTTGAGTTTATGAAATCCATTAACGAAAATACAAATCCAAGGCATTTTATAAGAGAAATTTCAGAGAGTTTGCTGGATATTTACCAAACAATAAATCTTGTAGACGAATACGCCATATATCAGATTCTTATGGACTATTGGGATGAGGAGATGAAAGACGATGTGTATATGCTGATTGAAGAAGGATGGGTAGCAAAGACATATAGAATCCTGGAGAAAAACAAAGAAGGTAAAGAGGAAGACAAAGGTTGGACCTGTGACCTACTTCCTAATGAAATAATTATTAATGAATACTTTGTAGAAGAAAAAGAGATAATAGAACAGCTTGAGACGGAACTGGAAGAAAAACATCAAAAAATAGAAGAGATGAAAGAAGAACACGGGAACGAAGAGGGAGCACTTTATGATGTTAATAACGAAAGAGAGGCAAAAAATGCATTAGAAAATTATAAGTTCATTGCTTATAAAGAACTTTTCCCATTGGAATATAAAGAGTTATTAAATGTAAAAAAACAAATGGAAGATTTGAATAATAAAAAATTAGATTTAGAAAAAAATAAAATTTTTGAAGTTTGTAGAAATAGGAAAGGTAATTTATTAAAAAAATTAATAACCAAAGAACTTAAGAAATTTTCCGAAGATGATAAAAACTATAGCATTCTTAAAAACTGGTTAGAATTAGATTCTCTAATAAAATCAAAAGATAAAGAATATAAAAATATATTTAATAAGTTAGAAAAAGAATTGGAAGAAATGTTAAATAAAAAAGAAAATTTAGAGGTTTTGAAAGATATAATTATAGTTAAAGAGTATATTGAGGCTTTAGATAAAATAAAAAAATTAAAACAACAAATAAAAGAAGCAAATAAAGATTTGGAAAAGAAACTTTTAGAGAAATATCCTAAATTAACTGATAAAGAAATCAAATAATCTTGTAGTAGAGAAAAAATGGCTTGCTCGCCTGGAAGAGGGCATAAGGGATGAACTGGACAATATAATCCTGGAGATAACCAACAGAGTGAAAGAACTGGCAGAAAGATATGAGCAACCGCTTCCTGAGATAGAGAAAGAAGTCGAGGAGAACGAGAAGAAGGTTAAAGAGCATTTAAAAATAATGGGATTTAATATATAAATGAGGTAGAATTATGAAAAATTACACTTGGAAAAATGTGAGAGAAGAACAAGCTGAGCAAGTTAAAAATACTTTATTGCAACATGGAGGTGAAGAAAGAGATGTTAGTAAAGATCAGTATAAACAATGGTCTATTAAATATTATGATGCTATTTTTGATTATTTTATCTCTTCTAAAGGCGGAAAAATTTACTTTAATGGTTCAAAATCTGATAATACTGAAGTGAAAAAGATCTACGATTTTATTGATCAGGTTATACATAACAATGTAGAAGAAGAATTTGATTTATACGTAGGATTAGACGAATCAGGTAAAGGTGAAGTTGTTGGGCATGTAATTTTGGTTTCAGTTATTGTTTTTAGAGGAGGATTAAAAAAAGTAAAAAATATTTTAGGTTCAGCAGATACTAAAAAGAAAAAAACTTTTCAATACTGGAATGATTTATTTAGAGAAATAGATCAATTAAAAAAAGAAAATTATATTGATTTTCTTATTGAAAAGATTCCCCTTGGATCTTTGATAATTATAATATTAATAAAATTATGGATATTTCCTATCAGAGAAATTTAAATGTTTTTAATAATAAATATTCATTTTTTGGGAAAAAAGTAAGATTAATTATTGATAATTATGGAGTTGGCGAAAATTTAAAGACTTATCTAAATTTTTTAGAAAAGCAAGGAGTTAAAGTTTCTATTTTAGAAAAGGCTGATGATAATTTCCTTGAAGTCCGTTTAGCATCAATTATTGCTAAATGGCAAAGAGAAGCAGTTATTCATGCAGTTAATAATAATACAAAGTTTGAATTAAATGGTCTTAAAGTTGGAAGCGGGAATGTAGGCAATCATGATACAAAGAAATGGCTTGAAGAATGGTATAAAAATCATAAAATGTGGCCTTGGTTCATAAAAAAATCTTTTAAAACTATTAGAGAAATCGAAGGCAAACCACCCATAAAAAATAAACCACATCCACCTTTTAATTTAGATTTATTGTCTAAGGAGTTTCTTGAAAATTTTGATAATGGAATTTTGTCAATTACATCACTTTCCTTAGTGTGCCCTAATTGCGGTAATATTTTAAAATCAGTTAAGTTTAATAATCATAAAAATCCATCAACACAAGAGAATATCGTTGGATTAAAATGCGAAAATTGTGAGAATAATATAGAAAATGCTGATTTTACATTAAGATATTATATCCCTTTTATATTGCCAGATGCTAATGCGTTAAGTAGATATATTCTAAGTAGGGATTTGGAAAATAAAAAGTTCTTTCAAGATTTTTATATCATAATTTCTGATGTAGTATTTCAGGAAATAGATGGTACTAAAAATGGAAAACGAGAATTAGAAAAACTAAGGCAATTTGAAAATATGGGTAGAATAAAATTAATTTATTTAGATAAAACGCATGATGTATCGGGCATGGAAGGACAAAGCTATGATAAAGATTCGATAATTATTGATCAGTGTTTGGAACAAAATGCAATTTTCTTAACAGGGGATAAGTCTGCTGCTACAAAAGCCCAAGCAAAAGGTGTATTTACAATATTTATCTAGTTATAGAAACTTAAAAGAGGAAACAAAATGCAAGAACAAACTATCCCACAAGGCTATAAAAAAATCGAAATCGGCATAATCCCGGAAGATTGGGAAGTGAAAAAGCTGGGGGAGATAGCCTTAAACATAGGTACTGGTATTAAAAATAATGAAGATAAAATAGAAAATGGGAAATACCCATTTTTCGTAAGGTCTGATAAAGTTGAGAGAATAAATACGTATTCATACGATTGCAGAGCGATAATTGTGCCGGGAGAGGGCAATATAGGAGAAATATTTCATTATATTAAAGGCAAATTTGATGCACATCAAAGAGTGTATGTTATAAGGAATTTTGAAAAGGTTTATGTAAAATATGTTTTTATTATATGAAACAATTTTTTGGAAAGCATGCTCTTAAAAATTCAGTAAAAGCAACAGTAGATTCCCTTAGATTACCTACGTTTTTAGAATTTGAAATTTCGCTTCCCACAACTATCTCCGAACAACAAGCCATTGCACGGGTTCTGTCGGATGTGGACAGGCTGATTGAGAGCCTGGACAAGCTTATAGAAAAGAAGAAAATGATGAAAAAAGGCGCTATGCAAGAGCTGCTTACCGGCAAGAGGCGACTGCCAGGATTCACCGGAGAGTGGGTGAAGAAAAAGCTGGGGGAGATATATGTAAATTTAAAAGGTAAAGGATTGTCAAAGTCAAAGATTGATATAAAAGGAAAATATGAATGTATTTTATATGGTGAGCTTTTTACAACATATAAAGAAGAAATAAAGAAGATAAAAAGTAAAACTGATTACTTTGAGGGAGTACTTTCTAAATCAGGTGATATACTCTTTCCTGCCTCAACAACTACTACAGGAATAGATTTAGCAAAAGCCTCTGCTATCTTAAAAGACAATGTACTTTTAGGGGGAGATATTATTATATTAAGACCTGTAAAAGATATTAATAGTATATTTGTCGCCTATTATCTTACTGAAGTCAAAAAAAAATGAAATCAGTGAAAAAACTCATGGGATAACTATACATCATTTACGAGGCAAAGATCTATTAGATATACACATCTCTTTTCCCCCTACCCTCGAAGAACAACAAGCCATTGCTCAAATCCTCTCCGACATGGATGCTGAGATAGAAGCTCTGGAAAAGAAAAAAGAAAAGTATGAAATGATTAAAAAGGGCGTTATGGAGCTCCTTTTGACCGGAAAAATCAGGCTTAAAAACAAAATAAATTAAAAAAAAAGAGAAGCTTATGAAACTAAAAGAAGTTACAATCCATAAGTATAAATCTTTTGAAAAGGAACAAAATTTTAAGGTACAGGATGATATTACAATCCTGGTCGGAATGAATGAAAGTGGTAAAACTGCTTTACTTGAAGCTTTAGCAAAAGCTAATTATTTTAAGGAAGACAAGGACTTTAAATTTGACCTCACTTTAGACTATCCCCGAAAAGAAAAGAAAAAAATAGATAAAGCCTTAAAAAAAGGAGAATCACATCCCAAAGCAATTACCTTAACATTTGAACTTGATGATAATTTGACAGAGAAAATAGAGGAAGAATTAGGTAAAGGTGTTATTACACAAAAAGAATTTAGTATTTATGTTGATTATAATAATGAAACAGTTTGGGAAGTTTTTGATGTAAATATACAGGAATTTCTAAAAAATAAATTTTCTGAGTACGGCATTAAAGATAAAGAACTTTTGAATAAAATATTAAATTGTAAAAGTGAAAAAGACTTAGAAAATATTTTAAACGAAGCACACAATAACAATGAACAAAATCAAGAAACCCAAGATAATATAAACGTTATCATAGATAGACTAAAAAATTACTTTAAAAATGACCGGAGATGGGATAACCCTATCCAAGAATATATAACAAGGGTATATTTAGAACCTAACTTACCAAAATTTTTGTACTATGACGAATATTATATGCTGCCTTCAAGGATTTCTTTAGAGAAACTTCTAAATAACACTTTAGATAAGGAAATTGATTTAGAACAGGTCAAGACCGCTAAGGCATTAATAGAACTGGCGGATTTGGACCTACGAAAAAATTTTAAAAGAAAAAAATTTTGAAGAAATGGTAGCAGAGTTAGAGGCTACTGGAGCAAATATTTCAAATGAATTATTTAGATATTGGAATACAAATAAGAATCTGAAAATAATATTTAAAATTGAGTCGAATGAGGAGTTTGATAATCAGAATAATAAAAGAATAGTTGCACATTACCTTAACGTTAGAGTTGAAAATACTAGAGCAGGGGTAACTCTACCATTAAAGAATAGAAGTAAAGGTTTTAACTGGTTCTTTTCTTTTTTAGTGTGGTTTAATAAAATTCAAGAAGATGCAGATTCTGAATATATTTTATTATTAGATGAGCCAGGATTAAACTTGCATGCCTCAGCTCAGGAAGACTTATTAAAGTTTATTGAAGATCTTTCTGATAATTATCAAATTATTTATACCACTCATTCTCCTTTTATGATACCTTCGGATAAACTCCATAGAGTACGGACTATTGTAGAAACAGAGGAAGGATCCATTATATCGGAGACAATTCAAGAAAAGGATCCAAGAACATTGTTCCCATTACAGGCTGCTTTAGGCTATGATATTGCTCAAAATCTTTTCATTTCAAGGAACAATCTTTTAGTAGAGGGTGTCTCAGATATGATTTATTTAGAAGTTCTGTCTGGAATTTTGGAAGAAGCAGGGAAAGAAAGCCTCAAACAAGACATTACAATAGTTCCAACTGGTGGGTTAGATAAGGTCGTTACTTTTATTTCATTGCTGAGAGGAAATAAATTAGATATTGTTTGTCTGCTTGACACTCCCCCTTCTGAATCTAAACAAAAGTTAGATAATGTAATTAAAAATAAACTCATAAAAGAAAAAAATATTAGATATTTTCATGATTTTGTAAATTTTCAACCAGCTGATATTGAGGATCTATTTCATCCAGAAGATTATTTAAAGTTGTTTAATAAGGCTTTTGATGGTAAATACGAGGAATTAACTTTATCTAAATTAGAGCAAGAAGAGGGGCCTATAATTAGAAAAATAACAAGATATTTGGGTATAGAGAGATTTAATCATTATTTACCTGCAAAGACTTTGTCTTCAAATAATTTTTCCTCTAAAGATTTTTATGAGGAAACACTAAATAATTTTGAACAGGTTTTCAAAGAGATTAATAAATTATTGTAGAGTTATGAGTATTCCAATAAATCAGCCCGAAAGAAATACCCAAAACCGTATTATAAAGTTTTTTCAGGAAAAGATCAGCTACGAATATCTGGGTAACTGGGAGACCAGAGAAGGAAACTCAAACATAGAAGAGGAGTATCTCGCAGACTTTCTGCTGGCACAGGGCTATAGCCACGAGGTTATAAAAAAAGCAATAGAAAAACTAAAAAAAGTAACTGAGAATCAACAAAAATCCCTTTACGATAAAAACAAAGAATTTTACGAATTGCTTAGATATGGACACGACGTTAAGCCCTCAGTTTCGGACAAATCGGTCCATGTAAACTTTGTGGACTGGAACACTCCAGAGAACAACCACTTTGCCATTGCCGAGGAAGTAACAGTCGCAGGCAAACACACCAAGCGTCCCGACATTGTCATCTACCTCAATGGCATAGCTGTTGGAGTTTTGGAGCTAAAACGATCCAGCGTGAGCATTAGCGAGGGCATACGTCAGAACCTTGATAATCAGAAGAAAGAATTTATACAGGACTTTTTTACTACAATTCAGATAATAATGGCAGGCAACGACTCACAGGGTTTAAAATATGGAACTATCGAAACTCCAGAGCGTTATTATTTGGAATGGAAAGAGGAAAATCCCGAGTATGATCATAATCAAAAAACCACGATTCCACGATCGTTGCCAAGAGACCGCTGCGAAGTTTCCAACAATATACTTGAATGCGACCTTTATCGTCTTTTGAACAAAGAGAGATTACTTGAAATTATTCACGACTTTGTAATCTTTGACTCTGGAATTAAAAAGCTACCACGCCACAACCAATACTTTGCTGTAAAAGCTGCACAAAAAAGCATAAAGAAAAGAGAAGGCGGTATCATATGGCACACTCAGGGAAGCGGCAAATCCCTTACAATGGTATGGCTGGCTAAATGGATAAAGGAAAATATTACTGATAGCCGCGTGCTGATTGTTACCGATAGAATAGAACTGGATGAACAAATTGAAAGAGTGTTCAAAGGCGTGGGAGAAGAGATTTACAGAACAAAATCTGCAAGAAAACTGATAGAGGAACTGGGACGCAAAGATCAAAACCTGATGTGTTCGCTTGTACACAAATTCGGGCGAGCCGAACCTACTGACGATGATTACAACGAGTATATAAATGAACTGGAATCAGTACTTCCTCCGAGTTTTGAACCCAAGGGAAACATATTTGTTTTTGTTGACGAATGCCACCGCACTCAATCAGGCAAGCTTCACCGGGCGATGAAAAACATTCTTCCTGGGGCTGTATTTATCGGCTTTACAGGAACTCCTTTGCTAAAGAAGGACAAACCCACTACCCTTGAAGTGTTTGGCAAATACATACATACCTACAAATTTGACGAAGGCGTTGAAGACGGTATTATTCTGGATTTGAGGTACGAAGCTCGGGACGTTGACATAAAACTTGGATCTGAGGATAAAATAGATAAATGGTTTGAGGTCAAAACCAAAGGTCTATCCGACATTGCAAAGGCACAGCTAAAAAAGCGCTGGGGCACGTTAAAGAAGCTATACAGCTCACAGAGCAGAATGGAAAAAAATAGTAGCAGATATAATCTTTGACTTTGAAACCAAGCCAAGGCTGGCTACCGGCAGGGGCAATGCCATGCTTGTAGCAGGCAGTATTTACGAAGCATGCAAATATTACGAGCTTTTCCGCTCAAAGGGGTTTGATAAGGTCGCAATAATAACATCATACCGTCCCAACATAGCAAGTATTAAAGGAGAAGAAACAGGCGAAGAAGGAGAAAAAGAGAATATAACAAAATACAAAGTATACAGAAAGATGATTGCCGATTTCTTTAATATATCCGAAGACGAAGCAGTAAAAGATTACTGGATTGATAAGTTTGAGAAAGAAATTAAGAAAAAGTTTATAGAAGAACCAGGGCAAATGAAGCTACTTATTGTGGTTGATAGACTTCTGACAGGTTTTGATGCACCAAGTGCTACTTATCTGTATATTGACAAAAAAATGAGAGACCACGGTCTGTTTCAGGCTATTTGCCGTGTAAATCGTTTGGATGATAAAGACAAAGACGACGATCTTACCAAAGAATACGGTTATATTATTGATTATCAAGACCTATTCAATAGCCTGGAAAGTGCTATTAAGGATTACACATCTGGAGCATTCGCAGAATTTGACCAGGTAGATGTAGATGGTTTGCTTAAAGATAGGATTATGGAGGCAAAGAAAAAACTTGATGAAGCACTCGAAAAAATTGAACTCTTAACAGAAGGTGTCCCTTTTCCAAAAAGCATAAATGAATATGGTGAATATTTCATTGGTGATAACTCTGAAGAAAAACAACAGTTACGAGTTGAATTTTACAAAAGTGTATCCTCATTAGTTAGAGCGTATACCAATATAGCCAATGAACTAGATGAGGCTGGCTATTCCGAAAAAGAGCAGGAAGAAATAAAGGAAAAAGTGAAAAAATACACCGCTATAAGAGATAGTTTGAAACTAATGAGTGGTGATTATGTAGATTTTAAATTGTTTGATCCTGCCATGAGATATCTTATAGATTCCTATATTCAGGCAGAAGAGAGCAGAGTTTTGGCTTCCTTTGAAGATAGGTCATTACTGGAACTTATTGCTTTAGATGGGATTAAAAATACTATAGAAAATCTACCAAAAGAAATAGGTAGAAATAAAGAAGCGATCGCTGAAACAATAGAAAATAACATAAGAAAATTACTCATAGATAAAAGAGAAGTAAACCCAGCCTATTATGATAACATGTCTAAGATTTTAAAGATACTCATAGAACAACGTAAAAAAGAGGTAATAAACTATGAAGAGTATTTAAGACAGATAGAGAAGCTTACCAAACAATTGATAAATATGGAAGATAACGCTGAGCAATATCCTTCTAGTATAAGATCTAGTATGGCAAAGAGAGCAATATATGATAACTTAAAAGGTATAATATTTAGTATAGAAGAAGTTACTAATAAAATTGATGAAGCTATCAGAATGGTTAAGAAAGATGACTGGAGAGGTAATAAGATTAAAGAAAGGCAAATAAAGTATACAATAGCAAAAGTGTTGAATGAACTATCTCCTTTGGGAGTTAAAGAAAAATCAGAAAAATATGGTTATGATGATAGAGAAAGTGAATCTCTTGTGGATAAGATTTTTAAGATTGTAAAAAAACAAGAAGAGTATTAGAAAGCTATGATTACTAATAAGGTTTTAAGAGTAAAAGACATTGATGTGATAGTTTATAAAAAAAACATTAAGAATTATCATTTAAATGTTCTGCCTCCAGATGGAAAAGTAAGAGTATCTGTACCTCAAAATGTCTCAGATGAAGCAGTTCGTTTATTAGTAATTAAAAAATATCAATGGATAAAAAAACATAGGGAATCATTCAAGAATCAAGAACGCCAAACACTAAGAAAATATGTGTCTGGTGAAAGTCATTATTTTAAGGGGAAGAGGTATATTTTGCGGTTAGAATCAGCAAATAGACCGAAAGTCGAGATAAAAAATAAAAAATACATTTATTTTTATGTTCCGAAGGATTACACACGCGAACAAAGAGAGAAATATTACGAAAAATGGTTAAGGCGGGAGCTCAAAAAAGAATTGAACCTATTGGTTCCAAAGTGGGAAAATATAATAGGTATGAAAGCAACTGAAGTCAAGATAAAAAAAATGAAAACCAAATGGGGTAGCTGCAATCCTTTAGCTAAAAGAATTTGGATAAATTTAGAACTTATAAAAAAGCCACAAAAACATCTGGAATATGTAATACTTCACGAACTGGTGCACTTTCTAGAAAGCAAACACAACAAAAGATTTAAAGAAATAATGACTAGGTATATGCCTAATTGGGAAATTTTTAGGCGACAGTTAAACGAGTTTATTTTATAGTGGTATAATCTGAATCTTATGTTGTTAGGGGGGCCTGAAGAATTAGCTATACTATGTCAGGAAGTATGGTCAAAATATCAATCAAATCAGTTTTAAACTCTTAGGGATAAGGGAAGAACACCACTCTAAACATCATCCACCAGTCCATAGAATGACTTCAGAGAAAAGGTTTTTTTTCTGGTGGAGGCGAGGGGACTTGAACCCCCGACTTCAGACTTGCGATGCCTGCGCTCTCCCAGCTGAGCTACGCCCCCATAAGAATTTTTTAAAGCAAAAAAATAGCTTTGGCAATGTGCAGGTTGTATCTGGATAAAGTTAAAATAGTTTTTTCTTTTTCTAGTCTTTTTCTCTTTATTAGGTTAAGTGTAAATTTGTTTATACTCTCACCTCTCCGAGAAGGAGAGGATTTATTGCTGTAACAACGCTCAAGGAATTTAACCTTTGTGCTAAAAACAATTTAAGAAGATATATTTTCTAATATCTTGCCTTTTATTTTTTTAGAGGGTAAAAGAAAGGTATGAAAGAGCAATTAGAAGTTTTAACTAAAGAAAAATTTCCTGAGAATGACTTTTTTAATCACTTAGAAAGGGGAATGGATTTTTATTGGGAGCAAAACTACGAGCGAGCCCTGGAAGAGTGGATAGCTGCTTCTAGAAAACACTATGATGAGCCAGTTCCTTTAAAAAATTCAAAGACCATATTTTTTGGCAGCAAAATAGATATTCTCCCTGTGGTTTATTTCTTTTATACCATTTCTTCCAACCTTCTTACTGGAATGGCAGTGATTAAGGACAAAGAACATTCCTGCAGGCTCTTTTTCAAAAAAGGATATGTGGTTTTTGCCAATAGTTCTAAAACAGAGAGTAGATTGGGTAATTTTTTACTTAAACAAAAGGATATTTCTCTTCAACAACTGGAAAACATCGTACTCAAAGCCAAAGAAGAAAATAAAAGGCTTGGAACTTTTTTGGTAGAGAAAAGAATAATTTCCAGGGAGACTTTAAAAGACATTCTCAGTTTACAGGTTCAAGAAATAGTAAGTGAGGTCTTGAACTGGCAAAAAGGGAGCTATTTTTTTACTGACTGGGAAATAGGGAAAAGTGAAATACGCCATGACCCCTTAGACCTTTTGGTCCTTGCTGCCAGGCGTAAGCTTACCTTTAGTAAATTTAAAGAGCTCATTCCAGATAACAAGGTTATTTTTAAATTTTCTCCTTATATTGAAGAAGAAAGGTTAAATATACTTGGCAAATTAAACGCCAATGAAAGATTTATCTTTTCTCTTATTGATGGAAAAGAAATATTGAACAGATTATAAACTTTAGTGGTGGAGATGAAACTTCTGTTATCAATATTTTGTACTACTTTTTAGAACAGGGTTGGATTAGAAGGACAAAGGAAGTAGTAGAGTATCAGGATGAAGAGTTTGCAGGCTTGTCCAAGTCTTTGGAGTCTTTGATTTTTATTTTTGATATTATTTATCAGGGCTTATTTAAGCAAGTTGGTACCAAGATAACTGATTTACTGGAAAATAGTTTGAAAAAAATGCCAGTAGAATATCAAAAAATTATTCAAGCTTCTCTGGTTAAGGATAAAATAGAACTTCCTAGGTTTTTAAAAAGCTTTATTCAATATTTTCCTGATGAAGAAGACAGGTATGTTTTTGTAGATATTTTTCAGGAAGTTTATCTTTATTTTTTAGAAGAAGGAGAACGCTTTCTGGGTAATTGGCTGGTTAAAGGTATAGTTGAAGACATAGCTAAAACCAAAACAGATATAGAAAAATTTTATCTTCAAACAGAGACTAAGGAAAAGTTGTTAAGGGTTTTGGATGTAATAGTAAAAAGATTCTGCTAGGAGGTAATATGGTTCAAGTATCAGATATAACTCAAATTGTAATGTTAATTGCTCTGGCCCTGACGATTTACCTGGTAATGATAATAGTTTTTTTATATGCCAGAAAAAAGTATAAGGGCGGTATTATAGAAAGTGTTATTAATTTGATTATTGCTACTATTGGTTTTCTTTTTGTTTCTGATTTGGCTTTGTTTTTGGCTACCAGTTATAACTTTTTGCTCAGTTATACCATTCATGTAGTTTTTAAGATAATAGCCATGACCTGTTTGGCTGTAGGTGGGTTAAAGTTTTTTGTTAAGTAAGCTCATAGACATTGAAGAAAGCCTTTTTTTCCTGACTTTCCTTTACGATTTTTAAGTCATTGTTTACTATGTTGATGTGATTTGTAGATGGGTCAGGAAGCAAAGAAAAGATATGTTTTATTTGGCCCTGGTTTAAGATGACCAATTCTTGCCTTGCACTATCCTGGTAGTTTACTTCAATATATCCACTAAAATTTTTGTTTTTGAGTTTGGATAAAAGCATTCCCAGGTGGCTAAATTCTGAAGATAGATGCTGGTAGATGGTATTACAGGGGATAGAGAAGATAGTGCTTAAGATGCTAATTATTTTATAGGGAAAAGCGTCAACCCAGAGCAATCCTTCTTCTTTTTGGGCCAGTTCCAGAAGGGTTTGCACTGCTTTAGAGCCACTTAGTCTTTTCCCCTCATTTTCTAAAACTCCGCCAACAATGTCTCCTTCCAGAATAAAAAAATATCCTTCTTTTTGAGGAAAATTTAAATATATAGTTCCACTAAAATCTTCTCTTTTTAAGGAGAGGATTAACCTCTCCATGAAGATAAAAAAAGTTTTTAACTTTCTATAAACAGGTTTACCTTTTAATTTTAACATAGATTAAAACTATTAAAAATAGATTTTAGAGTCAATTTTTATCTTTTAATAAAGTCAAAAATCTAAAGGTATGGGAAAGACAGTAGTTGTTCTACCTTCTGCAGCCATTTCACGCATGGTTTGTAAATAGCGCAATTGTAAGGCCTGGGGTTGAGAGCCTATTATCTTGCTGCTTCAGCCAGTTTTTGGGCAGCTTGGAATTCTCCTTCAGCATTTATAATCTTGGCCTTCTTTCCCTTTCTGCTTCAGCCTGCTTGGCCATGGCTCTTTGCATTTCTTGAGGTAGGTCGATATATTTCAGCTCCACACTGGTTACTTTTATGCCCCAGGCATCAGTATGTTCGTCTAAAATACCTTGAATTATAGAATTGATTTATCTCTATGAGCCAGAAGTTCATCCAGCTCCACTGAACCACAAACACTGCGCAAAGTGGTCTGGGCTAGCTGAGAAGTGGCAAAGTTAAAGTTTTCCACCTCTAAGATTACCTTTTTAGGATCCACTACTCTATAATAAACTACGGCATTTACTTTAATGGAAACATTATCTTTTGTAATCACATCCTGGTGGGGTACGTCCAGAGTCACTATTCGCAAATCCACTTTTACCAGCTTATCGATAACAGGAATAACGATTATCAAGCCAGGCCCTTTAGGTTCGAGCACTCTACCCAGGCGGAAAATTACTCCGCGTTCATATTCATTTAACACTCTAAGGGACGCAAAAAGAAAAAAGATAATAAGTAACAGGGGAAAACTTAAGGAGATCATTTTTCGTCCTCCTTTAGGGGAGTTATGTTTAAGGTTAATCCTTTATGGCCTACAACTTTTACTTTTTGTCCTTTTTGCAGGGGCTCAGTACTCTGGGCCTGCCAGATTTCTCCTCTTACTTTAATTTGCCCTTGTCCCTTTTGCCAGGAGATAACCTCTCCTTCGCTATGTAAGGGAATGGGGTTATGTGGCTTTTTTAGTAAAGAACGGGTGAGCAAAAACACCAGTAAGACCAGAAAAAAGGATAAGGTTAAAAAGCCTGGCAGAAAACTTTTTATACTCCAGATAAAAAAGGAGTTGGTGGGCTCGTAAAAAAAGTAAGAACCTAAAAAGAGAGCAATAAGCCCGGCTACACTCAGTAAACCATAGCTAGTAATTTTAAGCTCCAGGATAAAAAAGACAATTCCTAGAAGGATAAGTAAAATGCCTGCTAAGTTGATGGGTAAAAGCGAAAGGGCATAAAGCCCTAAAACCAAAGCCAAACTACCCACTACTCCAGGAAAAATTGTCCCTGGGTGGGAAAGTTCAAAAAATAAGCCCAGAAGGCCTCCTAAAAAGAGAAGGTAGGCTATTTGCGGGTGAAGAATATAGCTTAAAAAAATTAAAAGAGGAGAAGGACGGTAGGGGATAAGGTTGTAGTTGCTGGAAATGTTTATTTCTTGTCCTTTTAAGCGTGGTTTTCTTTGTTTTATTTGTTCCAAGAGGTCTTCTACAGAAACGGCCAGAAAATCTACCACCTTATTTAAAACTGCTTCTCCAGCTTCAATACTTGTAGCCTCAGTGATAAAGCTTTTGTAAAATGCAAAATTGCGTTTATTCTTTAGACAAAGAGACTTTAAAAGGCTTAAGGCGTCTTCTTCGACCTTTTTTTGTAAGATGGAGTTTTGTTTTTCTGATTGAAGAAAAATAGGAGTAGCTGAGCCCAGGGTGGTGTTGGGAGCCATTGCTGCTATATCTGCACTGGCTACCAAAAACACTCCAGCAGAAGCAGCATGGGCACCTTGAGGGTAGACATAGACTACTAGAGGTAAGGGGTAATTGAGTATTTGCTGGACCAGGTTGCGGGTGGAAGAGAGAAGACCGCCTGGAGTATCTAAGGTAATTACAACCAGGGTTGCCTTTTCCTGAGAAGCCTTTTTAAGCCCTTGTTCTAAAATCTGTTCCAGGACAGGGGTAACAGGCCCCTTTAGAGGCAAAAGAAAAATATTTTGGGCCAGGCTCAAGGAGGTGAAAGTTAGATAAAAAAGAAGGGATAGAGTAAAAAGGAAGATTTTAAATTTGACGCGGGACATAACGCTTGAGAGCCTCCCAGACGATTTTTTTTAGTTTTCTATTGTCAGGTAGCAAATCATTAAAGTCTGGTAAAGCTATAAGGAGACTTTTTTTATATTCAAAAATCTGGTTATAGGCAAAGTCCTCTTGAGGGAATAAACACTTAAAACACTCTTGGCCAAAGCAAAAAATATAAGTAGGCTGGATTTTTTTTAGGCCAAATTCAAAGAGTTCCAGATTGCAGACATATTTTTCCTGAAGAGGATAAAAGAGGGGCCAAAAAGTTATTTGTTTAGACGGCCAGTTTAGTTGGTCGTGAGCAGCGTCAAATATTTTTTTCACCAGTATTTTGCGAGGATTATGGGTTTTTGTCTGTAGGTCTAGAAGGTAGTCTTTATAAATCCAGAGGCTATAACTGAGATATCTTTTAGCTAAAAGTTTTTGTTTTAATTCTGGAGGAAAAGAAGATAAAATTTGGAGGGGAGTGAGGGCAGTATTTTTTTAACAGCAAGGGAGTTAGTTGTTTTAGGTTTTAAAAACCACTTTAAACCAAGGCGATTTAAAATCCTGGTTTTTAAAGAGTCTTCTAGGTGGAAAGGAGAATATCCCATAAGCGCCAAGCTATTTCGGTTTTGGTAGAAGGGGCCAATGCTCTTCTCTGCCCTTTTTATCCAGGAGAATGATTTCATTTTTGTCTTCCCCAAAGGGAGAGTGTTTTCCCACTTTGTTGGCCAGAATAAGGTCTAAATTCTTGTTTATCAGCTTGGATTTTGCTTTCGCCAAGACATCCTGGCTTTCCAAAGCAAAGCCTGCCAGTTTTTGAGTGGAAGTTTTTTTCTGACCTACAGTAGCTAAGATGTCTGGATTGGTTTCAAACTCCAGGACAAGTTTTTTTTTGTTGTTCCTTTTTTAGCTTGGTCTCTCCCAGATAAGGGGGGCGAAAATCGCACACAGCTGCACTAAAAATACCCATGTCCATCTGGGGCCAGAGGTCCAGGACTTTTTCAGCCATTTGTTTTGCTGTGGTGATAGGTAGAAGAGTAAACTCTGGCAGTAAATCCAGGTCTATATTTATGGGGCCGTGAACCAGATAGACTTCTGCTCCTCTTAGCCAGGCAGCTAAAGCAATGGCTAGGCCTGTTTTCCAGAAGAAGGATTGGACCAGAAACGAACCAAATCAAAGTATTCTCTCGTAGGTCCTGCTGTGACCAGTACTTTTTTTCCTTTAAGGTCCTGAGGAGTTAAACTTTTAAGAAGATGATAATAAATAGTTTCTTCCCTGGCCAGGCGTCCCTTTCCCCTGTCTTTACAGGCTACTTCCCCTTCTTCTGGTTCAATAAGGATAAAATTATGTTTCTTTAACTTGGTTAAGTTTGCCTGGGTTAAGGGATTGGACACATTTGGGGATTCATGGCTGGTGCCAATAGAACCTCTGGGAAAAGGCCAGCACCTGGGTGGTTAGCAAGTTGTCCGCTAAGCCCTGGGCTATTTTATTTAAGGTGTTGGCTGTACAGGGACAGATTAAAAAAGCATTACTGTGCTGGGGATAGAGATGGGGAAAATCCTGCCTGAAATGGTCCTGTTCAGTAAATACAGGCTCTGCTCCCAGGGCCTTGAAGTTTAGGGCAGGTATAAACTTTTCTCCAGCCCGGGTTAAGGTTACGCCTACTTGCAGGTTGGATTTTAGCAGTAGGCGTAGTAAATTTAAACTCTTATAGGCTGCAATACTGCCTGTAACGCCAAGATGTACCTTTTGTCCGTAGTAATGCTCAAATACAAACACCAATTACTCCGCTTTAGGTCCTAAAGTGTTGGGTGTGCTTTCAGAGATAATGCGAGGAGTTACCCAGACTTGCATTTCTGTGGTAAAGGAACCGTCTTGAATGTGAATGATGCAATCTTTGTTGGGTTTTTCAAATACTAAAATGTATTGGCCATACTTAAAATAGGAACGAAGGTCCAGTTTTCTTGAGGCATGGTGTTTACATAAAAGTCAAAAAGAGAAACCGCATCCACTCTACCTTCAAAGCTAACTACTCCAGCTTTAATAGCCGCAGATTCAAAGAGAATGGACTTTTTAGGAACGAGTTTCATATCAGTGGGTACTGGAATGTCATCAAAGTCATAATAGGAATGTAAAGAATCCTGGGTGTTGGTGGTTACAGGTTGAGGTGCGCTGGGAGCAACTTCTGGCTCTTTTTGCTTGCTGGCACAGCCACTAAGAATAAAAAAAGCAAGCAAAATTCCCAAGAGTAGATTTTTTTTGTTCATAAGACCTCCCTTATTTAGTAGTTTTTTGTTGGAGTAATAACGCTAACGCTGTTGTCAACTTGGTAATATTTTTATTGGCCAGACGCAACTTTTGGCTGATACTTTGACTTATTTTAAGTAAAATTTTGAAAGCCAGAAGAGGGTCTTCTTGAGCAAGCTTTAAAAAATCTTGTTGAGTAATTTTTAGTAATGTACATTGGGTTAAGGCAATTACATTGGCAGAGCGTCTGTCTGCGTCTATTAAGGCCATTTCTCCTAGCAGGGGATAGTCTTTCCCTTCCAAAATAGCCAGAGTTTTTTTGTTTTCTGTAAGAAAGGTTAATTTAGAAGCCACTTCTTCTGCCAGCATTTGTTTTACTATTTTGACCTTTCCTTGCACTAAAATAAAAAAATCCTGTCCTACACTTCCTTCTTTGAGGATGAAAGTAGATTCTTCTACTTCCACAACTTCTACTATATTTTGCAACTTTTCCAGTTGTTTTTCTTGCAAGTCAGCAAAAAGGGGAATGTTTTTTAGGTTAAGCATTTTTTAAGTAAATTAAGGCATCAAAATTTTTTAAAACAGTATCCCTGGGTGGCAATAAACACACTTCTGGCTCCAGGGAGTCAAATCTGTCTTCCAGGCCCGAAGCATTAAATAATTCTTGAATAAATTTATCCAGAGAGGAGTTTTCATCTAAAATATCTTTCAGAGAAATAGAAGCTTTTTCTTTGCATAGAGCAACAGGTATGACCTGCGGATTGTGAGTACAAAGTTCTTCCCAGGTGAATTCCTTTTCTTCAGAGGTCAAGGGCCTTAATTGAAGCAGATTGGGAGAAGCAGAAAGCAGTTTTTGAAAAAAGGAAAAGATAAAAGGCGAGAAACTGGCCTGTCCCAAAAGTAAACTGGTAGCTTCAGAGCGCACTATTACCTGATCAGCTCCAGCTTTGAGTAAGTGTGGCTTGTTTTTGCTCTCTTTTATTTCTACAAAAATGGGTACTTGAGGTGCCAATTCTCTGGCTGTAAGTAAGGTGTAAAGCACCTCCTGGTCAGGGTCTTTTTCTTCTTCTGGCAGTAAGATAATAATGGTTTTTGCTTCCTGAAGGTTGGCTTGTTTTAAAAAATTTTCTCTTTTAGCCAGGCCATTTAGATAGTAGATTTCTTTTTCGGTTTCTGTTTTTATTTGTTCAAAGTGTTCTTCTTCCAGAGGTGCTACAATTAAAGTAGGTAAGGAGCTTTTTTTGATGATATTTATTCCCTGTTCGTTCCAGTTTAAAATAGCTAGATGGTTAACTAATTTCACTTTGGCTAATCCCTTACGTTTTTGTATTCTTTTTTCTATTAAAAAGGAAGCCAGATTTCCTGTCAAGATAGAAACAAAACCAATGCCAGTAAGCATTACTACAATTCCCAGTATTTTACCAGCCAGAGTACTGGGGACAATATCGCCATAACCAACAGTAGTGACAGTAACTACACTCCACCAAAGGGCGAGAAAAAAGTCTTTTTTTGCTCGAAGGCCAGGTTCCAGCCAGTAAAATAGGCTGGAACTGGCCCCAAAAAGCAAGATAAAAATAATTCCCAGTTTAAACCAGGTCTTTTGGAGCAGTTTAACCCAGTTAGTCTTCATCCAATTCTTCTTGCATTTTTAAAAGTTCTTCAAATCTAATGTCGCTCCTAAAATTGCCTTAATTTCATCTTTTTCGTCAAAGATGGGTATGGATACGGTTAAGCAAAGTTTCCCTGTAAACATGGAACGATAAAAATCAGTAATGTGTAACTTGCCACTTTGCATAGGCACAATAAACCACTCTCTATTGGATAGGTCAGTACCTATAGGCATTTGTTCGTAGTTTTTCAGGTACTTGGGGTCACTAACCTTAAAGGTAAGGAGTTTACCTTTGTTGTCTGTAAGATAAATGTACTGAATAAAAGGATATTCATCTAAAAAGTGGCTTAAAAGAGGTTCTACCAGTTGTACATCTAGAGAAGAGATATCCTTTTCTTGGGACAGGTTAGTAATGATTTTGGCAGAGATATTGTGAGCCAGAATTTTAAGATGGTCAAATTGGGAGGGAAAGAGTTCGGGCATAAAACGTTTAACCAATTTTTTCCATTTCTTCATGGGAAAAATTGGTAGTCCTTCCCTTTTCATAGGCTTGCATAATCTTGTTGTATATTTTTTGCACTGCAGGGTGCCTTTTGTCCACCTGTTTGTCTGGAGGTAGGTCCAGGTTGTGGTTTATCCAGTAGGCGACCCCGGCCTTTCCAGCCTTGTCTGTGATGATAATGGGAATGGGTCTATCTAAAAGCAGGTTGGTGTCAAAAATATTGTAGATTTCTTCGTTTTTCATCAAACCATCAATGTGGATGCCAGCACTGGTGGCATTAAAATCCCGACCAGCAAAGGGATAATTGGGAGGAATGTTCATTCCCAGTTCCTTTTGGAAGTATCTGGCTATTTCTGTGATTGTGGGTAGCAAGGCTGCATCGTCATTACCAGTGAGTGAAATATATTCAATGGCTAGGGCTTCTATCGGAGTATTGCCTGTCCTTTCCCCAAATCCGAAAAGGGAACCATTTACAGCAGCACAACCATAAAGCCAGGCTGTAACTCCATTGATAAAGCCTTTGTGAAAGTCATTGTGGCCATGCCACTCCAGCCACTGGCTGGGAACGCCTGCTTCATCAGTAAAGGTTCTGATTAATTTGGGTACAGCTCTAGGTAAAGCTGCTCCCGGATAGGGTACTCCCATACCCAGAGTATCACAGAGCCTGATTTTTACCGGCAGGCCACTTTCTTCTGCCAGGCGCATAAGTTTCTGGGCAAAGGGAATGCAAAAGCCATAGATGTCTGCTCTGGTGATGTCCTCAAAGTGGCAGCGGGGGACGATATTTAGTTCCAGGGCCTTTTCCACTATTTTTAGATAGTCTTCCAGGGCTTGCTTGCGGTCTTTTTTTAACTTTAAATAAATGTGATAATCAGAAACAGAAGTGAGCATTCCTGTTTCTCTGATTTTCATCTGTTTTACCAGTTTCAGGTCTTCTTCCTTGGCCCTAATCCAGGCAGTTATTTCTGGATAGCGATATCCTCGTTCCCGGCAAAGCTCTACAGCCTTTCGGTCCTTTTCAGAATAAAGGAAAAATTCACATTGTCGAATTAGCCCTGAATAACCACCCAGTTTATGTAAGAGGTCGTAGATTTTAAGAATCTGATCGGGAGCATAGGGAGGTCTTGCCTGTTGTCCATCCCTAAAGGTAGTATCTGTGATAAAGAAATCCTCTGGTGGCCTGGGGATTACAAAAGAGTCATCAAAATAGGTCCTACTGACTTTGCGATAAGGAAATATTTCTCTAAAAAGATTGGGTTCCTTTTCGTTGTGCAACTGGTAATCGCGTTTCACAGGATTACTGTGTATAAGTTTGCTTTTCATCTTCCCTCCCTTTTATTCTAAAATAAAAACCCCAACCAAATGGCTGGGGTTTTAGCTCTGTTCCTTTTAGTCTAACTTTAGAAGCTCCACCCCAGCTCCTGTCTTAGCTTTGCTGGGATATTGGCTGTTTGAGGTGGCAAATAGGGTCTGGGAGCCCCAGCCATTTTTCTGCTTTCTTTTAGTTCATCTAAAGAAAAGTCTCTGGGGATAGCAAAAACCTGATTGGGGTAAATTAAATCAGGATTTTTGATTTGGTCTCTATTGGCTTTGTAAATCAAAGGCCACATAAAAGGATCGTTATAAATATCTTTGTACTCAGCAATCCACCACAGACATTCACCTTTTACCACTTTGTGAGAGGTAGGTAATTTGGCATAGTTTTGTTCATAGAGCTCCATGGGAGAAGGAGCAACTACTTCTTCTGTTACCTTTTCTTCTACTACCTCAGATTGAGTGGTCTGGGTTTGCTCTTGTTTAGGAGCAACTGGTTCACTCTTCACCTCTTTTTGGCACATCCAAAGGCCAAAAGGCTTAGGCCCAAGGCAGCCAAAATCAATAATTTTTTCATTTCTTGCCTCCTTTTTTATACTAAAAAACTGGTTACGACTTTAATCTTCGAAGCTCTATAGCAACATTTTTTGCTTCTTGCAACCCAACTTTGTGCTGAGGAGAAATTTTTAATCCTTCTTCCACAGCCTTTTGGGCTTCTTCCAACCATCCACCCTTGCGTAAACTTTTGGCAGCCAGAAAATACATTTGAGCAATATCTGGCTGATAAATTGCTTCCAGGAGTTTATGGTGAGAGGGTTTAAAGACTTTTTTCACCAGTTCACTCTGGGCAAAGAAGAAACGGGCCAGGAGTTCATTGTCCCGATGATGAGGCAAATAAAGCAGAAAAAGGTTGCGTAAGTGAAATTGGAGAAATTTAATTCTTTTTATCTCTCTTTCTATGGATTCTGAAGTCTGTTTCAACACTTGATAAAGTTCTTTTACTGTGAGCTTAATTTGAGGGGGAAGTTCTTTTTGGGCCTGAATTTCTTCAAACCAGGGGCGGTAACGGTTTTGTTGATAGGCATCTTCTTTTAGCTTCATGGATTCGTGGAAAATATAGCCTAAACTCCAGTCAATAAGTTGCGCTAAAAGAGGCGCTTTTTTTCATTTTTGGAGAGGATGTGAACCATGTCTTTGAGTCTCCATAAAGGCCCTTTGCTCATTTCCTCTCCCACCAGTTCTTGAAAAAAAGAAAAATGGACCCGCTTTTCTTGTTCAAAAAAGTTAAACTCTTTTTCCAGTTCACAACTAATGAGACAAAAGTCCCTTAAGATATCCCGTACAAATTCTGGAATTTTTTTGTTTATCCACTTCTTTGACATGCAAAAAAAATAGCATTAGTTCCAAGAAAGTGTAAAGCTTTTTTAGGGGTTTAGTTTTGCCTAAAAAAATTATTTTAATTTCCATTTTAGCTTCCCTTATAACTATTGGTTTAAAACTAGGTGCTGCTTATGTAAGTAATTCTGTAGGCATATTCTCAGATGCTTTGGAGTCTTTTATTAACCTCATTGCCAGTTGTGTGGCCTATATGGCCTTGAGTTTGGCTGAAAGGCCAGCAGATAAGAAACACACCTATGGTTATAATAAGGTAGAATACTTTGCCAGTGGCTTGGAAGGCGGACTTATTTTAGTGGCCTCTGGAGGTATTTTTTATGCCGCCTTTAAGAGGTTTTTGCATCCTCAGGAACTCAACTCTCTGGATTGGGGAGTGTTTTTGGTCCTGCTTAGTGCTGTGGTAAATGCAATAGTGGCCTGGATTCTGTTAAGAGGGGCCAGGCGCTATAACTCTATTGTCTTAGAAGCAGATGCCAAGCACTTACTTACAGACGTGATTACTACCCTGGGAGTGTCTTTGGGAGTGGGCATTGTTTATTTTTGGCCTCAGTTAAAGGTCGTGGACCCTTTGCTAGCCCTTCTGGTAGCCCTGCAAATTTTGCGTACTGGTTATGAACTTACTCAAAAATCCTTTTGGGGACTTTTAGATAGGGCCTTACCTCAAGAAGAACAGGAGCAAATTGAAAAGATAGTGAAAAATCATTCTGTTGAACTTACCTTACACAACTTGAGAACCCGCAAATCAGGGAAAAAAAGGTTTATTGACTTTCACTTACTTCTGGATGGAAAAACCAGTGTGCAACAGGCCCATGATATCTGTTGTGAACTGGAAGAAGAGATTCGCAAGGCGTTTCCTGAAAGTGAAACTACCATTCATGTAGAGCCCATAGAGGATAAAAGGTCCTGGAAGGACGACTTCCTCAGGCAAGCAGAGAAAAATAAAAAATAAAAATAAGGCCGGGCAGAAGGCCAGGGGTAGTTGTCTTTGGTATATATTGTGCAAAGTTACATTTAGGTAGAAGATTGTTAGCTGGAAAGGCAGTTCTAATTAAATCCAGCTTAACTTACTAAGAAAAAGGGAGTGTTAATTATGAAAGGAATAGTTTTGGCTGGTGGCTCAGGGACCAGGCTTTATCCTTTGACTTTGAGTGTGAGCAAGCAGTTGTTGCCAGTATATGACAAGCCCATGATTTATTACCCGCTATCCATTCTTTTTCTGGCTGGCATTCGGGAAATTTTAATTATTTCCACTCCTCAAGATTTGCCCAGGTTTGAACAGCTTCTGGGCGATGGGCAGATGTTGGGCGTTAAATTTAGCTATGTGGTACAACCTAGGCCAGAAGGGCTGGCTCAGGCCTTTATTCTGGGCGAAGAATTTATTGGTGAAGATAGTGTTTGTCTGGTCCTGGGGGATAATATTCTCTATGGAGAAGGACTGTCCAAGGTCCTGGCTGAATGCGTAAACCTTTCTAAAGGGGGGATTATTTTTGGTTATCCAGTTAAAAATCCCAGTCGCTATGGAGTGGTGAACTTTGATAAAAAGGGGAGGGTGCTGGGAATAGAGGAAAAGCCCAAACAACCCAAATCCAAATACGCAGTCCCAGGAATTTATTTTTACGACAACCAGGTCGTAGAAATAGCCAAACAGATTAAGCCTTCCTGGCGGGGAGAGCTGGAAATCACTGATGTAAATAATGCCTATTTGTCCAAAGGCCAATTGGTGGTCAAACTTTTGGGCAGAGGTTATGCCTGGCTGGATGCAGGCACGCATGCTTCCCTGCACCAGGCCAGCAGCTTTATTCAGGCTATTCAGGAAAGACAGGGTTTTAAAATAGGTTGTTTAGAAGAAATTGCCTATCGCAAGGGTTTTATTGATAAAGAAAAATTACTTTTTTGGGCAGAAAAGTACGCCAAAAATGAATATGGAGATTATTTGCGTGCTGTGGCTGAAGAAGAATAGGAGGAGTTGTTTTTCAGGGCATTTATCTTTTGATTGTAGAAGAGGATTAAGCTTTTTCTGGAAAGCATTCCTACAAGATATAAGCCAGGTTCATCTTTTACAACAGGTATTTCTTCTATGTTTTTTGTCCAAATTTTTTAAATACTGAGGCTAAATCTTCTTCAAGGTGAGTATAGATAAAATTTTTAAGCGCTAAATCGTCCATTACAATTAAATCATTTATATTTTGGTCATAGAGAAAGGGCCTAATATCTCTTAAGTCTATTATTCCTTTTAAGGTGTTGTTTTCTACCAGGCAGAAATAGTTTCTTTTAGTTTTACAGATAAGGGTTTTAAACTTTTGCAAGGTCATTCTGGGTGAAACTATGATTGGTTTTTTAAATTCATTTATGAGTTCCTTTACCTTGTATTCTTGCATTATATCCAGGAATAATTCTCCCTTATGAGCTGGAGAGCTAAATTTATTGGCTACTTGCCTGGAGTAGATGGTCCATTTGTGCATTAAGATATAAGTAAGAGAGCAGACTAAAAGACTGGGAATAAGTAGCTCATAAGAGCCAGTGAGTTCGCTGATAAAAATAATGGTGGCAATGGGAGTGTTGGATACTCCAGCAAAAAAGCCCGCCATACTCACAATAACAAAGGCAGAGGGGCTAAGGTTTAAAGTGGGAAAGGCAAAGTGTAAAAAATTGCCCACCAGCCCGCCTATGGCTCCGCCAATGACAATGGAAGGACCAAAGACTCCGCCACTTCCCCCAGAGCTGATGGTAAAAGAGGTGGTAAAAATTTTCCCCAGCCCAAGGGTTAGAAGGGTAAGCAGGGTTAATTCGTTGTTGATAGCTTGCTGTAAGTAACCATAGCCAAAACCTAGAGTGTGAGGCCAGAAAAAACCTATAATACCAGTTAAAAGTCCTCCCAGAGCGGGTTTAAAGTAGTTGGGGATATTTAGTTTTTTAAAGTAGTTATGTACAGCGTGAAAGGTGGAAACATAGAAAATGCCCACTCCTGCCAGAACAACAGCCAGGAACAAAAAAGGTAGCAACTGGGTTGCCCTGGTGATTTGGATAGAAGGAGCAGTAAAAAGGCCCTGAAAACCATATACGCTGGCAAAAATGGAAAAGGCCACTAAAGAAGCTATGCTGGCAGGTAAGATGGCCTCTGCTTCCAGGTCAGATTCCTTGTAGAGCACTTCAGCTGCAAAAAGGGCTCCTGCCAGAGGCGCTTTAAAGATACTGCCAATGCCTGCTCCCAGGCCAGCCAGGATAAGTACTCTTCTTTCATCTGGGCTCAGACCCAACTTTTCAGCCAAAAAGGCGCCAAAGCCCGCTCCAATCTGGGCAATGGGGCCTTCTCTTCCGCCTGAACCGCCAGTAGTCAGAGTTAAGAGAGAAGCCAGCATTTTTAAAGGAGGTACTCTTTTGCGCATATAACCATTTTGAAAGTGATAGCTTTCAATAACCGCATCTGTACCGTGTCCTTCAGCTTCTGGACAAAAGAAATAGAGCAGGAGTCCACACAACAGGCCGCCTAAGGTGGGCAAGATAAGAAATAAGTAGGGACGCAGGGGCGCAGAGGAAGTGGTAAGGCTTTGGCCTTCTCCTCCAGGTAGGGGTGGAAAATAACCGGCTAAAAAGTGAAAGAAAAATTCTACTCCCCGGGTGGATAGGAACTGGAAAAGAATGGACATACATCCGGCAGCAATGCCTACCAGGATGTAAAGCAGCATCCACCTGCTTATTTTTTTGAACCAGGAAGCCAAGTTTGCTCCTTACTTGATTTTTAGTTTTAAACTAACTTCTCCAGGCACAAAGCCTTTTAGTTCAGAGAGCATGGCCAGCAGTGTTTTTTCAATTAACTTGCAGACAAAGGGATTGGTGCTTAAGGGGTGCCCATTTACTTTTATTTCCAGGCGGTCTTGCTTTAGAGCCTTACACACACTTATATTGGCTTTACCCTGGACAATTAACTTACCTGCTTCCAGGCACCCTTTTAATCCACAGGCTTCACAATCAAGACCAGGCAAAATAAATCCCTTTTCTTCTATTAAAGTAACAATTTCTTCTGGTTTGGCAATATGTTTTAAGGGGGAATTAAAGGGTTTGGGACTATAGTAGGCAAGGCTTAAGCCATTATCCAACTTTTGTAGGTCTTCTTCTTTTTGGGGTAAGATAATTCTGGGTAGCCAGGTCAGGTGTTTACCCCCTTCTACTAAAAGGATATGGCTGCTGAGTAAGGGAAGTAAATCAGGCAGGTATTTTTTTTCTGGCCAACTGATAAAACTTTCTTTTTCATTTAGCCCTATACTGATACATTTTTGCTTTAAAAACTTTCCTGTATCTGTGTTGGCCAGATTAAAGGTGTGATGGGAAAACTTGGCCACTCCTACTTTTTTGCCTTTTTTTTGAAACAGTTCTATTACTTGAGAAATTAAAGTAGTTTTGCCTGATTTTTTATAACCTACAAAAGCTATGCCTTTTAAATTGCCCTCCATGAAAAAATCCTCCTTAAACTTTTGACAAGCTAGGCCTCTTTGCACTAACAGAACTAAATTCTGGCTTGGAAAAATATTTCTAAATTAGGGTAGTATAAAGAAAATGGCAAGAATAAATAAGATCAAAGGTTTTGCAGATTTATTTCCTCCAGAGAGTAATCTTTATGTATTTATGGAGGAGAGGGCAAGAAAGGTTTTTCCTCTTTATGGTTATGAGGAAATCAGGATTCCTGTTCTGGAAAAGACAGAGCTTTTTGCTCGTTCCATTGGTGGAGAAACCGATATTGTGCAAAAGGAGATGTATACCTTTGCTGATCGCAAGGGCAGAAGTTTGACCTTACGGCCTGAAGCTACGGCTGGTGTGGTCAGGGCCTTTATTGAAAGTGGAATGGCTTCTAGAGAAGGCGTGTATAAGTTTTTTACCTTTGGCCCTATGTTTCGCTATGAGCGGCCGCAAAAGGGAAGGATGCGCCAATTCCATCAGATTGATGTGGAGATGTTTGGGCCAGAACATCCCCAGGCTGATGGAGAGTTGATTTTAATGCTTTTTAATTATTTACAGGAACTGGGGCTTAATTCCCTGACCTTTTATGTAAATTCTTTGGGTTGCAAGGAATGCAGACCTCAATTCCAGGAAAAGTTAGTGGCTTTTTTAACTCAAGTGCCAGAGGAAAACCTGTGTGCAGATTGTCAGCGTAGGCGCACTACCAACCCCTTGCGAGTTCTGGATTGCAAGGTGGAAAAGTGTCGGGAAGTGGTTAGAGAGGCTCCCAAAATCACGGATTGCCTTTGTGAGGAATGTAAAAAACACTTTGAGCAAGTAATAACTATTCTCAACCAATCCCAAATTCCCTGGGAGCACAATCCCTTTTTGGTTAGAGGGCTGGACTATTATCAGCGTACCACCTTTGAGGTGGTTTCCTTTGATGCCAATATTGGTGCACAAAGTGCCATTGCTGGAGGTGGTCGCTATGATGGGTTGGTGCGCAATCTGGGTGGACCAGATGTGCCAGGCCTTGGTTTTGCCTGTGGTATGGAGAGGATTGCTTTACTCCTGGAAGGCCAAAAACAAAACTCTTTGGACTTTTTTGTAGCTATTATTGCGGAGCAGGCCCTTAATGCCGGAATAGAGTTGGCTCAGAGGTTGCGCCAAAAGGGATATAGAGGAGAAGTGAGTTTTGAAGCCAAGAGCCTTAAGGCCCACTTAAGACAGGCAAATAAAAAGAAGAGCAGGACTTGTTTGATTTTGGGAGAAGAAGAGTTGGTCCAAAAAGTAGTACAGGTAAAAAACCTACAAACAGGCCTTCAACAGAGCGTGGCCTGGGAAGACATAGAGCAAGCTTTAGGAATACTTTTTTAAAGGGGAGAAGAAGAAATGGAGCGCAAAAAACAAGTTGCTTTGGATAGCCTGGGAGGCTGGAAAAGAACTCATAGTTGTGGGCAGTTGTCCTTGCAAGAGGATGGTCAGGAAGTATGTTTGATGGGGTGGGTGCAATTTAGACGCGACCATGGCGGACTTATTTTTATAGATTTAAGGGATAGAGAAGGCTTAACTCAAGTGGTTTTTGCCCCTGAGGTGAACCAGGAAGCCCTGGAAAGAGCTCATGTGCTTAGAAGTGAAGATGTCATTGCCATTAAAGGCTTGGTGCGTCCCAGACCTAAAGATATGATTAATCCCAAGCTTAAGACAGGAGAGATAGAAGTTGTTGTAAAGGAGTTTAAGATTTTAAATGCAGCTAAAACTCCACCTTTTTTAATTGAGGATAGGGCTGAAGTATCTGAGAATTTGCGTCTGAAGTACAGGTATTTAGATTTACGGCGTCCCTTTATGACCCAGAATCTTGTCTTGCGCAGTAAAGCAGCCAGAGTGTGCGCAATTACCTCTCTGGCTTGGGCTTTTTAGAGCTGGAAACACCTGTTTTAACCAAAAGTACTCCCGAGGGAGCCAGGGATTTTTTGGTTCCCAGTAGATTAAATCCAGGTAATTTTTATGCTTTGCCTCAATCTCCGCAGCTTTTTAAACAGCTTTTTATGGTTGCTGGGTTTGATCGTTACTATCAGATTGTAAAGTGTTTTCGGGATGAAGATTTAAGAGCAGATAGACAACCTGAGTTTACCCAGATTGATATAGAGATGTCCTTTGTGGAAGAAGAAGATGTAATGACTATGGCTGAAGGCTTAATTGCTGCTCTGTTTAAAGATGTGTTGGGCCTGGAAGTGAAAACTCCTTTTCCCAGAATGACTTTTGCTCAGGCTATTGCGGATTATGGCCTGGATAAACCGGATGTGCGTTTTGACTTGCTGTTAAAGGATGTCACCTCTATTGTGAAAAATTCAGAGTTTAAGCTCTTTAGCAGTGCAGAACTGGTCAAGGCCTTGAACTTACCTGGAGGATCTACCTTATCCAGAAAGGAGATAGACGATTTAACTGAGTTCGTAAAAATATACGGAGCCAAGGGCCTGGCCTGGATAAAAATCAAAGAAAAGGAATGGCAGTCTCCCATTGCCAAGTTTTTAAGTGCAGAGGAAAAGCAGGGCTTGACCCAGGCTTTGGGACTAAAGCCAGGAGATATTGTCTTCTTCCAGGCTGGTCCCAAAGAGGTTGTGAATACAGCTTTAGGTTATTTACGTTTAAAATTGGGCGAAATGTTTAAACTTATTCCTGAAAACACCTATGCCTTTACCTGGGTGGTGGATTTTCCCCTTTTGGAGTGGGATGAAGAAGAAAAACGCTGGGTGGCAAGGCACCATCCCTTTACCTCTCCCAAGGTGGAAGACCTGGCTTTACTGGAGACAAATCCAGAAAAGGCTTTGGCCAGGGCTTATGACCTGGTGTTAAATGGACATGAAATTGGAGGAGGCTCTATTCGTATCCACACCAGTGAGATGCAACAAAAGATGTTTCAGGTACTGGGTATCGAGCCAGAAGAGGCTCAGGAAAAGTTTGGTTTTCTCCTGGAAGCCTTAAAATACGGCACTCCGCCGCACGGTGGTATTGCCTTTGGTTTTGACCGTATTATTATGCTTATGACTGGAGCTAAATCCATTCGAGATGTAATAGCCTTTCCCAAGACTCAAAAGGCTACCTGTTTGCTTACTGATGCGCCCAGTGAGGTGAGCTCCAGGCAATTAAGAGAGCTACATTTAAGGCTTAGAGAGAGAAAAGAGGAGTAAATCTTGAGTTTGAAAATAATTACTTATCCCAATGAGATTTTGGCCCGTAAATCCGAGCCAGTGCAGGCAATAGACGAGGACCTCAAAAAACTGGCTCAGGATATGGTGGAAACCATGTATGAAAACAAGGGCATTGGCCTGGCTGCTCCCCAGGTGGGAAAAAATTTGCGTCTGATTACAGTGGATATCTCTGGACCAGAGAAACGAGAAGATTTGATGATTTTGGTCAATCCAGAGATTGTGGAAAAAGAAGGGGAAGTGGAAGGTGAAGAGGGGTGCCTGAGTGTCATTGGCTATAGGGCCAGGGTAAAAAGGGCAGCCAGAGTAAAGGTAAAGGCCAAAAATCTGGAAGGAGAGGATATAGAACTGGAGGCTGAGGAACTCCTGGCCATTTGTCTCCAACATGAAATAGACCATCTGGATGGGATTTTGTTTATTGACCGCATTAGTCGCTTAAAACGCAATTTATACGATAAAAGGCTGCAGAAATGGCTGAAGCAAAGAAAAAAATAGTGTTTATGGGCACTCCTGAGTTTGCAGCCACCATTTTAGAAGCAGTTTCTTTGTGGAATGGTGGGCAAATAGTGGGAGTTTACACTCAGCCAGATAAACCTGCAGGCAGAGGAAGAAAGGTAAAATGCTCTCCTGTAAAGGAACTGGCTTTACAAAAGGGCTTGCCTTTATTCCAACCTCAAAATTTTAAGTCCGTAGAAGAAGTGGAAAAGCTTGCTAAGTTGCAGCCAGACTTTCTGGTGGTAGCTGCTTATGGGCTTATTCTACCCAGGGTTGTGTTAGATATCCCTAAAATTGCGCCTTTAAATGTGCATGCTTCCCTTTTGCCCAGATATCGAGGAGCAGCACCCATTCAACGCGCTATTTTACAGGGAGAAAAGGTAACAGGCATAACCATTATGCTCATGGAAGAGGGCTTGGATAGTGGCCCCATTGTATTACAGCGGGCCATGGCCATTGATATTAATGACACAGCCAAGACCCTGCACGATGATCTGGCTAAGCTGGGGGCAGAACTTATCGTGGAAGCCCTGGAAAAGATGAGTGCAGGTAAGATTACTCCTCTTCCCCAGCCAGAACACCTGGCTACCTATGCCCCTAAGCTGAGTAAAGAAGAGGGATTGGTGGACTTTAATCGTCCTGCTTGGGAGGTACACAATCAAATAAGGGGCCTTTTCCCCTGGCCTGGAGCTTATTTTTACTTTACCAAAGCTGATGGCCGCCCAGATTAAAGTAGACCTTTTTTCCTGGACAAATTGGGGAAAAGGTGGAGGATAGCCTGGTGCCAGGGAGCATACAGTTTAAAGAAAACAAAATTGCCTTTGCCTGTAAGGATAACTTTTATCTGGTGGAAAAGCTAAAGCCTGCCAATGGTAAATTAATGGAGGCCACGGCCTTTTACTGTGGTTTTTTAAGCAAGTGTCTGGAAAATGAGCAAAGATGACTATCAGAGTTTAAATAAAGAGATTCAAGATACCATTCCGGTCAAAAAACGGCTCTTTATCGGGCTTATTCTTCTGACTTCTTTTTTGTTGTGCCTGCTTTTAGTGGGATTGTGGGTGGTTCCCTATGTGGGATTGCGGCAAATCCATCCTTTAGCTCCTTATGTCCTAGCTGGTCTGCTGGGACTGATATTTATAGGAATAATTTGGTCCTCTTTGGGCTTGGTCCTGAGCATAATATTAAAGAAAAATGTTCTCCTTGCCCATAAAATTAGAGGTTTAACCATTAAATTCTTTTTACCTCTCATGGTGGGAGTGGGAAGAATTTTTAACATTTCCAAACAAAAGGTAAGGGCTTCTTTTATTAAAGTAAATAATGAACTGGTGTTAAGTTCCAGTAAAAAATATAAACCTCAAGAGATATTGCTTTTACTTCCTCACTGTTTGCAAAATAGCTTATGTGATAAAAGGTTAACTTATAATATTTATAATTGTGAAGAATGCGGTAAATGCCCTTTAGCTGGTCTTATTAAATTGCATAAAAAATATGGCATCAATATAGCAATTGCTACTGGAGGGACTATAGCCAGAAGAATTGTAGTTACCACCAGACCCAAGATGATAATAGCTGTTGCTTGTGAAAGAGATTTATCCAGTGGTATTCAGGATACATATCCTTTGCCTGTGTATGGTATTTTAAATAAACGGCCTAAAGGACCCTGTTTAGACACCTTGGTTCCTTTAAAGCAGGTAGAAAAGGCCCTGGAGTACTGTTAATGGCCAATTAAAATGAGCCTAATCGGACAATAATTTTGAGCCACTTCTAGAGTGCAACAGATGCAAAAGGCCATATCCTTCTAATTGTCTTATAAAGGACAATTAGGAGGATCAAAACTTGAAGGAATGGATCGTGATTCACAAAATCAAGGCATTATACG
>LZQN01000010.1_pt1 | contig 82669 bp, 108 predicted proteins | sample 768531 | NCBI WGS metagenome assembly LZQN01 (sample SAMN05207080, study PRJNA324506) | oil field metagenome | isolation source: sample BH-FW-7 from oil reservoir | place: India: Bombay High | collected 2015-12-02
ATGTAGCAACTCTCTTGACAGGCTTACCAAAACTCCACATTCTTGCTGTATTTGCGTTTGCTTCAACTGCCATCTCATCTACGAATCCTATAATGTCTGATTGACGAATTCCAGTTTCAACCAGGTTTCGCACGTGCGGAGCACGGCGCGCCGTCACGAAGTGACGTGCGTTTTAAACTCTCTTCAGCATTCTCAGGCCTCCTGTAGTCTTTCTGGTAGGGTTTAGCGTACTTCATTCCGAAGGATTTTAGAATTCTCCTGACCTGCCAGGATGAGTAGCTGACTCCGAACTTCTCTTCGATGAGCTCCTGAACTTCTTTTGTTGTCCAGGAATCTCTCTCCTTGAGCATTTCTCTGAGTTCTTCCTTCTCATCCTCTGTAAGTTTAGATGGCCTACCACCTCCAAATTCGGGAATTAAGCTTCATAACCTTTAGAATTCCATCTCCTGAGCCATGCGTAACCTGTGGCCTTGGTTATTCCTACTAAGTCTGCAGCTTCCTCAACGCTCATTCCTCTGTAGAGGTGTCTTATGAAGTAGAGTCTTTGAAGCACTCTCGTGTCTTTTTCGAGTTTTTTGATTCTTTTATCGAGTTCTTCTGCTGGTAGATGCTTAATTACTTCATAAACTCGTTTTCTTCCCATGTGTTTTTGTTGGTGTTTTTAGTATAAATAGTTTTGCTCAGGACAATAATGTAGGTGTAGGCGTCGGTGAGAGCTGACCTGGAGCTACCTCAACGAGTACTTGCATCTGATTGTTATACTCATTCTTCTCGGAAACCCTGTTCTCCTGATCTACGGCAACCGTAATCGTGTATAATCCAGCTTCTGAAGGAGTCCAGCTCACCTCTACGGATTTGGTATCTCCGTCCCTCAGCTCCAGAATTGTTGAATGGTCCGAGAAATACGAACCGCCTGGACCTTCAACGTAGAAGTGGACGTTGAATGGCCCGGAGATTCTGTCCCCGATATTGGCTACCGTGGCGACAATGCTTGTCTTCTCACCAACCGTCGGGGTCTCCGGGATAGTTCCGACGCTCGCAACCTTCAAATCCGGCTGACCCAATATCCCGGCTTTGACGGGGAAACAGAGCAGAACAAGACAAATTAAAAACAGTACCCCCAAAATTTCATCCCAATCACCCCCCAAACCTCTTTCGCGGGTAGGGAATCTAGAAAGTGCATGGAGCAGCCGAAAATTCTCGTCTTGAAAGTGCTTTCGCTTTCTAGAGGAAAGCTGAATTCCTTACCCATAGCTTCCACAAATGGCTTGATGAGAACTCTCATCTCAGTCCTTTCCCGATTCCGAATATGCTCTACAAACCACTCAGCAAGCATCCTGTTGTCTATTCTGCTCACGAGCGTTATAGTCGCTTCCGATTTCGGAGGAATAACCGTTCCAACGTTGCTGACACCTTCAGACACCTTTACTCCGTTCATTTCGATGCTGTATCTGAACTTTGTCACGGGCACGGGAACCAGATTGTCATTGTAAATAGTTGCGAGTGTCAGAATTTCGATGTAATCTTGCTTAACCTCCCCCCAGCGGATTTCCACGAACTTTATCCTTAGCTTAACTGGCCCGACGCTAACGTCCCCTCCTTTAAAGCTGATGCCAGACAGGATGTCTGTTTTAATCGAAGCCCTCTGCTCGATGGGGTATTTGAATTCCGCCACTTTCAGGTCGAAGATGATGAAACCCTTGAATTCTACATCAGTCGACTCACCGTTCTTAACGTGGCTAATAAACCATTCGGGAATCTTTTCGTTATTGAGTTTTGTCGATATCACTATCACTCCATCTCCAGGCGGCATCTCTGCTTTCAAAGCCCTCCCTCCCCCATCTTTATCCCGCTCATGTAGATTTCCGTTAGAACGTCCTTTAGGGGAAGAGGGATCGGGTTCGGATTGTAAACACTAATCTCTGTCAGAATTTCGGTTGTAGAAGGAGTTACGTTGCCCCAACAACTGACGACCTCCTTTACTTCTGGCTTCCCGAGTTGTGGCTGGGTGCAGAGGGAAAACGCTGCGACCAAAGATATCAGTGCAAGAATCCTTTCATAATCTTAATTGGTGGCAAATATTCATAAGTATTTCGAGAGCAAATAGTTCTTTACAGCTCAGGAATGTATAGTGGGAGAGTTGTGCAGCCAAGTATTGGCTTATAATCCTCCTCAGGAATCTCCCTCATTGCCTTCCCCATCAGATGCCCAGACCACCTCTTTTTGTTGGTGATGAACTTCAGCTTGGGGATTAGGGGCTTGAACTCAACTGGTTTGTCGAAGATCTTGACTAGCTTCAGCTTAATCCTGAGCGGGAAAGTTTCGTTGCCCATCCCTTTAGGAGATTTGAAGATTCTTGAGGAGTCTCTGTAGACTTCAGATGCTGCTTCATAAACTGCAACGATTCTCGAAGGTCTCACCTCACCGTCAACGTTCTCCTGCTTGATGAAATGAGGAGCTTATCTCCGGGCTTTACTTTTGCGATGGTGTTCCTGTGCCTCTCTGGAACACCCCATACGTTTTTCTCTTTAATCACCTTCCAGTTCTCCTTGTTTGTTATGCAGAGCCAGTATGGCATGCTGTTTCTGCGTCTAATTCATTGATAATTGTTTCTGGAAAATCAAGATAGTGGATTACCTCATCCATTCATCAGCAACCATAAACACTTAAATACGTGATTTCACATACGTACAGTGGTGAAAAAGATGCCAAATATAACCCTCTCAATTCCCCCCGAAATCTACGAGAAGATGAAGAAGTACAAGGAGGTTAGGTGGAGCGAGGTGGCGAGGAGGGCTATAATCGAGTACCTGGAAAGGCTTGAGAAGGGTGGTTTAGAGGTGTCGAGCAAAGAACTGCTCGAAATGCTGGGAAAGGACTTCGAAAGGCGATTAAAGGAGACTCCTGTCGAAAAATACGAGGAGTACTACGAAAAGCGAGGAAGGAAGAATGGAGACGCCTGGAAAGCTTTACGACACGAACGTAATAATCGACGCCGTAAAATCAAAGAGGAAGCTCACAGGATACACCACGATACTCAACCTCGTGGAGTTTCCTCGAGGAGTCGAGCTCGAGCTGAAGGTGTTGACCCCCTCCTTGCAAGACTACCTCCTCGCCCTCGAAATATCGCAGAGAATGGTGGAGCGGGGAAAGCCAATTCCCGCTGTTGACACATTAATTGCTGCCGTTGCCCTAAACAGAGAGCTGATTATCGTAACTAAGGACCGACACTTCGATTTTGTCAGGGAGGAGTATCCTACGTTGAGGGTGGAATACTGGTAGCTTCCCTAATGACATGGGTGCTATCCTAAAAGAAGATTCGAAAGTTCACGCTGGAATTTTTTGTATTTATATGCGATAGTAGAAATTTGCATTTCAATCTTTCTTCTGGTCTAGCATGATTTCTTTTATTTTCTTAACAATTCCTTCTTTGTTAGAGAACCAAACTAAATAGTACAACCAATTCCTCCAGCAACCCTCTTTTTCTGGTTCGCTAATCTTTTTCCTTCTTTTTTTCAATAATCTAAGCAGGAATTTGTAAAATATTAAAAGCAGTCAGAAACTATCGAGAACTTGCACTATGTTGTATTTCTAAGAACTGCACACTCAAAAATAATTTTTACAATTGAGCTTCTTCAGAGAGACAAAACTTGCAGTAACAATAAAATATTGTTAAAGCAATAAATTAATATATTCACAATAATGGTTAATAAAGTACTTGGGGGTTGTTATGATGCTTGATCCCGGGTACTATTCAAACATGTTTGAAGTGAACATTCCAGACGTAGAAATAGAATTTATGACCGCTGAAAGAAGGCTATATCCTAACCTGAAAGACCTAAGGAAAGAAATAGAGGGGTCTGGTAAGGAAGTTTACGTGTATGCTCCTGAAAGTAGTAGCAAGGTGTTTGGATACGGTAAAGACGCTGAATGGCTGCTTTCAAAGGGATTTTTACAAGAAAAAATTAAACTTCTCGAAGAGCCAAGGTTAACGGGTAGACTCATTCTAGAAGGTGTTATCGAAAAAGCAAAAGAATTGGGGTATGCTCCAATGCCCGAAAAAGAGAAAGGCCGATGTGTTCTATTCAATGAAAGAGATTTTAAGGAGACTTCTGATGGTAACGTAAGAGTCTACAGAGCATTCGACATAAGGGTGATATTTTTAAGAGATCCTCTAGAAGATAAACTGAAGTACTTTCTGATTGTCGATGTGCACTATCCTCTCAGAGACAAATCTGGCAACACCTTGAATTACAAACAAATAGTGAACAGATTTGGCAGCAAGACTCTGAGAGAGGTTAGACAAATTCAGAAGGACTTAATACCTACTGGAATAAATCGAGAAGTTTCGAGACAAAGATTGCTAGAGGACATTATTCCCTTTGTTAAAGAGATTGAAAAATTGTATCTACCTTGCGGAATAGAAGCTAAAATAATACCTGAACCTTGCAGGATATTGGTAGGTGTCTGAAATGTCGCTTTATGGCGAGATACTTCGGCAACCCGAGCTGAGATTTGATTACTCTTCGACCTATGCCAAGGAAAGATATTCTAAAAGAGGACTTTTGAGATTTGGGCCTTACGATTCTGAGTGGTTTGGAAAAGATAAAATTAAAGCTATTGTAATATATCCCGACGGTCAAGAAAGAGAGAAGGAAATTTTGATTGATGGACTTATAAAGGGTGAAGGTTCATTCAGAGGATTTAGAAGTTTCTTCAAAGTCCCATTGAAGGTTATAGATACTGTAAAGTTTTCTGATGTTAGGGATGTTGAACTCATGATTGGCCAGATATCTGCTCAAGAACCGGATATAGTTTATGTTTTGCTGCAGGAAAGAGGCTCAGAAGTTTACAAGATTGCAAAGTCAAAGCTGCTTGCCAATGGAATACCAAGCCAGATGGTAACCATTGAAAGTTTAAATAAAACAGGGAGACAGTATACTTTGGAAAATATAGCGTTAGCAAGTTATGCAAAGGTAGGTGGAACACCTTGGACAGTTTCTACATCAGATGATGAAGATAATTTAGTTTTAGGTGTCAGCAGGGCAGTGGATAAAACTCATGGCTATATTGTTGGATTTGTAACCTTATTTACAAACGACGGGATTTCATCTTTATGAACTCCAGAGCTCCCGTAGTAAGATGGGAAGACTACGTGAGCGGTTTATCCAACCTTATTGAGGAGTCCATACTTGAATATGAGAGCGAAAAAGGTACACCAGAAAAATAGTGATTCACTTGCATAAGAAACCCGGAAAAAGGAAATAGATGCAATTGAATCTGCTCTAAACTCTGTAGCAAAGGATATTCCATATGCCTTAATTCATTTGAATGAATACTCAAACTTTAGGCTGTTTAATTCTAGCCATAGCTCGTATATTCCTCCAAAAGGCCTGTTGGTGAGACTGAGTTCCCATGAAGCACTGCTCCTAAATGATGGTAGAGTCGGTGACGAAAGGCGAAAAGTTGGAATGCCAAGGGTGCTGAATATCAGAATGGACAAAAGATCGACAGTCGACCAGAAAGAGTTTTACAAGCTTGTTAGACAAGTGTATGAGTTCTCCCATATAAACTGGAGAGGTTTTAACGCTGAGACTGTACCCATAACGCTGAATTACTCTAAATTAATAGCTACGGTTATTGCAGATGTTGGTGTTAATAATTGGAACCAAATAGTTGCAGGTGGCAGACTGAGGGATAAGTCATGGTTCCTCTAAGCATAGACTTTTACAAACTGAAGGACGAAATCAGGAGGGAAATACTAAACAGAATTGAAAAGATGAGTGTTCATGATCACCCAGTCGATGTATGTTGGCTCGCTTATGCGTTAGCAATGGAAGGAGACGATATAACAGTTCAGAGAATTATGCGAGAGCTGGAAAACTGGGCATTATCTGAGGATGCTGGAAAGAAGAACAGGGATTTGGGAGCTCTATCACTCTACGCATATCTTAAGGGCAAATCAAATGTGGAAAGAATGGTAATTGAAAAAATCAGGCTCCTCCTTGGTAGAAATATTAGTAGGCCTATAATTCGAAAGCCTAACGTCCTAAATGACCCCGGGCAGGTTTTCTGTGTTTCTTTAGTCAATTATCTACTTGAACCGAATATAAGTGATAAGCTGGTAGATATAATCAAAAGAAACATTAACGGAGGATTAACCAGAAAAATATTGTTTGTGGCGGCTTTAATTGAGTTAGGTGAGGATCCAAAGGAATTTAAGAAAGCTCTGCTCGTTGAGGGCGAGGAGAGGTTCGAAGACATACTCACCTACTTATGGTTAATTGAAAGATACAGAAATGTTCTCTCAGAAAACATTCTCAAATATTGGGTGATGTTCGAAAAAATTTATCCTTATTTAGAAACTACTGAGGAATGTAGTATCCCAAAATTATTTCACAACCCGTCATCCAACTATTGTGAGAAAACTAACAAACAAAAAGATCAGGTGGATTATCAGACAGCTTGACAAGGGAACACCAGTAAAGGAAATAGCTGCCGTAATGAGAATAACACCAAGAAGAGTCTACCAGCTCAAGAAACAGTACGAACAAACTGGCAAAATCCCAGAACTCAAGCAGCTAGGAAGAAAACCCAAGCCAATAGACGAAAAGACAGAACAAATAATCCTGCAAGCCTACCAAAAGTACAGATTATGTCCAGTTCCACTGGAAAGGCTGATAGAAAGAGACTACGGCATTCACGTCCCCCACAACACAATCTACAAAGTCTTGCTCAAACACAATTTGGTGGAGGAGAACATGAACAAGAAGAAAAGGAGGAAGTGGGTTAGATACGAGAGAAAGCATTCAATGAGCTTATGGCAGGGAGACTGGAAAAGGCTTGATGATAAGTGGATAATAGCATTCATGGATGACGCTTCTCGCTTTATTACTTGCTTTGGTGTTTTTGAGAATGCCACTACAGAGAACACGATTAAAGTCCTGAAAGAGGGATTTGATGAGTACGGCATACCAGATGAGATCTTGACTGACCACGGAACTCAGTTCGTTGCTGCAAAAAGCAGAGAGAAAGCCAAACACAAGTTCAGGGATTTTTTGCTGAGAATGGAGTAAGGCACATTCTTGCGAGAGTTAACTATCTTCAGACGAATGGCAAGGTAGAGAGGTTCTTTGGCTTGATAGAGCAGAAGCTCCATCTGTTTGATTCCTTAGATGAGTTCGTTTACTGGTATAATTACATTAAGCCCCACATGAGTCTGAACTTTGATGAATTGGAGACTCCTTATCAGGCTTTTCTGAGGAAGCTGCCTGCTGAGAGAGTTTTTGAGTACAGCAGGGGGTGGTTGTTTGAGGAGTGAAATTATTTCGGGATATCACAATTTACAAGTTTATCAATTAAAGAAATAAATACGAATCCTGAGATACTGCAGCGCATGAAACTCTCAGAAGCAAAGCTGAAAACAGCTCTTGAGATTGCTAGGGCCAAGCATCAAACCATGATTGAGCAGAAAAAACATCTATCCTGAACGAGCTTATATCTCTTCTAAATAGGCTAATTGAGAAGCTCAGACTAAGTTAAGAAGGTTCAATGTTTTCGTTGCCAGCTTTGTATAAGGGCTGAAACGATTTCTGGGTAATCCAAAAGTACAATTGAAATGTTTTTACAAGTGAAATTGTGAAAATGATAAATTGTAAGCTATAAGTTACACGTTACGGTTACAACTCGCGTTAAGAACGTGTGCAACACCAGGTAGAAAAAGTTAGCTAAAAGTTGCTATAAGTAACTTTTTTAAACGATGATATACTTATTGTAGTAGAGGGTAAGGTCGGGCAGTGATTCGAGCTGCCCCCTCCCGCCGAAACGATGATGCCCGCGTAAGCGGGGTGGGACGGAGTAGGCGGGGGCCCACTCCCAATTTAGAACCTCTCTTTCAACACTCTCTTCCTACTCTCGACAAGCTTGAAGTAATAGTTGTTACCTCTCTCGTATTTCGAAAAAAGGGACCCGGCAACGAAGTCCGCAGCCTGCAGTCCTGCATGATTCTCCGACCTGTCATGTACGATCTCCAACGACGGTGGCGTAATACCGCGTTCCAGCGTGATCCAAGATATCTTTTCTTTTACGTACCTGTTGAATTCGCTAATAGCTTCTCTCCGGAAGGACTTATCAATCACTAGAACCAGCTTGTCGTGGTTTAAAGGAAGAACTTCAACGATGAAGCCAGTAATATAGTTGTGTATGATTTGCTTTTGATCCCGTAGATGACCATACACGGTATTCTTGTCGAGAACCACCGCTGAGAACTTCCACTCCTTCTTTAGGAGTTCTTCAACCACGATGCGGCGAACTTCGTGTGAAGATCGAGAGAACTTGAATTCGGGGATGTCCCTCTTTTTTCTGTGGAGTTTCCTTCTGACTCTCTTGAATGCTGCTGAAAGTTCGTCAGGTTTTTTCGTTTCGAGACACGCTACAATGTAATATCTTGTAGACCTTTCTGAGAATCCTATATCCCCGCTCTCGTCAATGAAGGCGTAATACATTTGATACCACGTTTGCCCTTTCGAACAAAATTGTTTTGGCTGCTTCAGTATACAAAACAGCTCTATGGTGAAAAGGAGACCTTCATTTTTCATCTGAAATCAAGAGCTTGTCAGAACTCACCAATGTGCACGACGAAATCGAAACGCGCTTTATTAATTAGCCTCTCGTCTGCCGTATAAAACTTAGCTCTTTACTCTTCGGCTAGAGTTACGTAAGAAGCGTCGTAGACTGTCATGTCATCCTCCATTGCAATCTCGACCGTTCTCTCGGCGAGTTTTCCAGTTAAAGGAAATAAGCTCGGGTGCAAGAATCTCCAAACGCCCATTTATATACTTGTGCTTACATCATCTACTCTTACACTTATTACAGGCATACACAAATTACTATACTACAAGTAATAATTCCTTTTGGTCACACGACTTCACCACTTCCTACTTGTTGATACACCGAACATCGAGGGATCTAATTTAGAGAAGGGTAATGGGGAAAGCGGTTTTGAAGATTGTAATAAAGGCGACCATTAATCAATTTTCACTGAGGTGTTTTATTGATTTGGTAAGCTAAGAAGCTGTAACCGTATAAATTACAACCATACTACATACGATGCGAAAGGTCTATAAAAACTTTCATTTGCTCAAACTCAGAATGATGATAAATAGGGTGATGATAAACAAAAGGTTCCAAGCGAAGAAATCGTAGAACAACTCAAAACTCAGAGGTGGCATCAGAATGGAAGCTGAGCTGCTCAAGGTCGAAGAGGTTGGAGAGCTAAAAAATGCCATAGTAATCGCTCCGGAGAACGTTCTAGCGGAGCTAAAGGAAACCATCGCAGGCAAAAAAGGGATTGCAGGAGGAGTTTTTCCAGGAGTTCTGTTCGACGGCAAGGTTTACCACGACAGAGTCGTTGCAGTTCAAGGCGATTTCGAGGTTTACAGGGGTCGGGAGGTAATGGGGGTTAATGCAAGTGGTGGAACGCTGCTGACTCTGCTCGACGGCTGGAGCGAGAGAGCGGAAAGGATGCTCGATGAGGTTTATGTGAAGCACGGAAATAAGTTCGTTTACATCGGCGGCGGTGGAGGCTCACTTGAAAACCGAATAGACTGTCTTTTTGTTGACGGCTCTTTTTCAGGGACGATGTCATCTTCATTGCCCTCCCCGAACGATTCAGGATAGGTGTTAGGCACGGCTGGGTGCCAACTGAGCAAACATTCATCGCAACAAAGGTGGAGGGGAGGAGGATAGTTGAGCTCGACTGGGATTCAGCTTTCAACACTTATGCCGCGGCGCTCAGAGAGCTTGGCGTTGATATAAGAGAAGACAATTTCTTCGATGTTGCAAAAGCTTTCCCCTTTGGTGTTTCCAGGGTGAGAAGTGAGGAGATTGTCAGAGATCCACTGGCAGTTGAAGGAGAAAGCATAATTTGCGCTGGTATCGTGCAGAGAAACTCCCTCCTGAGGCTGATGAAGGGGGATAAAGATTCGCTCATAAATGCTGCCAGAAGCTGCGTCGAGAGTGTAGGTGAAGTTGAGATTGCATTTGACTGCGTTTCCAGAGTGCTGTATCTGGGTGAAGAATTTGAGGAGGAGGCCCGGCTCTTTAAGGGGGCTTTCGGAGCGCTAACAATTGGAGGAGAGGTAGCGTGTGAGAAGGGAATCATTGACTTTCGCAATAAGACGGTGGTGGTCGGGTGTGGAGGCGAGTGAACCGAGAAAGCAGGACAAGCTGGAAAAGAAAAAACTCCTGTTAACGCTCTTAGAACTCGAAAGCCGTATACTTCCTGGAGATGTAAAGAAGGTTTTAGAGGGGTTCGGAAAGGAGATTTTGAGGCTCTTTAACCTCGAATGCTTCGTTGCTGAAGTTCCCATGCTGGGGCTGAGGGTTGAGATTCCCGAGGGTGGTAGTTGTGACAATTTAACTTTCGAAGGTAATTCGGTGAGGATTGCACTCAGCGGAGAAATTGACGGTAAACTGAAGCGTGTTTTACGAAGTCTGTTGGACAGACTGGATTACGTTGTTACCCACAGCATATACTACGAGTTCGCAGCCAACATTATCGAGAGGTCTCCAGATGCCATCATACTCCTCGACAGAAGTGGAAGAGTTGTCAGGATGAACAGAAAGGCTGCTGAGATATTTGGGGGGATGGAAAAGCTGCCGGAGTTTGAAGGAGAAGTGCTCCAGTTTGGAGGCAAATACTACTCCGCACTGAGATACGACCTCGGGAGAGTGGATGCAGTCGTTCTCAGAGATATCACCACCATCAAAGAGCTCGAAATGGCAGCGAGGGAGAGCGAGGAGAGGTTCAGGACGCTTGCTGAAATTGTTCCTGTTGCTGTTTTTGTGTATAGTTATGAAAAGTGGTTATTCGTAAACAAAGCTGCAGAAGAGTTAACTGGTCATAGCAGAGAAGAACTGCTTCGCGGTAAAATTTTCTGGGAACTACTGCCGGAGGATGAGAAAGAAAAGGTAAGAGAAGTTGTTCGAAGGAGGCTGAGAGGTGAGGAGGTTAAGCCTTACATTATGAGAATAAAGCGAAAGGATGGAGAAGAAAGAATGGTCGTCGCTTACGGATCCACTGTGAGCTGGAAAGGGGAAAGGGTTGCCATATCCGCTCTGGTTGACATAACCGATATCGAGAGGGACAGGCAGCGCTTAGAAGAGCTGACGAAGATGCTCGAACTGATTAACAGAATTCTTCGCCACGACGTGCTCAACGCTCTGACCTCCGCCCTGGCTTACCTTGAAATTTATGAGGATGTTAGAGATGAATCCCTGCTCGAAAAAGTCAGGGACGGGCTGGAGAGGGCTGTTGCGATTGTGAAGAACATGAAGGCCTTCGAAGATGTTGTGAAGAGCGGAGAGCTAAAACTTGTGAGGGTTAAAGAGATGGCTGAGGAAGTTGCTAAGCACTTCAATATTCCGATCAACGTAGAGGGAGACTGCGAGGGGCTGGCAGATGAGGGTCTCAAAGCGGTATTCGAGAACATTTTCCAGAATGCGGTTCAGCATTCAGGGACTGATAGAGTAGACGTGGAGATAAAAAGCATGGATGGCTACTGCGAAATTCGTATAATCGACTATGGCATTGGAATTCCCGATGAGCTGAAGGAGAAGGTGTTTGAGGAGGGGTTCAAGCATGGGCCTAAAGCTTCAACTGGCCTGGGCCTTTATGCTGTGAAGAGGCTGATTGAGCGCTACGGTGGGGAGATTTGGGTTGAGGATAACAAACCAAAGGGGGCTGTTTTTGTAATAAGGCTGAGAGGAGTTGCCAACACTCCGTCGTAGTTGTTTTGCCAGCTCTAAGAGTCTGAACGTCTCGGCAAGCGTGTCTGTTTTCCAATTGCAACCGTCGAATGCAGAGTATTTAATGCGAAGCTAAACAGCATTGAGTTTTATTTCAAAAACGGCTCCCGTAGGAGTGTTATCGTAAACCCTGATTTCCCACAACAGTCAACACTCTTTTGTTATGAACAGCCCAGCCGCCACCTCTCGTTGAGTAGCCGTATTCGAAAATTTTCTCTTTGTTCTCATCAGGAATTCCCACCCCGTTGTCTGCTATTCTGATCACGCAGTGTCGTCCGTTTCTGAAAACATACACTGAAATTTGGACTGGTGAAACGCCTGCGTGCAGGATGGCGTTTCCGATGATGTTGTCAACAACGCTGAATAATGCATCGTTTGCCATTGCCTCAACATCCTGCAGGTTCAGGCTGAAAACAGCCTCATCTCTGTATTTCTCCACAACTTCCTCAACAACCTTCTTAACGTTCAAAGGCTTTAACTCTCCAAGTGCCTCTTCCAGATTTCTAACTGTCTTTATCCTTTTCGCAGCTTCATCAAGCCTTTTCAGGGCTTTGTCCAGTCCCGCTATTTCACAGTGTGCTCTAACCACTGTCAGGTCATTCAGCACATCGTGCCTGAGCATTTTGGAGAGCAGTCTGAGGAATTCGTTAGCTTTGTTCAGTTCTTCTGAAAGCTTCACGACCTCAGTTATATCAATGCCCGTAACAAGTGTTGCTCTCTCGCCCCAGTAGTCAATCCATTTCGCAGTGACAGTCATCCACAGCACTTTTCCATCTTTTGTGATAACACGGAGGGTGTAGCTGCTTTCGGGCTCTTTCTTACCACTTTTAGCGGCAAGGTACTCACTCAATATCAGTCCTCTGTCTCCAGGATGCAGTATTTCTGTAAACGGTCTTCCAACTATTTCATCTCTCGTGTAACCCAAAGTCCTCTCGAAAGTCCTGTTAACGTACAGGAACTTCCCGTCTTTCAGGATTACAAACGGAGCTGCAAACGATTCCATGAGTTCCCGGTGGAATTTTTCACTCTCTTTGAGACCCGTAATGTCGATGGCTGTAACAACTACTGCTGGTTTTCCGTTTATCGTTGCAATTGACGCCCTTACTCTCGCCCAAATTAACTTTCCTGATTTGGATAAAATTCTGAAATCCGCCTCCTCAACCTCGTTTGCTCCACTTAGGAGGTTCATATACTTCTCCATCACTAAATTGACATCGTCTGGATGAATAAGGTCGAAAGGATTCTTTCCGATGACCTCTTCCTTCTTGTACTCAGCAATTTCCTCAAAAGCCTTATTCACGTACGTTATGACTCCATCTTGAATATACACAACGGGTGCAACTGAGACATCCAGAAGGGTTCTGTAGAACTCTTCACTCTCTCTGAGTCTCTTCTCAAGCTTTCTTATCCCCATTATATCCAGATAGTTACCTATTACGTACTTTTTACCCATCAGTGTTACTCCTCTAAAGACTCCATAGACATGCCTGATAGCCCCATCCTTTCTCACATACTTGTACTCTCCCAGCACTTTTCCCCATTGATAGCCTTCTCAAAAGCCTCTATTGCCTGATTGACCGAATCCTCGTGGGCGAGGTCCCAGCACTTCATTCTGAGAAGCTCGTCCTTGCTGTACTTCGTCGCCTCTGCAAATATGTCATTAACGTATATGTGCCTTCCACTTTCGTCTGCAACAAACACAGCTGTAAGCATGTTGTCTGTTATGTACTTCCAGAAGTGCGCGCTGCTGTCGGCGTGAAGTATGAACGCAAGACTGTCTTTACTGCTGCTTTCTACAATGCGCTCTGTCTCAGCCCAGAGTTTATCCATCTCGCGGATTGTAGAAGTAATCCTGTCCACTTGGCTCAGAATTTTTTGCTTAACATCATCGCTCTGAACCAGCATCTCTGTGTAAGCTCTTATGGCTGCAAGAGGGTTTCTCACCCTATCGATTACGTAAGAAATTGCCTCAATGCTTTTAACAAGCTTTTCGAGTAGTTCCTCCCTGTTTCGCTCGAGAAGAGCTTTTTCCGTTATGTCTCTGTACGTCCCGACAAAACCGACAATTCTGCCATTCTCTTCCAGAAGCTTTATGTTACCTTCCAGCAGTACTCTTATCCCGCTCTCCGTTTTAACCTCGAAGACGAGTCCCGTAAGGTCTTCCCGACGACGAAAAGCTTTGTTATATGCTCTGAAGACGCTGCTTGCCGTCTCAGCATCGAGCCCAAGAACGTCAGCAAAATACCTCCCCCTAACCTTCTCTCTCGGAATTCCAAAAACTCGCTCGAAAGACTTGTTGACTTCAATTATTCTGCCGTTTAAATCCGTTATTACAATTATGTCGAATGAGTTGTCAAAGAATTCTTTGTATCCAATGTTGACAAGATGTTCGTGGACTTCGCCTTCGGCCATTACTCATTGTTATAGTGATAGTAAATTATAATCCTTTCGTTTTTAATTGCAAGTTTTAATTGCACTGACAATTTAAACGCTAAACTTTTATAGGTAATCATGAGGTATTAGTTCATGTACAGGTTGAAGATTTTTGTTGAGGATGTCAAGGGAGAGTGCTACGCAGGCTATCAGAAAGGTGACGTGATTGAGGTTGAAGACCCCGTTGTGAAAGGTAAGCTCTGCATTTATGCCCTCTCAGCCCTCATCCCTTACATCACGGCAGCATACAGAAAAACACCATCGGATGACTGGATAAATGCCGTTGAAGTTCTTCAGTGCCCTGATCCAGTAAATGCTGTGACCTTTAAAATAGTAAGGGAAGAGTAAGATTAAAATAGTAAGGGAAGAGTAAGATTACTATGAGAGCAGGGCTGGCCAAACTGGTTTTAGTGCTTTTTACAGTCATCATCCTCTCTTCGGTCACGCAGGCTGCAACGCTTACTATCTTACACACTAACGACGAGCACTCAGCATTAATACCATACTACGGAAAAGGAGGATTTGCGAAGCTTGCTTATGCTGTAAAAGAGCTGGAAAAGGAGAAACAGAACGTAATCCTTGTTTCGGCAGGAGACTATGTGGGTGGAACACCCTTTTCATGGCTTATAACTGAAGGTTATGCACCCGAAATTTCTCTGATGCAGGAAATAGGCTATGATGTGGTCACGATAGGCAATCACGAGTTCGATTATACTGCCGAGGGGCTTCAAAGCTACCTGAAAAACGTAACGATACCTGTTGTTGCCACCAATGTTGAAGCTGATGGTGTTCTTGGCAAAACTCTCAAAAAGTATTACTTGGCTGAATTTGGAGGTGTAAAGGTCGGTTTCATCGGAATACTTGGTATCGATGCTCAGAGAAAGGTTTTTTCTCATGAAAACGTCGTATTTGAAGACCCTATAGCTTCTGCCAAGTCAGCAGTTGAAGAGCTGAAGGAGAAGGGTGCGGAAATCATTATTGCCCTCTCTCATTCAGGAATAGAGGAGGACATGATTCTTGCAAAGGAAGTTCCGGAAATTGACGTTATAATTGCCGGGCACGACCACAGAAAGCTTGAAGAGCCCATAGTAACTCCCGAAGGTACAGTAATAGTTGAAACAGGAAACAGTCTCAACTATCTGGGAATTCTTGAGATTGAATACGACGGCGATGTAAGGGTTAAGAGCTACAGCCTTTTAGAGCTGAATGAGAGCATACCTGACGACCCAGAAATAAACTTGAAAGTGCAGGAGTATGTTGAGAAGCTGAACGATTTTGTAAAGAAAAGGCTGGGCTTCGACAGCATATTTGAGAGTATAGCAGTGTCAGATTTTAGTCTGAACACCGCAAAGTTCGAGGAGTCAAATATTGGAGATTTTATCACTGACTCCATTCGCTATGAGGTTGAGAAAGCTACTGGTGAGAAGGTTGACATTGCGGTGTTTGCGAATGGTGAGATAAGGGGTAACGTTACACCAGTTAACGGAAAAATCACACTGTACAATCTTCTCGTTCCCGTGTGTCTTGGAGTGGGGGAGGATGGCAGTCCCGGATACTCATTGGTGAGCTTCTACCTTACAGGCAAGGAAATTTACAGAGTGCTTGAAATTGCAGTGCTGCTTCAGGAATTCTACGGAGACGACTTTTTCCTCCAGTTTTCGGGCTTGAAGTACTACTACAACCCTGAAAATGCCGTTTTGAGCTTGCCCTTCATCGACAAAAAGATTCCCACAGTCGTCCTTCCGGGGAACTTCGGTGCTGTTGTCAGCGCAGAAACGGATGATGGTCCTATCGAGAAGGATAGGCTCTACAGGGTGGTTGCTGACAACTACATTCTCTCCTTCATTCCAAAAGTGTCTGAAGTCCTTCCGCAGCTAAGTGTCACACCGAAGGACAGAAGCGGGAACCCTGTGCCACCTGAAAGGTACAGCGAGCTGGTTGTGAAAGTTGATGGGAAGGAGATGAAGGTCTGGGAGCTGTGGTTGACTACGCCCATTCTATGGGGGAAATAAAGGAAAATTACAAACAGGCTGATGGCAGAATCAACAAGGTCTGGAGCTTTCCCGTTGTGGGCTACATAGTAGCTCCTGTTGCCATAGCAGTTGCAGTGGTTGCAGTAGCGGTAGCAAAAAAGAGGAGTCGTTCGAAGTAGCGTTTGAGTTTCATGACCAAACCACCACAAACTTTATATACCGAATAAGTAATTATTTTTCATTACATAAAGGAGGTGGTAACATCGTACGAGATAGAGTTTATTGGGGAAAAGGAGGTCGCAGGCATTTTGAGGGAAGCTTTGAGAACGGATAGCCGGGTTGAAAGCTTCGAGGAGTTCGAGAGAGGATTCAAGCTGAGGTTGGTCGGAGCAAAAAGGAAGATAACAATAGCGTGTAAGGAAAGTGGTCGAAGCGATGAGTGTTTGCTCATCGTGAATTCAAGAAAAATGCCTGAGAACGGAGGAATTGCATTAAACGCGGACAAAATTGCAGAAAGGTGTGGCAGTAAGCCCGAAATTGCGATGCTTGGAGCGATAGCAAAGCTGGGAGTTGTGGACCTGAAGCGCTGATGAGCGTGATATACAGAGAAATGGGTTACGGAGACGTGCTGGCTGTCAAAAAAGGGTTCGAAGCTACGAGGATTTAGTCAAAAAGCGGGCCCGCCGGGAATTGAACCCGGGTCGGAGGTTCCGGAGACCCCCAGGATATCCACTACCCCACGGGCCCTTGTCAGATTATCCCCTCTCTTTTTAGAATAATTTTCGCCCACTTAAGCTTTTTCAGCTTGACAGGGTTATCAGCAAAGTCAAAATCGAACCCGTAAAGCCTTATGTATCTCGCCCCGAACCTTTTTGCCAGCAATGCAGCCCTATCACCATCGGTGAAGCCACCGAAGTTGTAAATTCTGTCGAAAGGCACGCTTTGAGTTGTTCCAACAAATTTTTTCACATGCGGAATGACACTCCTTATTCTGCTAACATTGTCCCCGTGTGCGTGAAGCACCAGAATGCATCCCTTCTCCTCCAAGCTGGACAGAAGCTTTTCGTCCTCCTCCATGTCGGTTACATGTACATGCGGAACGAAGTCTACCTTATTCACAGCCTTTCCTGCAGTTATCCGTATCTCTTCCCCTATTTTCTCCCCCTTATAAGCCCCTCCAACTACCGCGACGCTTCTTCCCCTTATAAACTCAAGGACGGAGCAATCGAGAAGCTTATCTCCAGCCAGCTCCTTCATCAACCTCGCTGCCATCTCGTCCTCATTCCTGCTGAATCCGAAGTCTCTGAGATTCCTCATAAGCTCCATCCACTCATCGAGGTTCAGCCTTCCACCTCCAGAACCTCACTATCCTCCACTGCCTTCCTCTCAAGCTCCTCAAAATCCTCGTATTTAACCACTTCCACAATCTTTGCCCTCGTTTCAGGGTGCTGTGCGACCATGAAGCTGCAGCAGTCCTCGTAGGGAAGAATGGAAATTTCGTAAGTTCCAATCCTTTTAGCCAGAACAACAATCTCCTCCTTATCCATGCCTATCAGCGGGGGCAGAACAGCAAGCTTTGAAGCGGAGTAAATGACATTGATGTTGTCCAGCGTCTGACTAGCAACCTGCGAGAGGCTGTCGCCCGTAATCACTGCCTTGCAGCCCTCCTTTTCTGCAATAAGGTTTGCCATCCTCATCATGCTCCTCCTGTAAACAATCATCCTCAGCCTGGGCGGAACTCTGTTGATTATTTCAAACTGGACATCCTTAAACGGCACCATGTATAGTTTCATGTGTCCCTGATACTCCGCAAGCTTTTCAGCCAGTATCCTTATCTTCTCTCTAACCTTTGCGGAGTGCATGGTTTGGTTGAAGAAGTGCACTGCCACGACTTCACAGCCCCTTTTCATCGCCATAAACGCCGCAACAGGGCTGTCTATCCCACCCGAAATCAGCGCTACAACTCTGCCAGCCACACCAACAGGCAGACCACCTATGCCTCATACCTCTTCGAGTAAACGTAAGCTTCTTTTTCGCAGATTTCAATCCAGACCGTCACATCAGGATTCGTCAAATCAACTTTCTTTCCTGTGTTTTCCACAATAAACGCCCCAACTTTTCTGTTAACCTCAACAGAGTTCATAGGAAAGCTTTTGTTGCTCCTTGAAGTATCAACTTTGAAGGTTTCGAAGCTGTCAGGTAATACTTTTAGAGCTGCCTTTTCAATGGATTCGAGGTCAAGGTCAGTTTTAAACCCCACACCAAAATACCTTATTCCGGGTATTTTTGATAGCCTGCTTTCAAGACCTTCTCTGTATTCCACCTCTATTCTCCCATATTTTCTTCTCGCTCTTACACTCGCTCTTTTTATTGCCTCAATCAGCTTTCTCTCGAAAAATTCCCTGTTTTTCCCCTTGATCCCAATCTCACCGTAGTGAACCACTGCCACATTTTCCATCAGTTCCTGTTGGTTGGAGCGATATTTAAGCGAAAGGATTATAACTGAGAAGACACATGATTAGGTATGGCAAAGTATCAGTGCACAATTTGTGGATACGTTTACGACGAGGCCGAAGGCGATCCGGAAAGTGATGTTCCTGCAGGTACGAAATGGGAAGATCTGCCTGATGATTGGGTCTGTCCGGTTTGCGGTGCAACAAAGGACCAGTTCGAAAAAATTGAATGATTTCCCTTTATTTTTAGGCGCTTTTTAGATATGTGTTAATTACAATTCGGTCATCCCATTTGAAGGCTTTTCGGTGTTGTCCAGCTCAGGCAATGTAATTGCATTTTTGAGCAAAAAATTTATTAATAATTTTTTGGTTAAATTATACTGGAGGTGATAGCCAAGGAGGGTGAGGAGAGCATGGGTTAATACTGTGTCGTCGGCTCAATTTCGCCGGCTACGCTTTTCTTCACCATTTCTTTCGCCTCTTCTAAGCTGTAGTTTCCAAGCAGCCACATGAGTTTTATTAGAGCCACTTCTGGTAGCATATCTTCTCCCTCAATCACGCCAGCCCTCAGAATATCTCTGCCAGTGTCGTAAACCCTGTCGCACACCCTCCCCCAAAGGCACTGAGAAGTCATAACAACAACGGAATCCTCGCAGATTCTCCTGAGTGTATCAATCCAGTCCGTGGACACGTGTCCCAGCCCTGTCCCCTCGATGACGAACCCCCTGTACCCTTTGGAGTGGTAGTAGTCAAGAATGTCACTGCTCAGACCGGGGAAGAACTTTATAAGCACCACTTTCTTTTCAAGGCTGTCCATCAGTTTCAATTCCCTCTCTCCCCTGTGAAAGCGCCAGGAAAGCCACTCTACGCTGAGCGATGGATAGTCAATCTTGGCTATCGGCTTTGCATTCACAGACTGGAAGGCGTCCCTTCTTGAAGTGTGGTTCTTTCTCACCTTAACTCCCTGTGTACAAAGCAAAATCGTCACTAGTCGAGCCATGCATGCACACAACAACTTCACCAATGTCCTCAGTTGCTGCCTTCGCCGCACACAGCAGATTCATTGCCGCATCGCTGCTTGGCCTGTCGGAGCTTCTCTGAGCACCAACAAAAACAACCGGCTTTGGTGTTGAGAGCATGAAGGAAAGCGCAGCAGCTGAGAAATGCATTGTATCGGTACCGTGAGTAATTATCACACCCTCGTGGTCTTTAAGAGCCCTATAAACATGCCTCGCGAGCTCAACCCAGTTTTCAGGCTTCATATTCTCGCTGAGAATGTTGTAAAGCAGTTCAGCATCAACATTGCAGATTTCGGTGAGCTCCGGTACCTCTGATGCAATTTCATCTGCCGTAAACTGGCTTGTAACAGCCCCAGTCCTGTAATCGACTTTGCTTGCGATTGTGCCCCCTGTTGAGATGATTTTGACATCAGGCAATCCCTCTCTTCTCACCAACTCCGGAAGGTGGGGCTTAAAGGGCTCGACCTCAAGGACTTCGAGGATCTCGTACTCCCTGAACCCCACATTGTAGCCATTGTCAAGTTTTAAGACGAAATTTCCCGTAAAGGAGGGCATCACAATTCCCTCAAAAATTTTTCCCTTCGCTTTAATCCTGACTCTCTTTCCTTCGAGCTTTTCGGACATTTACTCCCACCCCAGCTTTTTAGCCTCATCATAAAGCATTTTAAGCCCCATCTTCACCTCTCCCCTCAGCTTCCTTAACAGGGTTTTTCTTTCCCTCAGCTCGTTTTTTCTGCTTTTAATCATCCTCTCCACTTCAGCCTTACTTGTTCCCCCCAGATTTTTCCTGTTCTCCACGACCTTTTCAACATCCAGTGCATCAAGCACGTCCTCATCTCTAACACTGATTTCAAAACCAAGCTCTCTGGCTGCGGAGCTAACATCAGATGCGGTAGGCTTTTCAAGTCCTTTCGCAGCCAGCCTTCCAACAATGCGATGCGCCATCCTGAAGGGGATACCATATTTTATTACGAGCATATCGGCAAGTTCAGTTGCGGTGGCAAATCCCTTTGAAGCTTTTTCTTTCATCATCTCAGAGTTGAACTCTATTTTGCTCATCATTGACGCAAAAACATCAACGGCGAGACAGGTTCTTTTCAGAGATTCGTAAAGCAGAGGGTTCATCTCCTGAAAGTCTCTGTTATAGCTGAAAGGCATTGCTTTGTAAATCATCATCGCTGATGTAAGATTCCCGGCAATTTTTCCCGCGTTGGCCCTCAGAAGTTCTGCGATGTCAGGATTCTTTTTTTGAGGCATGATTGATGATGTTGACGAGAACTCATCAGGTAGGATAATGAAACCGAATTCTGAGGAAAACAAGACAACTTCCTCGGCAATTCTGCTGATTGAAAGCATTGTGGAGGTTGCGACAAAAATGGACTCAATAACGAAGTCTCTCGACGCTACGGCATCCTCGCTGTTCTCAACGACCCCATCAAAGCCCAGCAACCTCGCTGCATAAAGTCGGTCAAGGTTGTAACCTGTAGATGCAAAAGCAGCAGAACCGAGAGGAGACTTGTTCACCCTCCTGAACGCCTCTACAACTCTCTCGAAGTCTCTTGAAAGCATGTCGTGGTAGGCAAGAAGGTGATGTGAAGCTCTCGTTGGCTGGGCATACTGAAGATGAGTGAAGCCTGGCATTAGGAAGTGGGATTTCTCAGCCTTCTTGATCAAGGTGTCCAAAGCGCTGAGAATGGATTCCGCGAGATTGAGCAGGTGATCTCTTGCGAACATCCTCAAACAGGTGGCAACCTCATCGTTCCTGCTCCTTCCTGTGTGCATTTTTGCACCGTGAGGCGTTAGCTTTGTCACCTCCGCCTCAATTGCTTCGTGGACGTCTTCATAGGGCCAATCATCCTTAAACCCAGACTCCTTTACCTGCTTCAGGGCGAGAATTATTTCTCTCGCTTCTTCTTCGCTTAAGTATCCTCCTTTCCTGAGAGTTAGAACGTGAGCAACATCAACAAGAATATCATAGCTGAAAATATTTCTGTCGTGTTCGATGGAGGAAGAGAGCTTGAGAGCTTTTGGATCCATGCCTTTCTTCATCCTGCTTTCTCTGAGCATGCATTCAGTTTGGGCATAGGTTATTAATTTTTGCCGCAAATGTATTTATGTTTCAGGAAGAAGGCAGAACATGAAGTACAGAATAGTCAGGATTGAGCTGAAAAATGATGACGAGGTCCTGCTTTATCTGAAGTCAGCCAGCAGAAAACCGGGTGTTATGGCAAAAGCGGATTTCAGCGACCCTGCAAGATAATCGAGTTTGGGTTGCAGATGGGCATGGATCTGGCGAGGAGGATGGAGGAACTCATGCAGTTCGATGCCTTTCTCACAGTCTCCTACGACTACTACAGCATGAACGAGTTAAAAGTCGGGGATTTGGTTGAAGTTGATATAAGGCTGGCAGAGAGATAGGCGAAAGTGATATATACCTACTCACTTTAACTCCATCCTAAGCTCCGGTGGTGTAGCCCGGCCAATCATTCCGGCCTTTCGAGCCGGCGACCCGGGTTCAAATCCCGGCCGGAGCACTTTACATTTTAAAATGAATCTGAATCGACCCATTTTCCAAATCAAAAAATAAAAAAATTAAAAGTCAATACAGTTCTTCACAGCCTCCTCTCTGCTGCTCAAATCCATCAAGAACCTCAGAGTGATCAGGGCGGCTGTGGGCGAGCCCCCTCCGTGAAACGCCCCCACCAAATGCGATGAGGTTGCCCAGAACTCGATGAACTTGACGATTTTAAGCCTCTGCTCTGCAGTAAAATTCTCGCTCGCCTGTAAAAAGTCTCCGACCATTTCGAGGTCGAACTCGGAAGGAGATGTGCCGATAATACCTCCTGAGATGTCTATCAGGTTCATCAGCGCCTTGGCAAAGCCGTCAACACCTATCACCTTTCCTGAATTGGCCATCTGAAAGTTGGGAAGCCAGCAACCGTTGTGATCTGCCCCCTTCACCGCAGCACCGACGGAAATTGCAAATGCCCCTCACTGACTGCAACCATCTCAGCCACCTTCTGCTGCAAAGCTGACACATTCTCAAGACCGCTCGTTTGAGCATCAGACTCGCTGCACCAGCCATCGAGTCGATAAATCCTGCCTTGCATGCCGCTCCTGCACATCTGTGAGATGGGGCAAAGTAGCTGACCACATCTCTCGCCGCTTTCAGGTCCTCGAAAACAAAAACCCTTTCCCATGGTATGAAGACATCGTCAAATACAACCATACAGGTCGTCCTGTCCCCGTACTTGTTTCCGGCCTCAAACTTCCCACCTTCGCGCTGCTTGGCCTGAACTCCAGTGTTCTGCAAAACATACTTTATTCCCTCATCTTCAGGCAAGGCAGCAAACACAACAGCGAATTCCTCCTCTCCTGGCCTGAAGGTCTGAGTTGGCAAAACAAAGTTGACATCAGCTGCAAATGCCCCGCTCTGGCAAATCTTAGCCCCTCTAACCACAATCCCGTCCTCTCTCTTCTCCACCACACGAAGGTACTTGTCTTTCTGTTCTGAAGGTCTCTTTCCCCTATCTCCCTTAACGTCTGTCAGCGCAGCAGTGCAAGCGTAATCCTTTTTCTGAATCTCCTTGAGCAGCTCCAGAAACCTCTTGTGGTAGTCTGTCCCCTCCCTCTCGTCAAGCGCCTTTGTTGCTGGATAAATGGCGTTAATCGCATCACAGCCCGTACAGCGGTAGTTGCAGGTTGCAAGCCTTAAGCTTAGCTCTCTCTGATACTCATATCTAGCGATCAAGTCCTCGAAATTTTTGTTCACGCAGTTCAGCCTGTTTACTTTCTCACCAACAAGCTCGGAGTGTGCAGCGTATTTTTCTGCGATGCTGTAAGTGTATGCAATTGCCTCAACTGTTGGCCTTACATTCGGATGGTTCACGAAGTCCTCAACTTTTTTCCCAAGAACGTAAATCTCTCTTTTGTATTCACCTAACCTCTCCACATACTCTTCCGGCTTTAAAAGCATAGCATCACCTCAATCAATCCTGATAGAATTTCTTTTTTAAAAGCATTTCTATTTGTACATCATTATGGCTTCTAAAATAGTCGATTCTATGTGACTGGGAAGCGGAATGATGCCCTCAAAATCGCTCCTGCTCAGGTGGTTTAAAGCTAGAATTGCAGCCGAAAACGTCCTGTCCATAACCTCAATCGGAGTTCCGTTGCCTAGTGCAAGGTTCGCTGCATAACCATCAGCAACTACAAAATAGTTTTTTCCAGCTACCTCGTATTCCTTAACCAGACCAAAATCACTGATAAGCTCACCAGCAGGCTCAATCTCCATCTCAGCACCCATGTTCATAACTATACACCCGTCAGAGATCTTTTCAAGCTCCTCTTTTCCGATTACCCCCTTAACTCCGGTGCACGTTACCACTATTTCAGCGGTGAAGTCCTTCTCAACTTTGAATCCCTCATAAAGCGCTTCAATCTGCTTCCTTTCGTCACTGTCCCAGACAGCTACATCACAACCCACAGACCTGAGAAGTCTCGCACAACCTCTCCCAACTCTGCCAAAGCCCAAAATGAGAGCCCTTTTCCGGGCAAAACACATTCAGCCTTAGCAGCGCATCGAGCAAACCAAAAGCCGTCCCATGAAGGTTCTCTCCCATGCCCTTCAGTGTCGAAGAGTCGAGTGAGATTGCCTCATCCTGACATCCATTTTTCGCAAGTACTCTTCACCAGTTTTCGTCAGCTCCACCACTTTCAGTTCAGCCTTTCCACTCTTTACAGCCACTCTCGAAAGAACTGCAGCACAATCAAGGAAGTATTCTGCATCTACGACGTCTCTCTTCCTTCTGATCTCCACACCCTTCTCCTTCAGCCACTCAACAACCTCGGGCTTGGTTGAGAGGTTGTCCAGCTTTGCAGCATAAACATTGGTGTACTTGGAGAGCTCGTAAATCAGACATGCAGATTTGTATTCGAGGGGAATGCAGATGGCCAGCTCCTCCACCTCGATATCCCTCGCAAATCTCCTGACCAGCTTCATTCTTCTGTGATACCAATCAACAGATATCACGATACAGTCTCTGCAGCAAAATATTTCAACTTATTGAAAGATTCAGAGATAAGCTTGATTTCAGGCTGAGGTGATAGCCTTTGGAAACACTGCTCGAAATGAGAAACATAGTCAAGCGATTCGGCAGCCTTGTGGCCAACGACCACATTAACTTTGAAGTGAAGAGGGGCGAGATTCACGGACTTCTGGGTGAGAACGGAGCAGGTAAAACTACTTTAATGAACATTCTTTATGGAATTTACCAGCCGGATGAGGGAGAAATAATCTTTGGGGGCAGGAAGGTGAGGTTCAAAAGTCCAAAGGATGCCATCTCAGCCGGTATAGGGATGGTTCACCAGCATTTCATGCTCGTTCCAAGAATGAACGTACTTCAAACATAGTTCTCGGTTATCGAACCCCTCCGACCCTCTGATTAACCACAGATGGGTCGAGGAGAGAATTGAAAGTTTATCTGAAAAATACGGTATTGAGGTGGCGCTTTACGAGACCATAATGAACCTGAGCGTTGGAGAGGAGCAGAGGGTCGAAATTCTAAAGGCACTTTTCCGTGATGTTAAGCTTCTCATCCTCGACGAGCCAACAGCGGTTCTCACACCTCAGGAAGTTGACAGCCTTTTTTACGCACTGAAATCCATGACGAAAAGCGGCCTCACAATTATTTTCATAACTCACAAGCTAAAGGAGGCTTTGAAGGTTACTGACAGGATTACTGTCCTGAGGAAGGGGAGAAAGGTTGGAACGGTTAAAACTTCCGAGACAAACGAAAAAGAGCTTACGAGGATGATGGTTGGAAGAGATTTGGTGCTCGATATAACCAAACCACCATCCGAGCCCGGTAGGGAGGTTCTTAGGGTAGAGGACTTGTGGGTTAAGGACGAAAGAGGGAACTACGCTGTGAAGGGTGTAAGCTTTTCCATAAGAGAGGGAGAGATTTTCGGAATTGCAGGAGTATCGGGTAACGGGCAAAAAGAACTCGAAGAGGCAATAGCGGGATTGAGAAGGGTTGAAAAGGGCAGAATCATCCTCGACGGAAAGGATATCACAACTAAAGGCGTCGCAGAAAGGGAGAACATCGCTTACATACCCGAAGACAGGATAGGAGTTGGCTTGGCCCCTTCTCTTTCCGTTCTGGAAAATCTTATGCTGAAAGACTTTAAAAAGTACAGGAAACGCTTCTCTCTGGACTTCGAAGAAATGGAGAGGAGGGCGATGAGTCTAATTGAGGAGTTCTCTGTTAAAACACCGTCGTTGCACTCCCCGGCAGGAACGCTTTCAGGTGGAAATATCCAGAGACTTATTCTCGCAAGAGAGCTTTCGAGGAATCCCAGGCTTATCATAGCTTCCCAGCCAACGAGGGGACTTGACGTTGCCGGTATAGACTATGTGAGGAGAAGGCTTATTGATGAAGCAATGAAGAGCTCTGCAGTCCTTCTGATTTCCGAAGACCTGGACGAGGTTTTCCAGCTCAGTGACAGAATAGCAGTTATGTATGAAGGAGAGATAAGGGGCATCGTTGACAGGAAGAGGGCGGATTACGAGAAGATTGGATATTTAATGGCGGGCGGTCTGGAGGTCACGGCATGAGGGATATCGTAACTACAGTCATTTCCATAGCCGCATCTCTCGCACTCGTGGGGATACTGCTTGCTGCCATAGGAATAAACCCTTTTGAAGCCTATGCCGTGATGTTCACAAGAACCTTCACCTCCAAGTTTGGTATTGCAGAGCTATGCGTGAAAACTACACCTTTGATACTCACTGGCTTAGCAGTGGCAATTCCGCTAAGAGCCGGCCTCTGGAACATTGGTGCAGAAGGGCAGCTTTACATGGGGGCCTTTGCTGCGAGTGTTGTGGCACTGTACTCCGGCCTTCCGGGTTACGCAATGCTTCCAGCAATGTTTGCAGCCGGAGCCTTGTTCGGAATGGGCTGGGCGGCAATTCCGGCAGTTTTGAAGGCAAAATTCGACCTTAACGAGATAATTTCTACGCTTCTTCTGAACTACGTCGCGATTTACTGGGTGGAGTACATGGTTTACGGTCCAATGAGAGGTAAGGAAGTTTACAATTTCCCGTACACAGACCTCTTTCCCGACGCTGCAACACTTCCAAGATTTTTCGGAACTCGCTTCCATCTCGGGTTCATCATTGCTATCGTCATCGCTTTAGTAATCTATTACATCATCAACAAGACGGATTTTGGCTTCTCCCTCAAGGTGGTCGGAGCGAATCCGAAAGCTGCTGACTATGCAGGAATAAGCAGGCAGAAAATGATAATATACTCCCTGCTTCTTGGCGGAATGCTCGCAGGAATAGCGGGATGATTGAGGTAAGCGGAATTCAGCTCAGATTGAGGCCCTCAATCTCAACCGGATATGGATATGCAGGAATCCCTGTTGCTCTACTCGCTTCAGGGAATCCGCTGCTCGTCATGCTCTCTGCAGCCCTATTTGGATTCCTGTACGTTGGGGGTTCAGCGCTGCAGACCACGTACTCAGTACCGGTTGCAATAGTGTATGTATTTCAATCGCTGATAGTTCTGTTCATAATAGGCGGGCAATCGCTCAGGAGGAGGAGTTAAGATGGTAGACCCAGGCTTCGTGGCTACGCTGATAGCTTCCTCGATAAGGCTGGGACGCCATTGCTTTATGCAACACTGGGAGAAATCCTTACCGAGAGAAGCGGAATTCTTAACCTCGGACTTGAGGGGATAATGATTACCGGAGCATTTACTGGATTTGCCGTAAGCCTCGCAACCGGCAGTCCGTGGCTCGGAGTGCTCTGCGGTGGGCTTGCCGGAATGGCACTTGCTCTCGTTCACGCGTTCTTCTCCATAACGCTGAGAGCCAATCAGTCCATAACTGGACTGATGCTCGTCCTTCTTGGTCTTGGCATAACGGGATTTCTGGGAAGGAACTACATAGGGGAAGTTGCGTTCTACATTAATCCGGTAAGGATTCCTGTTCTGTCGGACATTCCTTACATCGGAGAAATCCTTTTCAGCCACGACCCACTTGCGTATCTTGCAATAATCCTCGCTGCACTCATGTGGTTTATCCTTTTTAGAACGAGGTACGGTCTGGAAATAATTGCGGCAGGAGAGAAGCCGGAGGCCGCAGACAGTATGGGGGTCAACGTTGACAGAGTCAGATACCTGAGCACGCTTTTTGGAGGTTTTCTTGTTGGAATCGGAGGGGCTTATCTTAGCCTCGCTTACGCGAAGCTGTGGACGGAGGGGATGACTGCTGGAAGAGGGTGGATCTGCTTGGCTCTGGTTATATTCAGCGGATGGACACCGCAGAGAGCGATCCTTGGGGCATATCTCTTCGGAGGTCTTGATGTACTCTCCTTCAAGCTCCAGGCGACGGGAATAGAGTTGTCTTACCACCTCATGAAAATGGTTCCCTACGTTGTCACAATAATCGTGCTGCTGTTCAGTGTCGTGAGAAAAAGGGCAGCCTTTGGAGCGCCTGCAGCACTTGGAATACCGTATGTCAGGGGAAGGAAAGAGTAAAGTTTATCTCTTCTGGAATTTGGCAGAAGATATGAAGACAAGAATTCTGGTTATTTATTGCTCTGGCAGTATTGGCTGCCGGGCTGTTTGCAGGATGTGCAGGAGAAGAGAAGACTCCTACAACAACACAAACCGTTACACCTTCTGAAACGCCTACAAAAAAGCAGTTGAGCGCAGCATTCGTTTACGTAAGCCCAATTGGGGATGCAGGATGGACCTACAGCCACGACCTTGGGAGGCAGTACATTGAGAAGGTTTACGGAGTTAAAACCGCCTACGCAGAGAACGTTGCAGAAGGTGGTGATGATGAGAGAGTTATCAGAGAGTTCGCAGAGCAGGGGTATGATGTAATATTCACGACCTCCTTCGGATTCATGGATGCCACGATAACCGTTGCAAAGGACTTCCCCAACACGATATTCATGCACTGCAGCGGATACAAGACTGCAGAGAACGTTGGCACCTACTTCGGCAGAATGTATCAGGCCAGATATCTGAGCGGTATTGTGGCAGGAGCGATGACGGAAACCAACAAAATAGGCTACGTCGCTGCAGTTCCAATTCCAGAAGTCATCAGAGGAATAAACGCCTTCGCTCTTGGTGTTAAGAAGGTAAACCCGGATGCAAAGATTTACGTTGTTTGGACGGGAACGTGGTATGACCCCGCAAAGGAGAAGGAGGCAGCACTAAGCCTTATCGATGAGGGCTGTGACGTCATCGCGCAGCATCAGGATAGCACAGCAGCCCAGCAGGCTGCAGAGGAGAGAGGAGTTTACTCCATAGGCTACCACACCGACATGTCCAAATTTGCTCCTCACGCTCACCTCACTTCTGCGGTATGGAACTGGAGTGTGATTTACTCTTACGTGATAGAGCAGGTGATGCAGGGAACCTGGAAGAGCGAGCAGATCTGGTGGGGAATAGATAAGGGTGTTGTCGGTATAACACCTCTGAGCGACGCAGTGCCGGAAGACGTGAAGAAGATGGTAGAGGAAGAGAAGCAGAAGTACCTGACTGGAGAAGTTCCGGAGCAGTATCCCTTCGTCGGCCCAATCTACGACCAGCAGGGCAACCTCGTTAAGGCTGAGGGAGAAGTGATGACCGACCAGGAACTCCTTTCGATGAACTTCTTCGTGGACAACGTTGTTGGCGAGATTCCTGCTGCCTCTTCTTAATAGATTTTTATTTCCTTAATTTTTCTAGCCAATCTCCTAAGTAGGTTCCTGCAGCGAAGGAGATTGCGTAGATTACTGCTGCAGCAATCAGGCCAAAGGTTTTCACAAATTCACCCCATCCTGCACCGTCCTCAAGAACAAGATGGGAGAGAATAACTCCAGAAGCTAGGCCCAGCAGAAGAGAGATGACTACGATTTCAACAATTTTTACCCTTTCTTCTTTTCCTTTCCTCAGAAATCCGAAAACAACACCTGCTAAAAATGAGATGATTATGTAGCTGTCCATGCAGTGAGTATATCACAATTATAAAAACTTACCCTTCTTTAAAACTCTCCTTCTCCTCATCCTCCAGGTCTTCAATCTTTCTGAAGTACAGACCCTCGCACATGGAGTGAGTTACTTTCACACTTTTAAAACGCTAACCTTCAAGTTTGAAATTACCGTGGAGAAAAACTATATACCTTTAATGAATAACAGGCAGAGATGAGGATAGCCCTTCTTGGAGGCACAGGGAATCTGGGAAAGGGTTTGGCGTTAAGACTGGCCATTCTTGGTTATGAAGTTGTTGTCGGTTCTCGTAGGGAAGAGAAGGCTGAAGCTAAAGCCGATGAATACAGAAATATCGCCGGAGATGTTAAGATTACAGGAATGAAGAATGAGGATGCAGCAAAAAGGTGTGACGTTGCTGTCCTGACGATACCCTGGGAACACGCGGTAGAGACGGCGAGGGAGCTTAAAGATGTGCTGAAGGGCAAGATCGTTGTCTCCCCACTCGTGCCAGTAGTCAAAGGTGCTAAGGGATTTACCTACAACACAGAGAGGTCTGCCGCTGAAATTGTTGCAGAAGTATTGGAGAGTGAAAAAGTCGTTTCTGCCCTCCACACCATCCCGGCAGCGAGGTTTGCAAATCTCGATGAGAGTTTCGACTGGGATGTTCCAGTTTGCGGTGACGATGAAGAGTCAAAGAAGGTGATTATGAACCTCATAGCAGAAATTAAGGGTCTCAGACCACTTGATGCAGGACCTCTAAGCAACTCAAGGCTTGTCGAGTCCTTAACACCTCTAATATTGAACATAATGCGCTTCAACAGCATGGGAGAGCTTGGAGTGAAGTTTCTCTGATTTTTGACTTCTAGTTCCTTGCCTTTACCTTTAATTTCCTTTTCCACCCCTTTTTCGGTTTTTCCAACTTTGACAGATGGTAGCACATTAAAATAGTTTTTGCCACAACTTTTATAACCCACTGTGACAATATACTATTTGGTGGGCTAGGCCGGGGGGTTCGGCGTCCCCTGTAACCCGAAACCGCCGATACGCGGGGGCCGAAGCCGAGGGAAGGCCTGCCAAGCGGGTACGCAGCGGTTCCGGACACCGCAGAATCCTCGTCCCGGAGGGCCGGCGGTTATGGCCGGGCTGCCCGGAGGGGCTGTCCGCCATATTTGCCGGGGGGGAACGGCCCAGGCCCGGAAGGGAGCAGCTAACCCCGGACGACCGGCGCTTCCGGGGGTGCGGGGGAGGAGGTGTCCGGGACTTCAAGCTGCCCGTAAGGCAGGTCGACCCGAGGCGTGCCCACCTTTTTACAATTCGAGAGTGCTCCTTGCAGAGGTATCTTGTTATCCATACTTCCTCAACCAAATCCGGACATCTTGAAGCATCAATCCTTAACAAAGAGGGCAGTTAAATTGAAAAATCCTCCTGTCTATTCTGGCCGATGTTCCTGCGTTTCATGGAGGAAGTAATTAAAGCACTGGGGGAATACGGGGACGAGAGGTTTCTGAGGGAGAGCGAGCACTCTGATCTGGCCTCAACAATAGCATTCAAGCTTGCAAAGGAAAGGAAGAAAAGTCCGAAGGAAATAGCTGACGAGATAGTGGAGAATATTGAGGTTGAGAGCGAATACATCGGCAGTGTTGAGAGCACAAACGGCTACATCAACTTCTTTGCAAGCTACGAGTTTCTTGAGGATACTGTCAACGTAATCCTCGATGAGGATGAAAATTACGGTCACCTCAACTTAGAAGGGGAAATTCTGATTGAACACACCTCAGCCAATCCCGATGGGCCTTTGCATATTGGCCACATAAGAAACTCCATAATAGGAGACACTGTAGCGAGAATTTTCTCCAAGGCCGGTTTTGACGTTAAGACACACTACTACGTCAATGACATGGGGAGACAAACTGCAATTACAGTTCTAGGCATCGAGAAGTTTGGTTTGAAGAACAAAAAACCAGACCACGCGGTTGCTGAAGCCTACATCGAGGCTAACAGACTGCTTGAAAGCAATCCCGAACTTGAAGAGTATGTTGAAAAGCTGATGCTCGCATACGAGGAGGGGGATGAGGAGACTGTTGAGAAGTTCAGAAAAGCTGTGGAGACCGCTTTGGCTGGAATCAAACAAACTCTGAAGACAATTAACGTGGAGCACGACGAGTTTGTGTGGGAGAGCGAGTTTGTTCGCAACGGTTATGTTGATAAAGTCCTCAAAATTCTTGACGAGAAGGGGATTATAAAGAAAGACGGGGCTTGGATTATTGAGCTTGAAGAGTTCGATAAAGAGGTGGTTTTGAGAAGGGGGAATGGAACTACGCTCTACATCACCAGAGACCTTGCTTACCACATGTGGAAGAATGAGAACTACGAGAGGTTCATAAACGTTCTCGGCGCTGACCACAAGCTTTACGGAACTCAGCTATCGAAAATTCTTGAGCTTATCGGCCTCAAGCCACCCGAAATAATCTTCTTTGAGTTCGTTTCTCTGCCTGAAGGCAGCATGAGCACGAGAAGAGGCAAGTTCATCTCTGCCGATGAGTTGATAGGCAAGGTGAGGGATGAGGCGTGGAGAATTCTCTCAGAAAGGGAGATGGATGAGGATGAGAAACGGAGAATAGCCGATGCAGTTGCTGTGGGAGCAATTAGATTCGATTTTATCAAAATTGCCCCTGAGAAGCACATGACTTTTGACTGGAGCAAGGCTTTGGACTTTGAAAGACAGACGGCAAGCTACATCCAGTACAGCCACGCAAGGGCTTGCAGCATCCTTCGCAAGGCAGTTGAAGACGGGATGCCCGAACTTGAGTTCAAGGGTGAGCTTTGCACAGCCGGGGAAAGAAGGCTTGTCATGCTTCTTTCGAAAATGCCTTACATGGTGAAGAGAGTGGTTAAGGAGCTTCGTCCCAACGTCTTTGCTGAGTACCTGCTGAGCGTGGCAGGAGCCTTCAACGACTTCTACAGAGACCACCCGGTTCTGAAGGCTGATTCTGAGATTAGAATGCACAGGCTGGCCATCGTTGATGCGACAAGAGTTGTGCTTAGAAACGGCCTCGAACTGCTCGGAATCGAGCCCCTTGAGAGGATGTGAGGTAACTACAGAAGATGATGAATGCGAGAAGGAACTTTTTAACCAGCAGGTTACAAGAAAGTGGTATGATAATTACCGACGACCACATGCACCTCTACAACCACCTCAAGCTCAAGGCGTTGGAGCAGTTCAGAGATGCTGGAGGCACACACGTCTTCCTCGTCAATCTCCTTTGCCACCACTACGGAATAAGGCCAACGAGCGGTAAGGACTTCAGAGAGGTCTTTGAGAGGCACCTCAATCTCGTAAGCAAAGCCAACAAAATCGTCAGAGCTTTTGCGGTGCTCGGAGTGCACCCAGCAGAAATTACAGTGATAGGGGACAAAATAGGTCACGAAAAGGCAGCAGAGATGATGAAAGAAGCTCTTGAAATTGCGGGAAAGTATGTCGAGGAGGGAATGGCTGTTGCCCTAAAGTCGGGAAGACCGCACTATCCAGTGAGCAAACACATCTGGCAGCTGAGCAATGATGTCCTGAGGCATGCCTTCGAGGTTGCGAGGGATGCTGGATGTGCAATTCAGCTCCACACTGAGAGCTACACTAAAGAGGGAATGCTGGAAATAGCCAGAATGGCTGATGAGGTCGGTTTGAAGAGAGATAAGGTTGTGAAGCACTTTTCTCCCCCCCTAATCAGGGAGTTCGAGGAGATAGGTATCTTCCCGTCTGTGCTGGCAGGAAACGACAACGTTTTAAGGGCTGCGGAGCAAGGGAGCAGATTTACTGTAGAGACGGACTACATTGACGACAGAAAAAGGCCTGGAGCAGTTCTCGGACCGAAAACAGTTCCAAGAAAGGTGAAGGAGCTTCTTGAGCTTGGTTACGAGGATGTAGTCTACAAAATTTGCGTTGAAAATGTCGAAAAGGTTTATGGTGTGGAGCTTGAATAAAAAGGCAGCATGCTAAGCGGAGATTTTGCTGTGGTAAAGGCCAAGAAAAGCCTTGAGAGGAGGGGTTTCGGTGTCAAGAGAGGCGACAGAATCTACCTGCACCCGCTTGAAGCTGTTTACCTCCAGATAAAGGGAATTGAGAACTTCGGAGAACTTGAAGACCTCCTGAGGTGGGCTGAAAGCAGAATTGAGGACTTCTCAACCTACTACTTTGTTTACGAAGACTTGAGGGACAGAGGGAACAAGGTGAGGATACAGGGAGAGTTTTTGCTTACAAAGAAGGCATATCTCCCCATTTCCGAAAGAAGGACAATCAGGGTTGGCGAAATTGCTGAAAAAGCGAGAAATTTTGATGAGCTGAGGCTTGCTGTCGTTGACGAGGAGAGCGAGATAACCTACTTCAGAGTGTATGAGCCAGAGATGGTCGGGGAGCAGAGGGAGGAGCTTCCTGAGATAACCGGAATACTCTCTGACGAGTGCGTTATTACCAGGCAGACTGAGATTTTCGAAAGATACTTCTACGGAAGCGAAAAAGGTGAAATCGTGACTCTTTCGCTGATTGAGAGCCTCTACCTGCTCGATATGGGAAAGCTCAAGCTTGTGAACGCAGACAGAGAGAGACTTGTTAGAAAAGCAAGAGAGGTTGAGAGAAACTTTGACAGGAGGTATGAAGTTTACAGAGACCTAAAGGAGAGGGGTTTTGTCGTCAAGACTGGCTTCAAGTTCGGCAGCGAGTTCCGAGTTTACAGAAAAGTCATGAGCGTTGACGACCTGCCCCACTCTGAATATTTAGTTGACATCGCTGACAGCAGGGAAATCAGGCTTAATGACCTTGCGAGGGCGGTTAGGCTGGCCCAGAACGTGAGGAAGAAAATGGTTTTTACTTATGGGGAAAATTACCTCTGTTTTGAGAGAGTTAAGGTCTGATGAGGTGGAGTATTGTGAAAGTTGTGGTGGGTTCAAAGAATCCAACGAAAATTGAGGGGGCAAGGCTTGCCTTTGAGCAGTATTTCGATGAAGTGGAAATCATAGGAGTTGAGGTTAAAACTTCAGTCCCACCTCAGCCCTTTGATTCAGAGACAATAAGGGGGGCAATAGAGAGGGCAAAGAAAGCCTATTCTCAAGAATTCGACTTCTCTGTTGGGATAGAAGCGGGACTTTTTCGCTTTGACTACACAATCTCAGGTTATCTCGATTTCAGGTGGCTGCAGTTTACGATGGTGAAAAATTCTCAATTGGATTTGGGCCGGGCTTCGAGTATCCAAAGACAGTAGTAGAGGAGGTTCTCACGGGAAAAGAGGTTGGAGAGGTCATGGAGAAGGTTTCAGGGATAAAGAATCTCGGTAAAAAGGTCGGAGCGGTGCATTATCTCAGCAAGGGGGCAATCTCAAGAACCGACCTGTCAAGGATCTCTGTAACGATGGCTCTCATCCCCTTCGTAAACCGCGAAATGTACCTATGAGGGTCATAAGAGAATTCGACCCGTGGAAATCTCCACTATGCACATGTCCAAAAAAGTACTCCTTCAATCCCTACACTGGATGCGCTCATGCTGCATTTACTGCTATGCCACATACATCCCCAACTTCTACAGGCTGAGAGAGAAGAGAAATCTTTTCAGGAGCCTTGAAAAAGACCTTCAGGAGCTTCCTGCAAACGCTCTCATCTCAATGTCCAACAGCTCAGACCCCTACCCACCGGTTGAGAGAACAAGGGAGATTACGAGGAAGTGTCTGGAGATCATGAGAGACTACGACGTCAGAGTGATGGTGGTTACGAAGAGCGATATTGTTGCAAGGGACTTCAACCTCCTGAGTGAGATGAGAAGTGCAGTCAGCATCACCATAACTGGCCTTGATGAGTTCGAGCCCAATGCACCTCCAACCGAAAGACGAATTGAGGTGCTGAAGGCAGTCAAAGATTCCGGAATCCCCGCAATCCTCCGCTTCGACCCCGTGATTCCAAAAGTAAATGACTCAAGGCTTGACATAATTGAGAGGACATTGCCAGACCACGTCGTTACCTCCACGTTAAAGCTGAAGTCAGACTCACTGGCCAGAATGGCTGACAGATTGCCTTGGTTAAAGGAGTGTGAGTTCGAGAGAAGGGGTGCTTACAGGTACTTGCCTGAAAACGTGCGTAAAGAGGTGCTCTGCAAAATAAAGAGCTTCTGTGAAGGCATTGGAATCAGCGTAGGGTTCTGCAGGGAGGGTTTTGAGTTCCCATCAAAATCCTGTGACGGCAGTCACCTTATTGACCACGTTAAATAGATTGGAAATTTTAAATATATGAGAGAAGAGGGCAAAAGAGGAGGTGTAAAATTGAGCCTTACAAGGCTGTTTCTTCATGAAAGAACTGTAGAGATTATTCTTAGAATTCTCAAAGCTGAGGAGAACGGAGAAAAGATATACCCGCTCCAGATCTCAACCGATATCGGTTCACCGTACAGCTACGTTTCAAAGGTGTTGGGAGAGCTTGAAAAATGCTCTCTCGTCGAAAGCAGACCTGAAGGCAGGATGAGAGTTGTTTCCCTGACACCCTACGGAAAGATTGTTGCTTCGATGCTCAGAGACCTATACAAAGAGCTTGAAAAGGACTTCAACTCAAGAATGAAGCTCGACATACTCAAAGAGGTTTACAGCAATGCAAAGGGAGATGTTAGAGTTTACCTTCCCATAATGGCAGAACTGGAGATGCTCGTTAAGTCAACAGATGATAGCTTCGTTGTTGAGGAGGCCAAAAAGCTGATGTCTGAAGTTAAGGAAAAAATAGAGGGGGCAACATGAGGATTGTTGAGGCAGTTGAGGACTTCAGGGATGAGATGGTCAAAACGCTTTGTGATTTAATTGAATTGAAGGCCATAGCTCCTGAGTTTGGAGGAGATGGTGAGTACAAGAAGGCAGAGTACCTGATGAAGCACCTCAAGGATTTTGACACTGTTGAGAGGTACGATGTTAAAGATGACAGAGTTAGCGACGGTGTAAGGCCAAATATAGTGGCTAAAATCAGGGGTGTGCTGGAAAAAACAATCTGGATTGTTGCTCATCTCGATGTCGTGCCTGAGGGTGACGAGAGGCTGTGGGAAACGCCGCCCTTTAAGGGAGTTGTTAAGAACGGAAGAATCTACGGAAGAGGGAGCGAAGATAATGGCCAGAGCTTAGTTTCATCGCTCTACGCGGCAAAAGCCATTATTGAAAGTGGTCTGACTCCAAAGTACAGCCTCGGTCTTGTTTACGTGGCTGATGAGGAGGCAGGAAGCAACTACGGAATAAAATACCTGCTAAAGCAAAATATTTTCGATAAGGAGGACATGTTTGTCGTCCCAGATGTAGGAACACCTAAGGGTGACATGATAGAAATCGCTGAGAAGAGCATTTTGTGGCTGAAGTTTGTTGTTCACGGCCAGCAAAGCCATGCAAGCATGCCGTCAGGTCTGAACGCAAACAGAAGGGCCATGGAGTTCATACTTGACCTGGACAGAAAGCTACACTCGAAGTTCAATGCGAGAAACGAGCTGTTCGTCCCACCCTACTCAACCTTCGAGCCTACCAAGAGGGAGAAGAACGTTGACAACATAAACACCATTCCAGGACTTGACGTGAGCTATATGGACTGCAGGATACTTCCCGACTACGATGTGGAGGAGGTTCTTGACTACATAGAGGACATCAGAAGCTTCCATCAGATGAAAGGGAACAGCAAAATTGAAATAGAGGTCGTGCAAAAGGTGTCATCCCCGCCAACCCCTGAAACTGCCCACATAATCGAAAGGCTTAGGAACACAATTGAAGAGCTGAGAGGTTTCAGACCGAGAGTTTACGGAATCGGGGGCAACACATGCGCCTCGTTTTTCAGGAGAAGCGGTTTCACCGAAACTGCTGCCTGGTGCACGGCAGATGGTGTCGCTCATCAAGCAAACGAGTACTGTGTGATAGACAACATGGTCGAGGACGCGAAGGTTTTCGCCTTTCTGCCATTCGATCCGGGATACTAAAGTCTAAATCCCTTTATTTTCTCGTAAAAAACAGAAATCTCCTCCACTTTCGAAATCTCCTTTCTGACATTGCTGAAAATCTTTCTCTTAATCTCCACATCTGGCACCTTTCCGTAAGTTTTCAGAGCTTCTACGAGCCCCTTTTCTATCTCCATCCCTTTATTGTCCGAGTCCGTCATGATTATGACGTTCCTGTCCTTTAAAGTGTCAGCCGTGGATGCATAGCCCGTAAACACTACGATCTCGCCACTAACCCCTATAGCCCTGAGCGACCTGACGTCCTTTTTCCCCTCCACCACTACAACCCAACCGTTCTTCGATTTCTCTTTCAATTCGTCAACTGCATCAAAAAATGGCTTATAATCCTCCATACCTGATTCCCGGCTCTATCTGAACGATGACGTCTGCAATAACACCCCTCTTCATTCCACCCCTGACGACCGTGAAGGAGTTGAAGTAAACCGTCCTGACCTTTCCAAGCTCCTCCTCGCTTGCCCCGAACTTCTTTGCCACTTCAATGACTTTCTCCCTCGCAACTTCCAGAATCTGCTCATCGTCCGGCAAGCTACCCGGCTTGAAGGGGCAGCTTTCAGTATGGCCGTTGTAGCCGCAAAGCCCTTCTCCGTATCAATGCGAACGTAGAGAGTGAGACTCACCCTCGAAACTGCCACACCTACGGCATTTGCGACTCATAGTGGTCCGGGATAACATAATCAACCTCTGCAGCCTTCGCAACCTCAGGAATTAGATAGGGAGCCAGATAACCCGTGCCTATTATCTTTTTGCAGCCGATTTCCCTCACCGTTGTCGCTGTTAGAGAAACAAATTGATTAAGAGCACTCTCAACATCACACCCATACTTCCTCGAGCTTCTGTAATCTCCAATTTCATATCCAGCGCAATTCAAAGCGTCGGTAAGAGTGAATTTCTCTCCTCCAAAGGCAATGGGTTTTGAGCATGCTGGGATAAGCTTGCCGTTTTCAACCATCGAATCTCCACCAAATGGAATGCTTACTGAATCAACACACCTTATCAAAGTCTTCCTTCCAGCAAGCTCTATCCCCTCAACTATCTTCGGCATTCCGTTAACAACCTCCACGAAGTCCGTTGAGGTTCCACCTATATCCACAACTAGAGCATTCTTCTCACCGGTCAGATAAACGGCACCGAGAGCTACAGCGGCCGGGGAGGAATTGTACAGCTCTGAGGGGTTGTTGAGGGCTATCGTGTAAGGCACAATCCCTCCATCACCCTTAAAGTAGTAAAAATCTCCGGCATAAGTCTTAATCAGCTCGGTGAGCCTGTAAACGGTCTCCCTTATCTTGGCATTCACGACTGTTGTGTGTATTCTCGCAGGATAGTTCATCCCACCGGCATAGTGACTCAGAGCGATTCTGTAGTCTTCCACATAATTTCTCACAATCTCGGCTACTTTATCCTCCAAAGAACAGTTTCTGACTGAAAATTTTGATGAAATCGCAACGTTATCGTAGGAATTTTCTTTAAAAATTGCAGCAATTTCGTATTCATCAACATCCTCAACAACATCCCCCTGTGATTGACATAACCCTTCAAAACCTCACCATACTCTGAGTAATTCAACCCTGGCCCCGGAATGACGAGGCTGAGAGTGCGAGATTCGCTAAACTTGGAAATGATAAGGTTCAACGGCCAGGATGTGCTCACCACAACCTTTTCCTCGACTAAGTTTGCCTCCTTCGAAATCTCCTTGAGAATCCCACCTATTCCCGCCTCATTCGGAAGCTTAATCGTTTTGATTTCATCTGAAACTATAGCAGCGTCCGTGTTGGTACCGCCAACGTCAATTCCAATTATCATTAACCTGACAAATTCGTGTGATTTAAAAAAGCTTATCGTTTTTCATGGACAAACAAAACCAGCACAACTGAAACTACCGATGCCACGAGGCAGAATAAGAAGGCGAGTGAGTACGCTTCCGGAGGATAAGAGCCGCCAACCATTCCCACCGTGTCCATCAGGTAACCCATGAAAACCTGGAAAAGGGCTCCACCAAAGAAGGGAAAAGCATTCACGATGCTTGTCGCCAGACCGGTAACTTCGAGCGGGTAAGATTCCTTAATCAAAGCATAGGCAACAGGACCCGCAGCGCTGAAAAGGCCAATAAGAAATGATATTGTGTATAGCTGGAACACCGTGAGGCTTGCTGTAAAGAAGACGAGTGGGGCCATCGTAATGGCAAATCCAATACCTGCAGCGACAAGGAACCATTTTCTCGTTCTGAAAACCCTATCCGAGAGAAAACCTATAACTGGTGCACCCAGAATCGTCCCAAAACCAACCATCATCAACACTCCACCAGCCTCTTCCCTCTGCATTCCGTAAACGTCCATAAGGTAGGGCCCACCCCACAGCCCCTGGTAGCCCATGACTATGCCATATCTCAGGAAGGCAGAGGTGGCAATTAACCACACTACAGGGTTCAGCACAACCACGCGAAAACTGGTCGAGAATTTTCTGCTCGCACTGGATGTGTCCAGAGATCCTTCTGGTGAATCTCTTACGAGGGTCCAGCAGCTGAAGGCAAGAACCAGCGTAATTGCACCGATGAGGAGAAACGTGCTTCTCCATCCGAACAGAGAGACCATCATCGCGAGTGGGTAGGCAGAAACCAGTGCACCCATGTTACCCACAGCAAATAGCACGCCTGTCAGTGTGGCAAACTCATCGACCTTAAACCATCGAGAAAGTATCTTTATTGTAGGAATATAAACTCCTGATACACCGATGCCAATCAATAACCTTCCCAAAACGGCCACTTCAAAGGTTGGGGATACAGCAAAGAGGATGGTTCCGAGGAATGCCAGCAGCGTAAACACAGTCGTTGTTAATCTCGGCCCTCTGGTGTCGGAGAGGTATCCCACCGGAATCTGCATTAAGCCGTAGGGATAAAAATATGCTGAAGAAAGAAGGCCAACAGCGAGAGCCGTAACAGCAAATTCCTCCATAAGCGTGGTTGCAAGAACGGCTGATGATGTACGGTGGAAATAAACAAAGAAGTAGATCGAGGCCATCACACCAAATACAACCCATCGGTACCTAGTTGCCACCACCAGAGCTTGTAAACGCAAAAATATATGAACTTTTTTCACATCGCGTTAAACTCCATCAATTTCGAAAAGTAAAAAATATTGTAAACTGATTATTGTTATGAACCCGAAAACTCTTGCCGAGGAAATTGGAAGATACATAAAACCACAGACCTTCCCCCTTGGTTTCAAAATGGTCAAGAGCGAGGAGGAAATTGGAAAAGCAAGGAAATTTGACGGACTGACCATCTGCCAGATTTACAACATGGCAAGGAGGTACCGCTGGATAGTCTACTTTGACCTCAACACCACCTGCCCCATTGGAATTGTTGCCTACGGCTTTGCGGAGCCTGATGAGCTTTATACAAGCGGACAGCTTGCTTACGAGGCAGGCTATGTTGATTCCCCCGAAACTGGAGTGAAGTACGAGGAGGCTTTACCAAAGCTAGCTGAGAAATACATAGGGTGTAAGGTTTCACCACTGGAGATTGCTGAGGAGGGGCCCGATTTCGTCGTAGTTTACGGAATGCCCGCTCAGATTCTTAGGTTTGTTCATGCCTACCTCTTCAGGAGAGGAGGAGGATTTGAGACGGTAATAAGAGGCAGAGGAGCCTGTGCAGAGTTTCTCGATGCCTTCATCTCCAAAGAGCCGAGGCTTGTGATTCCGTGCTACGGTGACAGACTCTTTGGCCAGACCCAGGACTTCGAAATAGCATTCTCATTCCCATTTGAAATGGCAGAAGAGCTTGTAGAGGGGCTTAAGGAGACTCACAGGAGAGGAATAAGGTATCCAATTCCTTCAACAGGCTTGAGAGTGTCGGTCCCTGTTCCAAAAGCTTACGAGGAGTCAGTCAAAAAAATGAGAGGTTAAAACTCAAGAAAATCATCCATAGTGTAAAGGCCGGGCTTTTCAACGTTTGCAATCCACTTAGCAGCCTCAACAGCCCCCTTTGCAAAGCACTCCCTGCTCGTCGCTCTGTGAGTTAGCTCCACTCTCTCCCCACTGCCGAAGAAGAAGACGGTGTGCTCCCCAACAACGTCTCCCCCTCTTACACCGAAAACTCCAATTTCGCTCTCTCTTGGTGAAATTCCCTCTCTGCAAGTCTTCAAGTCTGCTTTCAGCCCCTTCCCCTCCTTAGCCTTCTTTATTATTTCTGCAAGCTTCAATGCTGTACCGCTCGGAGAATCGCGCTTGTGCCTGTGATGGTACTCCACAATCTCTGCATCCCACTCATAGAGCATTCTTGCTGCGTACTCAACAATTTTCCAGAAAACGTTAACACCAAGGCTGAAGTTTGGTGAGATAATCATCGGAACCTTCTTCGCCAGCTCTGCAAGCCTCTTCCTGTCCTCATCTGTAAAGCCTGTAGTGCCCATAACCACCCTCACACCCTTCTCCGCAGCGACCTCAGCATTCCTTATTGCTGCCTCAGCCGTTGTGAAGTCAATCAGAACGTCAGCATCAAGCTTTGAGATGTCTTCCTGGATCGGAACACCGATCTTTCCCACTCCAGCAAGCTCACCTGCGTCCTTTCCAACTTCGTTTATGTCAAAAGCCTGAACAACCTTCAAACCCTCTGAGACTGCATTTTTAATAACCAGTCTGCCCATTCTACCTGCTGCTCCCGAAACCGCAATTCGCATAAGATAAATTGAGCAGGAGTATATAAAATGTTCAGCTAATCAATTCAAGACTTTTCAGAACCTCTTTAACTTTCTGCGTTTTCTCTTCAGAGAGCTCGACTAAGGGGAGCCTAGGCTTTCCTGCTGCAAGACCCATCAGTTCGAGAGCTTTCTTCACCGGAATCGGGTTTGTGTCGATGAAAAGCACGTCGAAAAGCGGAGTCAGCCTGTGGTGCACTTCTGCTGCCTTCGCAATGTTTCCATCCACGAAGGCTTCGTAAAGCTCCTTCATCAAGTGAGGAGCTACATTCGCAGCGACGCTTATTACGCCCTTACCTCCAAGGCAGAGAATTGGCAGTGTAAGAAAATCGTCACCTGAAAGCAGGACAAAGCTGTCGGGAGTAGTTCTTATGATTTCAGAGATTTGCTTCAGGTTTCCGCTCGCCTCCTTTATTCCAACAATGTTATCGATCTCAGCCAGCCTCCTCACAAGCTCTGGAGTGGTGTTTATGCCTGTTCTGCTCGGAACATTGTAAACGATGATTGGAATAGAGACTTCAGAAGCCACAGTCCTGTAGTGCTGGTAGAGCCCTTCCTGGTTGGGCTTGTTGTAGTAGGGTGTTACGAGCATCGCTGCCTCAGCACCAGCCTTCTCAACCTCCTTTGCGAGGTAAACAGCCTCTCTCGTTGAGTTAGAGCCAGCACCACCTATTACTGGAAGCTTTGACGTTTCGGCAACGTACCTCACAACCTCAATGTGCTCCTCATAGCTGAGCGTTGCAGCCTCACCAGTCGTTCCTGCAGGAACCAGAGCATTTACGTGCTTCTCAAGATAGTCGAGATTCCTCGCTATGCCTTCGTAGTCAACGCTGAAGTCCTCCTTGAAGGGCGTTACCATTGCAGGTATAACGCCTTCAAACATTGACCAACCCTCTGTTAACTCTCCTCGTGATGTATCCAGCGACCCTGTTTCTCACGGTCTTGCTCTGGATGTTGGTGAGCTCCGCCACAAGCCTCTTGTTCTCGTCGAAGTTGCCCGTAAACACTTCCGGATACTTCTTCAACAGTTCCCTTGCAATGACCTTGATGTAAGCAGGTTTTACCGTCCCCATGAAAGGTGTGAGGTTGGAAGGATTATTTAATGTTTGCCTTGGCCTGAGGTGAACCTCCTTCTCACGATTTTTCCTGCAGTGTAGGTGGCAAGAAATCCGGCCGTGAACATTGCCACCTTTCGGAAATCGATTTCTTCAGATTGGGCAAGGTTCTGAGTGACCGCTGGTGTTGCAGTAGCAGTTTCGGTAATTGTGGGAGCTGGAGTTGTGGTTTCGGAAGCTTTGGTGTTCACATCCATCGAGGTTGTATTGTTCTCCCCTGTCTCAGATGCTGAGATGTTGAAGTTCGCAACCCCTTCTGCTCTGTTTTCCTTAACAAGTATGTGCGCGTCAACAGGAGTTACATCCAAGGCACTGTCTTCTCCGACCAGCCTTACGTTCTTCAACCTCAGCCAGGCTTCTCCCTGCTTTTCCGCAACCACCTTTACCTCCGCAAGCTTGCCTGTGCTCACTCCATCCTTGGAGAACGCAATAACCTTGACATAGTCCGGGTGGACAGTTCTTTCGAGGATTTCAAACTCCTTGGGAACCAAAACAGATTCAAACCTTACCGAATCACCCGAAGACAAGACTACAAACTCAAATGAATTTATGCTCTGTGCCTTTTCCAGACTAACATTCAGTTTGAGGCTCTCTCCTTCAACCATTTCCACATTTGACGGTCGAAGATACACCTTCAAAGGTTCCTTTCTGTCCCCAATTATCCAGAAGTTTTTCAGGACAAGAACATCATCCTGAGCCTGTATTATTTTGGCATAGCTGTTATCAGGGCTCAGATCGCAGTAGTTCTTTGCCAAATCTGACATTGAGATGGATGATGTTCTCGAAGTATCCCTCAAACAAATCCTGTACTTCCCTTTTACAAGCCCGGCAGTTTCAAACTGAACCTTCGCATCCCCGTTCTCATCCAGATACGCTTTTTTGTAGATTAAAAAGTTGTTTCCAGAAAGGACAACAATTATACCATCATACTCCACATCACCATCCCTGTTCGTCTTTATCGATACCACCACCGGCTCTCCAGCCTTAACCGTCTCAGGAACAGTTGCATCAAGCTTTGGCTCCTCAATGGATACGCTCATTCTTCTCAAATCCCATACCTTGCCCCCATACTCAAGCTGAGCTTCCAGGATATACTCCCCGGGTTCGAGCGCATCAGCTATATCTCGTGTTCTCTCGTACGCCTCAGCAAGATTGATTTTGAAATCTGCTGAATAAAGGTTCTCACCCTCCTTGAAATCCGCGTATTCTTCGTAGTAAAGCTCCTCGTTTTTGCCATAAAGGCTGAGCATCACCCTCGTCGCAGAACCGTTTGCAGTTTCAGCGTATACCTTGACTTCGTACTCCCCCTGATACACGAGTCTTGGAACCTCTATTTCTTTGATTTTGGGCTTTACAACCACGAACTCCTCAGAATGCACCTCAGGTGTGATATCGTCAATCACCACCTTCAGGAGGTACTTTCCTTCCTGCCAGTCCTCTGGAATCTTAAAAACCCATTCTTCCCCACACTTTTCGTAAATCTCCTCCCCCTCGTCCAAGTGACAGAGGAGAACGCCATCTCCACCCTCTCCAACTAAAGCAATATCCGCCGAGCGATTCACGTCAAAATAAACCTGAAACCTGATCTGGTCTCCGAGGTTTACGCTCTTCTTGTCCATGAATATATGTACATCTGCAGCACAAACCGGAGTGATTACAGCGAAGAGAGCTGCAACAAAGATCAACCACCTCACGCAAAGAGTTTTGTGAGTCAATCTTAAAATTTTCTTTCAAAAAAGAAATTACTAAGGCTTAATGTACGCATAACCATCATTCTGAAGCTCCACAAGCTTTGTAACGCCTGCAGGAACAACCTCGCAGAAATCAAAGATGTCGTCCTTCTTTATCCCGTGAAGGTTGAGAGCATTGTTGCATACGAAGAACCTGACACCTCTCTTTGAAAGCTCTCTCATTTTTTCCTCAAGTTTCGTATTAGCGACCTTGACGAAGAGCTTTACCGCGTAACCGTTGGCCAGCACAACAACTTCCGCATTGCCGACATCATTTAGAAAATTGCTAACATTGGCTATACAGAGCTCAAGGATGGATGTACTGTCCATGTCGAGATGAAATACGACCTTCATACCTTTTGTTTGTCTTCAGGATTAAAAGCTTTTGATTTTCTCATTAAAGCCGACACTGCATTGCCAATTCACAGCAGGGAATGATGATGTAACCGAAAATTTAAAATTTTGCATATACTCACTTCTTAAAAAGGAGGTAAAGCAAGAAGATGTCGGAAATCTGCCCTGTTTGCGGACTGCCGAAAGACCTGTGTGTTTGTGAGGAGGTTGCCAAGGAACAGCAGTTTATAGTAATTAAGACAGGCAAGCGAAGGTACGGGAAGGAGGTAACAATTATTGAGGGAATCGACAAGGGAGAGATAAACCTGGAGGAGCTTGCGAAGTACCTCAAGTCGAAGCTTGCATGCGGTGGAACTGTAAAGAACGGTGTGATAGAGCTGCAAGGCAACCACGTAAACAGGGTTAAGGAGCTTCTAATAAAGAAGGGATTCAATCCTGAGAGGATAAAGACCTAGAAGCATAATCCATTATTTTTCTCATCATTTCCAGGTCTGCTTCCTTCTCTCTCAACCTTAGTTCGAAGATTTTCTCCCTGCACGCCATGTAGGCGTTAAACGCGTCGAATATTATCTCCTCAAACCTTTTACCGAATTTTAGCCTTTCCTCCGCTCCAAGGTTGAGCTCGTCGGCCATAAAGTCTCTAAGCTCACAGAAGAGCCTTATGCTGTCTCCTGGGCTGAAGTTTCTGTCAGTTGCGAGGAAGCGCATCACATCATCTACCGCATCACTTAAATCAACCTTCTTTCCTTCGTAAAGCTCCAGAGCCCCTTCAACTATTTTTTCGGCTGCTTCCTGAAGGAAGCTGACCACCTCAAAAACTGGCTTTATGGGGTAGTTTACCAGAAGTCTGTCAACCCACCAGTCAACCACTTTTTTCCTGTCCATGTTCTCTGGTTTGCACGGCACCATAAGAAGATAACCTTTTAAGTTGCATTCTGCACTGCATGCACATGAGCGAAATCATGGAGATGTTGATTCGAAGAGGGTACCTCTGGCAGTCCTTCGAGATATACGGAGGTATGGCAGGATTTATCGATTACGCTCCTCTTGGTAACAACCTCAGAAGGAAGATTGAAAACATCTGGAGGAAGTACTTCGTGATAAATGAGAGGGCAGCTGAGATTGACACCCCCACAATCGGAATAGAGGAGGTTTTCATCGCCTCAGGCCATGCAACCTCCTTCACAGATGTGGCCATTGAGTGTGAGAGCTGCGGGAGAGTTTACAGAGCAGACCACTACGTCAAGGAAAAGCTGGGAATTGAGGTCGATGAGACAGTTGAAGCGGTTAAGGAGGTCATGGAAGTTTATGACCTGAAGTGTGAGTGCGGTGGTAGCTTTAAGGAGCCTGCGCCGATGAACCTCATGTTCTCAACAACCATTGGGCCGGGAAAGGGAAAGAAAGGCTACCTCCGCCCTGAAACTGCTCAGGGAATGTTTGTGGACTTCAAAAGGCTGGCAAACTTCTTCAGAGAGAAGCTTCCCTTCGGAGTTGCACAGATTGGCAGAGCTTACAGAAACGAGATAAGCCGAGGCAGGGTGTAATAAGGCTGAGAGAGTTCAATCAGGCAGAGCTGGAGTTCTTCGTGCATCCAGGCAATAAAACACACCCCCAGTTTTCGATGTACGCAAAGGATGTGGTAAAGCTTGTTGATAAGTTCGACAACGAGCACGAAATTGAACTTGAAAAGGCTGTGGAGAAGGGCATAATAGCCAACCAGATTTTGGCCTACTTCATAGGAAAGACGAGGCGGTTTCTGCTTGAAATAGGGATTAAGGACGAAAAGCTGAGGTTTAGACAGCACAAGGATGATGAGAGAGCCCACTACGCCACCGACTGCTGGGATGCGGAAGTTTTAACGAGCTACGGCTGGATCGAGGTTGTTGGTATCGCTGACAGAACAGATTACGACTTAAAGAGGCACAGCAAGTTCAGCGGTGAGGAGCTTTCAGTCTTTGTCCCCTACGAGGAACCAATAAGGGTTAAAAGAAGAAAAATTGTGCCGATACTGAGCAAACTTGGCCCTGAGTTCAGGCAGAAGGCAAAGAAAGTTGCTGAGGCTCTTGAAGCTCTGAACGTTGAATCTGATCCGGAAGAGGTTGAGGTCGATGTGGATGGAGAGAAGATAAAAGTGACAAGGGACTTCTTCGAGATTGAAGAGGTTGAGGAGGAGGTTACTGGCGAGAAGGTTGTTCCACATGTCATCGAGCCATCATTCGGCCTCGACAGGATAACCTACTCCGTTCTGGAGCACGCCTTTGATAAGGACGTGGTTGATGGGGAGGAAAGGAGAGTTTTAAGGCTGAAGAGATGGGTGAGCCCGATTGAGGTTGCCGTTCTGCCCCTCCTCTCAAGGGAGCCCTTTGAATCCAAGGCGCAGGAAATCGTGAGGATGTTAAGGGAGAACGGGATATTCACAGACTACGACGATTCTGGGAGCATAGGCAGGAGGTACAGGCGTTTTGATGAGATAGCACTCCCTTCTGCATAACTGTCGACCACCAGACCTTCGAGGATGAGACGGTAACGATCAGGGACAGGGATACCACAGCGCAGGTGAGGGTGAGGGTTGCTGAGTTACCTGCGATCATGAAGGAACTGCTGAGCAGTGAAAGAGACATAGCTGAGTTTGGTGAAGTTTTCAGGCAGGTGTAGGCCTTGCTCGTCCTCTCTGGAGGCACAGGGACACCAAAGCTTTTGCAGGGCTTGAAGGAAGTAGCTGACTTCTGGGTGGTGGTGAACACTGCAGAGGACGTCTGGGTTTCAGGGAACAAAATCTGCCCGGACATTGATTCAGTCATCTATGCCCTTGCAGAGGTCATTGACGACGAAAAGTGGTGGGGAATCAAGAACGACACCTTTCGCACTCACGAAAGGCTGAAGGCGCTTGGAATGGATGAGGGAATGAGAATCGGAGACCTTGACAGAGCTACACACATTTTGAGGAGCGAGGTTCTGAGGAAAGGTGGAAGCCTTGTTGATGCAACAAAGGCTGTTGCAAGGGCCTATGGAGTAAAGCAGGAAGTGTTCCCGATGTGCGAGGAAGAAGTTTCCACGATCATCGTGAGCAATGAAGGAGAGATGCACTTTCAGGAGTTCTGGGTGCTGAAAAAAGGAGAGCCAGAGGTGAAGGATGTTTACTTCAAGGGCATTGAGACGGCAAAAATCCCTGAGGAGGTTAAGAAAAAGCTGGATAAGGAGCAAGAGGTGCTCATTGGCCCAAGCAACCCCATCACAAGCATTATGCCGATTCTGAGTGTTGAGGACTTCAGGGAGAGGCTGAGGAATAAAAAGGTCGTTGCCATCTCTCCCATAGTGGGTAAGTCTGCAGTGAGCGGGCCAGCAGCAAAGCTGATGAGGGCCAAGGGCTATGAGGTTTCAGCGAGAGGTGTGGCAGAGGTTTATGCTGACTTTCTCAACCTTCTGGTTGTGGATGAAGTGGACAGAGGCTTAATAGAGAAAAGTGTGGCCACGAACACTATAATGAGGAGTAAAGACGATGCCATAAGGCTTGCAGAGTTCGTTGTCAAGCTTTTTGATAAATTATGAGCTTTGTAAACGCTGCTGAAATAAGAAGGTTTATTGAATCGCTTCCCTACCCCAAGCACTGCATCCACTGCGGCGGAGTTGATGAAAAAGCTGAGAATCCAGTCCACCACCCAAGCTACGAAGTCACAGCATCGTGCAATCTTCGGTGCATTTTCTGCTACTCCAGGATTGCTGAGATGAAGGGAACGGCCCCAAAGCCCGGCTACTACGGCACGCTGAGTCCAAAGGCCATAACAATCTCGCAGTATGGGGAGCCCTTCGTTGCTGGCACGTCCAAGGTGGTTAAAATTATCAGAAAGCTTAGGGAAAGATTTGGAGAGGTCAGAATAGACATTCAGACAAACGGCACCTTGCTTGAACCAGAAATTCTTGGCAGCGAGGCAGACATAGTTATGATAAGCCTCGACGCTGGCAGCAGGGAGAGCTATGCTGAGATAACGGGAAGGGATTTCTTTGACAGAGTGGTTGAAAACATCCAAAAAATGTCTGAACAGACCCACACCGTCGTCAGGACAGTTTACATGCCGGGCATTAACGACCAAGAGCTTGAGAGGATTGCTGAAATAGCTTCACAGGCCGACGAGCTTTTCTTCCAGCCCCTTTCGATATACAGAGAGAACACAGAGCTTTTGAGAAGGCTTGATGTGGAGAGGGCAGAGAGCCTTGGTGATTACGTCAAGACCGCCTACAGGCTTTCTGAAATTGCTGAAGTGAGAATTCCAGGTTGTTTGCTCCTAAACATGCGGTGGTTTCTGCAGGAGTTCGAAATCGGTGATTTATTGCTAGTAAAAAGGGATGCCTTCGGAAGTGTTCCGATAATGCAGAGGGAGTGGCAGTTCGTTTTGGAATTGTAGAGGCAATCTATTAAATCCCGCTGTCCAAAATCCATCATGAGGTTTGCGGTGGTTAGCGACACCCACGACAACATGTCTGCCATTAACGACCTATTGGATGTGCTCAACAAAGAAAGAATCGATTTCGTCGTTCACGCTGGAGACGTTGTGGCTCCCTTTGCCCTCAGAGCCTTTGAAAAGCTTGGTGTAAAGCTTTACATCGCCTTTGGCAACAACGATGGGGAGAGAAAATTCTGACGCAGATTGCAGAGAAAAACGGCTGGGAGATTGGAGAGATTGTGGAGTTTCCGGGAGGGGTGGTCTACCACGGCACTGATGGCAGGATACTTGAGATTCTGAAAAAGCTCAACGTTCTGGTTGTTTACGGTCATACGCATGAAGCATTCAGGGCAGAGAACATTCTCAATCCCGGAGAAGTTTGTGGCTACCTTACAGCCAGGAGGACTTACGCCATAGTCGAGGACGGGGAGATAAGCATCTTGGAGCTTTGAGGCTAAACTTAAAAAACTGCCTGAAGGTGTAGAAGCATGCGAGTTTACACTGCAGACATAAAGCCTGAAATGGAAGGACAGAAGGTCACTCTTTACGGATGGGTTCACGAGGTTCGTGATCTTGGTGGACTGGTGTTCATCCTGCTCAGAGACAGAGAGGGAATCGTGCAGATCACTCTCCCAAGAAAGTTTGTAAGCAAGCAGGTCTTCAAGTTAGCGAAGAAGATAAGGAGAGAGAGCGTTATCGCAGTAACGGGAGAGGTGAGGAGAGAAGAGAAGGCTCCGGGTGGAGTGGAGATAATTCCCGAATCCATAGAGGTTCTGAACGAAGCTGACGCTCCACTGCCGCTTGAAGTGACCGAGAAGGTTCCAGCAGAGCTTGACACTCGCCTCGACCACCGCTTCATGGATTTGAGGAGGCCAAGGGTGCAGGCGATTTTCAGAATAAGGCACCAGATGATGCAGAGCATAAGGGAGTTCCTTTCCGAAGAGGGCTTCATCGAGGTTCACACACCAAAAATTGTTTCGACAGCAACTGAGGGGGGGACTGAGCTTTTCCCCATAAGCTACTTTGAGAAGGAGGCTTTCCTCAACCAGAGCCCACAGCTCTACAAGCAGGTTCTGATGGCCGCTGGCTTTGAGAAGGTCTTTGAGATAGGGCCAATTTTCAGGCTGAGGAGCACAACACCACTCGCCACCTCAACGAGGCAATATCAATCGACATAGAGATGAGCTTCACCGACCACCACGGCGTTATGGACGTTCTCGAAAGATTGGTTCACAGAGTGTATGTGGATGTGGCCGAGAAATGTGAAAGGTATCTTGGCTGGCTTGAGCTTTCCTTGGAAATTCCTGAGGTGCCCTTTGAGAGGATAACCTATGACGAAGCGAGAGAAATTGCGGAAAGGAAGGGAGAGAGCATACCCTGGGGAGAGGACCTGAGCACAAACGCTCTCAAGCTTGTCGGTGAGGAGATTGGAGGACTTTACTTCATCGTTGACTGGCCTACAGAATCAAAACCATTCTACGCAATGCCCTACGAGGATAACCCGGAAATCAGCAAGAGCTTTGATTTAATGCATGGCTGGCTTGAGCTTTCCAGCGGAGCTCAGAGAATCCACCTCTACGACATGCTGGTTGAAAGCATAAAGGCCAAGGGCATGGAGCCCGAGAGCTTTGGTTTCTACCTCGAAGCTTTCCGCTACGGCATGCCACCCCATGCAGGCTGGGGGCTTGGGGCAGAGAGGTTGCTGATGGCCATGCTCGGTCTGAAAAATGTCAGGGAAGCTGTGCTGTTCCCGAGAGACAGGCACAGGCTTGTTCCTTAGCTCTGCTTCACTATTTCCTTTTTGATTGCGTTGTTTAACCGCAGTTCAGGTTTATTAGAGGTTTCCATCAAAAACGATTTCCTGGCGTCTCTCAGTGTACTGTGGGACTGTTCTAATTCAAAACACATAATAAATCTTCCCATTTGAATAAACCCCTCAAAACCCCACTGCCCTTATTTTTCGAAACATGTATCAAATTTTTATGCCAGCCGTAATAGATGCTGCGAAGTGTGATGGATGTGGCCTCTGCATTCCAGAGTGCAAGGGCAACGCCATCCACCTAAACGGAAGCAAGGCCTATGTCGATGAGGATGCGTGCATGGAGTGTGGAGCTTGCGTTAGGGCTTGCCCCAACAACGCCATAACAGTGGAGTGGTAACCTCCCCTCTTTTTTATGACACCAGCTGACGATAAACATGAAAAAAAATTAATATATACTCTAGCTAAATCAGAAAATGGAAAGGCTGCAAGAGGGGCTGGAGTATCTGAAGAAGGGATCTTATCTCACTCTGATTTCCTTTGGGTTGCTGGTTGCAGCCTTTTTCATGTTCATCGTAATGACCTTCGGGGGAGTGGTTTCTGGCATCGTTTTGTCAGTTCTGCTGGTCTTCATTTCCTTTGTTGTTGGCCTCATCGGCTTCATCAGGCTTTACCAAGCGGCAGGAAAGCTGGCAGAGGAAGACAGCAGGTATGGAGTTGGGAAGATCGGAATGATAATTCAAATAATCGGACTTGCCCTGCTCGTCTTCGGGTTTGTGCTGGCGGCTGTAGGTTTAAGCGGAGCCATAATTTTCTTTGGTCCAGGTTTGATTGTAATCTTCGTGGCTTTTCTCGCGATACTTGCAGGAGGTGTGCTCTTCGGGCTGATGCTGCTGAGGATGGAGGAAATAAACGCTGACTTCAAAATTGCAGGTGTGCTGTACATGGTGGGAGCTGTGGCAAATCTATTCCTGAGCGGTCTTGGCACTCTCTTAATAGCCATCTCACTGCTTTTAACCTACAGAGCATCCTCCAAGGCTCTTTCTGAGCTCTGATTTTTTTTGTTCATGCTATTCAGACACCACAAAAAAATTATAAAAATTTATGACGTTCCCGGTTTATGGACTACGAGAGTGTTCTGAAAACCGTGGGTTCTGCTCCATGGTACAGGCTGATCGGGATGGTTCCCAAGCTTCAGGGAGACAGAGTTGTTATCGAAATGGAGATCAGCAGAGAGAAACACCTTCAGGCCCTTGGAATGACACATGGAGGAGCCATTGCGAGTGTTCTCGACTCAGCTATAGGCCTTAACGTAAACAGAGAGGTCGTGAAGATGGGAAAAAGTGCCGTAACGGCTCAGCTTAACATCCACTACATTAAACCAGTTTCCGAGGGCAAAATCATTGGAGTGGGCATGCCTGTTCATATTGGCAAGAAGGTGTGCGTTGGCTATGGAGAAGTTAGAAACGATGAGGGTGAGCTGATTGCAACTGGTACTGCAACCTTTTACATCGTTGACAGGGGCTTTAACGGCTGAGCAGTTCCTTTTTCACACCTTCAAGGTATCTGATTACCCCGTCAACTGCATCAGCCAGAACGGCTGAGTTGTCATACTCCCTGACAATTTTTTCAAGCTCGCTTCTGCTGTAGCTCTGCATTTCCTCTGCCAGCTCAACCATCTTCGGAAAAGCCCTCACTACGTTGTCGACAATGGTTATGTCCGCCATTCTTGCCGTTCTTGAGAGCGGGTTGAGGTCAATTGCTATAACCTTCTTCCCGTGTCTCTTCAGAATCTCGCACCTGTCTCCATCCTCCAAAGGCACGAGAACGACGTCAGCAATGAGTATCCCTCTGCTGTCAACTATCCTTCTCGCCGAGTCGAGGCCTTCAAGCACCGCATCTCCAGCTGCAAGAACCTCAATTCCGTGCTTCTCAAGGTAGCTCTTGATCTTCTCCACCCTCTCAGGGCTGTGGTGGAAAACGTTTATCTCCACCTTTGCATTGACGAGCTCTGCAAGCTTCCTTGTCTCCTCAGGAACGAGAACTGCAGTATTTCCGTTGACTGAGATCACAGGATGCTTTGCCAGGAGCATTAAAGCAACTGCAGCCCTCTCCGCCCTCAGAGCAAAGTCTCTTGTAACCTCACCAAGAATGTAGTCGAAGGCCTCCCCTCTTCCGTGAGCGATTAAGCCCTGCATTGCAGTAACTCCCAGCTTAACTCCCTCAACTAGCTTCTCCCTCATTGTCAGCGAGAGATACCTCGGATGGCTTTTCGGAATTTCAGTCACACTCTCACCTCAAGGAACTCTGCCAGCTCCTTCAGAGATTCAAAAACGTAGTCTGCGTGCTGGATAAAAGAGTTTACCATGCCTTTGTTCCTGTCAGTCACAATCAGAGCTGTTTTTATACCTGCTGCTCTACCTGAAAGCAAATCGAAAAGAAAATCACCAACCATCAGCGCTTTGATGGTTCAACTCCGAACATCTGCAAAGCGAGCTTTAAAGGAGCTGGAGAGGGTTTTGGTTCTGCATCCTCCCTCCCAATTATGAAGTCAAACTCAAATCCAAGTCTTTCAGCAACTATTTCCGCACTCCTTCTGCTGTTCCTCGTTATCACGCCCTTTACAACTCTCGCATCGAGCCCTTCGAGAAGTTCTTTGGCATAGAAGGCTGGCTTTGCCACGAGCGCTGACTTCATCTCATAATCCTCCAGTATGCGGAGCATATTCTGCCTCCGCTCAAGCTCAGGCTCCTGCATAATCGATTCCAGTATAAATCTGCCCTTAATGCCAAGCCTCTCCCTGATTTCATCGAAGGGTATGTTGAGCTCAATCAAAGTCCCGTCGAGATCGAAGGCTATGAGCTCAAATTTCGAGGAGTCTTCTGTACTCCTTTGCCGCTTTTCTTGGATCATCTGATGCATAAATTCCCCTCCCTACTATAATTCCATCAGCATACTTCACAGCCTCAGGACTTCCCTTCTGAGCTCCAATACCGGGGCACAGTATCTCCATATCCCCTGCAGCCCTTCTTATCTCCCTCAGCCTACCAATCCTTGTTGATGGTGCAATGAGGCCATGGCAACCAGCCTCCTTTGCCTTCTCGACAATTTTCAGTGAAACAGCACTCATGAACTCCTCCCCGCCGGGACTGCTGAGCTCGGTTACAGCATAGACTTTTCCCCCATGCTCCTCAGCCACTCTGCAGACTTCTCTCAGTGTATCACTGCCAACAAAGCCGTGGACAATTACGGACTCAGCATCGTTCTCAAAGGCTATTTTCGCGATGAGAGCGCTTGTGTACGGGATGTCTGCTATCTTAAAATCCGCTATAACAGGTTTAATTTTGGAAAGCTGCCTTATTATCGCCACACCAGCTGAAAGAACGAGGGGATAGTTGACCTTTATCCTGTCGATATACTTCTCCACACTTCTGGCCACCTCAAGAGCTTTTTCAGCCTGCAGAATGTCGAGAGCAAGTATCAGTTGCTTCATCAAAATTCGAGTGGATGGAAGTAAAAATTACTTTTCCCCACCATGCACTTCAGAGCAACAACTTTATACCGTTCTGCACGACCATGCATAATGGTCAGGGAGAGGGGGTTCTGGAAGAGGGAGAGGGTTGATGATGCCCTCAGCAGGTTGCTTAAAAGAATAAAAACACTTGGAGTTGAAGACGTTAACGTTTACAACCTCAGCGGCCGTGTTTTGGCCGAAGATATCATCGCAAACATCGACATCCCGCCCTTCGACAGGGCGGCGATGGATGGGTATGCTGTTAGGGCCGAGGATACCTTTGGTGCGTCAGTAAACAACCCAATTATGCTTCATCTTGCAGGCAGCGTAGAGATTGGAGAGGTTCCAAACGTTGTGGTGGAACCGGGAAAGGCTGTGAAAATAATGACGGGGGCCATGATGCCCGAGGGGTCTGATTCCGTAATAATGCTCGAACACACAAGGCTGAACGGTGACTTTGTTGAAGTTCTGAAGTCTGTTACACCGATGAAAAACGTCTCGAAAAAAGGGGAGGACATAAAGGCCGGAGAAGTAGTTTTGAAAAAGGGGGAAATTCTGCAACCTCAGGATGCTGGCGTGATTGCTTCATTAGGAATTGAGAGAGTTAAAGTTTACCGAAAACCGAGAGTTGCCGTTATCACCACCGGAAACGAGCTTGCAGAGGTAGGTGAGCCGCTTGAAGGGGCAAAAATCTACAACTCCAACAATCCGATGATATGCAATGCCCTCCATGAGTTCGGTTTCGAGGCAATTTCGCTGGGTATCGCGAGAGATTCTGTGGAGGAGCTTCGTAATAAGCTGCAGAAAGCTCTGGAATTCGATGCAGTTGTGATAACAGGAGGGACGTCAGTTGGGGCAAAGGATCTCGTTCCTGAGGTCGTGAGCGAGTTTGGGGAGATAGTCTTTCACGGCGTTTCAATGAAGCCTGGTATGCCGACTGCCGCAGGCGTTATTGAAGGGAAGCCCGTCCTCATGCTCCCGGGTTCTCCAGCAGCAGCCCTGCTTGGTTTTTACACCTTCGCAGTTCCTGCCCTTTACAGGTTAATGAACGTCAGAATCATCGCGAGAAAGTGGAGCAGGCAAAAGGGTGTATTGCAGGGCAGAATACCATCCGAAATTGGAGTTAGGGGGAATGTGAGGGTTTTGTGGGAGAGTGGAAAAGTTTACCCCATCAGAATCTCGGGATCAGGAATTCTCAGTTCCTTTGTCAGAGCAAATGCACTCCTGGTTGTTCCTGAGGACAAAGAAGGGTACGAGGAGGGAGAGGAGGTGGAGGTCACACTTCTGAGAGATATAACAGAGGTGTTCGAATGAGGAAGGTTTTTCGCGATGTGGTGACAATAGACGAGTCAAGAAAACTCCTCTTCACGCACTTCAAACCTGAGAGAAAGACTGAGGTTGTCCCACTTCATCTTGCCACAGGAAGGGTTCTTGCGAGAGATGTTTACGCTTTAACAGACGTTCCGCCCTTCGACAGAGCAACAATGGATGGCTACGCAGTAAGGGCTGAAGACACCTTTGATGCTGAGGAGGACAATCCTGTCACTCTGAAAGTTTTAGGCGAAGTAGAGGCGGGGAAAAAGCCTGAAGTGGAGGTTGAAAGAGGGAAAGCCGTCGAAATCGCCACTGGAGCGATGGTGCCCAAGGGTGCAAATGCAGTTGTGATGGTCGAATACACAAGGAGAAGGGGAGACGAGATTGATGTTTTCCGCCCTGTTTCTCCCGGAGAGAACATAATGTATGCGGGAAGCGATGTGATGGCGGGAGAGCTGATCGCCAGAGAGGGGACAAAGCTGACACACAGGGAGATTGGCCTGATGGCTGCGTGTGGAATAAGCGAGGTTGAAGTTTACCGCAAACCTAGGGTGGCAGTAATCTCCACCGGAAACGAGCTTGTCAGACCTGGGGAGAAGCTGGAAGAGGGGAAGATTTACGATGTCAACTCCTACAGCATCGCTGCTGCTGTAGAGGAGAATGGCGGTGAAGCGATTATAATTGGGATTGCCAGAGACAACGAAGAGGAGATGCGAAGCACGATAGCCAAAGCTCTAAAGGAAGCAGACTTCGTCATAACGAGCGGTAGCACCTCTGCCGGAGCTGGAGACGTTATGTACCGCATTCTCGATGATTTCAACCCAGGAGTGATCGTTCACGGCATAGCCATAAAGCCCGGAAAGCCAGCGGTAATAGCATTAAGCGATTCAAAGCCAATTTTCGGTCTTCCGGGGTATCCAACATCTGCCATGACAGTCTTCGAGGTGATTGTAGCACCGATAATAAGGGAGATGGCGGGGATTACTGAAAAGGAGGGAGCAAAGATAAGGCAAGGCTAGCCCTGAAGGTGTTCTCAGCCGAGGGGAGGAGAGAGTTTCTGCCAGTCAACGTTGTGGAGGGGTGTGAGGGATTCTCAGCCTATCCCGTCAGCGGTTCATACAGCGGGGCTGTTACAGCCTTTGCCTTTACCGACGGTTTTGTGGAGATTCCCGAAAGCGTCGTAATGCTTGAAGAAGGTGAGGAGGTTGAAGTCAGACTCTTCAGCAAGCTTAGACCGGCAGATTGATGATTATCGGCAGTCACTGCATTGGGGTGGACATTCTGCTTTCCCTTCTGCGCAAGAGAAAACCATACATGAGCAAGGTTATAAACGTCGGTTCCACAGGAGGGATTCTTGCAGTTAAGAGAGGTGAAGCAGATGTTGCCGGAACACACCTGCTTGATGAATCCGGAGTTTACAACGAGCCAATTATAAGGAAGTACGGTGTAAAGAATGCAGTGCTGGTCAAGGGCTACCTGAGAGAGCAGGGGTTGATTGTTGCTAAGGGGAACCCCAAAAACATCGCGGGCTTTGAAGACCTGCTAAGAGAAGATGTCACCTTTATCAACCGAAACAGAGGGAGTGGAACGAGGATTCTGACGGACATGTACCTCAGAGAAATCGCAGAGAGAAAAGAAGTTAGCTTTCAGGAGTTAACAGCTTCAATTAAAGGCTACAACATTGAGGCAAAAACCCACACCTCCGTTGCCGTTGCAATTGCGAGCGGTAAGGCGGATGTTGGAGTGGGGATTAAAAGCGTTGCCTCCCAATACGGACTGCATTTCATCCCGCTGAGAAGTGAGGAGTACGACTTCCTAATAAGGAAAGACAGAATGGAAAAGCCAGCAGTGAAAGATTTTCTGGAATGCCTCACCTCAGAAGAATTTGCTGAAAAGCTTGAGAAGGTCGAAGGCTGAGGGTTTATGAAAGAACTGGAGAAGTCATTAGCCTCTGACTGATCAAGAAGCAGAATTTTTCATTTGTGCTAATAATCCCTTTTTCCTTACCATGAGGGTGCAATAAACCAACGTCTTTTACAACTCAGTTCCGTATTTGGCAAACAAAATTGAAAAACGTTTTAAATCCTGAAAGTTCATTCGGAAATCATGAAATTACTCCTTGAACACGAGTCCAAAGCTTTGCTGGAGAAGTACGGCATAAAAACGGCCAGAAACGATCTTCTGCCAGAGTGAGAGTGAGGCTGTTGCTGCTGCGAGGCAGATTGGATTTCCTGTTGTTATGAAGGTTGCTGGCAGGGAGATTGTGGCACAAGAGTGATGTTGGGGGAGTTTTGCTGAACATAAGCAGTGAGGAAGAGGTGAGGCAGGCTTTCAGCAGGCTGATGTCCATTCCCAAAGCAGAGGGAGTTAATGTGCAGCCAATGCTTGAGAAGGGGATTGAGGTTATAGTGGGTGTTGCGGAGAACGAGCAGTTCGGCAGTGTTGTGATGTTCGGTTTGGGTGGGGTTTTTGTTGAAGTGCTGAAGGATGTAAGCTTTCGTTTATTGCCCTTAACGAGAGAGGATGCGGAGGAGATGGTGAGGGAGGTTAAGGGGTACAGGCTGCTTGAAGGGTACAGAGGGCAGAAAGGGGATGTTAGGGCTGTTATAGATATTTTGATGAAGCTGAATGAGGTGGTTGAGAGAGAGGGAATAGTGGAGATGGACCTGAACCCTGTTTTTGTTTATGAGAGAGGAGCGGTTGTTGCTGATGCGAGGATTGTTGTTGGGGAGAGGAAGAGGTTTGAGATGGAGGTTGGGGACATAAGCTTCTTTTTCAATGCTGAGAGTGTGGCGGTGATAGGTGCTTCAAGGAACGTTTTCAAGCCTGGTGGGATGGTTCTATCAAATCTTAAAAATCTTGGCTTTAAGGGAAAGGTTTATCCCGTCAACCCCAATGCTGACGAGATCCTCGGCTTCAAGTGCTATCCCTCCGTCAGGGCTATTCCAGACATGGTTGACCTTGCCGTTATAGCAATACCTTCGAAAAATGCCATAGAAGTCGTGAAGGAGTGTGCTGAAAAGGGCGTTAAAGGAATTGTCGTCTTGAGCGGAGGGTTTGCTGAGGGCTGGGAGCAGGGAAAGGAGCTGGAAAAGCAGATTGTGGAAATTGCAAGGAAAAGCGGGATGAGAATAATCGGGCCAAACACGATGGGAATTCTCGACCCCGAATCGGGGCTGACCTCCTTCTTCTCAATGCTCAGGAAGATAGGTGCGGGAAACATCGGTGTTCTCGCACAGAGCGGTGCAGTTGCCAACTTCATTCTCCTCCCCCTCTGGCACGTGGGATTCAGCAAAATCGTTGCCATAGGAAACAAAGCCGATGTCGGGGAAGTTGAAGTACTGAACTTTCTGCTGAAGGATGAAAAAACAAAAGTTGTTGCAGCTTATCTCGAAGGATTCACCAACGGAAGGAAGTTCTATGAGCTTATGAAAGCCTCACCCAAGCCTATCGTCGTTCTAAAGTCAGGGAGGACCGAAGCAGGAAAGAGGAGCGCGATGAGTCACACAGCGTCGATTTCAACGAGTGAGGAGGTCTTTGAAGCTGCATGCAGGCAGGCTGGTGTTGCAAAGGTTTACGACTTCGAGGAGCTTGTTGATGCGGCAAAGGCTCTTGCCCTTCAGCCCTACCAAAGGGCATCAGGGTGGGCGTTATCCAGCTTCCGGAGCAGAGTGTGTCATGTCTGCAGATGCGGTGGTTGAGAATGGCCTTAAGCTGGCAAAGTACTCAGAAGAGACGCTTGAAAGGCTTTACGAACTCGCTCCAGAGTGGCACAGCATAAACAACCCGCTTGACCTCTACCCCATAGCTGAGAAGAGCGGTGATGAAGTTTTCAACGAAGTGCTGAAAATTTTCAATGAGGATGAGAACATTGACGCAATCGTTGCGGGAGTTTTCATCCCCAGCATTATGAAGCTTGGTGTTGACTTCTCATGGACCAAGAAATTCAGCAAGCCTGTTCTCTTCAACATGAAAGACGATATAGAGGAGCTAAGGCAGGCGAGAATTGCAATCGAGAAAAGCGGTGTTCCAGTTTATCCAACTCCTGAAAGGGCTGTGAGGGCACTGAGACATATGGTTGAAATAGCAAAGAGGAAATTTTAAGTATTTTCTATCACATTTATTTTTGCAGGGGTGGGCTTTTTGAAGTTTCAGGACATTATCTACGAGAAGAAAGGGAGAGTGGCAACAATAACAATCAATCGCCCTGAGAAGCTGAACGCCTGCACCCCAGTGACGGTTTACGAGATCAGCAAGGCTTTCATTGACGCATGGACGGACAGGAAGATAGGGGTTGTGGTTTTCACAGGAGCAGGAGATAGGGCTTTCTGCGTTGGTGGAGACCAGTCCATCAGGGACTTAGGAGGTTACAGCTACAGCAGCGAGGAGCTTGAGGGCACAATTGCCGCTCTTCCATTAGAAGTGGGCTGGCAGATTGTGACCTTTCTTATCAGGCACATTCCCAAGCCAGTCATTGCGAGGGTGAATGGTTATGCTGTTGGAGGAGGGCACGTCTGGCAGGTGAACTGCGACCTTTCCATTGCAAGCGAGAGGGCAAAGTTTGGTCAGGCAGGGCCGAGGGTGGGAAGCTTTGACCCCGGCTTTGGCACGGGTGATCTGTGGAGAAATGTTGGAATGAAGAGAGCGAAGGAAATCTGGTTCCTCTGCAGACTATACTCTGCTGAAGAAGCTCTGAAAATGGGGCTTGTTAATGCTGTTGTCCCTCACGAAAAGCTCGATGAAGAGGTGGAGAAGTGGTGCAACGAGCTGCTGGAGAAGAGCCCCACTGCACTGAAAATGCTCAAGTATGCATTCTTAGCCGACACTGAAGGCTTGGCTGGCATTACTGAGCTTGGTGTTGGAGGCCTGAGCCTTTACTACGGCACTGAAGAGGCTTTGGAGGGTAGAAACGCTTTCATGGAGAAGAGGAGGCCCGACTTCTGGAAGTATGTTGAAGGAGGTGATTGAATGAAGCTGGAGGATGTTAAGGTTATTGGAGTTGTTGGTGCTGGTGTTATGGGGCACGGAATTGCCCAGGTTGCTGCGAGAAGTGGCTACGACGTCGTTATGGTTGATGTCAGCGAGGAGGTGCTTAAGAAGGCAATGGAACAAATCGAGTCAGGTCCCTTTGGCCTGAGAAGGCTGGTTGAGAAGGGGAAGATGAGTGAAGATGAGGCGAAGGCAGTCATGGCCAAAATAAGGACCTCCACATCCTTGGAGGCATTGAAGGATGCGGACTTCATCATTGAGGCTGTTACAGAGAAGGCTGACCTCAAAAAGAAGATTTTTGCAGAACTGGACAGAATATGCAAGCCCGAAGCGATAATTGCCTCAAACACCTCGGCAATAATGATATCTGATCTGGCTACTGCTGTTGAGAGGAAGGACAAGTTCATAGGAATGCACTGGTTCAATCCGGCTCCAGTTATGAAGCTGATTGAGGTTATTAGGGGAGCCCTGACGAGCGATGAAACTTTCAACCTCACGGTTGAGCTGTCAAAGAAGATGGGCAAGATTCCCATTGAAGCTGGCGATGGGCCTGGCTTCTTCACAACCAGATTCATAAACTCGTGGCTGGTTGAGGCAATAAGACTCTTCGAGTTGGGCATTGGAGGGATAAAGGAGATTGACGAGATGTGCAAGCTCGCTTTTGGCTTCCCCATGGGGCCCTTTGAGCTGATGGATTTGATAGGTCTCGATACTGTTCTGCACATTGCCGAATACCTCTACAGCGAAACGAAAGAGCCACACTACGCTGCTCCAAACACACTCAAGAAGCTCGTTTACTCCGGCTACCTCGGCAGGAAGCCTGGCAGCAGAGGAGGGTGGTACGAGTTTTATGGGGTTGAGCGTTGATTTTTTATAATTTTTAATTTATTTTCGCTAATGTAATAACATTTTAACTGCTTATCCTCTCTAGCAACTTGCGAAGTTCATCATTCAATTCGTTCCAACCACAATATTCTCCCAACGCTCTACCCAACCTTGGCTTACTCATTCCTATTGGGCAACCTTTATTGAGTTCTCTTAATTCCTCACTAAATTTCAATTCTTCTTCTTTACATTTATTTTTTAAATTCTTTATGTTCTCTACAGTCCATTCTTCTCCAATTTCTTTCCCTTGCTTGTTGACAAAATTCTTCCAAGCCTCGTAAATGACTTCAGGGTCAAAAGCATCTTCAAATTCTTTGTCGCCTACTTTAAATATATTTTCAGGTGGAATGCTAAGTTTATTGATTATTTCCTCAGTTTTTTCATCTGCGTCGTTATCCATCAAAATAAAAATGTCTTCAGGCTTTACAAACATTTGTAGTACCTTTGCAAGTCTTGGAACATCTGTTATCCCATCTTTTCCAAATATTTTTATTAAATCATTGTTTAGAGACCGATCAAACAACTTGTAGTATATTGACTTGAGAAACTCTTCTTCCGTCTCTCCTTCGACGATAAGGATCTTTTTCGAGAAAAACAGGTTAACATTTTCGATCCCTAGGTTTATTAGTATTCTTTCTACTTCTTCATCGCTAGAAATGTGTTTTACCTTAGTTTCACCATCTACTATAGATAATAGCCGTATCTGCTTCGGTTTTACAGCATTCATAATGAACGGAGAATGTGTTGTTATAATGACTTGTTTGCCAGCGTTGTTAAATTCTCTTATAATTTCCAACAGTTCAACTTGTGCTTTAACATGTAAATGTGTATCTGGCTCGTCAAAAACATAAATAACTGGACCTTCTTCTTTAAATTTTCTATATTCCAATAAAGCCATAGTTATTCTTCTTTTTGTTCCATCTCCTTTCTTTTCTAATAAAATTTCTCTTCCGTTACTTTCCAAAAGCTGAACTTTAACGCCTATATTTATCTCCCTTGGTTCAAAAACTGGGTCAACCGAAATATCGGTAAGATTAGGAAGAAAACTTTTCAGTTTCTCCTTAATACCTTTATCTTCAATTTCATCCTTCAGAGTTTCAGCATACTTTTTTAGTATCTCTCTTACGATTTCTTCTATTGTTTTTCCATCTTCAACTTCTTCATACCATATACCTCTACTCATTTCTTTAAAGAAGACCCTTTGGAAGAACTCGGATACATTCTCAAAATGTTTACCATCTAAAAAGTAAATGCTGTAGCGTGGAATGGCACCTTCTACAATCTTCTCGCTACTCTGTTTGAGCTCCTGTAATTTATTCTCAACCCTATCTTTAAGAGTTGGTATTCCGATATTACCTCCGAATTTTACTCCCAATTCCTTTGCATATTGAAACAACATCTCTTTTTTGACATCATCGTCTAGTGAATCGAAGCCCTCTGATTTCAACTCATCTTCGATTTTCTCTAAATATTCATCTTTAAACTCAATCATAGTTTTGCTCTGAATATTATTCTGATCGTCTTTTGAAACTTTTTAATGAAACTTCGGCCATCATTTAATTCAACTTTTAGGCACACTTCATTTGACCCCCAGTGAAAATCATCGATTTCTATTCTTTCTTCCTCAAAAACGATTTTTAAGCATCAATTACAGATGTCTTTTCACTGTCATTTTCACCAATCAAAACTGTAATGTCCTTTTCTAGTGGTATTTCAACATTTTTCAGGCTTCGAAAATTTTCTATTTTAATATTCGTAAGCATTCCAACCACCCTATTATGAATTTTGTGTTCATTTAGCAATTTTACTTTTTAAGGTTTGCTATTTTACTTGTAGCATATCCAAATAATTATTCCATTACTAAGCACCCAATTCATTTGAGAAAAGCTAACGAAGATCAGATGAATTATCAGATAACTTGGCGAAGGAGTCACCAAGTGAAAGAAATTAGATGAGGTTCTTACGGACCACGAAACTTAGTTTGTTGCTGCAAAGAGCATAGAGAAAGCTAAGCACAAGTTTAGGATTTTTGGCTGAGAATTGGGAGAGGAATTCTGCAGAATGAACCAGCCTCAAACGAATGGCAAGGTAGAGAGGTTCTTTGGTTGATGGAGCAGGTTTGTTTGAATGAGCGAAATTATTTCAGAACATTGAAGTGAGCTATCAACTTTTGCAAGGCCATCTTCAATGGAGTGTTCGCATCCTCAGAAACAACCTTGTAATATTTTTCTTTGTTAACGAAACTATTCTTAATATGAGTGAGGAGGTCTGGTGATAAGTCATTTTGTATTATCAGAATTCTGTTATCAGTAGAAGTAAAATACTCCTTGAGCCCATCAAAGAGAGGTTCTGAAATTAAGAATTTCTGAGGCTCTCTTTTTGATGTAACTTCCTATTTGAAGGCTTGAGAACAGGGATGAGAGGAGTTCTCTTGACTTCCCTCTCCACTATTAAAGTAGTTATGACTTCAGACAAAGCATTTCTGTTTGTTCCAAATATAAACAGGGTTTCCAGTGGCTGGACATATTCGTTTATTTTATGGAATAAGCCCTGATCTTCTCCTTTATTGTAGAGGTTTCTTAATCTTCTCCTTTTACCTTTAATCGGCTCTATTCTTACACCTCTTCCAATGGACTGTACAACAAATTTCTTAGCTTCTGCTCCAACACCTATGTTTATGAAAAGAATTACGTTTGGTCTGTTGGAATCCCAGCCCTCGTAGAAGGCTCTGGAGCCCATTAGAATGTTTATGCCCCCTCTTCCATCAAGATTTTCAAAAATACTCTGATCCTCATAACTTTCCACAACCTCATAACCTTTGAGGTTGTCCTTTATCCATTTTATTGCATCTCCAATTTTAACTAAAGCGAAGGGTCTATCACTGGTTTTTAGCTTAAATACTGCTTCCTGTCTTTTTCCAGGTATGATTATTGCTTCTATGCTTCCGAAACTCTCCGAGTTGTAGACATATTTTAAAATATCTTCAATTTCCAAATTTCTAAATAAATTTTCATCAATGTTAATCGGAATGCCTTCATAGATTAATTGAGTATTTTCCGAAAATTCACAGAGCAATTCATCCTTAGCATTTTCAAAAATTTCTTTATCTACATCCCCCTTTCCGATTCTTTCTATTTCCTCAAAGAATAAGGTCAAATCAGGCTTTTCTTTTTTAGCTTCTGTCAGGTTTACAGTATTGACCAAAGTTAGCATTAGAGGTTCATGGTAAACATTCCCAGCGATTTCCTTTATCTTCTCCCTGATCTTTTTAAGATAAGTGAGGAGAATTAAGGACTTTAAAACGATTTTTTGCTTTTCTTCTCTGCTGTAATCTTCCTTTTCCCTAAAAGCCCTCATTTCTTGCTTAAGTATGTAAATGTGCTTGCTGTAACCTTCTGAGACGAACCTCTCCAAATTGAAGTTATAGGCAGTTGTTACAACATCCCTCGGATCGGTAAAAGTTGCTGAGAAATTGAACAAGAAGCCGTTTCTAGACATAATGGAGTAAAACATTTGCCTTTTTGATTCCTCTTATCCCTTTATGTGCCTCATCAAGAATTACGTACCAGTTTCCGTTATTTTCATAATTTCTGAAATCAATTAGTTTCTCCTTTTGCTCATCACTTATTAAATCCGACCTGTAATAGAAAACTGTTATTTCGTTAAAAAATGGATTTAGACTCTCTCTTTTTACTTTATCGTATTCGGTTAATTTTACAAGGTTTATTCTAAATCCTCTTTCTGTTGCTAACTCGTTAAACTCGTCAACATGCTTTTTCAGTTGGTTGATTAGGTCATCCCTGTGTGTAAGGATTAGTATATCCTTCTCTGGAATTTCTCCAAGCTCCATTAATCTTTTCAAAACCTCAACAAGCTTTACAATCAGGAGAGTTTTACCGCTTCCCGTTGCCATCCAGAAAGCCGCTCTGTTTATGAGATTGTGGAATTTCATTCTGCCATCTTCGATTGGATAATACTGCCGGAGAATAGATAGAACTTTTCTTCTTACCTTAGAAAGTTTTATGTCCAGGTTTTTTTCCAGATTTTCATCCAAACCATATCTTTGATAGAACTTTGATTTGTCTGCCTGATCCTCTTTGAAGTAAAGATACAAAACCTTGATGGCATTCTTGAGTGCTTCCTGCTGAAAATCCCATAGCTTCTTGCTTTTGGAAAAACTCGCAGTATCTAACATACTCCAGTTACTTGGCAAGTCATCAAAGTTGATGTCTTCAACCATTGACTGAAGAACTGGACGGATGATCATTTTCCATCACCTAGATATATCTCTAAAAGAATATCATCATCATGCTTCTTTATCTTTAATTCTTTAATCTTCGAAAAATTACCAACCATCTCATTTTCTAAAATTAGTTTTATTTTTCTTAATAGAGATCCTTCGATAATTTCATCTTCCACATCATAAACTTTTGCTTTTCCTTTCAGTGTATAGGCAACTTTTCTTTTCCCCGATTTAATCGCTTTTTCTATTTCTTCAATTAGATCTTTGAGATTTTGAAGTTCAGATTTTCCTTTTAAAGAAACTTTTCCAATATAGTCTACAAAATACATTCCATTTTTTCTTTTTAATTCAAGTTTTGTTGCATGTTTTCTGTTCCGTAGAATAAGCCAAGCGGTTTCATTCAAAATAGGTAGTCTTTGATCTAAAATGTACGTTTTTCTATTAATCTCAATTCCGGCAGATACATGTCCGGGAAAAGTAAAAAAGAAAATTCTATTGTTTGGATATAAATTTAATAAAAGAGATGCTGTAAGTTTTGCATAATCTCTACAAACTGCTAACCGATATTTAATGATTTTTGATACGGGTAAGTTTAAGCTAAAGGTATCATTTAATATTTCCCAAAAAGAAACTTTTTCTATTTTACGATATCTAATATACAAATAGAACAAAATTACAAGAAAAACAAATATACATCCTATATAAAAAAAGGAATAAAAGAGAATTCGATGTAAAGATGGTATTCTCAAAATTAAAACTGTCGATAGACATACAATTGGTAAACCTAACAATAAATAATATATTTTTCCCGTAGTTCTGGAAAATACGAAGCTTATTAAAAGAACGACTAATATCACTGTGGTAAATAAAAATAGCGTTTCATTTAAAAACCGAAGTAGAACGAGAAGTGGAAGGGAAATCATAAATAAAAGTATTCCTGCAAAAGGTATCATTATTTTGAATGAAATATCGAAAGGGAACCTCTCCCACCAGTAAGAAATATTTCTCTCTTGCCACTCTAAAATATTATTTAGAGTTTCAACATCGTCCTTTCCTTTTAATCTTTCCATTAATTTTTTAACTTCTTTTACATCTTCTTCAGTAGGGATAAATTGTTTTCCCTGAATTTTATTATACCAAAAATTCCTAAACTTATCCCACATCATTCTTCACCCCCACCATATCAGGGGCTTAACCAACCTGTAATCCAAATCTTTGACATTCACCTTCTCTCCATCTTCAAACTCAGCATAATCTTCTGTAATCCTCCTTATCCTTTTTCCAAGCAGATTAGAAAGAGTTTCGGCTATGTCTATGTTGCTGTAGAGTTTTTTCAGATTAACCTTAACTTTGTTGTTCCTGTAATCTATTTCCAATGCTTCTAAAAGTTTCAGGTCTTTCATGAAAATGTACTGGTTGTATGGTTCCTGAACAGGATCGAAAAATGGATCAGCATCTCCATACTTAACTCTTCTCAGAGTGTCTTCATACTGCTCTAATTCGTAGTATTTGAAGAACCCACCAGCTTTATTTTTGTTATAACTTTCTTTAACATCCTCGTCTTTCGAAATTCCAGATGGGTCATAAGCTAAAACCTTCTTCATTCTTGGCAAAACAACAGTATAGAAATGCTCCCCCATCTCAACTCCAATCCATTTTCTTCCAAGCTTATGAGCCACCGCTGTAGTTGTCCCAGAGCCAAGGAAGAAGTCCATAACCAAATCGCCAGGATTTGAGGATGCCTGAATGACACGTTTAAGAAGTTGCTCGGAGTTTTCGGTTGGGAATTTGAAGTTGTCAGAATATGAGGGGATATCTTTCCAGTTATCAGTCACCTTAACTTTATCAGATGTTAAGTATTCAACTTTCCAGTCATCTCCACCACAATTCAGACACCTGTCCAGTTCTTTGACACCATAAACGATGCTCTCCGGTTTTATGTCTAAATATTTGAATATGTCTTTCTTATTTCCCAGAATTTTGTTCTTGAATTTTTCTTTCGATTCTTCATCATCCCAGTAGTAAATTGCTCCACATTTTTTGCATTTTAATCTTAAAAAATGCTCTTTTAGGAGTTTATCAACTTTCTCCTGTACTAAGGAGAAATGCTGCCCTTTTGGAGGATACAGAACTTTTCCAAAGAATATTCTTTCCGGGGGGTTCCTTTCTTCTTGTTTCAAAAAGCCAGTCCATTTAAAATCCGCTAAACTTCTATTTTTATACAAATCTCTCCTAATATAATTTTCCGATTTCGAGTATAAGTATAGATACTCACTTTCCACTTCAAATTTGTTAGGAGTTCCAATACTCTGCCTTTTTCTGTTTACTACAATTTGATTCTTGAAATTCTCTCTACCAAAAACATCATCCATCAAGAACCTGACGTAGTGGTTCCCATGATAATCTATTCTCACATAAATGCTTCCTGTCTCGTTTAGAATTTTTTTAGCCAGCTCTAACCTGTTCTCCATCATTGTAATCCAAGCAGAATCCAGGAATCTGTTAATATACATTGTAAATTCGTTGCTTCCTGTGTTAAACGGTGGATCAATATAGATCGTCTGTACTTTCTCCTTAAACTTTGGTAAAATTGTGTTTAATGCCTGCCAGTTCTCACTCTTGATTAGCCAGCCATCCAGCTCCTCATCCAAATTATCAAACAAACTCAAAATTTCAAGCTCTAAATCCTTGAAATACTTTGTATCAATCGGCAAGAACTGATATTCTGGACTCAAAGCCTTTCCTAGAATACTGTTTGTCAAAATTTTCCTCGGACCAAATCCTTCATCGATTAAATCTAACAAATACCATTCAACTATTTGATTCCTTACTTCTCCTGCTTCCTCGAATCTTTCTCTATACGATTTGTTATTAGATTTGATCTCTTTCCACCTATCCAAATCTCTTTCAAATTCTTTCTTTTGCTCAACCAGACTTTCCACGATTTTCTCAATTAACTCTATGCCTTTCTCACCCTTCTCAGCAATTCTGTCCAGTGTGATAACGTAATTGCTGTTCAAAACAAACTTTGGTTTTTGCCATATTTTAACCAGCTCATCTTCAAACTGTGCAACGAAATCAATAACTTTGTAAGCGATTTCTTTTAAAACTTTCAACTGCCTAATTCTCTTCTCCGTAAACTGTGTTTCATCTGAAAAAACATACTGATAAAGCCAGAGATCAAACTGCTCCTTCAAAAACTGTTTAGCATTTTTATTGATAAAGTAATCCACTTCATTTTGCTTCTCAAAAACTCTGAAAGCCTTTTCCAGAACCTCTTCGTCTAAATTTATGCCCTTCTTTTTCAGCTCCCTTAAAATTTCATTCTCTTTAGTTTTCTTCCCTCTTTCGGAATATAAAACACTGAAAACTATTGTTCCATTATCTCTGACTTCCTTTAACTCAAAAATTAATTCCCTCTTCTCCCAAGCTTTTTTATGCTGCAATTTCGAGACGTCAAAGAAGAACTTTACTCCATCAGCCTCGACTTCCATACTTTTCGGCTGAATATCCGTCTTAACATAATAAAGCATGTGTGTTTTCCAGAACATTACGACATCCTTGCTGTCTGTGTACACCTTCTCATAGATTCTCTCACTAAAAGGAGTATGCCTGAAATAAATTGACCCGCTCTCACTGAAGTATCTCTTGAAGAAACTGTAAAGCTTATCAAACAGCTCCTCCTTAAATTCAGGAAATTCCTTTGTCTTTTCATCGATTTCTTTCTTCAACAGTTCAAAAATTTTATTAAAGTATTTTGATTTTATTTTCATTAAATTGATATATCCTGACTCCCCTTCAACTTCCGCACCTATGAAAACATCTTTTAACGCTTCAAAAAATCTGGATTCCGAATCTTGAATTAACGCTCTTCTATTTTTCATTTTATTCACTCCTTAACCTGTTGCATATCTTAAACTGCTCATGCAACTTATTTCTCTTGCAACAACTTTTTAGAAGCTATTTATTATTGTTACCTCTCCTGAGTTGAATATCCCAGAATTACTCACAACCACATCCAACTCTTCTAAAAAGAAAACAAACAGGAAAGCCGATACTCAGGAAACGATGTTTCATATTACTATCAGTAATTTAACGACTACCCAAACATTACAAAAGTTTATATATCTCAACACTCTGCTGAATGCATGGCCAAAACTGTTGAGGAAATCAATCAGAAAATCAGAGAGGGAAATGTTGTGGTTGTCACTGCAGCAGAGATGAAGGAAATCGTCGAGGAACTTGGCCCCGAGAAGGCTGCAAAGGAGGTTGATGTTGTCACCACAGGCACTTTTGGGGCGATGTGCTCAAGCGGAGCCTTCTTCAATTTCGGTCATTCTGACCCGCCGATAAAAATGCAGAGGGTGTGGATGAACGATGTTGAGGCTTACACCGGCATTGCTGCTGTCGATGCTTATCTTGCGTTACTCAGCTCTCAGAAAGCGTTGAGGAATATGGTGGTGGGCATGTCATAGAGGAGCTTGTGAAGGGGCGAGAGGTGGAGCTTAAAGCCACAGCCTACGGAACGGACTGCTATCCGCGAAAGGAGATTGTTACTGAAATTTCACTCGAAGACGTGAATCAGGCCGTTATGGTCAATCCCAGAAATGCTTACCAGCGATACAATGCTGCCACGAACAGCTCCAACAGGCTTCTCAGGACTTACATGGGAACCCTGCTGCCCAACTTTGGCAATGTGACCTTTGCAGGAACTGGAGAGATAAGCCCGCTGAACAACGACCCCGAATACCGCACCATCGGCATAGGAACGAGAATTTTCCTTTGCGGGGCCAAGGGTTACGTGATTGGAGAGGGGACTCAGCACGCTCCACCCTACGGCACCCTCATGGTTAAGGGCAACCTGAAGGAGATGAAGCCTGAGTACATGAAGGCTGCCTACTTCCCTGGATATGGGGCAACGCTTTTCGTTGGCATAGGAATTCCGATTCCAATACTCGATGCTGAGATGGCGAAGTTTACTGCCGTGAGGAACAGCGAGATTGAAACCAACATTCTCGACTTCGGTGTTGCGAGGAGAGCAAGGCCTGTCGTGAGAAAGGTAACGTACGAGGAGCTAATAAGCGGAAAGGTGGAAATTAATGGAGAAGAAGTGAGAGTTTCACCGCTATCAAGCTTCTACATGGCAGAGAAGATTATGCATGAGCTGAAGAAGCAGGTGAAGAAGGGCGAGTTCTTCTTGACAGCCCCGGTGGACAGAATTCCAACAAAGCAAGTTCTCAAGCCGATGAGGCAGAGGGAGGTAAAGGTGGTGAAGAGCGTGATGGTTGAAGCTTACACCATCTCACCGGAAACGACGATAGAGGAGGCAGCAAGAATTATGATAGATAAGGGCATAAACCACCTTCCGGTTGTTGAGGACGGTAAGCTTGTGGGCATAATCACATCGTGGGACATCGCAAAAGCTGTGGCCAGAAACAGGAAGGGAGCGGTCAAGAGCATAATGACGAGAAACGTCATCTACACCTACCCCGACGAGCCTGTGGAGGTTGCTGCAAGGAAAATGGAGCAAAACAACATTTCGGCTCTACCAGTTGTCGATTCAAAGAAGAGAGTGCTGGGAATAGTGACGAGCGAAGATTTGAGCAAGCTTATAGCGAGGTGATACTGTGAAGCTGCTGCTTAGGTTCGATTCCAAAACAGTTACAGAGCCGGTATTATCCAAAGCCACGTTGAAAACCGGAACTCTGATCAACATACTCAGAGCTTCAGTAGGTGCAAGAAGGGGGGAAATCCTGATAGAGGTTGACGATGAAAAGGCAAAGGAGGTCGAGGATGTTCTGAAAAACCAGGGAGTGGAGGTTATCGAGCTTCTCGAAGCGGTCCAGAAGGATGATGAGAAGTGTGTTCACTGCGGTGCTTGCGTGAGCATCTGCCCAACCGAAGCGATATACATAAATGGGGACAGAAAGGTAGCTATAAGAGCAGAGAAGTGTGTTCACTGCGGTGCTTGCGTGAAGGTCTGCCCTACAAAAGCTCTCATCCTCCCTCTTTAACTTTTGGTATTTTTATTTCAAAAATTGCACCGCTTGGTTTGTTATCCCTAACTCTTATCTCCCCACCAAAAATTTCGAGAATCCTTTTTGTAATATATAGTCCTAATCCCATTCCCTCCCCTGTGGTGAAGCCCTCCTCGAAAATTTTCTCCTTGATTTCATCGGGAACACCTTTCCCGTAGTCAATGACTCTCACTATTCCACTCCTTTCGTTCGCTGAGACCTCCACCCTGGCCTTTCCCCCTCCGTGCACAATCGCATTCTGCAGGATGTTGTTCAAAACCGTTCTCAATCCCTCATTGGCGTTCACAACCACGTTTTCGGCTTCAACTTTTACCTCAACATCCCTGAACTGCTCAGCCACCTCTCTAACCACCTCAGCAACATTAACCGGTTTGAGCTCCTCAAGAGCTTTTTCAAGCTCTCTAGCGTCATTAATAAGCCTGAACACGTAATCAGAACGTCTAATTGCAAGAGGTATGAGCCTCTCAGCCTCCTCAGGAGAATCTCTGATTACCTCCAGTGCTGCCCTGATTGCCGTGATTGCATTGGCGATGTCGTGCCTCATAACCTTGTTAACAAACGCAAGATATTCTCCCTTCTTTTTGAGCTCTATGTTGAGCTTGTGAATCTCGGTTGTGTCAACAGCAGTGGCAGCAACTGCAGGCTTCCCCCTGTACGTAACCCTTCCGGGCCTTGCGGTAACCCACCTAACTTCCCCGTCCTTCCTTATTATCCTCCAGCTGTAGGTTTCCATTGTGTCTCGCAGACCTTTTTCCCTCTCAACATATCTCTTATACACCAGGCCTCTGTCTTCAGGGTGAATGAGGAAAAAGGGATTTCTGCCAACTATCTCCTCTTTTCTGTAACCCGTCGCTTCTTCGAAGGCTTTGTTGACATAGACCATTATCCCGTCCTGCAAGAGGTAAACAGGAGTTAGGGAGTCCTCAACGAGCGTTCTGTAGAACTCCTCACTCTCTCTTAAAGCCTGCTCAAGCTCCTTTGCCTTCGTTACATCAATCCAATTTCCTATGATGTAGCTTTTTCCCAAAAAAGTGAACTTCGCTGCGAATCCCCAGACATGCTTAACTCTCCCATCTTTGGTTATGTAGCGCGACTCGTAAAACCTCCCTTCCTCTCCAAGCTCCTCAAACTCCTTCCTGAGATACCGGCGATCTTCGGTGTGAGCAAGCTCGAAAATGCTGTCCATTGAATAAATCTCTTCTTTGGTGTACTTTGTTGCCCTCTCCACCACATCATTGACATAAAGAACTTTGCCACTCTCATCTGTTATGTAGATGGCTGCAAGGGACTTGTCCACAACTTTTCTCCAGAACTCGGCATCAAATTCCATTTTGCTTTCCTGATACAAATGATTATTTAAAATTAACTACTTCTCAGCCTTCTTTTTCTTTAACAGGGATGGGAGGTGGATTACATACCTCCCGTCCTCCTGAAGGGCAATAACGATTCCCTCACCCTGCAAAAGTCTCTCTATGTTAATCTCGTACCTCCCCGGAGAAAGAATTCTGACGGTCTCTATTCCCATCTCCGTAAACTCTTTCCTGATCTCCTCCTCGACCTTCTCTGGCTCTGAGGGTCTTTTCTCATCAGGGACGTAGAGGAACTTGTTGTTTCCGCACTCACATCCCTGTAGTAACCGCATGTCTCCTGTTGGGTACAGCTTTCCGCACTTGGTGCATCTGTGTGCCATGCGAACCACTAAACCTGCACGAGGGCCTTAATCACATCAGCCTGCTTTTCGAGTGTTTTGAGCCTGTTTGCTGGGCCTATTACAGTCAGTCTACCTTTTGGCTTCCCAAAAATCTTTGAAAGCACACTCCTCTCCCTAACCGGATACGACTCCACTTCTATTCCAATGAAGTTCTCGTGGTCAATTTCGAGCATTGTCATTTCAATAAGCTTTGCCTCCTCCTCTGGTGTGAGGCCGGTTTCGAGAACAACGATTTTCCCCTCCTTAACGTTGTCGAGGATCATCCTCAGCTTTTCCATGGAGGGCATCTTTTCGAGCATTTCCTTTGATATGAGATGCATCTGAACTCCTTCCATCTCCATCACCCGAACCTCTCGGCCATGGCCTTGTAAAGGGAGTCTATATTTATGCCCTTCAAAGCCGAAATCGGCACTACAGGATGCTGCGGGAAGGCAGACTTTATCCTTGCAGGTGAGGCGTTGGGCAGGTCTATCTTGTTCGCTACTATCAGCAGCGGAAGGTTTCTGGCCTCCATGTTACCCACTATTGTCACATTAACCTGTGTGAAGGGGTCTTCGGTGGCATCCATCACGAGCAGCACACCATCAAGGTCGTCGAGCCACTTTATGGCCTCAATAACACCTTCAGTTGCCTCTTTCGCTCTTCTTCTTGCTTCTTCCTCCTCCATGCCATATTTCAAGAATTCCTGAAAGTCTATTTTCGTCGCAAGTCCTGGTGTGTCGACAATATCGATTGTAAGCGATTTTCCGTCAACCTCTATCTTAACTCCCTCTCTGAGCTTAGCCCTCCTCGTTTCATGGGGTATATCACTAGGCGAGCCGATAACATCCCCCGTCCAGTCCCTCAGTATTCTGTTTGCAAGTGTCGTTTTTCCAGCATTTGGAGGGCCGTAAATACCTATTCTCATCTTGTCTTTTTTAAAGAACAGCTTCAGGATGAATCCGAATCTTTTTCGCAGTGCAAGCATCAAGCCCATTTCGACACCTCACTTTATTTTCTCATAGGTGATAATTAAAGCTTATCCTTCATTTTTCTGAAAATAGCAATCGAGCCGAGAAAGGCAGCGAGGGTTAACATCAAATCGAGGGGTGTTACCGGCTTGCTTTCAAATTCATTCACAACAGCATCGCTTACTTCAGCACTGTCGATTATAACTCCCACCTCTCTGTTCAGCTTGAGGCCGTACATGTTCATGTTTGCGGAGGTTATCAGCAGCCTTTTGTCAGAAACTATTGCCTTGCCGTGAAGATTGTCGATGAACTCGACAGTGATACCTTCTTCTCTGAGAGCTTTCACAGCCTCTTCCCTTGCATACTTTCCGTTAAGCACAACCTTCACGCTTGCTCCATTTTCCTTAGCCTGTTTTATGGCTTCAAGGAGGCCTTCATCCTTGTACCACCTGAAATCGATGTACGGAGCGATGATGTACAGCCTCTCTCTGGCCGATGATATAAATTCCAACACGGGGTTGCAGTCGGGCAAAACAAAAACCGTGACTGGAGCTTTGAATGTTAAAACCCTGCCACCTTCACCATTCCTGTAAACCCAATCGGTGCAAGTTTTTGAAACGCTTGTGTTGTATCTGTAATCGTTTTTCAGGAGCTCCATAAGCAATTCCGAGACGTTGTGGTTCTCAAAGAGTACAATAAAGCCTCTCTTGCTGAACTGCCAGTTCTCGGTTGTGATGACCACCTTATCACCCTTCACAGCGAACTTGTAGTGGAAATTTCTGTAGGAAGGTGAGGAAAGAAAAACGGCTTTTGTTTCAAACTCTCTGCAGGGCTTTTCGGTTCTTCCATCGACGAAAAGCATGGATGGATTGAAGGGAGCATGGAAGGTGTAGGAGGCAACAATCCACCCGTCGTCAAGGGAGAAGTCAGAAGGTGTGAGGATAAGCTGACCTTCAGCGACTTCAGTAAGACAGGAGAAGTTGCTCCAGTCCTCGTAGCGGAAGTCCCAGCCGGATGCGGTTCTGTAGTAAATCACACCCTCATCCAGGAATTTAACATCCTCGCCGTAGTGGAAGCAGTCCTTTCCCTCTGCATCCTCAACGCAGACTTCCTCCCCTCTGTTTGAGAGAGCCATTTTGGGTGTGAGCTGAATGTCTGCCTTGTAGCCAAATTTCTGCTCAAAGTAGCTCAGATTTTTCGCTGCTACATGCATTCCAGCCCCAGCCTCAACCCATCCCTCGCCATCGGTAAGCAGGCAGCTTGAGTTGCAGTGGAACTTTACGTATTCAGCTTCATCCACTCCGTAGGGGTTAGGATACAGCTCAATCAGAGTTGCTGCCAGCAGCATCAGGAGAGCCAATTTCATTTCTCAACTCTCCGAAGGTGGCAAATCTCTCCGCCACTACATTGTGCTGATGGATGCTCTCCTCGTTCTCCTGCCTCAGAAACACAAGGATGTCATCAGGGGCATTTGGAAAGGTTTTCAGCAGCTCCATCGCCATGTACCTGACACCATCCTCCACGAACCTTGTGTTCCTGTGAGCTGCTTCGACAACAGCAAGCTCGTCCTCTCTCTTCAGAATCTCGTAGGTTTCATAGCTCATCGAAGACTTCGCAACCTCTATCAGCTTGGCTATTGGAACCTTAAAGCTGTCCGTAACCTGAACCTTCAGCGTTGCCCTGCCGCGCTGATTGTGGGTTGCCACGGGAATTGCATCAAGTATTTTTGAATAGTCTCCTCGTCAAAGCCCATTTTCGCCAGTCTCTCAGCGGAGCTTGCCTTAACGAGTTCCTGAGCGCATGGGCAGGCAGTAATTCCCGTAACCTCCACACCAACCATTACGATTCTGTTCCCATCTCTGCCAAGCGTGGCTTCGCCGAAAATCTTTACAACTTCCTGCGTTCTCTGACCTGTTCTCGGAGTTTTCTTTCTCATTATAAGCTCAGAGTTCATTCTTGCCTCAGCTTTCGTTGCGTACTCGTGCCTCACAAGGAGATGACTCGCTATCTCCACTACAAGGTCTTCAATGTTCTCTATCGGCCTTGCAGTGAGAGTTTCAAGAACCTCGTCAATCACCTCAAAATTTCTGCTGAGGTTGACACCCTTCAGATGAGCAGGAAGGTCAACGAAAACGTCGAAGGTCGAAATAAGGATGATCGGCCTTTTACCCTCTCTCTGAACCTCCACAAGCTTCTTGATGCCCGTAGCACCCACTCTGCTGAGACCAATGGGGATTTCGGGCTTCAAAAGCTGAACATCCGGAAGCATGAATTCAGTTTGCAGGGTGCTTAATAACTGTTGTCGATTTTTGATTCTGGTGAAAACTGCGATCAGAATTCGTGAACAATGTCCTTCGGATACTTCCTCTCGTTCTTCCTCATCTTCTCTCTCGCTGCCTTTACCGGATCTATTTTTGCAATGTCACATAGAAACAGGAGATAAATCAAAACGTCGGCAATCTCCTCCTCAACTTCCTTTTTCCTTCTTTCAAGAACCTCAAACTCCTCTTCAGCGCTCCTCGTCCACTGGAAGAGCTCAAGAAGCTCTGCAGCCTCAATGGCAATTGAAGCGGCGAGATTTTTGGGTGTGTGGTACTTCAGCCACCCCCTCGAATCCCTGAACTCCCTCAGAATCTCGAAAAGCTCCTCCATGTGAAAAATAGGCTATAAAAAATTAAGCTTACTCCTCAAACTATCACTGACTCTGAAAACCTCAAGATTTGTTGCCCTGAAGGCCTCTTCAAGAACCTCTATCAGGCTTCCGTGCCCGAGCATGTTGCAACGTCGATTATGCCGAAAGGAGCGTTGGTTGCGAGCTTGTAAACTCTGTTCACCGTCTCCTCATCTGCAATCCCATCTTCCACAATCCTGAAGGCCTCGTTGACGATTGCTGCAACCAAAGGTCTGACGTCTGCAGGGCTGGCTTCTGGAATCTCTGCCCTTCTGCCACTCCACCTGTAAAAGCCTTCCCCACTCTTCTTCCCCAGCTTGCCCCACTCCACCATCTTTTCCATAAAAAAGTCCAGTCCTCTGATCCCCCTGTACTTCTCCCCGTAGTACTCTCTGAGACTATCAAGAACGTCTTTCGCTATATCAAGCCTATTAGGTCTAAGGTTTCGAAGAACCCATACCTCATGCCGAGGTTTTTCAGTGCATAGTCAATTTCCTCAGGTCTGCTGTTAAGCAAGCAGTATCCAACCGCAACTCCAGCAGCACCGAGCATTCTGTTCAAAACATGCCCTCTGCACTCCTTCCTTAAAATTACGGGCTCCTTTCCTATGGCCTTTGCCATCTCGGCAGCCCTTTCAATGGTCTCATCAGAAGCTTTCTCTCCACCAACCTCGACAAGGGGCATCAAAATTGGGGGATTGGAGAAGTGGAAGAGCGTGACTCTTTCAGTGCTGGCAAGGTTTCTGGCAATTTCGGAAGGCATGAAGCTTGATGTGTTGGTGGCAAGAATTGCAGAGCTGTTTCTCTCCTCAATTTTTCTGAAGAGCTCCACCTTTGCCTCAAGCTTCTCTGTTATGGCCTCTACAACAAAATCGCAGCCTCAACTCTCAGTTTAGTTGTGTAGGTTATCAGCGAAGTCAGCTCGTCTCTCCTTCTCAGCCCTGCCTCCTCAAGCTCCTCCAAACACTCTCCTCGATGTCTTTCCTCAGCCTTTTTAAGAGCCTCCTTGCTTTTATCAACAAGGACAACTTTGAAGCCTTCGTTGGCAAAAAGGGCAGCAATAGCTGCCCCCATAGTCCCAGCACCGATTACAGCAATCACAGTCTCCACTCCCTGACAACCTTGTCTGGCCTCAGGGCCATGTTGTACTGCATGTAAGCTCCCATCAGGATTTGCTCAACTTCAACCTTGTGAACCGGATCAGAGAGGGAGGGAGAGTCGTAGGTTATCGTCACCTCTCCACCCCAAATCCTTTTTCTGCCGAGCTTCACGTGGTCAAACTCCACGTTGTCATCCTCATGAATCCTCATGTAAGCATACCATCTCACAAGCTGTGCTACACCATCATCGCCCTCGATTGGGGGCAGCACCCTTAACGAGTAGAGTGGAGTCTTTTCTGGAAGCATTGAATCTACAAGCTCCTGGGGAATCCTTTGCTCTGGCTTTATCGATAGTGTCAGAAGCCTTTTTCCAGGTGGCCTTTCCAGATAGCCCATCACGATGTCCATGTACTTCTGAATCCCCATCTTTGCGAACTTTTTTGGAGCTCCCACAACCTCTCTGCCTCCAGCCATGGCAGCATCGTTGTCAACGTAGATGTAGGGGATATAGTAGCCAATTTCTCCCTCAAAATCGACCTGTATCAGTGTGAACATCTCGTGGTAGGGCCCGATGGTTGAAAAAGGATAGTGGGCTATGAAGATGGCTGCGTTTGGTGAGGCTGTGAGCTCAAGCCCTTCAGGCAGTATAGCCTCAACGCTTCTGTCAGTGACGAAAAAGGCCATGACTGCCTCGCAGTTTATGTACTCAGTCACAGCATCTCTTGCGACTCCCTGAGCCAGAGCACCGTAAAGGCTGGCGTCGAGAGGTATTGAAAGTCCCTCTCTGCTCCTTTTGAGCATCCTCCACCTCAGTACTCTCGCAGGATGTCAACAAAGCCGAGCTTCATGTCGAACTGGAAGTAGATGGCGGTCATGAAGGTATCTATCCCCACCTTGTGCACGGGGTCGATGACAGATGGAGAGTCGTAGGTTATGTTTCCCGGCCCCATGAAGATAACCCTCTCCCTTTGGGATCAACATGAAAATCTATGTCCGCATACCACTTAACCAGCTGAGTTACACCACCCTTACCCTTTATTGGAGGGAGGTGACGGACGGAGTAGAGATAGGTTGGTTTTGGGAGGACAAAGTCTATCAAGTCTCCTGCAGCCCTCGTGTTGGGCTTCATTACAAAGGTCACAAGCCTCTTGCCAGTCGGCCTCTCTAAGTAGCCCATCACCACATCCAGCTCCTTAACAAGTCCGATGTTGGCAAGCTTCTTCGGAGCTCCAGCAAGCTCCCTTCCTGCAGCAAGGCAGAATCGTTGGTTACGTAGATGTAGGGAATGTAGTAGCCCATATCTCCCTGCTCGTCCTCAACCTGAATTACAGTGAGATACTCGTTGTAAATGCCAACTGTACTGAAAGAGTAGCGGGAAATCCAGATTCCCCCTGAGCGGGCTGGCTGTAGGGCTTCAATCTTTCGGGCAAAAGCTCACTCACATCCCCCTTAATTGTAAAAAACCCAACTATAGCGTCACAGTTTCTGTATTCAATCCCCCTATCCTCATCCACCTCATAAAGAGGTGAATCCAGCGGAATTCCTTTCAGCATACTACCACCTCAACCACTCAAAACCCTCATAATATGATTCACATCGTAAAAGTCCTTCTCGTAATTGTCAATAACATCCTCCGCAGCCTCAAGGCTGAGCACCTCTACTGTTCCGTCTTCAATCAGCATGCTCCTCGCATCCCTGAAGAACTTCTCGATGATGAACTCCTTGCTAAGGCCGTAAGCACCGAAAATCTGCAGGGCATCATGAGCAACCTCGTAAGCAATCTTTTTCGCATAAATCTGCGCAGCCCTTGCGTGTCTTGGTGATGCATCCGCTGTCTGCTGCTCAATAACTTTCCTGTGCGTGTACTCTGTTGCCTTTCTGACGTAATACCTTGCTGCTTCAACCTTCTCGAACATCTCGTAAAGCTTGAGCTTTATGTTCTTGTGCCTGGCAATTGGCACACCCCCCTGAACTCTCTGCCTTGCGTAGTTCAAAGCCTCTTCAAAGCACGCTCTCGCCAGACCAACTGCAAAGGCTCCCATACCGCAGCTTGTGAGGCATAAGAGCTGATCGCAGAATATTCCGTAGAAAAAGCCCGGTGCCACAACAACGTAGTGATCGGGAATTCTCACGTTGTCGAAGAAAAGCTCACCCTGCGGGTCGTCTCTCATTCCGAGCATGTCTGCTGGCTTCCCCTTCTTTACCCCCTCAGCATCGAGAGGGACGATGCAGAAAAGCCCCTCAGCAATGCTCCTTGACCCCTTAACCTGAGCGTGCAGCCCGCAGTGAGTTGCAACTGGTGCTGACGACACCCAGGCAGATTTTTGCCCGCTTATCACCCACTCATCCCCATCCTTCTCCGCAGTAACATTCCCTCTGCCGAACTTCTCAACAAGCTGAGGGTCCTCTCTAAGCGTGATAAGGTAGTCACTGCCGTGCTCCGGCTCGGTAACTCCCCAGCATCCGTGGAATTTCCCCTCGCTGTCCTCAATCCACGGAACAACAAGCTCTTCATAAATTTCAGGAGATCCATAAAGTGCAGCACAAACAAAGGGAATCATGTCCACCCCAAGGGCAGTGGCAAATCCCAAGCTTCCCCAGGCAAGCTCCTCAAAGATCATGTATCTCTGCAAAGGTGTAAGGCCTGGCCCTCCCTTGTTCTCGGGAAGGTACATGCGGTGGTAGCCCAGCTTTTTCATCTGCTTCCATACTTTAAAGTAGGGAGAGCCGGGCTTGATTCTATCTTCCGGAGGCATTCTGTCGAGTTCAATTGATGCGGGCCTTACTACCTCCTCAGCAAATCTGTGGACCTCCTCTTTCAGCATCTTGTCTTCTTCACTGAGCTCATCGAGGTCGAGGTACTTTGGCATCTCAATCACCAAAAAAGTGAGTTAGGTTTCAATGGGGATGGAAGCCATCAAATCGGTGAACTTCTTGACTGTTGCCATGTTTCGCATCATGTAGCCCATATCTCCCTGCAATTTCAGCTTACCGCTTACCACAAGAGTGATTGCATCAGCTTTGCCCATTACGAGTTGCTTGAAAACAGCGTAGGGGCCGATGAGTTTGAACTTCGCATCCTCGTGCTCACCGGGTGCAGCCACCTCAATGTTTCTGAAATCACCATGCCAGAAGTCCATCCAGATGTTGAGCGAAGCCCCTTTCGCAGCCTCCAGTATCTTGTCCGGATTTTTGGCAATCTTCTTTGCTATTTCCTCGACATTTACATTGCTCAAATCAGAATCCAGAGACAGTCCAAGAGCTTCAAGCAATTTCTCGCTTGGTGTTCCTTTAAACCTCTCTCTTTTCTCCTTCGGAATGCTGTCAAGCATCCCTAAAAAGCCCTTCAACACCTTGGGGTTCTGAAAGTCCTTCAAAGCCTCCTCGTCCAGCTCAACGATGCAGAGGTAGTCTCCCTCCAGTTGCAGCCACCCTTCTGTATTCTTCATCGCTGTTCACTTCTTGAAAGCTCCTCCAT
>LZQN01000011.1_pt1 | contig 78157 bp, 119 predicted proteins | sample 768531 | NCBI WGS metagenome assembly LZQN01 (sample SAMN05207080, study PRJNA324506) | oil field metagenome | isolation source: sample BH-FW-7 from oil reservoir | place: India: Bombay High | collected 2015-12-02
TTCGAAAACGTAACAGTAATCATCCCAACAGCAAAGCTGGGCTCTGTGGAGCTCCCACCAAAGAATTTCGAGACTATAAAGATTAACAACCGAACATACTATACGGTGGTTTTGGACTTCTTGACCCTTTGCTGTTAAAGAAAGATACACCTCAGACTGTTACATATTCCTCCTAAGCGAAGAACCGTTCGAAAACGTAACAGTAATCATCCCAACAGCAAAGCTGGGCTCTGTGGAGCTCCCACCAAAGAATTTCGAGACTATAAAGATTAACAACCGAACATACATAAAGCTAACCGGGGACAAGCCACTATCCGAAAAACTTGGCCTGAAAGAAAGAACGAAACCCTGTACAGGATGGAGTTCAGGGTCGAGTTCCCCAAGATGAGCATAGAAAATCTCAGCGAATACAAAATAGATGATGAATCAGTTAGAGTCCTCCTAAACTACACCAATGCCAGCTACGTCAGGTTGTATATCAGCCTGTATTACCTTGAATTCGATTACGTGGACATCCTCGGGAAAAGATTTTACACGAATTTCGGCCATTACGACTCTCTAAGGTGTTGGAGTGTGGTGAATGTTACTGAGGTGGAAAGGAACAAGTGGATATCGGCTCCTGTATCGTGTGAGAGTTAGACTTTTGTCAGTGTTAAATCTTGTTTGGTGCTGGTAGTGTTGGGATGTTGCTCTAATCCCTCCAGCAACTTTCATTCTTGTTTACGTCTGGGTCACTCTGCTTAATTTTTATTTTTAAGGCTATTATATTCTCAAACTATGGTCAGAAATTACATACAGCAGTTGATGTATTGTTTTTTTGGTGGTAGCATGCCATATGTGTGCGGCCACAGCAATATGGCGGTGAGTGTGGTATGAAGAAAAAACACGTTATCCTTCTAATCCTGATTTTGTTACCAGTGGTCTTCCTGCACATAATGCTGGCCACATGGGGACTCTCCATGTCCTTCTACGTCAAGAGGCTTTCCTCACCACCCCAGAACTACTTCGAAATCACCGAGGAGGACTTTCGGGAGATTCCAGAGCTGAAGAAGATATTCGAGGACTTGCGGAAGCTTGCTCCAGGGGAGAGCAGGAGCTACGAGCTTGATATCGATACCGGAAACAAGGTTCACAGCTATCTGACAGAAAAGCAGGCTGGAGTTGGTGAGTGTAGCTACACATACTGCTTCAAATACGGTGATGCCTACTACGGAGCCCACATGGGGACGCCTTAGAGGAGGTGTAGGCGTGAGCCTTAAAGTTCTGATGGGTGGTAGCATGTCATTGAGTCTGGTATTAAGGAGGTGTTAGGGTGAGTCGCAAATTGCTACTGGCACTGACATTCTTGGTTGTGTTGGGCATAGCAGTTGTAGTGATGGCAGCAACCTATGAACTATTCCTCCTGTTCAACTCTTGGCTTGAAGGCAAACCCCTCGGAATTGTGAAAATAAGCGTCGAAACGCCAAAAGCAGACGGTATCTGCTTCATCGCAGTCCACCGCTTCTTCACGCCCATTAATCCGACAAAAGCGTGGAATCAAACCGACGTGATTTACAGGGGGAAGGTGAAGTGCGGCGAGAGTGTGGTTGTTAAGGACACAATCAGGATGATGCAGGTCGGAGCGAGAGAGGTGAACGGAGAAGTTATGCCGATATACGACTCTCCGGAGTATGCGGTTGTGGTGGTATCTAAATCCGGCGGATTTAACAGGATAATCCAGACTGACATCGTGAAGCCCATCACCGAGGTAAAGGTGAAGGCTGAGTTTGAAAGTGGGGAGTCTGCGAGTCCAGCTGAAGCTCCAAGCACGTCCAGAACCTGCAAAATCTCCAGTAATCCAGATGCATGCGTTCTTGACGTGAAGCTTGCTTACATCAACAGCATTCCCGGACTTAAGACGGCCTTCGGTCTTGAAGGAGTGCGTCCTTCTACCATGCACATCGAAGGCTGGGGAAGCTCCTGCATTTCCTCAGAACCTGACACACCTTGCCCACCATCCGCGTGGAGATCAGGCGGAAAAAAGCTGACGATTTCAAATGTAGGAGAGATAAGTGATTACGTCTCTGACGGACAGAGGGCTATCGTCTGGGGAGGTGTGGAATACCTGTACGAGAGACATGCAGTGTGGGATGACGAATTCGAAGCTTACTGGAAGTACGAGTTCTTCTATCCTAGGGCGATAGGGGGCCTGTCACCACCTCAGGTCGTTGGAAGCTACACCCCACCCCCCACCCCTCCCAGTTACGCTGCAGGTCCGCAAAATGGAAGTTGCGAGATAAACTTTGAAAAACCATATCCTTCCGACACCAAGCTGAATCTTACAGCTCAGGCTGTTTTGAACATCGGAGAGCTTTCATTCAGCATCTCGATAAGTCCCTACCAGTCGGGCGACGACAGGCATCCCACTCCTTACCTGAGCATTGTGGACGTCAGCGGAAAAGGCTATCCTTGGTACTACTGGTGGTACAAGAACAACGACAGAATGACCTACGAGGTGGAGTTTTACGGTTCCTGAGAGCAGATGATGGTGTTGATGGAGTAGAATCTAAAACAGGTGTTGAAAATGAACGTTAAAAAAGCCCTCGTCATCTTAGTAGCATTGGCCTTGGTGGCTGCAGGCATTTATTTGTTAAAGAGGCCTGAGGAGGAGTTGAGGGTAAACACGGACTTGGAAAACGCAAAGCTCAGCGACTTCTGGAGTGCTGTTGTTAAAGCTGCAAATGTGCAAAACGAGACTGCCAACCTCGAATGGTTGCGCTTAAAGGTTGAGGATGGCAAGATACACCTTCTCCACCTTGAATTCAACGGAAACGGCGTGGATGGAAGGAAAAGGGTGTATTTTGTCGATGTTGACTCAACTGGCAGGGTGAGAATTAACTCAGGAACGGTTGAGCAGTCGATAAGCACGAGGCATCCCACAAAGGTATTCAGAGAACTCGACGCTCTTGGCCTTTACAGCATAGGAGGTAGCTACACTCTCAGCGTTGACTTCGAGTGGGGAGATATAGGGTTTGACAGCACAGTAACACCGCTTTACCTGCTTGAAAATGGTGAGCTGAAACCGCTGAGGGAAGTTGTGTTCCACACCGACTGGCCAGTGTGCGAGATAGCTGTTTGCAAAAATGGCTGTGAGGTCTGGTTCATTCGGGAGGACCTGAGCAGGGCGAGCGAGGTCGTTTTTGGGTGAGGTTTAGGGATTTTTATTTAGCAGGAGGTGGCAACAGTCGCTGAAGGGAAGCTTAGAATTCGAGGTGATGAGATGAGAGCGAAGTGGATATAACTCCTGCTCTTTTTGAACACGCTGTCTTTTCTAACCGTAATTCTGGCCTTCCCGAACCTCTACATGGGCGAGATGGTCTTTGCTGGCCTCGTCATCCTCCTGATGCACTTTGCTTGCGATGTGGCGTCATTGAAGCTGGCCATTGGCAATACTCGCTCTATCCTTGGGAGAATCTCTGCCCGTTCTCAGCCTATCGCTCCCTTTTCTTTTCCCAATCCTCGCCGCCATTAGCAGTTTAAAAAAGCTGAATCGGAAGGTTGTTGCGATGACAAACCTTCGACGGCAGCGATTGTGGACTGGCAGGGTCGCATTAAACGGGCATTCGCATGGCTTACTATAACCACCAAAACAGAATTTTAGCCCGGGGACAGATTTGGAATTTGATTGGAGAGACCGAAGGTCTGGATTCTGGCCGAAGACATCCCGCTTGTGCTATTACAATCTCGAACTACACACTACTGTTGGCGCGCATCTTATGGGAGGAGCTTCCATTCCTAAGTCATGAGCAATGCTTCCACACCGATATTTTTATATGCAGTGTGACATCAAAGCATATATCGGTTGAGAGGATGAAAGAGGAAACAGTCAAGGCCATAGAGATGGTAGGAAAGGTGCTTATCCTTGTCCCTTTGCTGGCCAGCTTGGTTCTTCTTCTATACTTCAACATAACAGGCAGCTCTGCTGAGATTGGCTGCGGTTTCTGTCTCGGGACTGTTATACTGGCAGGCATCGTTCTGGTTGGATATAGCGTAGTTCGGAGCAGGTAGTTACATGATATTCCTGATTATCTCAGTTCCTTTCGGGATTTACTCTCTCGTCATTTACAACCTTACAAGGAGAGCGCCGGGAAAAATGAGATACCTCATCCCCCTTTGCTGACAGCAACACTCCCGGCATTGTATCTACCCCTGACAGGCTTTAAGGTCAGCTATGATCTGCTGCCCGTTGTTGGATACCTAACATATTCGCAGTTTTTGCTACTCCTGCTGCAGCTTCAACGATAATACTCGCTCCACTAATTGACAGGCTCGGAGAAGGCTTTCAGGTAACGAAAATTACCATTCTAAGGGACCCGTATCTGAACTGCCTCAGCTCTTCACGATCTCTTCGCTGGTTTACGTTACTTTCTACGGCATGCAAAAGCTTAGAAATGGAGGTGGAGCATGAGAGATAAATTGAACCTCCTAATATTTTTCATCGCAGCTCTCCTTATTGCCTTGGGGCTGAGATTCACGCCCACCATATCCTTTGCTGGCTTAATTTTGCTGCTTGCAGTTGTTCCAGCTTGATGCTAAGATTTAGAGATTTTTTCTCTAGAGAAGCAGTAATTGCAGGAATCTTTGTTCTGGGGCTGGCTTTAAACGCACTCATCGGCGTTGCTCTGGCTTACACCAAAAGCATGGAGTTTGGAATGTCCCTCCTCTCTCTGCTCCCGCTTACCTTGTGCTAACCGCGAACGTCTTTGCCACCTCCTTGGTGATAAGGATTGATGCCAGCGGGAAGGAGGTTTTTGCCTTCTACTTCTGGTTCTTGATTTCAGTAGGGCTGGCCTTTCTTTTCCTGCTTCCCACAGGAGGGAATACAGAGATTTCGCCTCGTGGAGCAGGCTGTTTCAGGTTTGTTGAGCTTCCAATTCTTTACATTGAGTTGGCTCTGATACCCTCTGCCTTCTGCTTTGGTTTTCAAGCGTTTCAGGACTTTCTTGGTTTTTCTCCCCCTTCCCGTTGTTCTCGGATATGCCATGGAGTTCACTTTAACACAGCTGTGAGTTGAGGTTTAGAGAGCTTTAACAGTAAAGTTTCCGGTGGGTTGGGCACACTCGTCCTGATAGATGAAGCTTCTAAGTCCCCTCTGCCTACTTATCCTAACTTACAAGTATCCGCAGCAGTTGGGGGCTATCATCGGGCACTCTCGGGCAAGTCCCCAACGGTCCCCTCCCAACGAACCCTTAATTCGACATGAGTTAACGAAACTGGCTGAAAACTTAAGTTTTGCTATATCATCTCAGATAATTCAGCCCATAAAGCAGAAACCAGCGCCCAGTCAAAATCATTCGGCCTCAAGGTAGCCCTTCAAAGCCTCCTTAATCTTCTCAGGCTCTGCAGAATCCAGGCCGAAGTAGGTGGCAAACTCCTCGGTTGTTGTGAGAATCGTGGACCTCCCCTTCTTCTCCGCCTTAACAAGTCCTCTCTCCTGCAGCTTCTTCACATGCTCGTAGCACTTGTTTCCCCTGATTTTTGCCACCTTGGCCAGAGTTATGGGCTGCTTTAACGCTATAACTGCGAGTGTTCTGAGAGTTCCCCTGTCGAACTCCCTGACAGTGTACCTTTCAACGTATTCGGCATATTGAGGCTTAACTCTCATCAAATACTTCTCTCCAACCTTTATTATCTCGATTGACGTGTCACGGGATTCATAATCTTTAATGAGCTCGCCAATTGCGTTGAGAATCTCAACCTTATCCTTTCCTGTTATCTTTCTCAACTCTCTAGCATCTACAGGTTCGGATGAGGAGAAGAGGATGGCCTCTACGATTTTTTCAGTTCCATAAATCTATTGGAATTCTTTTATTTTTAAATCTTAGCTCGATTTTTGCTTGCCTCTGATGTTTTGAGATACCACATATCCAAAGGGGGCGTAGGAGAAGTTGTGGAAGGTAAGGGGTTCAGACACACAGTTAAGGCAAAAACGGTCGTGCTTTATGGAAAGCTGGAGTGCAACGTTAGGGGTTTAGTTTACGAGCTGGGTGGAGAGATTCAATGCTTCATTCTTCAGCTATTCCTCATAAAGTCAGGAATGTTGGAAAAGAGAAGGCTATTTACCTGACTGTATGCTCTCCACCGGGTGGTGTGATGGGAAGTGAGCCTTTGAGTTATTTTCAGCTACAGGAGTCAGGTTGTGGGCTTGTTGAGAGGTTTAAGGGGTTTAAGCCCAGTGATGTTTGTGATTTAGAAACGTTAGATCGGTAAAATTGTGTTCTTTTGGTTGTTGCGACATTTGGCATGAAGTACGCTAAACCCTATCAAAAAGATTACAGAAAGCCAGAGAGTGCTGAAGAGGAGTTTAAAACGCACGTCACTTCGTGACGGCGCTCTGTTCTTCGCAGTGTGAAACTTAAGTGAGGCTGAAATTTGTCAATTGGACGTAATAGAATTCATCGATGAGATGGCAGTCGAAGCTAATGCAAATACAGCAAGATTATGGAGCTTTGGAAAGCCCATTAAAAGGGCTAAAGCTAAGGTTTCAGGGTTTCACAGCATAAACGGAGAAAGCGTGGTAGAATTTCCCGAGAGCAATAAGGCTGAAGACTTCATATTTTTCTCAGGAAGATAAGAGAGGAAAATCCTGATAAAGGGAACATAATCGTTCTCGATAATTTCAGAACACATCACGCCAAATCATAAAACGTCAAATCCACTGGCCCATGTATGCAAAAAGCCCCGGATTTGAAAGAATGCCTGCAACGATTCCCGTCAGAGTTGCGGTTCTGAGGTCTGATTTCTTCACAAGCTTCAAAATGAAGGCAGTGTAGGGGGCCATCAGGATGAAGGAAACAAGAAACAGCGCCAGAACGTGAGATAGATTCAGTGAAAGAGTCGATAAAGAGCCCACCGACAGTAATCAGAAAGACAGCAGGAAGAAAGGCCCTTCCAAGACTCTGCCGCATTACCTTCAGCACAGGGTCGGCCATTGCAGGCTTTATAGCAAGCAGAAGTGGCAGGAACTTGCTTTTCCGAACCATGATTGCTGTTGATACAGGACACATTAAAACTATGCTTTGAACAAAGCTCCATATCCCCACGACTAACCAGAGCCCATTTTTTCACTAAGCGGGAACATAGACAACTTCACAATTTTCAACTATTTTTCTCACGCCATACACGCCCTTGAAAAGTTCTCCATTCAGAAAATACTCCTGCAATGCTGACAGGTATTTTTTGTCAACAGGGAAGTTCATGGCGAATTGCAAAGCGTCTTTAAGCCTCAATCTGCCTTTTTCGTGTGTAAGTTTCCAGTAGTCAAGCAAAATAGGATATCGCAGCCTGTAGGCACCTGATATCACCGCCGTATTGAACTGCGGATTGTTGAATGCCCAGTAACCTATACCATATTTTTTACACAGCTCAGAGACTTTTTTCTCCAGTTTATAGTGCTCTTTTTCAGATGTGGTTATTCTTGCTCCAAGCTTTCGTCCACTTTCAAAATACCTCTTTTCGTATAGGGGTATCAGAGAGGAATACCTTTCGCTTGATTTAAACACCTTTTTGAGTCTGTTCCATATAAATCCAGATATCTCAAGGGGCGCCATTATTACATTTCCAACTCCTGCTTCAGCAGCGTCCCTTATTATTCTCTCTACGTCTTCATCTGTTACGAAGGGAAAGTAAGGAGTTATGTGGAGGTAGGTATCAACTCCAATTTCAGACAGCCTCTGCAACGTAAGAATTCTTTCTTTCTGCCTAATCGGGGAACGCACAAACTTGCTTCTTGGAACAAGTGGCTCCACGAGTCTCGTAAACTCATTATCGTAGGAGGTGACTGTCATGCCAACTCCTATAAGCTCTCTTTCAGCCAATTTCTCAATAATATCTATATCATTCAGTATTAAGGGCGATTTTGTTTCTATAAAACACGGAAAGTCGTGCTTGTAACATATTTCAAGCAATTTTCTGGTTAATCTGTAATTCGTCTCAACTGGCTGATACGTGTCTGAAATGTTACCAATTACAATAACGCTCTTCCTTTTTCTTTGCTCATACTTAGCTATCTCCTTCTCGAAAATCTCAGGAGCATTCTTTTTCACATAAATCTCCTTTGAAAAAAGGTTTGGACTCGAACGCATGTAGTAGTGAGTGCAGGCAGCATAGCAGTACACGCAACCATGAGAGCAGCCACGATAAATGTTTGCAGTCAATCTGAACGGCAGATACCTCATGGAAAAGAATCCGTCTCTCATCCTGCTTATTATGGACTTAGCTCTTGTTTCAACTATCTTCACGCTACCACTCTTAGATGTTTATGTAATCGCAGAACATAATTCTAATGGTCCGCTATCGTCAGCTAACCGCTCATACAACTCCCCTCAGGAAAAGCATAAAGACACTCAAAATCGTGAAGGTAATGGCCACCACCAGAATCCACTTGAGGAAAAATCTTAAGCTGAAATCTGCCTCAGCTTCGAGCCTGAAAACCCTCGCAAGAGCAAGAAGCATGGCGGCCACAACTGCAAAAAGTCCAAGACTTTTTAGCTTTGGAACAATCACTTCACTTCCAGAAAAGAAATAGGCGAGGAAAATGGCTGTTAAGGCGGAAATCAGCATTACAGCAAGCATCTCCTTAAATCCGGGCTTCTTACTCCGCCCTAAAATGATGTAAACGCCAAAGGCGACTATCATAATCGCTCCAACATAAACAAAGCTCATAAAGTCTGCAAGTCCGTAAAGGGCGAAGCTGGGGGCAGCGTAAAGAATCAGCATGGTTAGTAGGACCATTGCACCTCTTCTCACCATATTTAGTTTACCATAAAAATTTTTGCCCTATCTCACCATACCTCGAATCTCACTTTCACCATAAAACCCTTTTCTACCAACTCGGCGGATCAGCAAGGTCAGAATTTGAGAAAGATGCTGACAGGAGCAGAAATATCTGCAGAGCTTGACGCAGTAAATCTTTACGAATTTTAAACTGTTTAGAGTCCCCTTGAGAGTGGAAGCACGAATGGCTCTGATGAATAGAAGGTTAGAAAATGACGTAAGTGTTTTATATTTTAGTTCAAATCTACCTTTATGGAGTTCTTAAAAAATAAAGCCCTTAGATTCTACTCAAAAGCCCTTGAAAGTTTCGATAAAGGTGAATACGACTTCACGATGTTCTTCGTCGAGCAGACGGTTCAACTCGCCATAAAATATTTAATCGCCCGAAGATTTGGCGAAATACCTAAGACCCACAACCTTCGCATTCTGTTTGAGATTGCAGAGCAGGAAGAATTTTACAGGAACAACTTGGACGTTTTAAGGGAAATTGAACTTGCCTACACAGCATCGAGATACTTCGACGTTGAATACTCCAAGGAAATTGCGGAGAAAAGTCTATCTGTCGCCAAAAAAGTGATTGACCTGCTATGATTGAATACTACCGAAAGCTGAAGGAGAATGAAAAATTTTTTGATAATGCCCACGAGATAGCGAAGGAAATCAAAGAAAAAGCTAAACGAATTTTTGATGATTGCGATGTTTTTATAGTTGGTAGTTTTGCAAGAAAAAAGCACACTCTTAGCTCTGACCTTGACATATTGATTGTTTCATCAAAAGTCCCGGAAAAAATCAATTTTGCAGAATACTGCAGCATCGTCAGGTCTCTGACGGAAGATAGCAGAATAAACATTCACCTAATCAACAGGGAGAAATTTGGGGAGATGAGAAGTATTATGAACCGATGATTGAGATTTAGCCGGGGTCAAAGTGCCTTAAGGCTTATTTCTCTGCGTTTTACCACCTTTGAAATTCTCATTTCGGCTTGTTCTTTCGAATCACTGTCACATGTGACGGTTAGTCGTTTATATCCGCCGAATACTCCCATCCATACCCAACCAGAAACACCCTGCAGGAATCTCAACATATAAAACAGAAATCCGAATCTTACTAACCTCAAAAATTTAAGTAATCAAAGCTGCAGAGCCTTCAAAAGCTCCTGCAGGTTGTTCTCCTCCGCATACTTTCTCAGGTCTGTGTAGCCCTGCATTGCCGCATCTATCGCCTGCCTGAATGCTCTCGCTCCAGCAGCAGGGCCATCGGGATGTGCATGAATCCCTCCTCCTGCTGCAACAACGAAGTCCTTACCGAGCGTGTTAACCAGCTTTGGAACCATAATCGGTGCTATTCCGCCTGATGGCATGGGGAAGCAGGGCTTTATGTGGTAGAAGGGATATCTGTGCTGTTTTGCTACCTCAATGTACTTCTCCTCCATCATCGGAGCCTTTCCGTAAGGGGCGGGATAAACGACAATATCTGCCCCAGCCAGCCTCGGAAGCTTTCCGAGTATAAGCGTGCTCCTCACTCCTGAAATCGGAGAGACGTAGTAGGCTCCGGCAACATCCATATGGGCCATAATGGGCACCTTTATGCTCTCATCCTCGGCCAGAGCCTTCAGCACCGGAAAGCCGGTGGCGAGGTAGTTGACCAGCAGACAGTTGGCGCCAAGCTCAATCGCCCTCTCCGCATTCTCCAGCACCTCAGGCAGGTCAGCGGTAACATTCACAGCGTAAAGCGTCTTCTCCCCCTTCTCCTCGTCGGCCCTGTCTATGGCTCCATGAATTTCGGCACTCTCTCTTCTATTCTGTTGAACTCTGGATTTGCAAGAAGCTCATCGTCCTTGATGATGTCCACACCTCCCCTCGCCACCTCGTAGGCGAGCTTTGCTCCCAAATCTGGCGGGGAGTAAACGTCGGGCTTTATCATGTTGTTTAGCAGCGGGCGATCTTTAACTCCAAGCACATCCCTGACACCTTCAATTCCGAACTTTGGCCCCTTGAAGCCTTTACGAACTCCTTCGGGAACCTCAGGTCGAGCAGCTTAAGCTTTGGAGCCATTGAAATGTTCCCCACAACGGTGGAAAACAGCATTGAGAGCTTGCTCCCTATGTTCCTCCACGGAAAGGCTATCTGCACGATGAAATTCCTCCAGTCCACCTCCTGAGGAACCATAATCTCGTAGTCTGGAATTTCGTAAACGCCAACAACCTTTGCGACGTGCTTCCTCCTTACTTCAGGCGTCTCTCCCGGCACTGGAAGCCAAGTCCCCGTGCTCTGCTCCAAGGCGAGAACTTGAGTGATTTCGAAGGGATTCATCCCCTTCGGGAAGGACATGTAGTAGGTGCCGATGATGTACTCCTCTGGGTCGATGCCCTCAGGCAGTGCTTCCGGATTTGCCTCAGGATACTCAAACTTCTGAAATCTCAGTCTCACGCCGAGCTGCATCCCATCACCCCAGCTGCGGGAAGACTTCCCTGAAGTCTATCTCTCTCCTCCCGCCATCATCCTCAACCTCGACTATTAGCGGAATTCTCTCCACACCCATAGCCTGCAGAATCTTTTGGGCAAGCTGCAGAGCATCAATGGGGTCTATGCAGCTTCAGGCGGCATCACTCCCACACCATCAACCTTCCCCATTCCCATCAGCATGGCCCCTATTGCTGCTGGTATTCCTGTACCCTCTCCCATCCCCATTCCTCTTGAGGCGAGAGAGAAGTAGTATCTCTTCGTCTCTCCACCCTTCTTTCCTTTAACGGCAACTGTAACGCAGCCCATAGGCTCCGTAATTCCAGCTTTTTTCAGCAGCTCCCCCTCTTGAAAAGAATGAACGCTACTGCAAACTCCAGCGGATCAACTATCTGCTCCCCAACCTTAATTGGTGGTGAGGAGGTCATGCTGATTCTCACGAGAGTTTTTATGAGTTCTGCATACTCCGGAGGCAAAACGAGGCCGAGGTTCGTCACCCTCCTTACACCATTAATGTACTTCGGCAGGGTTATGGTTTCCGGATGAGGGTAGGCGTAGACCCAGTATTTCCCGATTAGTGGGAACTCGAACTCCTCCTCAAGCGCTTTTCCACTTTCCTCAAAGAGCTTTACAGTTTTAAACTCTCCATCGAGGAAAACGGGAATCTCCATCTCCATCGAGTGGATGCGGTGCTTCACCACCGCTGCCCCCTCCGTAGCCTCTCCGCCGTGGGCGTGGTAGATGTCTATCGCCTCAGTCTCGTCGAAGAGGTGGAGGGCGGCATACTTTGCCAGCAGGTTTGCAAGACCGGGAGAGCTACCCATTCCGATAACCGCCTTTATTCCAGCCTTCCTCGCCTCCTCATCCATCTTCAGCTGCTCCACCGTAGCATCATAGTCATCACAGATATCTACGTAGTTAACACCCGCTTTTATCGCTGCTTTCAGAATTTTAGGGCCGTACTCGTAGAAGGGCCCCACGCAGTTAAGCACGACATCGAAGTCCTTAATCAACGCTGAGACCCCATCAACATTCCCCGCATCGCACGTCATGGCCTTACTCTCATCGAGCTGGCAGAGGTTTGCCGCTTTTAAAGCATTCTCCTTGCTCAAGTCTGCAAGATAAAGCTCGGAGAAAATCCCCGACCTGCTCAATATCATCGCTGCGGTTGTGCCAACTGTCCCGCAGCCAAGAACGATGCACTTCATAAATTTGGGGTTGTGTCAGCAAATATAAAGATTTTGATTTAATGTTATAAACTATCTGAAGGCTGGTTGTGCTTCCACACCCTTCGCCCTGCAAGCCTCCTCTACATCCCGAAGAACCTTCTTCCAGTCTGTTTTTCTCGCCCTATCCGCAATCTCCCCGACAACTCCTCCCTTCATAAAACCCTTAACCCTGAACCTGTCGTAGTAAAGCCTGCTGCCAGTTGCCGCCGCAACCTCCACAACCTCCTTTAAATCGCCACTTTCGGGAATTATAGGCCCCAGGAAAATCCAGGTTTTTATTCCCTCCTCACTCAGCCTTTCTATGGCCTTAACTCTCCTCAAGGGAGACGGGGCGTGAGGCTCGATGATTTTCACGAGGCTGCTGTCCAGAGTTGTGATCGTAAAGCCCACATCCACCTTCGAAACGTTCTGCAGAAACAAATCCAAATCTCTCAGCACGAGGTCGCTCTTGGTCTGAATTCCAACTCTGAAATCGTTTTCAATCAGAATTTCGAGAATTCTCCTCGTCAATCCTTCCCTCCTCTCCAGAGGCTGGTAGGCGTCCGTTAATGTGCTTAAAACCACCCTTCCGTTTACCCTTCTTCTCAACTCTCTACCAAGAACCTCAGGAAGGTTTTCCTTGATGACGACTATTTCGCCCCATCTCTTTCCTATATCCTTCTGGCAGTAAAGGCGGGCGTAGCAGTATATGCAGCCGTGAGCGCATCCCACGTAGGGATTGATGGTGAAATCCACCCCAGGAAGGTTGCTCCTGCTCAGAGCGGCTTTAACTCTCTTCCTTATCACATGAACTCCCATAGCGTCCTCTGCCTCCCCCTCTTGACCAGAGTTGACTTCTCAATCCATCTCCCCACGTCGAGATTCGAGTGCTTGTCAACGAACCTCAACGCATCTTCGAGAGTGTCAAACTCGCAGTATTTCCCTGCGTACATTTTCCGCAGCATCTCTCTCACGAACCACACTCCTATCGGAACATTGAAGCCCGGATATATCTCTCTCCAAACTATAGCCGTTGCCTGCCTTCTTATTCGCCTGAGATACTCCGCTGTTGCCAGCCTTGAGGAGTAGTAGCATCCACCAAGCCTTGCGTAGGTCGTTCTTCCGAAGAACCCCTCTGAGTCGGTCAGAACTCCAACCTTGCGAGTCCTGTTCCATGTTGTATCGGGATACCAAGCCTCCCCCCACTCGTAGCTCCACGGAGAGGGGCAGAGGATGGCAACAAACAGATTTTTACTCTCCTTAAGCACGAAAACCCTGTATCTGTCTATGGTTTCATACTGCTTGATTTCTTCTATAATTTGCTTTGAGAGAGTATCGTCAACAGCCGTAATCGCCCATCTCGTCGGAACGAGCTTCCGTTTAACACCAAGAGTTCCCGCAGACAGCAGCTTCTGAATGTGGGAAACAGCAATACCCTTTTCGTAGAGGTAGTTAATGGCCTCAACAGCCCTCAAGTCAGTGTCGCTGTAGACCTTCTCTACAGCCTTGGTGCGCGGGGGGAGGAATGAATTCTGACCTCCTTGGCCGGGGCTGATGCGCCGAAAGGTGGAAGTACATCATCGAAAGACGCTCTGACTGATGGTGGCTTTGTGAAGCTAATTTCCACATCAACGGGTTTGTCGTAGAGACTCATCTCCTGTATTATCTCAACTTCCCTGCCGCTCTTTATGTCCGCTCTAAACTGGCCCAGAATCATCGAATACCGAAACTCAAGCACCTTTTCGACCGGCATCTCCCGCCACATTTCGGGGGTGTCGTAAGCTTTGGTATCCCCCGTAAAAGGTGGGACTGCCGGGCAAATTCTCACTTTCGGATACCCATACCTACCTACGAAGATGGAAGGAGGAGATGACCCGATAATTTCCTTATCTACCCTCATCTGCGGTCTGAAGACAGGAAGCATCGGGCAGCTTTTCCTAGAACACAACCCCCTGCCCCTGCACTCTAAGCAGTCCACAACTCTACTTTACTCGAGAGTAGAAAAGAATGATGGTTCCAGGGTTGGTGGGGAGAGTGGGGGAAATGAGTGAGTGCTTTGAAGTGCTTTGAATCTGCCTACAGAAGCACAGCAGGAAACGGTAAAACGCTATGATCCCCGCTTCAACTCGACCAGAGCTTACGGCAGTGTGGGCTATTCAAGAAGCTTGGAAATTAGGACTAATAGGAACAGGCTTACCTTCTCAATTCCTTGATTACTAGCATACAAGACGTAAACCTCCTCGATTCTGTACAATTTCTAAGTGTTTGCTTGGAGGAAGTGGCCTGCATTGGATTTCGAGCTTCTCTAACGGAACACCTAGGAGGTTAGCTCCTTCTCTACTAATGCAACGCAGTAGACTTCAGTTTTTAGAGTTGAAGCTAAGTTGTAGGCCATCTGAGGGCAAGAATACGACATTGAGAATTTACGGGATAACATCCCTATGGATGAAGAGAGAGTACAATGTGAAAATATCGCGTCCCTTGAAGATTAAGCCAAAAAATCCGATTTCTCCAAGTTAATTACGAAACTAAGTTCTTTTCCCGAATTTCCTTAATCAGAAATCCTCCTGGTCGTCTCTTCCACATCTCCACAGGAAACAAAGGGTGGTAGCATGCAATTCTGCAGTTTCAAAAATGAAGGTTGATGGCTGGAGTTTGGGGCTTGCACTACCATTGCTAAATTCGAAAATCGAAAATTGGCTACTGTACCTTTGATTTATCCATTTGCAGATTTCTGCATCCCTTTTTTTGTTAGCTCCTTTATAACCCAACAGCTCAAAAATTAACCCTCTTAACTCCCTTTCCACGATTTCCACAGGAAATGAAGGGGGTAGGTTTAAGTATTTCACATGTAATACAGAATCATGAAGCTGATCTCTCTTAGACTTGAGGATGAGCTTATCAGAAGAATTGACGAGGTAGCGAGAAGAACTCTGCAGTCGAGGTCTGAGATTATCAGAAGCTCCATAGCACTCTATCTCTCTCTGCTGGAAACATAGGTTCTACTTCAAACCCTCTCTGCCGATGAGAAACGTTGACGTTTACGAGGAGAGAAATGCGGTAAACGTTGACCTTGGAAACCTCACGTCCGTCTGCGTGCTGAACGTGTCTTATGGTGGTGTGGGAGAGCTTGAATTTGACGTTAAAAGAGACCTGAGCTTTGTTGCAAAGGTGATGGCAAGGCAGGTGGCAGTTGAGAGCTTCTGCAGGTTCGTCAGTCCACTTCTCGTTATGCTTGCCTCCACGTGCAGCTTCTCATACACCTACGAATTTTTCAGGGAGCTCTCTGCTGAATTAAAGGAAATTTTGGGAGTGAGAGTGGCTTTAACAGGCCACGAGGAGTTTTTCGAGACAAAGCAGAGCGGCTTCGTTGCGACTGTTGTGGGCTGAGAGACATGAGAGTGAGAAACTCTCCGAAGAGGGGAGACAGGATTTACTTTTTCGGGAGAGGTGCTTACGGCGAAAGTCTGCGGGAGGAAGACCTTCTGGATGTTCAGGAGGTAAAAAGGCTCGCTGAGATGGTCAGAAATGAAAAAGCGAGCGCAATTTTTCCAGTTAAAAGCGGAGGGTTGCAGGAGGTTGCCAGCTTCGCCGCATCGCTCGCTGGTGGGAAGGCTATGGTTTTGAAAGCAGATATGGCTTTCCTGCCACCGCTGTTGTTCTCACTTCCGAAAACGACCTCTCTGATGCTGGTTGCGAATATGTTGGGGAAATACTTTAAACCTCAACAGCCTTTTTGATTTTCAATGAGAATTCCGCTCTACATTGAGTTCGAGGGAAAGAAGGTTGCGGTCATAGGGGGAGGAGGAGTTGGCACTCTCAGGGCTAAAAAGTTTGCTGAGGTTGGAGCGGAGGTTACAGTTTTCAGCAAAGATTTTAGCGATGATCTGAAGATTATGGCGGAGAGAGGAGAGGTTAAGCTCGTTGAAAGCTCCGTTGAGGAGCTCGATTTTGATGATCTCGCCAGAGATTTTGATTTGATAGTTGTTGCAATTGGCAGCAAGGAATTTAACGAAAGAATAATCGAAGCTGCGTCCAGATACAGGGCGATGGTTAACCTTGCAACGATGCAGAGAAAACTGAGGTTGTTGTGCCCTTTGAAGGCGGAAAGGACGGAATAAGGTTTGCGTCCAGATACAGGGCGATGGTTAACCTTGCAACGATGCAGAGAAAACTGAGGTTGTTGTGCCCTTTGAAGGCGGAAAGGACGGAATAAGGTTTGCCGTCACAACAGAGGGGAAGAGCGGTGTAGTTGCGAGGAAGGTGAGGGACCTGTTCCAGAATGCTCTCGATGAGAGAGAGGACTTGATTTGTTTTCTTGAGGCAATGGACTATTTGAAAAGCTACATGAAGTCTAACAGCATTCCTGTCGAGCTGAGAATGAAGCTCTATCCAGCGGTCAGCTCTGACGAGAAGTTTTTGGAACTCGTTGCAGCTGGAAGGCTTGAGGAGGCTAAAAGTCTGGTAAAGCAGATAGTTCAGGATTACGTGTCTGGTAAGAGAAAGGCTGAAGACGGGGGGATCCAGTTTTGATGGACAAGGAGCTTTTGATGGCTTTGCAGTATGAGCTGCCCTTAACCACCACTCCACTCGTTGATCTTGCTGATAATCTGGGCAGAAATCCTGAAGAGGTAATCAGAGCAGTGAGGAGGTACAGAGAGGAGGGAGTTGTGAAGAGGTACGGCCTGAATTTGAACTACAGGGCCTTCAGCAACTACAAGAGGGCTGCACTGGTTGGCTTCAGGGCTGAGGACGTGGAAAGGGTTGCCGCTAAGATTAACGCTCACGACGAGTTCAGGGTTAAGCACAACTTCTGAGAGACTCTCACTACAATGTGTGGTTTACAGTGAAGGCAAAAAGCGTGGAGGAGATTGAGGCCATTGTTGAAAGCATTGCGGAGCAGTGCGGTGTTGATGACTATGTTATTCTCCCAACGAAGAGAGTTTACAAGATGGACGTGAAGTACGACCTCTACAGGGGCGTTTCTTGGAGCGAAAGAGGCTTGAGCCAGAAAGTGTCCCTCTGGTAAGAGATCTGGGATTGGATGAGGATTTTGTGAGGGCTCTGGAATCTCTGGATATGGTTGAAAGGCCTTTCGCAAAGTTCAACTGCTCAGAAGAGGAGGTTGTGGACATTGTAGAGGAGCTAATGAGAAAGGGAGTGGGCAGGGATTTCAGCGGAGTTTTGAGGGAGAGGAAGGTTGGCTTTAAGGAAAACGGGATGACAGTTTTGAGGCTGTCAACCAAACCAGAGAAGGTTGCAATGAAACTCCTCAAAAATTCCCGCAGATCACACACCTCATCGAGAGGATTGTTAACGAGAAGTGGAACTATCCGATTTACTTCATGGTTCATGCAGTAACGAGAGAGCCAATTGAGGAAATAAGGGCCAGGGTTTTGGAAATTGAAGGTGTTGAGGGAGCGGAGACGATTTACAGCAAGGCGAACCTGCGAGAGATATGATTACCTGCTCCAAGTGCAGCAGAAGGGCCGTAATCTTCCAGAGACACGCCAGCAGGCATCTGTGCAAGAGGCACTTCATCGAGGACTTTGAGAGGAGGGTAAAGCTTGCAGTGAAGAAGTTCGACATGATTCAGAAAGGTGACAGGATTGCCATCGCTTTGAGCGGGGGAAAGGACAGCGTTACTCTTGCATTCGTTCTTAACAAGCTATACGGCTTCAGGGAGGACTTGGAGTTCTTTGCCATCACAATCGATGAGGCATTGCCAACTACCGTCCTCCTACGGTGGAGATAGCGAAAAAGTTGACGAAAGAGCTGGGAATGGAGCACGTTGTTGTTTCCTTTGAGGGAAACTTTGGAATGACGCTGGATGAGATGGTGAAGAGGGGGACAAGAAGCCCTGCAGCTACTGCGGGGTGTTCAGGAAGTATTTGCTAAACAAAACTGCGAGGGAAATGGGTGCGACAAAGCTTGCGACAGGCCACAACCTCGACGATGAGACGCAGACAATTCTGATGAACTTCCTTAACGCTGACATGGAGAGGATGGCGAGGCTAATCCCGCAGAGAGTTCAGGATGGGCTGGTGGTGAGAATAAAGCCCTTCCGATACATCTACGAGAAGGAGGTTGTGGTTTACGGAATGCTCCACTCCCTGCCGATGGACTTCGACGAGTGCCCCTACAGCGAGTTTCCGGTCAGGGCTGCTGTCAGGGACTTTCTCTACGAGTTCGAGAGAAAGTATCCAGGAAGAAAGTTCTCCGTGATGAGCAGCTTCGAAAAGCTCATTCCCTGCCTTAGGGAGCTTTATCCGCAGATTAACCTAAACAGGTGTGAGAAGTGCGGTGAGCCAACTCCGAGGAGAATCTGTCAGGCCTGCAAGCTGCTTGAGGAGCTTTTGGGTAAGGACAGTGGGCAGGTGCGCTAAACTAATGCGTTAAACCTTATAAAGCCGCTGGCAAATTGCAGTTGTGCTTGCGAGGCGAGTGCTTCAAAATGCCATTTACAACAGCAGCTCAGTTTTAATCGGAAATCTTGCGGGTTTAGTCATATTGATTTACGTCGCAAGAGTCCTGAAGCCTGAGCTTTTCGGCATTTACTCTCTCGCAATTTCAATAGCCTTTTTGCTAATGACCTTCACCGACCTCGGGATAAATGCAACTGTTGTAAGGTATGTTGCTTACGCTCATGGTAAGGCTGATGTCGAGCTTGTGAGGGGATACATAAGGAGTTTGGGCAAATTCAAGGTTTTTCTGGTGTTGTTGGTGGCTTCAGCGCTTTTTCTGTTTTCAGATATTCTGGCAATTCAGGTTTTTGATAAACCAGCCCTGTCACTCCCTTTGAAATAATGGCTCTCTACCTAACCTTTTTTTCCTTAGCGGGCTTTTTGAACAGTATTTTCAACGCCTTCAACGACTTCAGGGCCAACTTGGTCAGGGCTTTGGTTTACGAGGTATCGAGAGTATCGTTGATTTTTATTTTCCTGTATCTCGGATTGTCTGTAGTTGGCGCTCTGCTGGGATTTGTTGGTGCGAGCTTGCTGTCATTCTTGGCCCTTCTAGCCATGCTTTTAGCCAGAATGAGAAATTTTGTTTTTGGAAAGGCAAAGCAGGTTGACTGGAAAAGGATTGTCAGATTTACCGGATACTTAACTGTAGGCTCCATATCCTGGACAGTATTTGCTTACGTCGATTCAGTTATGATTGGAATCTTTCTGCCTTCTGAGGAGGTGGGATTTTACAGAGCAGCCTACAACATCGTCAATGCTGTTGCGGGAATTGTTGCCTTGCCAGGAGTGCTTTTTCCCGTTTTCGTTCAGCTTGAGGGTAGGGATTTGACAAGGGCCTTCGATAGAATCCTTCGCTACGCATCTATAATAGCCTTTCCATGCTCGTTTGGGCTTGGGGTAATTGCTGAGCCATTGATTAGGTTTGTTTATGGTTCGGAATACCTTCCAGCATCAGGGGTTATGGCAGTGCTGTCCCTACTAATTCTTCGTTCTGCACTGGGGTTTTGGGGTGCATTGTTCAGTTCCAAGGAAATGCCTGAATATCCTGTTTATGCCACTTTTGTTGGGATGATTCTTAACATTGTTTTAAACTATTTGCTTATCCTTAAAATGGGTATACTTGGTGCAGCAATTGCCACTGTCATCTCCAATGGTGTCGTGTGGTTTGTTCTTGCCATCCTGTCATCACGATTTTTCGGGGTTGCAGTGAGAGCATCGTACATTTTAAAGCCGATGCTTTCTGCTTCAATAATGGCAGGTTTGCTTTACTATGCTGGATTCGCTTCTCTTGTGGATGCGATTTTTAAGGTCTTTGCGGGGGCGGTGATTTACTTTGTCGTGCTGTATGTTTTGAGGGGGTTTGGAAGGGAGGATGTGGAGTATTTTCTGGAGGTTATGGGGTTAAGTAAAGGTGTAGATGCTGATTGAGCAAATTAAAGAGGAAATTTTGGAGAAGCATGAGAATTTGCAGTATATTTCATTTTGATGAACACCGAGACAGTTTTTACACCTTTACGCTTTTCTATTCAAACTATCAATTAGATGAATCCACTCTTGAGCTAAATTCTCCCACTTCAGCCTTTTAGGCGCTTCAAACTTTTTTCCTTTATTCGTGTAGATCCTTTGTAGGGCTTCTGCAATGCTTTCAGGATTTGGCTCCACGAAATAAGTCCCAGGGTAATCGAAAAGTGCTTCAGTTAATCCTCCTACCTTAGTTGCAATAATGGGCAATCCGAATGTCATGCCTATGTGAGCCACCCCACTTTGTGAGGCCCTCAGATAAGGCAAAACAAGAACGTCACTTGCAGAGAAGTAAAGTGAAACCTCCTCGTCAGGAATATACCTGTCAACAACTTTTATCCTTTCCTTGAATTTTGATTTTCTGGCAAGTTCCACTGCTTCCTTATCCTCCCAAACTTCTCCAACGATTAAAAGTGTTGAATTATTGACGATTTCTTCGGGGAGCATTTCGAAGGCTTTAATGAGCAATTTGGCTCCTTTATATGGTCTCAATAAACCGAAAAAGAGGATCACAAAATTTTCTTCTAAGTCGAGAAGTTCTTTAGCGTTCTCAACTCTCTCATAATGGTCGTAAAGCCCGTGCGGGATTACGGAAATCTTGTTTTTTGGAATGCCGTAGGCTTTTGAAATTAGCTCCTTATCGCTTTGAGAATGGACTACAAAACATGTTGCAAATTTTCTCACGAGCCTTCCAATCAGTGTCGAGTAAATTCGAATCGGAAATATTGCTTTCTCCAGAGGGTCTAGAACTTCGTGGAATTCTAAGACAATCGGGATTTTCCTTCTGTTCATTAGCTCGATTGCAAGATACATGTGCGCTACGCTTGAAGTCCACCACTGGAAGATCATGGCATCGCAGTCCTCTGCAATTTTGTATGCTTTTCTCCAGCTCAGAGGATTGTTCCAGTCGAGGATTTCTTGGACTTCCACTTTGTCGGAATATTCAAGCTTTGTAAGTTCTTCTCCAACCCTCTTCCATCCGGGGAACAGCCTTTTGGGGAGCATTTTCCTGAATAGGATCGTTTTAACCTCAGCGTGTCTTGAGAGAGCGTTGGATAAGCGAATGGTGTAGTAGCTTATTCCTGAAAGGAATCGCTTTGAAGGGCCGAAGATGGCAATCTTCATTTTTTGAGATTTGGTGTACGACTTATTAAGTTGATTGCCTGATCAGTTTCAAAGATTTTGCGACACTTTTTAGAATACAAACATTTAGATTTGAGTAGATTTACCAGAAAATAGTTAAGTGTTGGATAATGAAATGATATTATAGGTTTTAATTTATAAGCTATTGATTATCAAAATGGGTTCTTAGAACTAATCTTTATTCTTTACATGAATTCATAAAAAAGCAGAAATCGGTGGTTTAATTGTAATGTCTGTAAGTTATAAAGAAACTATTAGAGAAAAAACAAGCAATGCCTTCTTCGGGGAGAACTTTCTCTCACAAAGACCAACTAAACTTAATTAAAATTAGGATAAACTATTTTAAACTATTTTAAGTTCTCTTAGTGAGCAACATTTATGGCTGGAGGGCTATACACTGCTACATCAAGAGAGGATTTTGCTGTGAAGTCAAGATTAAAGTTGATAGAAAGATATGTTGATCTTAGTAATAAAATTATTCTTGATATAGGATGTGGAAACGGAGTTTACACAACTGAGATAGCCAAAAAAGCAAAATATGTAATAGGATTGGATTTTAATAGAGATTATATTCAAATGGCCAAAAATTATTCTAAAGGGAAGGGTGTAAAAACTTAGATTATATAGTCTCTTCAGCTGAAACATTCTCCTTTAAAACTGAATTTGACGTAGCATTGATGATTGAAGTGTTAGAACATGTTGAAGACGAGAAGCTTACTTTGCATAACGTTTATAATCACCTAAAATCTGGAGGAGTGTTAGTCCTCTTTGTTCCCAACAAGGCATGGTTATTTGAAACATGGGGCAGTTATAAATGGTAAGACTATATCTTTAGGTGTTTTAGGTTTTCCATTTTTGTCTTGGGCTCCAGAAATTATCAGGCAAAAGTATGCTGGCGCAAGAATATATACAAAAAGAAGGCTTAAGCATTTGCTAGAGGGTGAAGGTTTTGAACCCATTTGTTTTGATTACTATTTCCCACCATTGGATAAAATTAATCAAAGAATTGCTGAAAACATTAGGTTTATTTATACTTATGCGAGCAAATTACCTAATTTTGTCAAAACTTTTCTTTCTATAAGCTTATTTTGTGTAGCTGTAAAAGAATTCTAATTATTTTTCAAAAAATAAGTAGATTTTTTCACTCGTCGTAAGTTAGATAGAACTGGTTAGGAGCGAACACTTTGATTTCTTTTTTCGAAGATTTTTACAACATCTGACAAGAATATACTTTATTCAATTCTCAGACAGTCCCTAAATCGACGTGTGGCGGCCTTCTCTCTGCTCTTCGCAGCAACGAACTGAGTTCCATGATCCGTTAATATTTCATCTTGTATGCCGTCCTCATCCAATTCTCATCTTAAAACTTTGATCAATATTCTCAGTTGTAGCATTCTCAAAAACACGGTAGCAAGTAATACGAGAAGTGTCATCAAGGAATGCTATTATCAACTTCCCCTCTCCCTCAACCTTTTCCAGTCTCCCTGCCATAAAGACATTGAATGCTTTCTCTTGTATCTAACTCATTTCCTCCTTTTCTTCTTGTTCATGTTCTCCTCTACCAATCCTTTTTTGAGCAAACTGCACATGAAGTAGGTGTTTAGTAGTGAAATGATTTAAGGGATTTAAGGATAATACAAGCTTTGGAGATAAGATTGATACGTCAAGCTTTTACTCATAGGTATACCCCACATCTAAATTTCCGACCTTTTCAGCTTCTCAATTCCAGCTTTCAACCTTTCTTCTTCAATTCTCCTCTTTAAATGCTTTTCAGCCAACTTCCTTGATTCTCTTTCTATATCGTTTTCCTGTCCAATTAGATTGTTCTGCTCGTAGGTGTTTTTTTGATGTTGTAAAGCTCATCTTCTCTGTCTGGATTGAATATCAGCTTCCACTCTCTATCTCTTACTGTGATTCTAAAACCATTCTCAAGCTTAGTCTCAACTATTGGTGGAGTTTATTCAACGTCTCCAAGCAAGCTCGGTCATGTGAACATCTGGTGGGAGGATAATATTAAAAACGAGAGAACCTATTGTTGTAGGATGAAGATATCCATAATTGGATCTGGATATGTTGGCATTGTTACCGGGATAGGGTTTGCCTCTTTTGGAAATGAAGTTGCGTTCGTTGACGTTGATAAAGGTAAAATCGATTTGATCAACTCTGGAAACCCACCCATATTTGAAAAAGGGTTGGAAGAACTCATGAAAAAGAACAAAGAGAAATACTATGCAACGACAGACTACTACGAAGCTATAAGCCAGTCAGAACTAACGTTCATATGCGTTGGTACACCATCCAAAGACGATGGCTCCATAGATCTCAAATACGTCAAATCAGCATCTAAGGAGATTGGGGAGGTTATATCTGCCAAAAAAGACTTCCACGTGGTTGTTGTTAAGAGCACAGTTGTTCCGGGGACTACTGAAGAAGTAGTTAAACTTATAATTGAGAAAGAATCTGGCAAAATAGCATTTGAAGATTTTGGTTTGGCAGTAAATCCAGAGTTTCTGAGGGAGGGTAATGCCGTTAACGATTTCTTCAATCCAGACAGAGTAGTGATTGGTGTAAAGGATGAAAGGACAAGATCTATTTTGGAGGAATTGTATAAGTCCTTCGAATGCCCTAAATTGGTCACAGAGATAAAAATTGCCGAGATGATTAAGTATGCATCGAACGCTTTTCTGGCAACTAAAATCAGCTTCGCAAACGAAATCGGAAATATATGTAAAAAGCTCGGTATTGATGCCTACGAAGTATTTAAAGGTGTAGGCCTCGATCACAGGATAAACCCAGAATTCTTCAGAGCTGGAATCGGATTTGGTGGGAGCTGTTTCCCGAAGGACGTCAGAGCTCTGATAAAGAAAGCCGAGGAGCTAGGAGAGGAGGCGAGGATACTGAAAGCTGTAATCGACGTGAACGAGAGGCAGCCCTTAAAGCTCATAGAGCTTCTGAAGAGGCACGTTCCCGAGCTGAAAGGAAAGACGATAGGAATCCTCGGACTCGCATTCAAGCCGGAAACCGATGATGTCAGAGAGAGCAGGGCTATACCTATCGTCGAAGCTCTGCTCAAAGAAGAAGCTAAGATTATAGCCTACGATCCGAAGGCTATGAACAACTTCGCCAAACTTTACCCCCAGATCGAATACGCCAACTCGGCCGAAGATGCGCTCGCTAAATCTGAAGCGGTGCTGATAGTTACCGAATGGAAGGAGTTCGAAGAGCTGGATTACAGCAACAGCATCGTGATAGACGGTAGGAGGATAGAGAAAGCTAGAAGAGAGGCGAAAATATACGAGGGAGTTTGCTGGTGATCAGGAAAATTTTTATGTTCTGGAAAACAGAATCATTCTGGTGACTAAAGTGCGTCTGGAAGTATCGGCGAGAATCGGGAAGAAGTTCGCCCTTTACCTCCCTAAGAAAGTGGTAGATCTGCTGAAGGTTAAAGAAGGGGACAAGGTGAAGATCTCCGTTGAGGGGGAAAGGATGGTAGTTGAGATCATAAGGGACCCGATCGATTTAGCTCTGCACGGAAAGAAGTTCGCCAGGATATTCGCCGAGGAAGTTGAGAGGATAAGCCTGGAGGAACAGAGCAAGTATGAGGGTTCTGCTTGACACCTCTTTGCTTCTACCAACACTCGGAATCGAGGTTGAAAGGGCTGATGAGATCTTGAAGAACCTGAGGGGTTGCGAGCTGTACTACTCGAACTTCAGCGTTTTGGAGTGTCTCTGGGTTGTCAGCTCGCTTAAGAAGAGGGGAAAATTCGATCGCGAGGTTTTCGAAACCGGAATTAGAAGCATATTCGAATGCTACGCGAAAGCCGAGATCAATGCTGAAACGGTTTTAAGGGCTTTTGAGATGTACGAGATTGGTCATAGAGATCTGATAGACTGCCTCCTCTACTCAACAGCCTTAAGCAACGACATGAAGTTTGCGAGCTTGGATGGCGAATTGAAAAGATTCGTAAGGAGTAACAATTTGGAAACGTGTTTTTGAGGTGGGGATGAGGGTTAGGAAAGCCGTAATACCGGCTGCCGGTTACGGAACGAGGATGCTCCCGATAACGAAAGCCCAGCCGAAGGAAATGGTGCCAGTAGTTCACAAGCCCGTCATTCAGTATGTCGTCGAGGAGGCGTACCATTCGGGCATAAAGGAGATTCTGATAATAACCGGGAAGCACAAGAGGGCTATTGAAGACCACTTCGACAGGAGCGATCTTCCGAAGAAGGACAGATACACAGAGGAGCTTGAGAGGATTCTGGACGAAGTGGACATTTTCTTCGTGAGGCAGAGGGAGCAGAGGGGGCTTGGGGATGCCGTAAGGTACGCTGAAGCCTTTGTCGATGATGAGCCATTCGCTTTGCTTTTGGGAGATAATATTACCATTCCTCCGTGCACGAAATACTAATTCGATGCTTTTAACAAATACAACTGTACTGTCTTAGCTTTAGAGCAGGTTCCGTTAGAGAGAGTATCCTCTCATGGAATAGTCAAGGGACTGGAAGTTGAGAAGGGTGTTTACAAGCTTGAGGACTTGATAGAAAAGCCCAAAGTTGAGGAAGCTCCTTCAAACCTTGCCATAATCGGAAGATACATCCTTACTCCAGAGATTTTTGAGTACTTGAGAACTCTTGAACCGGGATACGGTGGTGAGATACAGCTAACTGATGCGTTGAGACTAATGTGCAAGGATTTCGATGTTTATGGGATTTTGTACGAAGGTAAGAGATACGATATTGGTAACAAGCTTGAATGGCTGAAAGCCAACGTTGAGCTTGCTTTGAAAGATGATGAGCTGGGAGAAGAGTTTAAAAAGTGGTTGGAAAGGTTGAGGATATGAAATCGAGAGTTATTAAGAAAATAGCTAAGGAGAAGTTTTCACAAAGAACTTTAATAATAGGCATAAAATTTATAAAGCTGATATATACTATTTATGGGAAACTAATAAAAAATAGGATAAAAATGTATCTTAATTCAAAAAAAGCGCAAAGATTTCTTGAAATAGGGTGCGGAGATTCAAGAATACCTGGATTTGAAACTTTAGATATTGTCGGCGGCCCTAATGTTGATTATGTTTATGATGCATCAAAAAGCTACCTTTTAAGGATAATACATTCGATCTCATTTACGCTAGCCACGTTGTTGAACATATTCCTTGGTACAAAACAGAGGAGGTTTTAAGAGAATGGGTTAGGATCCTAAAACCTGGGGGTTGGTTAGAGATTTGGGTTCCTGACGGCCTAAAGATCTGTCAAGTATTAATTGAAACTGAAAAAGGGTTAAGAAAAGATATACCAGATGATTGGACACATTTTAATCCATCTAGAAATCCATACCTTTGGGTTAATGGTCGCTTATTCTGGGGTGGAAATCCCTATTATGATAGCCTACATCGGGCAGTGTTCACTCCAAAATACCTTAAAGAATTATTCGAACGAGTTGGATTAATAAACATTAAATTTATGGATCGTTCAGAAGTTAGGGGCTATGATCATGGTTGGATAAACTTGGTATTAAAGGTCAAAAACCTGGAGGGAAGAAATCATGAATTACCGAAGTGTAGCTGACTTAAACTTGGCTATAAAAAGGTGGATGGTTAAATTACCAAAAGATTTTGACCTAATAGTAGGAATACCAAGAAGTGGATTGTTGGTTGCAAATTTATTAGCTTTATATCTTAATAAACCGCTAACAGACGTTGAAGGACTTCTCGAAGGACGAATACTGAGCGCTGGTCCAAGATGCGGTAAGGTGCCAGATTTTACGGAAATAAAAAAAGTCTTTGTAGTTGATATAGTGTTTTTTCCGGAAGCCAAATGAGAAAAGTAAAGACTAAAATTAAAGAAGCGAATTTACCTTTCGAAATTTTCTACGGTGCTGTGTATGTAACTCCTTTAGGCACAAAAGAAGTTGACTTTTGGTATGAAATTGTAAACCCGCCAAGAGTTTTTGAATGGAACATTATGCACCACAATATATTGCTAAACAGTTGTGTTGATCTAGACGGCGTACTTTGTAGAGATCCAAGACCAGAAGAAGATGATGATGGTCCCCGTTATAAAGAATTCATTAAAAATGCTGAGCCATTAGTAATTCCAACTAAAACTATTGGGTGGATTGTAACTTGCAGATTGGAAAAATACCGTAAATTAACTGAAGAGTGGTTAAAAAAACATGGTATAAAATATAAGCACTTAGTTATGTTAGATCTACCTGATAAAGAGACTCGTCAGAAATTAAGAATTCATGCCAGATACAAGGCGCAAGTATATAAATCAACAGGTGCGGAACTTTTTATTGAGAGTTCAAAGGATCAGAGTATAGAAATTGCAAGGTTATCCCGTAAACCTGTATTTTGCTTTGAGACAGGAGAAATGATTTATTCTGAATTTGCTTTATTATTTGAAAAATATAATAAAACCAAAAAATTAATTAACAAAGTTTTGGAAGATCCTATGGATGCTATTAAAAAATCACCAAAATTCTTAAAACAGCAAATTGAAAGTATAATATTGCAATTAAAATTCAAGGTGAAAAAATGATAAGCACTAATATTAAAAGAATCAAAGAATCTATAAAAAATTTGTATATCAAAATTTTTGGGGTACCACATGTTGGTACACGAGTAAGATTTAGTAATGTTAGAAAGTTAATTTTCCAACTAATTAAAGACGGATTTAAGCCAATGACGATCTTAGATGCTGGCTGTGGTAGTGGAATATATTCATTTTATCTAGCCAAAATTTTTCCAAATGCTAAAATTATATCTATAGATATTGACGAAGAACAAATTTTAAGAAACTTGTCTGAAAATAAGTTTCCTAATGTCAATTTTATGGTTGCTGATTTGACAACTATCGACTTTAAGGATGCATTTGACTTAATCATTTGTGTTGATGTTTTAGAGCACATAAAAGACGATTACAGCATTGTAAAGAATTTTTATAGGGCTTTAAAACCAGGAGGCTTTATCATAATTCATGTTCCAAAATTCCCAAGAGACTTTACACATTTAGTAAAAGAATACCATCAAGATGACCACGTTAGAGACGGATACACAGAGGAGCAATTACTAACCCTTCTGGAAGATAATGGTTTTAAAATTATTAAAATCCGAAAAACTTTTAATTATTTTGGATCTCTTGCGTGGGACATTGGCCATATTTTGTATAATAAAAACAAGATAATATTTTTGCTCGTTTTTCCAGTTCTCTTGCTTTTGTCTAAGCTAGATGCGTTAACATTTAAAAATAGAGGTAATGGTATTTTAATATTAGCCCAAAAACCTAACAATGGTGATGAGTAAATGAACCCAACAGTAAGCGTGATTATTCCAACGTACAATCGAGCTAATTTAGTTAGCAGAGCGATTAAGAGCGTATTGAACCAAACCTACCAAGATTTTGAAATAATCGTAGTCGACGATTGCTCAGAAGACAACACTGAGGAAATTGTAAAAAGTTTTAATGATAGCAGGATAAGATACATAAAGCACAAAAAAACAAGGGAGGTTCAGCAGCTAGAAATACTGGTATCAAACGTGCAAGAGGCAAGTATATCGCTTTTTTAGATGACGATGACGAATGGTTACCAAGTAAACTTGAAAAACAAATAATGCTATTTGAAAAGCTTAGTAAACATTATGGGGTTGTTTATAGTGGATATTATATAGCCAAAGGCGATGTGATTAAGAGAAAAGTATTGCCAAAATATCGGGGTGATGTTTATGGATATTTATTAAAAAGAAATTTTATAGGAAGTCCAACTATTGTAAGTACGGAAAGAATGTTTTAAAAGGGCAGGACTGTTTGACGAGGATCTCCCGCTTCTCAAGATTGGGATATGTGGTTAAGGATTGCCAAGTATTATAAATTTGAATATATATTAGAGCCGTTAGCGATATATTATACTAATGGAAGCTATTTTAAATTAGATAAATATATAATATCTCTCGAAAAAATCTTAAATAAATATTATCAAGATTTTTGTAGAAATCCTAAGGTACTCAGTAACATGTATAAATATCTTGGAATTTTGTATTTCATAATAGGGGACAAGAAAAAAGCTACGAATTTGTTTATCAAATCGATAGACTTGAAACTTTTGCAAATAGTTATATTCATATACTTCTTTCAATAATATTTCCAAAGATCTATAAAAATTAATAACTAAAAGGATATAAATTTAATTTTTAGAACTAAAAATTTTTATCCAAAGCAACATTAGACAAGATCGCTCTCTATGCACCACTCGTAAAATTTTATCATTTCATAAGCAATCTTATCCCAATTAAATTTTTTCTAACCTTATTAACCAACTTCCAGTTCCTGAATTTAGAATTTTCCAATGCGCTTATAATTTTGCGAGCTAAATCCTCAGAATTACCAGTCTCGAAATAATATCCGTCGTCTCCTAATAAATCTTTAGCTCCACAGTTTTTAGATACAACAGAAGACTTTCCACAGGCTGCGGCTTCTATCACTGAAAGTGGAAACCCTTCTGAGTAGCTGGGTAAAACGAAAATATCACAAGCATTGTATAATTTAATCAAATCTTTTAGAGGAACCTTACCTAAAAACTTAACATTGTCTTTAATTTTGTTAGAGTCAACTAATTTGTTTATATATTGGATGTAGTTTCTAGCTAATTTTGGGACATTTCCCACAATTAAGAAATGAGTATCTCCATGGTATTTTAGAACATTGGGTACTGCCTTAATTAATAGATGCAACCCTTTCCTTGGAACGATATTTCCAGTATATAGAACTAACTTTGAGTTTTCTGGGAGATTAAGTTTTTTTGTTACTTCTTCTCTACAATTTATCGGCCTGAAGACCTCGCAATTTACTCCATTTGGAATTACTCGTATTTGGTTTGACTTAATCCCAAATTTAGTTAACTCTTTTTTTGTCGTAGTAGAAACAGCGTGGTAATACTTCGCAAATTTATACGTTTTTTGTTCATATATAAACTGAGTATAAACTAAGGAAGAATAAAACATTCTGTAAAATTTAGATGAGGGATATGTGGACAAGTATGGGATTTCTTCAAGGTAAGTGCCATGAACAGTCATAATAGATGTTAGATCGTTTAGAGGTAGTATACAGCCGTGCATATGAATGACCTCTGGTTTTAGCTGTTTTATTAAGCTTCGAACCTTCCTGTTCCAAAATAATAACGGTTCTATATTGTTTAAATAAGAAATATCAAAAAACTTTAGTCGATATATTGGAAAATCGTAGTTATCAACTTCTTTAAGATATTTATTGTCTGTTATAAGCACTAAATCACATTTCTTGGCTATTCGCTCGGTGAGTTCTCTTATGACAGTCTCAGCGCCTCCAAAGCTACCAAATCTTAAAGCAATTGTAAGCACTCTCATAAACCTAATCCCGGTTAGTTTTCTGATAAGCTTCTTTATAGACTTTTTCAGCAATTCTTTCCCACGAATACTCTTTTTCAGCAATTTTTCTACCGTTTTTCCCCATTTTTTCTCTTAATATCTCATCGCTCATTAATATTAAAATTTTTTCAGCTAAGTCTTTGTAGTCCCTCAGTCTAAATAACAACCCATTTTCCCATTCTCTTATGATTTCAGGAATTCCGCCGACTTTTGAACCGATCAGCGGTTTTCCGGACGCCATAGCTTCCACTAACACCATACCCATGGCCTCATAAATTGATGGTAAAACAAAAACGTCTCCAGCTGCGTAATACTTTGGCAGTTCATTTTTTGGAACGGCATCAGTAAAAATAACTCTATCCTGCAAGTTGTATTTTTTAACCAGATTAAGGAGGGATTCAGCATATTTTGACTTCGCATTACTTTCCTGAAACATATATTTAAACGGCCCTACCAGTAGAGCCTTAACTCGATAATTTTTGAGTTCATTCATAGCTTTTATAAGATATTCAATACCTTTGGCTGGAGCAATTCTTCCGACGAAAACAATTGTAAAATAATCTTCCAAATTATGTCTTTTAATTATATCTTCACAGTCTACATTTGGATTGAAGAAATTCGTATCAACACCGTTGTAGATTGTAATAATTTTAGTCTCGGGAACGTTTCCTTTTTGGATTATATTTTGTCTCAAATTCTCGCTGACAGCTATGGAAATATCAGCTTCTCTCATAATTTTACTCTCCAGTTTTCTGACGATTGTTTTTTCGTAAAGGTTAACATCGTTTGTACACCACATTCCGTTATGGCAGGTATAGACAAATTTGGCTCCAACCTTTTTAGCTATTTTAAGTGCGTAGTATCCAGTATACAAATTATGAGCATGTATAACATCGGCATCCGTAAATATTTCCAAATTATCACGTAACTTTTTCGCAAAAATAATTTCGTTTAAGATGTGATTAATTCTTGGATGAGCATTTATCATTATTGCGCTAATCCTTTCAATTTTTATTCCATAGGTGTTATAAACATTTTTCTCATTTTCGTAAATCTGTCTACGATCGAAACACTACAACATTTACTAAGCTCTGTGGAAAGTTTTAGAATATGCTCCTCTACTGCCCCACCTTTTAAAGGTGGTATCTTCACAACACCAGACGAAACCTGAACGATCTTCATTTGTTACCCTCTAGCATCTTGATTATTTCTTGCCTGACAATTTCCTCCTCTCTCTTTAACTGTTCTATCTCGTCTTTTTTATTCGATCTCGATAGAGATTCTCTTATGATGTGATAAACTGGATTAGTTGGAACGTAAATAGAATCATACCCATTCAATATCATCTGAATTCCAAAATGCTGTTCGAATCTAAAGCCCCTTTTTAATTCGGGATGTTCCAAGAACCAAATATTTTCGATCGCTTCTTTTCGAAATGCCATATTCACACCTCTAAATGGTAGCGAATAGCATGTTTTGTTTGGAATACCTTTTCCAAATACGAATTTATAGTTTTTTGAAATATATGAACCAAGACCATATTTTTTGAAAAGAGCATGTGGTGGATCTAAGATAGGTCTTACAAACCACCTGTAAAGTTTAACATGGAATAAATCATCTGGAGTCTTTATCAATTTTTTTGTGCTTAGATCATAGTAGATGTCACGACTTGAGATACTCCCTATGCAAGTTGGACTTTTTTCAAAAAGATTGACGTAATTTTTTATCCAGTTTTCTGGCAGTATTACGTCATCATCAGTAAAAATTATCAGTTCACAACTTGCCAGTTTCCTGCCTATATTCATAGCATGTGTAACATATCCCTTTTTTGATCTTCAATTACACTTTGTAATCCTAATTTACTGCAAATCTCCTCAATTTTTTTTATATTGCAATCTTTTAAAACCAGAACCACTTCATCTGGTTTAACCGTTTGATTTGCCAAAGATTTCAATGTATATTCCAAATACTCTCCTCCCTTACTTGGTATTACAACAGATACACTTGATTGTTCGTTCATATTAACCAGCCTCGTTAAAATCTTCTACAAACCTTTTAAATCCCCTAACATTACTGCGATACGCAGGATAAACATCCGCATTAACTGCCTCAACGAAAGGTTTGTGAGCAGGATGCATTCCAGCGTAGATGAACAACACCCTCATCTTGAATCTGTTAAATTTTAGTTGTTTTTAAAGTTTCTCTCAAAAGTGCAATTTTTGCGATTCCCGCATGACATAACAGTTAGTTATTTCGCTTCTCTTAACTCTCTATAGCTTTATCAAACTCTTTGATCAAGTAGTTAGCACTCGATCCCATACCTCTTAGCATTATTCACCATTATATTGTCGTTCGTTATCAAAACTGAATTTGTCAACCTTGCCATAGCTATGAAATAGGCATCTATTGCCCTACATCCCGTATTTAATGACACTTGAAATGCCAACTCCTCTGGGTTGGGGATTAGGGTAACTTCAGTCAATACTTCGTCAAGAAATTTTAAAACGCCCTCCTTTTTGAACCTCCTAACCAGCGTTCCGGCTAATTCCACCTTAAACACTTTCGGTTCACAAATTTCTCCAGCGATTTCCATTAATTTTTCGGCTTTTTCTCGTCTCTCTTTATCTTCTAAAAATAGATCCAACTACACCGATGTATCTATAACGACCATCTTACCTCCTTTCGTTCAGAAACTCCTCTACATACTCTTTTTTAATCTGAATTTTCCCTGATAGCTTTTTATTATCTCTATTAAGCTTTTCTCTGTTTTTATTCTAACTTTTTCTCCCTCCTTTAAGTCAACCTTTTCAAGGTTTGAAGACTCCGTTTTCATATACCGCTTCAATAACCTTTGCCATAATTTTAAATCACCCCAAATCTTCAAATACCTTTTGTCATTTCGAATACGCTCTAAAGTGCTTTCGCTGACTTATTTAAGAACTTCTATACATCGATTTGAATAATCTTACTCATGTTTTTTATTTGCTTGAGGAATTTAAGTATCTTTTCTTTAAATCTTCCAAAACCTCTGCAAGCTTTTTAACTTTAGCGAGCTCTTCAACTGCCTGAGTGTCCAAAGCCAAAAATTTGCCGCTCTTAAAACTGTATCTGATCATCTCCTTATCTCCAGTCCAAATGGGAGCATTAAGCTTTAAAGATAAAGCGATGAATGGATAATCCTTATGATCGAAGCTTTTGGCAATTTCTTTGGCTTCATTTATCTTATCTTCGTACTCGTTTTTCGGGACGAGCTTTATGCGTTCGAGCAACACATCAATTGCAAATATCACCTCAGACTCTGAGAGTTTCGAAAATTTAGAAATTTTGTCTACTTTTGACAGCAATTCGTCTCTAACGAAATGGGGGACAGAATCTCGAAATCTCTGCAAATTTTTAGGAATGTAAACAGCAATCCTGACCTCTTAATCAAAGCTCCAATTATGATGTTCGTGTCAACTATTATTTTCATGCTTACTTGCGACGCCTGCTTTAATTTCTTCAGCTATTTTCTCAGCCTGATCTTCCGTCAATTCTGACTTTTCAACTATTTTCACAAGAAGAACGGTTTTTGCAGTTTCCACGAGCTCTTTTAAGGTATTTACGTAACTCTTTTTCCAAGCCTTCGGGGACTTCTATCTGGATTATTTTTCCCATGCTTTCTTATTAATCCCAAGAACATAAATACCTTTTCTTCGGGCAGTTTGAAGTGGCACAAAAGATTTGTGGAGATTTTAACAGCTATCAAGCGTGCGATAAACATCAATCAATTTTTCCACAACCTCATCCCAGTTCGGAATTTTAACACCTTCAACTTCAACCCTCGAAACCTTCTCTATCAGCTCAGCCAACTTTCTCGGCTCAGGCGGATAATCTATTCCAAAGACATTCTTTTCATCGACCCATTCAGCCAGAGCGGAAGTTTTGGCGACAACACATGGTGTTTTACTTGCCAAAGCTTCAGCTACAACCAAACCGTAGGCTTCGAACTTCGAAGGTAGAACGAGGACGCCTGCCTCTGCATATTTCTGAACGAGTTCCTCTCTGCTCAAATCCTGGGAAAACCTTACTCTATCCAGAACACCCAATCTTTTCGCGAGCTTCACGATCTTGGGCTTGTAGCTCCCTTTCCCCACTACTTCAAGCTCGAAATCTGGCAGGTATTCCAAGGCTTTAACCACAAAATCTAACCCTTTGTATTTCTCAACCCTCCCCACAAATAGAATTTTCTTTCCAATTCTCTTTTTCTTCACGAAATCAAAGTTAACGCCGTTCGGGATTACCTCTACAACTCCTTTAACCTTAAAGTCTCTCAAAACCAATTTTTTCTCGAATTCTGAAACGCAGATTACAGCATTTGCGAATTCAAAAATCTTGCCAGCGTAAACCCTGTAGAATCTGAAAAGAAGATTTCTGAAGAAGCTGTGCCCGTGTCCGTGGTAGTGCGGAGTTAAAACGAATCTCCTCGGTTTCGAAGTCCCAGCGTAAAAGGCAGGCAAAGCATGGAAGTTGTGCGCATGAACTAAATCATAATCTTTAGCATGATTTTTCAAAAATTTCTGCATGGAGGGAGAGAGAAAGTAAGCATCACTGGGAGCGAAAGACTTGAAACGTCTTACCCTAAGGCCCTCGATTTCCTCAACCTCAGGAAGCATGCCAGTTGGATCTGTCGTTAAGACCTCTACCTCAAACTCCTTCGCGAGCCTCCTTGCAATCTCATAAACATGGGTTTCCACACCACCTATGTGCGGATAAAACCTTGGGGTGACATAGGCAATTTTCACATTCATAACTTTTCCAGTGATTGTATAAGCGTTTTCGCTCTCGTTTTTAAGTCAGTTAACGTTGCCCAACTGAAAAACTTAAAATCAAACAAGTTAGTCGTTTCATAGGCCAATAGAGTTGAGCTTTTTGTGCACTTTAATTAGCCCTCATCAGAACCAACTCTAAACAAAATTTCGCACCAACAGTAAAAACTAAATAGAAAGCTTCCGACTATACGTGGTGACAAAAATGAATATTGCAGTTCTGGGAGCGGGATTGATGGGACACGGAATTGCAGAGGTCTGCGCAATGGCAGGGTACAACGTAACAATGAGGGACATCAAGCAGGAGTTCGTGGACAGGGGAATGAGCATGATCAAGGAAAGCTTAGCGAAGCTTGAGAGCAAGGGGAAGATAAAGAGTGCTGAAGAAGTACTAGCAAGAATAAAGCCAACAACTGATTTAGCTGAGGCGGTTAAGGACGCTGACCTCGTCATAGAGGCAGTTCCAGAAGTTGTGGACATAAAGAAGCAGGTCTGGGAGGAGGTGGAGAGCTTAGCCAATCCCGAGTGCATCTTCACCTCAAACACCTCAACAATGAGAATAACCATGCTTTCCAGCTTTACTTCAAGACCTGAGAAGTTCGCTGGACTGCACTTCTTCAACCCTCCAGTATTGATGAGGCTGGTTGAGGTTATCAGAGGAGAAAAAACCAGCGACGAGACGATGGACTTGCTGGTAGAGTTCGTGAAGAGCATTAGGAAGGTTCCGGTGAGAGTGGAGAAGGATGTGCCCGGTTTATAGCAAACAGAGTCACTGCCCCGAGGAGCGTGTTGCTCCATGCGATTTTCGAGAAAGAGAACCTCACGCCAGAGGAGATTGACGCCACCTTCAGGAAGGCTGGCTATCCAATGGGGCCCTTCGAGCTTGCCGATTATGTGGGCATAGACGTGCATTACAACGCCATGAAGTACTACGCTGAGAACATCAGCCCTGAGTACGAGCCTCCTGAACACGTCAAAAAGATGGTGGAGGAAGGGAAGCTGGGAAGGAAAACGGGCAAGGGCTGGTACGACTGGAGTGCTGGCAAACCGCAGATTGATTTGAGCAAGGCGACTGACAGGATAAACCCAAATGACTTCCTCTTCGTGGAGATAAACGAGGCTGTAAAGCTTGCCGAAATGGGTGTTGCAAGCCCTGAGGACATAGATTTAGCCTTAAACTGGGGTATGGAAGGCAGAAAGGGCCTTTTGAACTGCTTGAGGAGTTTGGAAAGGAAAGGGTGGCAAAAAGATTGGAGGAACTAAGCAAAAAGTACGGAAAGAAGATCTTCGAACCTGCAGAGTGGTTTAAAAAGTAGTTCAGGGTTTCAGACTGCTTGCCAGACTGGCAACAAGCTCCCTCACGTCCTCAACTGCCCCCTCACCCTTTTCATTTATCAGCCTTACAATGGCACTGCCCACAACAACCCCGTCCGCTCCCTTGCTGACAAGCTGGCGAACGTGCTCAGCTTTTGAAACACCAAATCCCACCGCTACGGGCTTCCTGCAGATTCCCTTGACTCTCTTCAGAGCTTCGAAGGCGAGTGGCGAGATTTTGTCCCTCTCTCCAGTTACACCGTAGGTTGATACCAGGTAAACGAACTCCGATAGCTCATCTATAGCTTTTAACCTCTCTTCAGGGGTGTTTGGTGCAGCCAGAAAGACGTTTTTCATCCCCGTTCTGCTGCAAACCTCCAAAAATTCGTCTGCCTCATCATACGGCAGGTCAACGACGAGCATAGCATCTATCCCCGCAGCGTAGGCTCTCTCAACAAAGCTCTCCACACCCTTGCGGTAGATTGGGTTGTAGTAGCTCATAAGCACGAGCGGCTCCTCTGCCTCAGCCCTGAAGCCCCTCGCTATCTCAAAGACCTGCTCCACCCTGAAGTTCCTAAGAGCCCTGACGTATGACTCCTGAATGGTTTTGCCGTCAGCAACGGGATCGCTGAAGGGCAAACCAAGCTCTATCACATCCGCTCCAGCTTCAACTGCAGAAAGCATGAACTCAACGGTTTTCTCTGGAGAGGGATGGCAGGCGGTGAAAAAAACTATCAGCGACCTGTCAATCATGCCAACCTCCTCCTGACGATTTCCATGTCCTTGTCTCCTCTGCCAGAAAGGTTGACCACGATAACATCATCCCTCTGCATCTCATCAGCCATTTTAATAGCATAGGCAATGGCATGGGCCGATTCGAGGGCAGGAATTATTCCTTCAAGCTTTGAAAGCGTTTTGAAGGCGTTTAAAGCATCCTCATCGTTGACTGTTACGTACTCACACCTCCCGATCTCCTTCAGATAAGCGTGCTCAGGCCCCACGCCTGGATAGTCGAGGCCAGCTGAGATGCTGTGGGTGTCGAGCATCATGCCATTCTCATCCTGAAGGAAGTAGGAAAGCATACCATGCAGAACACCCTTACTGCCAGCTGTAAGGGATGCCGCATGCTTCCCAGTCTCCATACCTTCACCTCCAGCTTCAACACCGATGAGCCTTACGTCATCATTCAGGAAGGGATGGAAGATGCCCATGGCATTGCTCCCACCGCCAACGCAGGCAACAATCGCATCTGGCATTCTGCCTCAACCTCCAGAATCTGCCTTTTCGTTTCCTGCCCTATGACGGACTGAAAGTCCCTCACGATTGTTGGGAAGGGATGTGGGCCGACTACTGAACCAATGAGATAGTGCGTGTGCTCGAAGCTCTCAACCCAGTCTCTCAAAGCCTCATTTATCGCATCCTTGAGCGTTTTGCTCCCGCTCTCCACTGCTGTAACCTTTGCCCCGAGCAGCTCCATCCTGAAAACGTTCATCTTCTGCCTCTCGTAGTCCTCAGCCCCCATGTAAATCTCCGCTTTCAGGCCGAGCAGTGCTGCAGCCATTGCAGTTGCCACTCCATGCTGTCCCGCTCCAGTTTCAGCTATTACTCTGCTTTTTCCCATGAACTTCGCCAGCAAAGCCTGACCAATCGTGTTGTTGATTTTGTGCGCTCCACCATGAAGCAAGTCCTCTCTTTTCAGGTAAATCCTCACCCCAAACTCCTTGCTCAGATTTTCGGCAAAGTAGAGGGGAGTTGGCCTTCCAGCGTAGTCTCGCAGGTAGTGGTTCAGCTTTGCCCTGAACTCCTCATCATCCTTAAACCTTTCATAAGCCTTCTCCAGCTCCTCCAGAGGTGGAATCAGAACCTCCGGAACAAATCTTCCACCAAATTCACCGAACCTCATTTTTAGCCCTCCTCACAAATTCCCTAACCAGAATTTCATCTTTAAACCCGTCCCTCTCAACTCCAGAGGATACGTCAACGCCCAAGGGCCTTACGACCCTTATCGCCTCCTCAACGTTGCCGGGATTAAGTCCCCCAGCGAGAAAAACACCGTATTTTCTTGCAATAGCCTTGCTCACGCTCCAGTCATGCCTCTTCCCACTCCCGCATCCGGAATCGAGCAGTATGAAGTGGGGAGAGTAGAGATCAATTTTTTCCTCAATTTTCTCAGCTGAACCTTCAACGATGAAGGCCTTCATAACCTTAAGCTCCGCTCTAAGCCTCTCAAAGTCTTCCACGGGCATTTCGGAGTGAACCTGAGCGAAGCTGCACTCCGTTTTCGCAACTATCTCCTCCCACTCCGCATAGCTCTTCGCTGTTGATACGGCGAAGACCGGAATTGAGGAGCTTTCCATGATCTCTTTTGCCACATCAAGCTCCACACACCTTTTTGAATTGCTTTTCACAACAACTCCAGTTAGATCAGCGTATTTCTCCACGATATCAAGCTCTTCAAGGCTTTTTACGCCGCAAACCTTAACGATCATAGCACATCTCCACGAAGTTTCGAATCATCCTCAAACCATCCTCCGTCAGCACGCTTTCTGGATGAAACTGCACGCCGTGAATGCTGTCCTTTCTTAAGCCCATGACAATTCCGTCTTCAGTCATTGCTGATACTTCAAAGCCTTTTGGCGGCTCAAGAACGGCGAGGGAGTGATATCTCCCGGCTTTCAGCGGATTCCTGACGCCCCTGAAAATCCCCCTGCCGTCGTGCCTGACTAAGGAAACCTTGCCGTGAACTGGCTTCACCTTCCCCACTCTCCCGCCAAAAACCTCCGCAATCATCTGGTGGCCCAGGCATACGCCGAGCACGGGAACTGAGAAATCAAAGACGAACTCAAGGCTTTTGTCTGGCTTCCCTGGCCCAGGAGAGATCACGATGCCGTCAAAGCTCATTTTTCTTATCTCCCTCGCATCTTCTCTGTCAACAACCCTGACTTTGTCAAACAAAGAGATGTATTCAACGAGGTTGTAAACGAAGGAGTCCTTGCAGTCAATAACAACAATCACAGTCCCACCGCCTTCAAAACTCTCGCTATTTTGTTTTCAGTCTCAAAAAACTCCCTTTCAGGCACGGAATCTGCCACAATTCCAGCCCCAGCCCTTATCCTCGCCCTGCCATCAAACTCGATCATCCTGATGCTATTGCCAGATCCGATACAGTCTCGCTGAAGTATCCCACTGCCCCTGCGTAAACCCCCCTGCAGTCCTCCTCGATTTCGTCTATAAGTTCAATAGCCCTCAGCTTTGGCGCTCCCGTTACAGTTCCCGCAGGAAAAGCGGCCTTCATCGCATCGAAGTGCGTTACTCCAGCCTTCAGCTCACCCACAACCTCGCTTTCGATGTGCAGAACGCTCGGATACTCAACAACCTCCATGAACTTCGAAACTCTAACGCTCCCAGCCCTGCACACCTTCCTAACGTCGTTTCTTGCAAGATCAACCAGCATGACATGCTCGGCTCTCTCCTTCTCGTCGTTAAGGAGCTTCTTGGCAATCTCCTTCTCCCTTCCAGCCTCCCTTTTCGCAGTTCCAGCTATGGGGTTGATTATGAAGTTTCTCCCCTCCACCCTGCCCATCGTTTCGGGGCTTGAGCCGATCAGTGATCTGTCGAACTCAAGCAGGAACATGTAGGGGCTTGGATTGGTCTCCCTGAGATTGAGGTACATCTGGAAGGGGTTTAAGTCGGTGTCAACAACATACTCCCTCGAAAGGACGATCTGGTAAACCTCTCCCTCAAAATCTGCTCCTTCCCCCTCTCCACCATTTTCTCGAACTTTTCCCTGCTTCCAGCTTTCAAAATTGATGAGCTTCCCTTAGCCCTCTCCACCTCAGCCCTCCTCGCTTTTTCCACGATTTTTTCAGCGTTCTCAACATTAACGCTGAACAGCTTTCTCAGGTAGTGGTCGTAAACGAAGTAGCCGCTATAGCAGCCGAAAACAGATGGAATTGCTGGCGTCTTTCCAATGTAGTTCTTCACCGCCTCGTAGGCAACATAGCCCACAAGCAGTCCTTTAACGTGAATCTCCTTCAGAGCATCGAATGGGTTTGAGATTTTCGAAACGACCTCCCCGTCAACTTTCGTTCTCCTGCCAACTCTTACAGTGTAGAGGGGGTTGAAGGAGATGTAGGTGTATCTCGCTCTTCCGCTTTTCTCCGCAGATTCGAGAATGAAAGGGTATTTCTCGTCCCTAACAGCGGAGTAGAGCTTCACCGGGTCAACGTACTCGTGCTTCTGCATGCAATTTCCTCCAGCTTTCTCGCAAACTCCCCGCTCTGAACTTTCTCCTCAAAAATCTCCACGTTCTCCTTCAAATCTTCGTAGCCAAGAGCATAGAGTGCTGCTGCAAAGTTTAAAGCTATCAGACTTCTGTCCTCCACCAAGCCCTTTCCGCCGAACACAGCTTTAATCCTCTCAGCAGACTCCTTGCTGTTGCTGCACGGCACAATTCTGCATCTCTCCACACCGAAGTCCTCTGGCTCAAGCTTAAGCCTCTCAACACTGCCGTTCACAACAGCGAACTCCGTGAAATCGCTGGGGTTGACCTCATCCATCCCGCTGCCGTAAACCACAACCGCCCTTCTGCCGAGCATTGAGAGCGCCCCTGCAATCTCATCCAGCAGATTCTCGCTCGATACACCAACAATCTGCACCTCGGGCCTTGCTGGATTGGTCAAGGGCCCAACAACGTTGAAGATGGTTCTTATTCCGAGTTTTCTCCTCACAGCCCCAACCTTCGCAAAGCTCCTGTGGTAGAGCGGAGCGAAGAGGAAGGCGAAGCCAGTTTCATCAATCATTTTCCTCGCCATCTCTTCGCCCATCTCAATCCTGACTCCAAGGGCCTCAAGGACGTCTGCAGACCCACTCCTGGAGCTAACAGCCCTGTTTCCGTGCTTTGCAACGGGATGGATTGTTGAAAGGGCAATCGCAACCGCTGTGCTTACGTTTATTGAGCTCGTTTTGTCTCCACCAGTCCCGCAGGTATCCATAACCCTGCCCAGATTTATTTCAGCCTTCTCCGCCACTCCTTTGGCAAATCCAGCAATGACTTCGGAATCGTAACCCCTTGCCTCCAAAGCTGCGAGAATTGCAGCTATCTTGACCTCATCAAGCTCTGGAAGCGTTTTTGCAAGCTCGTAAGCTTTATCAAAATCCAAACCTTTCAAAACGTCTTCAATCATCTTTTCGCCTCCACAAACTGCCTGACAAAGCTCTCCGTGTTTTCAGCCATCATGAAAGCCGTTCCTATAAGAGCCGCATCGACATACTTCAGAACAAAAAGCAAATCCTCAACGGAGCTTATTCCGCTCCCGCTCACCTTAAAACCCTGATTTCTCCGCAATTCTTGCAGTAACCTCAATGCTCCCCCATCCCTCTCCATCTGGTCTATGTCGCGGTTGTTTATCAGCACCGCCCTCGCATTCTCAGCGTAAATCAAGTCCTCAGCGTGGTGAACCTCCACAAGCGGCTCGATGCCGTGCTCGATGGATAGGTCAACCATTTCTGCAGTTCTCTCCTTCAGGTGCCTCGCTATTAGCAGTAAAGCCGCCACTTCAATTTCGGCACTCCTCTCAATCTCCTCTCTGCTCCTTATGAAGTCCTTCCGCAAAACTGGGAGATCAGTAAGGCTTACAATCCTCTTGAGCGTCTCAAAATCCCCGCTGAACTGCTTTGCAGTTATGTAGGAAATTGCTGCAGCACCTGCCTTTCGTAGGCCCTCAGGATGTCTTCAACTCTCCTCCCCCTCAGCAGGTCGCCATAGATTGGAGAGTGAACCTTGATCTCCGCTATAATTGCATTCTTACCATTTCTGCTTGCACCCTTTAAAGCTTCAACAAACCCAAAGTCCATCACCTATTCCTGCCATATGAGATTAGTCACACGATAGAGTATTTAAGCTTTTTGCTATGTGCTGACAAAAAAGAGGGAAGTTACCTTGGCTTTTGAGAAGGAGGATGTTGTGAAATAGTTTTGGGATACGCTCCCTTCAATCAAAAACTAATAAATATTGCACCCCACCTCCAATTCTGATGAGTCTGCCATCGAAGGAGAACTTCTCAGAGTGGTACCACGAGGTCATTCAGACGGCAGAAATCATGGACGTCAGGTATCCGGTAAAGGGGCTTTACGTCTGGTTCCCATTCGGCTTCAAAATCCGGCAGCTTGTTTATTCTAAGCTGAGAGAGATTATGGACAGGGAACATGATGAGGTTTACTTCCCCGCTCTCATCCCTGAAACGGAGCTTGGCAAGGAGGGAGAGCACATAAAGGGCTTCGAGAACGAGGTTTACTGGATAACCCACGGCGGTTTGACTCCGCTTGATGTAAAGCTGGCTCTGAGGCCGACAAGCGAGACTGCGATGTATCCGATGTTCAGACTGTGGGTGAGAAACCACGCTGATTTGCCCCTGAAGGTTTACCAGATTGTCAACACCTTCCGCTACGAAACCAAGCACACGAGGCCGCTGATAAGGCTGAGAGAAATCACGTCCTTCAAGGAAGCCCACACAGTCCACAAGGACTTTGAAGAGGCTGCAGAGCACGTTAAAAAGGCCATAGGCTTCTATAAGGAGTTTTACGATTTTCTGGCTATTCCCTACATGGTCATCCGCCGTCCGGAGTGGGATAAGTTTCCGGGGGCAGCGTACACGATAGCCTTCGACACCATCATGCCCGACGGCAGGACATTGCAGATTGCACGGTACACCACTTGGCAGATAACTTTGCCAGAACCTTTGAAATCAAGTACGAGGCGCCAAATGGGGAGCACTACTATGCCCACCAGACCTGCTATGGCATTTCCGAGAGGTGCATTGCAGCTTTGATAAGCGTTCACGGAGATGATCAGGGTCTGGTTCTCCCCTTCGAGGTTGCTCCAGTTCAAATCGTTGTAATTCCGATTCTTTACAAGGGCAAAGAGGAGGCTGTGATGGAGTCGTGCAGAAAGCTGGCTGAGAAGCTGAAAGCCTTCAGAGTCGTTCTTGATGAGGGGGAGGACAGGCCTGGGGCGAAGTACTACAAGTGGGAGCTTAAAGGCGTGCCCATAAGGTTCGAAATAGGGCCGAGGGATGCGGAGAAGGGTGTAGCGGTAGCCTCTTTCAGAGATGAGAAGAGGAAGTTTGAGGTACCGCTGGATGAGATTGATGAGAAGAAGGTTCTGGAATGGGCAGGAGAGCTTAAGCAGAGGCTGAGAATGGCGGCAGCGGAGAAAATGGCTGAGAAAGTAAAGTTTGTTAAAGATCCAGGTGAAATCGAAGGCTGGAATGGGGTTGTAGCGGTCCATCTGTGCAGCAATGTGGACTGCGGGCAAGGCCTTGAGGAGCATGGAAAAAGCCTTCTCGGATGGTTTGAGGAAATACCCGACTGGTTGGATTTGGAGCCTGCTGGCGAGTGCGTTGTTTGCGGCTCAGAGGGTAGATTGGCTGCGCTAGCAAAAACGTATTAAATTATTTGGACAATAAATATATATTTTTCTCCCAACTGAAGGGAAAAGGAGTTAGAAGTCCCGTTTTCAGCCAAACTAATTAAAATATAACAGAAATTTTCCAAAACAGCCTTTTGATAGCTTTTTAGCTCGAATTTTCCCTTATGAAAACTGTTTAAAATCGTCGAAAAATTTAAATGTCAAAGGACATGAGATTATTTCCAGCCAGATTCGTGTGGTTTCGTTACAAATAAACTAACCCTGATAGAATCTGGCATAAAAGGTGGAAAACGCTCTAAATCTGGATATTTCCGTTAGGAGGTGAGAAAAATGGAGGGTGATAGCGATGATAGTCGGTCGGCATATTATTGCAGAACTGTACGGGGTGAAGGAAGAGCTTATCGCCAAGGAGGAGGTAGTGCGCTCCATTGTGGAGGAGGTGGTGGATAAAGCAGAGCTTACGAAAGTAGGCAGCATTTACAAACAGTTCAATCCCCATGGCGTTACGGGGATTGTTTTGATTGCCGAAAGCCACGTTTCTATACACACCTGGCCTGAATACGGGCTTGTTAACCTCGACATTTTCACCTGCGGCGACACCAGCAAGGTCGAGAAGGCGTTCAAGCTTTTCCTGGAGAAGTTCAAGCCGGAGTCCTATCGCCACTACGTTCTTGACAGGGGGTAAAATGGACAGGGTTGTAAGGCAAATTCTGCAAAAGCTCCTTGGAGGGGAGAGAAGCGTTTACGAGCTAATTTACTATCAGGACGCATCGCTGAGAGAGTTCTTTGAACTCCTCAATTCTTTGAGAGATGAAGGGCTGATTGAGGTCGAAGGAGGGAAGGTGAGGATTACTGAGAAGGGCAGGAAGGAAGCAGAGAAGGAGAGGGTTAAGTTCTGCGGAGATGTTGATTGCGAGTGCTGTGATGGCACCGGCTTGACAATCAACCCCTTCTTTAAGGAAATTCTTGAGAAGTACTCCGAGATAGCAAAGGACCGCCCTGAGACCATTGAAATTTACGATCAGGCTTCATAAGCCTTGAAGGGGTAATAAGGAGAGTTGAATTCATTTATGAGAGGGGAGACTTGAACGGCAGAATCTTTGTCGTTGGCGATGATGACCTTTTCAGCATTGCCGCATCGCTTACCGGAATGCCCGAGAAGGTTGTTGTGGTTGACATCGACGAGAGGCTGATCAACTTCATTAACAGAATGGCCGATGAGTACTCCCTCAGTGTTGAGGCATTTGTTTATGATGTCCAGCAGGCTTTTCCAGACGAGTTCAAAAAGAAGTTTGACGTTTTCGTCACAGACCCTGTGGAGACAATTCCCGGATTGAAGCTTTTCCTTTCGAGGGGCGTTTCAAGCTTAAAGGCGTTGGTGGAGCTGGATACTTCGGCATCACAACACTCGAAGCTTCAAGAAAGAAGTGGTACGAGATTCAGAGGATGATTCACGACATGGGGTTCGTCATCACCGACCTCATGAGAAGGTTCAACGTATATCCTGAGGACGAGAAGAACTTCTTTAGATTTCAGGAGAAGCTCCCGATTGTAAAGCACTTGCAGGTGAAGGTGGACTACAACTGGTACAACTCAACCCTTTTCAGAATTGAGGCTGTAAAGGAGCCCAGCCCCCTCGTTGAGGGGGAGATGATAATAGACGAGAAGGTTTACAGGGACGACGAGAGCTGGGCAACTCCTTACTAGCTTTTTTATTTTAACTTTGTGAGTTTCTCAATCGGCAAGCTTATATCTCCGAATCCCTACAAGCCCTGATGCAGGTTCAGGTTTCGCTGAGCAGAGACCTCTCCTTCTTCGACATAACGATGATTGCATTGCCGGGATGATAGGAGCGGGAGTTTTTGCCCTCACCGGCATTGCCGCTGGAATCGCTGGCCCTGCAATAATCCTCGCCTTCTTTCTCAACGGCATAATCGCAACCCTCACTGGCTTGGCTTATGCTGAGCTTGGTTCAGCGATGCCTCAGGCTGGTGGTGGATATCTGTGGATTAAGGAGGCGATGGGTGATTATGCGGGCTTCATGGCAGGCTGGATTGACTGGGCAGCACACACAATTGCCTGTGCTTTGTATGCGGTAACCTTTGGAGCCTTCTTTGCAGAGATGCTTGTAGGCTTCATAGGTCTGCCAATTCCGCATGAAATAACGCTAAAGCTTCAATCTTTGGCAATGGTTAGCTTTCTCGCCTACGTGAACTACAAGGGGGCTAAGGAGAGTGGCTTACTCGGCAGCCTTGTGACCGTGCTTAAAGTCCTAATTCTTCTGTCTTTGCCGGATTTGGAATAGCTAAAATGCTTGGCTACCCGGACTGGCCCTCATCCTTCACCCCCTTCTTCCCAACTGGCATAGCTGGAGTGCTCGCAGCAATGGGTCTCACCTTCATCGCCTTTGAAGGGTTTGAAATAATAGTGCAGAGCGGAGAAGAGGTGAAAAACCCCGAGAGAAACATTCCAAGAGCCATCGTGGTTTCGCTTTGGGTTGCAGTTGGCATCTACATTCTCATCGCCTTCTCGCTGCTTGGGGCTGTTAAAGCTGAAGTGCCGAGCTGGATGTATCTCGGCCAGCTTGCAGAGCTGAGCCTCGTCAAGGTTGCTGACAGCATAATGCCCCTCGGTGGTGGATGATTCTTGCTGGAGGGTTAATTTCAACCATAAGCGCAATGAACGCCACAATTTACTCCTCTTCAAGAGTTATCTTTGCATTAAGCCGTTCTGGTTATCTGCACCGCTCTCTTTCGGCGATTAATGAAAAAACCAGAACACCTCATTACGCAATCTTCTTCAGCTACGTGATCATCGCTGTGGCATCGCTGGCTCCGATAGAGGCAGTAGCATCTGCAGCAAGCCTGATGTTCATAATCCTCTTCCTTGCGGTAAATGTCACGCTCATAATTTTGAGATTCAGGAGGCCTGACATTCAGAGTGCCTTCCGCCTCCCCCTCGTGCCAGTCCTTCCAGCCATCGCGGCAGTTCTGCTTGCTGTTGTTTCCTACTTCCTCATAACTCAGGTTGAGCATGGAGAAGACGTCTTCCTTATTACGATCGCCTGGATGTTCCTTGGCTCCTTGTTCTACTTTGCCTACTCGGAGAAGGAGCTGGAGAAAAGGGAGGAAGAGGAAGTTCTTACGGTTTTACGGAGAAACCAGTAGAGAAGAGTGAGTTCACAATTCTCGTTCCGGTTGCAAATCCGATAATTGCTAAAAAGCTTGTTAGATTTGCGGAACTAATAGCGAGAAAGAAAAACGGAGCGGTGGTTGTTCTCAATACCGTCAGGCTTCCTCAGCAGACTCCCATTTCGGCTCCGGCAAAGGATGTGAAGAAGGCAAAGGAGATGGTTGAAAGCCTTATGAACCTCAGCGTTCCAGCTGGCGGAGTCGTCAAGGTCAGCCACAGCGTTTCCGAGGCAATTCTTAGCACTGTGGATGAGTGGAAGGTAGACATGATAGTGATGGGCTGGAGAGGCAGAACTTTTAGAAGAGACGTTGTTCTCGGCAGCACCATCGATCCTGTCCTTTTGAAGGCGAAATGCGATGTTGTTGTGATAAGATTCGAACCAGGAGAGAAAATTCCCGAGTTCAGGGATGTTTTGATATCAACAATTGGTGGGCCACACGCAAAGCTTGGCTATGAGGTTGCAAGGGCTCTGGTTGAGGACAGAAACGGGAAGATAAAGCTGCTTTACGTTGGAAGCTCGGAAAAGGAAAGGGAGAAAGCTGAGAGAGTGTTTGAAGAGGCTATGGAGGTTTTGAATGGTCTCAATGTTGAGAAGGAGTTTGCCATAGATTCTTCTCCCTCTGATGTCGTTGCGAGAGAGGCGGAGAGGTTTGATTTGGTGATAGTCGGTGCTTCGGAAAGAACCTTCCTGAAAAACTTCCTTACCGGGCTTTTCCCCGAAAAGGTTGTCAGGAAGACATCAAAGACCGTGGCCATGACGAGGAAGTGGGTTGGGTTGCTGAATCGCTGAACTTACTTAGCTTACTAATTGGATGGATAACGTTTTGATGCCCAAGAACAAAAAGTAATTAACCTTCATACCAACTAAACCTTGTGCCGAAGCTCGGTTTCGTTCAGGTTGAGGTTTCAACAAGATGCCAGCTAAACTGCCTCATGTGCCCCAAATCGCATTTTAGCGATGAGTGGATAGCGAAGGACATGGATATGGAAACTTTCAGGCTCATCCCATTCAAAAAGTTTCGCTATGCCCATCTGCAGGGCTGGGGGGAGCCTTTGCTGAATCCAAACATCGGGGAGATGATTGAAATTGCGAAAAAGCACTGCAAAGTAGGCTTAACAACAAACGGTTTGCTTATTGGCAAGCATCTCAACTCGATCCTGAAACTCGACATTCTCGCTGTATCAATAGCAAGCGGCGATGCTCTAAGGCATCAAAAAATCAGACAGAGCAGCCTTGAAAAGCTGGGAGAGAACATCAGGCTGTTTCAGAGAGCAGAGGAAAAAAGCCAAAAATTGTAATAGCCACGATAATGCTGAAAGAGACAGTTGAAAGTCTGGCAAAGCTTGTTGAGTTTGCCGCAGAATGCGGAGCTGATGAAGTAGTGGCCAACAATCTCGACTACATACCCTCTGAGGCTCTGGCTGGAAAGGAAGTTTTTGGAGCCGTTGACGATGCGGTGGAGAGGGCAATAACTCAAGCAGAGGAGAAAGCGGGGGAGCTGGGAGTAAAGTTCACCGCAAGGCAAAGGGTGATGGAGGAGGCTTTAGTCTGTGCCGAGAATCCGGTGGAGAACTGCGTTTTTACAGTTGACGGCAAGATAGCCCCATGCATCTATTTGCATCTGCCCACCAAGAGCGAAACAATTCCGAGGTGGTTCATGGGGAGGATGGTGTGGGTGGAAAAGACTTACTTCTCAAGCCTTGAAGATTGGATAAAGAGCGAGTTCAGGAACACATTCAAAAAGAGACTGCAAATCCTCTACCAGTCCCTTCCGGTGGAGCTGCCAGAGCTTCCAGAGGTCTGCAAAACCTGCTACAAAGCTTATTCAGTTTAAAGGTCAAAGACAACCGTTCTGTTGAAGTAGTGCGGGTGGAACTGCCTCATCCAATTGGGTATTGTTGAGTAGTCGAACTTCATCAGAACCTCCACTCTGCCTTTGTAGCCAGCCTTCTTAAGTTCAAGCTCAAGGTTCCTGTCAAGCTCAACCAAACTGCTACCCTTTGCAGTAATCTCTCCATTTTCAGCCGTCCACTCATTGCCGTAACGCAGTTTCATCACAAGTCTCATCCAACCACCTGATAAAAAAATTAGGTGTAAAGGTGGGCGATCATCTGGTAGCTGATGTAGTACAGTATGCCCAGCAGTATTATTGCCAGCACGAGGCTCGCCACGACCAGCTTCTTCTCTATGGGGAGTATCTCCTCTCTGCCAACAATGACCCTCTCCGTTCCGCACGCAGCGCAGCGAAGTATTTCTCTGTCTCCCTCAGTAACTATTTCGGCCATCTTTCCGCAGTTCGGGCAAGGTTCTTCTCTCGCCATTTTTACCACCTCACTTCAGGAACAGCAGATGCACGTCGTGGAAGAACAGGTAGCTTATGACCAGACCTATCCAGATTATGAAGCCAAAGAGGCAGACGAAGTATACCACTGCCAGTCTGCCGAGTCCCTCCCTGCGCAGCACGGAGAAGTCCGAAATTACGCCGATGGTGAAGAATGTAAGTGCGAAGAATATTCTTCTGAGGCTGTTCATCTCGTCGACTGCCGCTTTGAACGGGGCGTATGAAGCTGCAAACTGCTCCTTTGTTAGCTCGGCAACGGTAACTCCAAGGCTGGAAGCGTAGGCGTTGATGGCTGTTGATGTGAGCCATGCGACGATGACGAATGTCAGGAAGTATCCAATGACGAACTTCGGAAATCTGTACCAGATTTCGATCTTTTCGACCTTCTCACCGGGTCTCCTTTCAATGAAGTAAACCCAGATTACCGCAAGGATGAATGCCCAGACACCAATGAATATGTCTATGAAAATCTTCGTCGTTACTGCAGCGTTCACAATCCATCCTTTGAGGGGTTCGTATGCAGGATTCTGGCCAATTATCAGAGCCTCTACAATTTCACCGCTGGCAGCTGCTGCACCGTCCGTTTTTACAGCCAGACCCATCCATGCTCCAGCCACGAGAGGCTGGTGCTGCAGCATTGTTGCTGCAAGGAACGGGAGGAACAGCAGCTCAATCACAGCAAACACGATGACAAGCGAAGCAACCATGACTGGCACAACTGGCCTTGCCCTGATAGCTCCACCAGTTGCAATTGCTGCTGAAACACCGCAGATTGAGATACCACTTGCAAGTGGAGCCGCCCATTCCCTGCTGAAGCCGAAGTATCTTCTTGCAACCCAGTAAACCAGCGCCCAGTAAATCAGGTAAGCCTCCACGATTGCACAGAGACCTCTGAAGAGGTAGTTGTACAGAATCTCAGGTGGAATTGTAGGAGCCTTTATACCCACAACAGCACCAAGCAGAACGATAGCAGTTTTGATGAACACTCAGGCTTGGCAGCCTCCTTGAGCCACTCAGCAAAGCCTTTGAAGAAGTTTCCTACGATCAGACCCACGATCAAGGCTATAATGTATCCCGCCTCACCCGTCATGCGCAGTGACCACGGCACTCCGGCTTTTGCTGGGTCAGTTGCTGCTATGTAGGCGTTGTGACCGATAACCCAGCATAGCCATGTAATCACAAAAATCACTGTAAAAGCTGCCGCAAACCTGCCACCCTTCCAGCCCATTGCAACAGCACCAATCGTTGTAAGGATCAGCAGTACAAGCCAAGTTACAGCGAATGAACCAATGGGTCCGAGGTAAGCATATGCTTTGCTCGTAGGACTCATTGCCTTCGACGCATCAGTCCATGTGCTGGATTTAACTACCCAGCCCATGATGTCTGCTCCGTAGGCAGTGGCAAGGCAAAGAACGAACAGCAGCATTCCAAGCCAGAATGCCCACCAGTCCTCTTTCTTCCACAACGAAGACCAATCTATTTTCTTCTCTTCCGCCGTACTACCACCTCTCTACTACTCCACACCAACTCAGCAACAAATCCCACATTCATAATTTGGTTTTAAACAAAATATTAGAATATCGTCAAAAAAAGCGTCAAATACAGTTAAGCTGCTCTCATTACCTCCCTTCCCTCCTCAGTGACCTCCAGAACCTTCAATCTTCCATCTTTAATTATCCTAATTAACCCTCTGTCGCAAAGCTGCTGAACCCTCTTCTTTGCCGTGTTCCTCGTTATGCCAAAGCTGCTCATAACATCCTTTATAGAAGGTCTTTCTCCAACCCTGTTTTTGCTGTAAACAAACCTCAGAACTTCGTAAATTTCGTCCGGAATTTCCACTTCTTTGCTCTTTATAGTGCTGCATTCCATCTTCAAAAGCTTCAACTCCCTCTCGCCCAGCAAACCACTTCGGAGCAAATCACAAGGATACCCTTGTTGAGAACGAAGAAAACGTCCTTTAGCCTCTGAATCAGCTCGTAAACCTCCTCAAAGTTCCTTTTTACCAGAAGATAATCAAGGTCGAGCAGCACGGCATTCTTCCACCCCGGCATTCCTGTTACCTCTCTGTAAATCCTCTCAGGGTCGGGCTCTATAGCTCCAGCCTTCCGTCTGCTGGAAAGCATTACGTGGTTATCCTCACAAACTCCAAGCGCTTCAGGGTATCTCCTGCTTATCACCTTACCGCTGTAGCCACACTTAACGAGATCGTTTATCACATCAACTGCGAGGTCAAAGCTGTCTGCAAAGTAAACTCTACCTCTCTCAACCTCGTATTTCAGCATTCTTTTCTCAGCTTCCCTTTCAGCCATCTTCTTCTCGGATATATCTCTTGAAATAATCGATATTCCACCAAGCTCTCCAAATTCTGTTAAGATCGGTGAAACTGTGACTTCCACATCAATAACCGAACCATCCTTTCTCAACCTTCTCGTTTCAAACCTCAGTCCACTGTCCCCCTCTCTTATTCTCCTCAAAATGAACTCCGTTTCATTTTTTATTTCTTCAGGTAGCAGAGCTGATGCGTTCATACCAATAGCCTCGTCTTTGGTGAAGCCAAAAAGTTTCTCAGCTGTTTTATTCCAGCTTGTTATCTTTCCAGACAAATCAACGGAGTAAATTGCATCGTTTGAGTTTTCAACTATACTTGCCAGCTTAACAAGCTCCTTCTGAACCTCAAGAATTTCCCTCGTCCTTTTCTCAAGCTCCTCGCATGTGTTCTTAAGCTCAATTTCCGTCTTCTTTCTTCGAGTTATGTCTCTCATTATTGCAACAAACCCGACAATCTCCCCGTTGGAGTCGTAGATGCTGGTGAGGGTTTGGTCAACAATTATAACTTCACCATCCTTCCTTATCCTCGGTGATTCTATGTCCGTCACATGCCCTTCAGTAACAGCCCTCTTAAAGTTCTCACTGCACTGCTTCCAGTGCTCCTTCGGCAGTAGAAAGTTCAGCGGCTTGCCCAAAGCTTCCTCGGCAGTGTAGCCGAACATCATCTCCGCCCCTCTGTTCCACACCGTAATCCTGCTGTCCATGTCGAGTATGACGATAGCATCAACGGAGTGCTCCAGTATTCCCCTGAAAAAGGCAAGCTGCCTTTCAATTTTCTTCCTTTCAGAAATATCTCTCGCAAAACATCTGTATCCGCAATCCTCCCTTTTTACGACTACTTCAAGCTGGAAAATTTTGCCATTCCTTCCAACATACTCAAACTCGAATTTGCCGCTATCAAGCTTCTCAACTGGAAAGTTCTCCACGACTTCCCTAATGTCTCTGCCCCTAACATCACCAAAGATTTCCACAAGATTTGGACTGAGGTACAGAAACCTGTAGTTCTCATCCAGGTCAAAAAGCCATCCGTCCAATTCCTCAAATACACTCCTGAACCTGCTTTCACTCTCTTTTAAAGCTTCTCTCTCCTTAATAAGCTCGGCAACCATCCAGTTAAATGCTCTAGCCAGTTCTCCAAACTCGTCACTCCACTCGGCCCTGATTTTCATAATCTCTCCATTCACTGCCTTTGCAAAGGCTTCCTTCAGCTCCTCAACTGGGTTAAGCAGACTGCCAGCAGCAAAGAGGGAAACGAGGAATACAACAATCAAAACGTAGAGGTAGTAGGATGCACTTACATTGTACTGCACAAGTGACAGGCCAAGCAAAAGCGACATTGCTGAGATTAGGGTGAGGAGCAGCAAAAGCCTTGTAAAGAGCTTCATAGGGCACCACTCCCTATTATCAACAGCATTAACCCCATTCCCGCACACCATCCCGCGTAGCAAACTGCCAGTGGCCTGACTCCAACCCTCTGAACCTTCCTGAGGTCAACTGTGTAGCCAATTGCTGCAAGAGTGGCTGAAAACATAACAGTCGCAATCGGTTTAAGCATTTCAACCATCTGCTCCGGGAGATAGGTAGACGAGAAAAGGGCCACTCCAAGAAAGCCCACGATATACCACGGAACGTAAAATCTGCTTTCCGAGTATGCTATTGAAAGCACCAATGCGACAAGGGCTATCATTGCAATTCTTATGCCCTTGATGGCTAAAGCTTCCTTTTCAACACCAAAAAGCTGGGAAGAGATTTTGACAATTCCAGTTTGCGGAAGGGTTGCACCGGAAAGCACCGCATACTCATCTGGGCTTATGTTTAAAAAGTGAGCTACGGCAGGGTAGATAATAGCTCCTGTCAGCCCGACAGCGTTATAACCATTATTGCAGCTGAAAACTCCTCCTTCTTGGGCTTGACGAGGGGTGAGATTATGGCTATAGCTGAAACTCCGCATATTCCACTCCCGCATGCAAGAAGAATTGACATCTGTCTGCTCAGATTAAAGCGGGATGAAAGCCAGAAAACGGTGAGGAAGATTAAAGAGGCTGAGATGAGCGTGGCAGCCACAACTTCAGAATGAAACTCGCCCAGATACGGGATGTTGATGTTCACACCATACAGAGTTATACCAACTGGGAGAAGGAAAGGAATGTATCTCTCAACCGTTTTTTTCTTTTCCTCATCTCTCTGAAGGTTTCCCGCAACTATGCCAAAAACAAGAGCCAGAAACAGAGGTTCAAGAGCCGGGTCGATGAGGCTTACCAAGTAAGCGACCACACCGCAGAGTAAAAGCAGTGACAGCACCTGAATGTTTTTTCTTGAAACGGGCAACTCTCTGGCAACCTCAATCAGTTTTGCCGTCTCACGCATCTGCTAAATAGTCTGTATCAACATATATAAAATTTGTTTCAGGAGTAATTTTAAATACAATCTCTCCCACTCGGGAACGTGGAGAGCGTTGAGTTGGAGGTTTTAAGACTGCTTGAGGAGAACGCAAGAATGAGCGAGGAGGAAATAGCTGAAGTTCTCGCCGTTCCCGTTGACAGGGTTAAAGAGATTATAAAAAAAGTTCGAGGATGAAGGGGTTATTCTCAAATACAAGGCCATCGTTGACTGGGAAAAGGTTCAGGAGGACTTTGTTTATGCTTTGATTAATGTAAAAGTCTCTCTGACGAGGGAGAAGGGTTACGATGACATAGCAAAAAGAATTGCCAAGTTTAATGAAGTTCATGCTGTAAGGCTTGTCAGCGGTGAGTACGACTTTCAGGTTGTTGTAAAGGGGAAGAGCTTGAAGGATATCGCCTTCTTCGTTGCAGAGAAGATTTCGACAATTCCCGAAGTTCGAGACACCTTCACACACTTTGTCCTGAGAACATACAAGGAGGAGGGCGTGAGTCTTTTTGAAGATGAGGAAGACAGGAGGCTTGCCTTTGTCCCGTAGAGTGGCGAAAAGGGTTGAGGAGCTGAAGCCGTCGGGAATAAGGAGGTTCTTCGACTTAGTCGTGGGAAGGGATGACGTCATAAGCCTTGGCGTTGGTGAGCCAGACTTCCCCGTCCCATGGAGGATAAGGGAGGAGATGATTTACTCCCTCGAAAAGGGCTACACATCCTACACGTCCAATCTCGGCCTGCCTGAGCTGAGGGAGGGAATCGCAGAGTACTACACGAGGTTTGGCGTTAAAGCTTGCCAGAGCAAATAATTGTAACATCGGGAGTGAGTGAGGGTGTTGATCTCGCAATAAGGGCACTGGTAGAGCCGGGAGATGTGGCTTTAGTTCCAGAACCCTGCTACGTTAGCTACAAACCGCTCGTAGAGATTTGCGGAGGGGAAGCGGTAACGATCCCCACTCTTCCCGACTTCAGGCTCACATACGAGAAGCTAATGAAGTACAGGGATGCGAAGGCAAAGGTTCTGTTCCTGAACTACCCAGCCAACCCCACAGGTGTGAGCTACTCGAAGAAGGAGCTTGAGGAGATTGCTGATGCTGTTAACGAGCTGGATTTGATAGTTCTGTCGGATGAAATCTACGCTGAGCTCACTTACTCTGGAAAGCATGTTTCCATAGCTGCTCTCAACGGGATGGAAGACAGAGTTGTGGTGTTTAACGGCTTTTCCAAGGCCTTCGCAATGACGGGAATGAGGGTTGGATATGTCATAGCCCCACCCGACATCTTTGCAGGGATGCTGAAAATCCACCAGTACTGCATGCTCTGTGCTCCAATAACTGGCCAGATAGGGGCGATAGAGCTTTAAAGAGCCTTGATGAGGTGGACAGGATGAGGGCAGAGTACATGAGACGGAGAAACTACGTTGTTAAGAGGCTGAGCGAGGTTCTTGAAATTAACAGGCCAGAAGGGGCGTTCTACGCATTTCCAAAGATTTCCTCAACAGGAATGTCAAGCGAGGAGTTTGCCGAGAGGTTGCTGCTGGAGAAAAGCGTTGCTGTTGTGCCCGGCAACGCCTTCGGAGAGTGCGGTGAGGGGTATGTGAGATTGGCATATGCTGTGAAGTTCGAAAAGCTGAAGGAGGCAATGGACAGGATAAAGGAGTTTGTTGAAGAGCATGGTGAGGGTTAAGCTTTTTGCCAACTTCAGGGAAGCTGCGGGAGTTAAGGAGGTTGAGGTTGAGGCAGGTAGCGTGGGGAGTTGCTGGAGAAGCTTGTGGAGAGGTTTCCGAATCTCGAAAGCCTGTTTTATGAGAAAGGGGAGTTAAGGGATTACGTTAACATCATGGTGAATGGAAAGAACGTGAGAAGGGATTTGAGCTACACCCTCAGCTCCACGGATGAGGTGGCAATCTTCCCGCCAGTAAGCGGGGGTTGATTTGCCTTAACCTGCGGACTTGCACTTCTGAAAGATAAATATTTATTGTTCAAGCATAAATTTAAAGCAATGGATAGCAGAGCAGTCTCACCCCTCATCGGATTTGTTTTAATGCTGGGTATTATTATGGGTTAATCGGTATTGCGCAGTCCCAGTGGGTGCCTGTGTGGAATCGGGAGGTTGAGGCAAACCATTTATCAAAGCTTGAATTTGAGATTTCAGAAGTCCCGAAAATTATGTTTATTTCAGCCACCACCGGAAAGCAGGGGACTATTAGCATAGACACAGGTTGTGAGTATCCGAGCAGGGGATTTCTGATAAACCCTCCAACAGCATCAACAACCGTAACAGCAGTTCCCCTAAGTGTGGAAGTTAAGTTCAACGAGACATTACCCAACGGGAGCGTATTTCATTACAGCGAGAATTTTACCACCTATGCATTAGTTGTCCAACCAAACTATTTTTACATGCAGAGACCAAAAATAGTCGTCGAGCATTCAGCAGTAATTGAAACCAGCGGAGGTTCAGCAGTTAGTATCTCCTCACCAATCTCCTTTGCGAGGAATAAAGTCCACATTATTATCACAAATTCAACTTTCACTTCGATTTCAGCGACTCGCCCGATAAGTCTTCAGTTTAGCCCCGTTTCTTACGGTGGGGAGACCTTTGTCAAAAATGCGACAATAACTTTAAAAGTGTTAGATGATACTTTTTACTGGTGGAATGAAACCCTAAGAAGTGTGTTTGGTGCAGACAACGTTACGGCGGATGGGAGCAGGAAGGAAATAACCATTAGGCTGTTCAACACAACGTTGAGCATGAGTTATATGATCGCTCAAGCTTCGATTGGGGGAGTGTTAAAGTCGATGAGTATGTTGAACCCTACAGAATTGTTCCTCTTTCCAACAACGTGATCACAATGCTGGTGGGTGAACAAAGGGAGATAGGTGTTAGAGTCTTGGATATCTACAACAATCCTGTCAGAGGATATCCCGTTAGCTATTCTGTAGGAAATGACAAGTGCCGTGTTGTATCGTCATCCCCACAGACGGACGATGAAGGAAAATTCATTACTACAATAGAGGCGCTAAATACTGGAAACTGCGAGATTGAATTTTCGTTGGATGCAGACTCAAAATACAATAAAACGACGTACTCCATAACAATTTCTGCCTTAAATGGAGGGGAAGGTGGATTTTCAGCATACTTCACTCCTGCAGCGAAGGGTTGGTAGATATCTACCACGGAGGACTTGATGGATTTATAAGTTCAACAAACCCGCCTACAGAAAGTCCGACTGATTTAATTAATATTAATAATAATAATAAATGGAAGAAGTAACGACACAGATGATGAGGACCTGGCAGCGTACAATGATGGATACTACTATTCTCTGTTCTACGGTTACGTCAACTATCTGGAAGAGACGCAAAATAATGCTCATTCCGACCAAACTAAACAAATGAACCACGCGTCCCAGTTGTTTGTGTTTAATGTTGGGGATGCGCAGGCAAGCAGTTTAAAGGTGCTTTGGAACGGTATCGCTTGGTTGGACGTCCAAAACAATAAAAACGACGGAGTCGTTATATTCATCTGGAACGGAAGTGCTTGGGAGTTCCTTTGTGAAACAACCTCAAGCTATGAGGTATGGCTGGAGTGCGAGAAGAGTGGCAACTACATACATGACGGCAAGGTTTACGTGTTAATCGTGCAGAACAACTGGGAAGATACTTGGAATGGCAACGAAGACTCTTACATATATACTGATTACATTGAACTTGATTTGTTCACTTAAAATATGCTGTACGTAACTCTCGATTGTCAGCCAGAGCAAATCGGCAGCGATGAGGTGAGATTGTAACCCGATTAAATAATTTTTGGTTTAGCTTTTGCAAGCTTAGGTTGGAAACCTGGTGGAAGTAAACCTGTCCGTCCAATTACATACGATTTGGCGATTACTCTCCATGCACAAATAGCCTTCCGAACTCAAAGCCCAATCAACCCCATTTTATACATCTCATTGCTAGTAAAAACCCTCTCCCCGCTCTCCTCCAGCAGTCTTACAGTCCTGATGGTCTCGTCAATCTGCTCCAGCATCGATTCCTTCTCGTCAGGCAGCCTTCCACTCACCACCAAGAAATATCGCCCCCCTCCTCGTGAAGAGGTAGTTGGACACGTGGTCGCTGAGAAGGAGAGTTTCCACCCTGATTTCCTCTATCAACCTCCTTACTTCCTCAAGCTGCTCTACCGGGCTGAGCAGCGTTATCTCCTTACCAACAAGCCGCTCAATCGGTGTGCCCTCAATTACAGTGAAGTTCCTGAGTCTCACGAATGTTGGCTTTGCTTTGTTGATCACCCTTGCAGTGTTCACCGCATGCTGTTCGCTCCTCTCTTTGCCACCCAAGCCCGGCATGACGTAGTATGTCACTTCAAAGTACTTCCTCGCTTTCCTTCCAGCCTCAATCGCATCCTCAGGCGTTATGCCCTTCTGAACGAGTTCAAGCACCTCCCTGTCACCACTCTCCAGCCCCATGTGCAGCCTCGTCAGTCCAGCATCCTTGAGCTCCTTCAACCTCTCTTCCGGCATTTTTGCAATTGTCTTGATTCTCGCATAGGCTGTAACCCTCTCAACCTCCTTCCTCTTCTCCCTGAGGTAGCGGATGATTTCTGCTATGTCGGGGTGGATTAGCGGATTTGAGTCCCCTATGAAAGCTGTCCTGGAAAAGGGGAAGTATCTCGGGATGTTGTCAATGTCCTTCATTACCTCTTCCTTCTTTCTCAGCTCGAACTTCATGCCCTTGTACATCGCACAAAAGGCACACCTGTTCCAGTTGCATCCTCTCACAACTCTCACAAGGTAGCTCCCAGCCTCGCTTGGGGGGCGGAAGGGAGGAAAGTCGTAGGTCATTTTCTCACCGTGTACCTCTTGAACTTCATTCCAGCAAGGCCCTCTAACCACAACCTCGCCTCCTCCCAGACTTCATCGCTTAAGCTGCAGAAATCCCTTCCAACGCTGCCGTGATAGGTATCGTCAATATAAAAATCAATCCTGTCCCTCTTGACAACTACAGTGATTGGGTCATCGTAAATGGTAATCTCGCTCTCTCCACACTCTGCCCTGTCTCTCAGCAGCTTTTTCAGGAAATCGAAGTTCTCAAGCACTTTTGCAGCGAGCTTTTCCATGAATTAAACTCTGGCGAAAACTTTAAAAAGTTGCTGCCTCCCTTTAAGCATGGACGTTGCAGTGGCAGGCATTGGCATCGCCGGAGCCTTCGCCCTGAGGGGCTTGGACAGATCTCTTGAAGTAGTTGGAATTGATAAGAGGGAGAAGCTCGGATATCCCGTGGAGTGTGGGGAGATAATACCCACCAAGCGCGAGATGAAGGTTCTCCTTCCAAACCTTGACGATTACAGCCTCTTCGACATTCCCAAGAGATTTGAGAGCAACTTAACAAAGCAGGTTCACTTCATACTGCCCAATGGCAAGACCTTCGAAATCGACTTCGAGTTTCATGTTGTAAACAGAGATGAGATGATTCAAACAGTTGCCATTGATTCTGGACATCAAATCAGGCTTAAAACCAGAATCAAAGATTTCAGGGATGGAAAGCTTGTTCTGGATGGTGGTGAAGTAAAGGCTGAAGTTTACGTTGCCTCAGACGGGCCAAACTCAAAGATTGCTAAGGCTCTGGGGATGCGAAAGCCCGAGGTGTCTCCAGCAAAGCAGTATGTGATGAAAGGAGTTGAGTGCGAGGAGGATGTTGTTTACATGTATATCGGGCAGAAAATATCCCCCGGAGCCTACGCATGGATTATTCCGAAAGGAGAGGGAGTTGCCAACGTTGGAATTGGCTTCAGGCCCGATTACGCAAGCAAGGGAGACACAATAGTGAAAGCCTTAGACTACTTTGTGAAGGAGTACCCCTACTCATCCCCCTTCCTGAAAAATGCTGAAGTCGTGAGTTCTATCGGTGCTGTTGTCCCCATAGACAGGCCCTTTGAAAGTGCAGTAAAGAAAAACGTCCTTTTCGCTGGAGATGCAGCCAGCATGGTGATAAGCCACGTTGTGGTGGAATTCCAACAGCCATGGTTGCTGGAGATGCAGCAGCGAAGGTTATAAACGGCTTTTTCAGAGGAGAGAACGATTTAAGCCTTTACGATGAGCTGTGGAAGAAATACCTCCTACAGCCCCTTATGAACGCTTACACAATCAAAAGTATATGGGACAGGTTCTCAGAGAGCGACGAGAAGGTCAGCAGGCTTCTGAGCCTTGCGAGCAACAGTGACATGAGCAAAATACTCCGCTGCAGAATCCCGTGGAAAATCAGGCTTCTCTCCCCTCTCCTCCCTCTAATTCAGAAAATTATCTGAACATTTATTAACCACCTTTCCAATTTGTTGCATGGTAGAGTTTGAGATTTATGGAGAGTACGTTGACAAAAGTTACGAACCGCAGAAGGATGACATTGTAGCAGTTTTCAGGATTACTCCCGCTGAGGGATTCACAATTGAGGATGCTGCAGGGGCTGTTGCAGCGGAGAGCAGCACGGGAACCTGGACTTCCCTTCATGCCTGGTACGACCAGAAGAGAGTAAAAGACTTGTCGGCGAAGGCTTATCACTTCACAGACATGGGTGATGGCAGCCACATAGTGAGAATAGCCTATCCCTATGAGCTTTTCGAGAGCCACAACCTTCCTGGCCTTCTCGCATCCATTGCAGGAAATGTCTTTGGAATGAAGAGAGTTAAAGGTCTCAGGCTTGAGGACTTGCATCTGCCCGAGTCCTTCCTTAAGGAATTCAAAGGGCCAGTGAAGGGCAAGGAGGGTGTGAGAAAGATCTTCGGATTCTCCGACAGACCAATTGTTGGAACTGTGCCTAAGCCCAAGGTCGGCTATTCTGCAGAGGAGGTTGAAAGGCTTGCCTACGAGCTCCTTTCGGGTGGTATGGACTACATCAAAGATGATGAGAACCTCACCAGCCTGATTACTGCAAATTCGAGGAGAGGGCGAGCAGGATAATGAAGGCAATCGAGAAGGTTGAGGCGGAGAGTGGAGAAAGGAAGGCCTGGTTTGCCAACATAACCTCTGACATCAGGGAGATGGAGAGGCGTTTAAAGCTCGTTGCTGACATTGGAAATCCCTACGTTATGGTGGATGTTGTTATAACTGGATGGGGAGCTCTTGAGTACATAAGAGACCTCGCAGAAGATTACGGATTGGCCATCCACGGCCATAGAGCGATGCATGCAGCCTTTACACGCAATCCGCTGCACGGCATCTCCATGTTTACCCTCGCAAAGCTCTACCGCATCATCGGCATCGACCAGCTTCACATAGGGACTGCTGGAGCGGGGAAGCTTGAGGGGAAGAAGTGGGAGACGGTGCAGAATGCGAGAATTTTCAGTGAGGAGGAGTATACTCCTGATGAGGGCGACGTTTTCCACCTAAGTCAGAAATTCCACCACATCAAACCTGCGATGCCTGTCTCATCCGGCGGACTGCATCCAGGCAACCTTGAGCCTGTTATTGATGCCCTTGGCAAGGACATCGTCCTTCAGGTTGGTGGTGGAGTGCTTGGCCATCCGAGTGGGGCAAAGGCGGGGGCAAGGCTGTGAGACAAGCTCTCGACGCCATTACTTCTGGAATCCCCTTAGAGGAGTATGCAAAGCAGCACCCTGAGCTTCAAGAAGCTTTGAATAAATGGGGCAGGGTTACACCAATCTAAAATTTTTTAAATTTTTTGAATACTTTTACTGTGAACTGGAAAAAATTCCTTGAAGAGTTACCAGCAGGAGTCGCAATTCTTGATGAAAATTTCAACGTTTTACTGGTTAACAGCAGGATAGTTAAAAAAACCGGTTTAACCGCTGAAACCGTAAAAAATCCCCTGCAAACTGTCCATCCCGATGACGTACCAAAAGCTGTTGAGGCGTTCAGAAAAATCGCGATGGGTAAGGAAGAGGAGGTTGAATACCCCCTTCTCCTTAGAGTTGTCAGAAAAGGCGGTTATCAGTGGAACGAAATAAGGTGGAAAGTTGTTGAGGATGAAGGGAAAAAGTACTATTTGATTGTCTTCACCGACGTCACCGAAAGAGTGGAAATGCAGAAAAGAATTGAAAGCCTTCTCGATTACGTCAGGCTGCTCAACAGCATTTTGAGGCACGACATCCTGAACATTTTGACTACGATAAGCTCTTACGCTGAGCTGCTTGAGGAAGGCTTCAACAGGAGGTTTCTGGACAGGATAAAGGAGGGTGTATCAAAGGGAGTCGAATTGATAAAGAAAATCCGTGAGCTTGAAACCTCGACGAGTGAAAGCTTGAAGTTGTTCAGTCTAAGAGAGGTCATTGAAGAGGCTGCGAAAGGATACGATGTTGAGGTTATTGTTGAGGGCGACGCTTTAGTTCTGCCAACGACGGCATATACAGCGTTTTTGAGAACTTAATAGGCAACTCCGTGAAGCACGGAGGGGCGAGTAAAATAGCTGTGAGGATTGAAACGTCGGACAGGGTTTACGTAGCGTATCAGGACGACGGGACAGGCGTTCCGGAAAATGTGAGGGATAGGGTGTTCGAGAAGGGATTTTCCACCGCAGGAAGCACGGGAATGGGACTTTTTATTGTTAAAAAGCTTTTGGAAAGTTTTGGAGGAGATATCAGGCTTGAGAAATCGGAGAGCGGGGTAAAATTCGTCCTGATCTTTCCTCTCGAAAAACGAACCTAAATTTTTTATTGTTTGAACAAAAGTATTGTTAATGACTGTTGAAAGGCAGATGACGAGGAAGTTTTTGGAGGAAGCCTTTGCCGGGGAAAGCCAAGCACACATGCGCTACCTGATTTTCGCAGATGTTGCGGAAAAGGAGGGATTTCCTAACGTTGCCAAGCTTTTCAGGGCCATTGCCTTTGCAGAATTCGTTCATGCGAGAAATCACTATAAGGCTTTGGTCAATGTTGACAGCACAGTCGACAATTTGCAGAAGGCGATTGAGGGTGAGAGCTACGAGGTTGAGGAGATGTATCCCGTTTTCAACAATGTTGCGAAGTTCCAGGGAGAGAAAGAGGCTGAAAAGTCCACTTACTATGCTCTCTCTGCAGAAAAAATCCACGAGGAGCTTTACAGGAAGGCAAAGGAAGTCGTCAGCGATGGAAAAGACATGGAACTTGAAAGGGTGTTCATTTGCCCTGTATGCGGTTTTACGGCTGTTGACGAAGCCCCTGAATTCTGCCCTGTCTGCGGGACAAAGAGGGAAATGTTCGTCGAATTTTAATCATATTTTTTTGAGCTTTGTCAATCCCACCTCGACTCCCTTTTCTCAAAGAATGCCCTTATCCCCTCCCTGGCGTCTTCTGTAGAGCTGTTCAGTGAAATGGCTTCTGTTGCATAGGCCAAAGCCTGAAAGTCCTCCATGAATAGCTGCTTGTAGAAAAACCTCTTCCCTGATTCGAGGACATTGAGGCTGTATTTCGCAACACTGTGGGCAAGTTTCATGGTTTCCTCTTCAAGCCTATCATCATCGACAACCTTATTTACGAGCCCGAACTGCAAGGCCTCGTCTGCGGTTATGAATTCTCCCGTGAAGCCCATCTCAAAAGCCTTCTTCCGTCCAACTGCTCTGCTTACAAAAGTTATGGGCGTGTAGCAGAATAGGCCGATTTTCACTCCAGGAGTTGCAAAGAGGGCGGATTTTGCCGCAACAGCCATGTCGCAAGCTGCAACAAGCTGACAGCCTGCTGCCGTGGCAACACCCTGAACCATGGCGATGTAGGGCTGAGGCGCTTCCCTAATGGCGAACATCACCCTGTAACACTGATTGAAAAGCCTCTCAACCTCAATCGGATGCCTGTCAAGTATCTCTTTCAGGTCGTGTCCGGAGGAAAAAGATTTGCCCTCTCCTCTAACCACTACAACTCTCACGTTTCTTTCCACTGATATTTTCTTTATCAGGTCTTCCAGCTCCTTAAGAAGCTCCATGGACAGTGCGTTTCTGGTTTCTGGCCGGTTTAATGTAATTATGCCAACCTTCCCCTTCTCATCGTATTTCAGATTTTTCATGAGGAAATAAAAGTTATGATTAATTAAAAGATTTACTGTAAGACACTGAAGAGTTCCTCCTCAGCCACGACAACCTGCTCCTGAGTTTCGAGGTTCTTTACTGCAACCCTACCGCTCTTCACTTCATCCGGACCGAGTATGACCGCATACCTCGCCCCTATTTCACTGGCAAAGCTCATCTGCTTTTTCAGGCTCCTTTCCATAACATCGACGATGGCAGTAAAGCCCCTCTCCCTGAGCTTTCTGGCAACTCTGAATGCGTGGTTTTCGAGCCCTTTGAATGAGATGACTGCAATTGAGTCTTTTTTCCTTGTTTCAACGTTGCAGACCTCGCAGACTCTGTCAAAGCCTATTGCAAATCCTGTCGATGGTGTTACTGGGCCACCGAAAAGTGACGAAAGCTCGTAACTGCCTCCACCGCAAACCTGCTTCTGCGCTCCAAGCCCTTCAGCATAGCACTCGAAGACGACGCCTGTGTAGTAGTCAAGCCCCTCGCTATTCCAAGGTTGAGTGTGAAATCCACGCCAACTTCTCTCAGCAGTGCGGAAAGCCGCTCAAGATGTCCGAAGTCGTAGTCGATTACCTCCTTTGCCTCATCAATAACCGACTCATCCCCTTGAGCTCAAGCAGTGTGAAGATTTTGTCCTTCAACTCCTCATCAACTCTTGTTTCGCTAAGATAGCTTTCAAGCCCCTCTCTGTCCTCTTTATCAATAAGCCTCATCACTTTTGAAGCCCTCTCTTCGCCGAGAGGTTTCAGAAGGTGTCTCATAATGCCAACGTGCCCTATTTCAAGGCTGAAATTCACACCCACGTCTTTCAGAATTTTATCTGCAAGTATTATGACTTCGGCATCAGCAAGGTAGGATTTGGAACCTATCAGCTCAACGCCGAACTGCCAGAACTCCCTGTATCTTCCCTTCTGAGGCCTTTCGTAGCGAAAGCAGTTGGCAAAGTAGTAGAAGCGCAGAGGCCTTGGCATCACGCTGCACTCGTTCACGAACATCCTCATTACAGGGGCAGTCAGCTCAGGTCTGAGAGCAAGGTCCCTGCCCGATTTGTCCTTGAAACGTACATCTCCTCAACTATTCCCTCCCCGGACTTTCTGGTGAAGAGCTCGAGGTGCTCGAATGTTGGTGTCGCAACCTCTCTGTAACCAAAGCTCTCTGCAATTTCTCTCATCCGCCTTTCAATTTCCCTCCTTCTCTCCATCTCGTCCGGAAGAAAATCCCTCGTGCCTCTTGGCCGTTCGATTTTCACGTTCCAGCTTGGGTAAGGGTGTTTAAAAAGTTTTTAGAGCGGTCATCATATCAGCAGCAAGACAAGATCATTGCGGATTGACTTATAGCTGTGCAACCAGCAAAGTGTTGCAGAAATCTCCAGAGCAAAAAATCAAATTGCCCTAAAAAACTTTATTTGTTTGTTAAACTCATCTAAAGGCATGAACCTCCGCGATGCAATATCAATTGCAAATCCAGTTCACCTGGAGGAGGAAGTGAGACATGATGAGGTTGTGCCCTTCCTTAAATCGAAGAATCTGCTTGATAAGCCCGTAATTCTTAACGTTGAGGGTAAGAAAGTTGCTAAGAACCTCGTTTCATCGAGAGAAACTCTTGGGAAGTATCTGGGTGTTGACGCTTACAGCATTGCCAGAGAGCTGTCCAGAATAGAGGACAGGGAGGCTGAGATTAGTGTTGAGCCTTTTTCTACCCTCAAAATGGAGGAGGTTGAGGTAAATCTTTACGACCTTCCCGTTATCAAGTACTTCCCGCGCGACGCAGGGAGATACATCACGGCTGGAATCGTTATAGCTCAGAGGAATGGTGTTTACAACGCCAGCATACATCGCATGCTCCTTCTTGACGAGAGAAGGGTTGCAGCCCGCCTCGTCCCACCAAGGCACACCTATCTGATGTGGAGAGAGGCTGTGGAGCAGGGAGAGGAGCTTGAGGTAGCCATTGCCATCGGAACACACCCCCTCTTCCTATTCGCATCAGCCACGAGAGTTGCTGCCGGAAAGGAGTTCCACTATGCCGCGAGCTTAATGGGTGGGCTAACTCTTTACAGAAAGGGCGAACTGCTGGTTCCCGATTCCGAGATAGTCCTCTTTGGCAGAATTACGGCAGAAACAGCAAAGGAAGGACCGTTTGTTGACATCACTGGCACTTACGACATCGTGAGGGATGAGCCGGTCATAGTTTTTGACGAGATGTATGTGAAGGAGGATTACATCTACTACTCCATTACTCCCGGCGGGAAGGAGCACCAGATGCTCATGGGTGTGCCCTACGAGCCGGTTATTTACAAATTCGTCTCCAACGTGTGCAAGGTCAAGAACGTCATAATGACTCCCGGAAGCTGTCACTACTTCCACTGCATTGTTCAAATCGAAAAGCGCTCTGAGGGGGATGCCAAGAACGCAATAATGGCAGCACTTGCGGCAAATCCGAGCATGAAGGGTGTTGTGGTCGTTGACGAGGACATCGACATTCTGAGCTACGAGGATATTGAGTTCGCAATTGCGACCGAGATTCCAGCCGGATAAGGATTTGGTAGTCGTGAGGGGAGCGAGAGGAAGCAGCCTCGATCCATCGGCTGACAAAACGACTTCCAAGTGGGGCATAGATGCCACAAAGCCCCTGGGAAAGAATGGCTTCGAGAGGGTTGTTTAGCAAAGGGTTAAAAGTGCTGAAAGTAAGTGGTAAAAGGTGGGGACAATGGAAGTGGAGAGAGACCTGGAAATGCTTGAAGATGGCAAGTTCCGATACTTTCAAAAAGCCGAGGAGGAATTGAGGGAGCTGTATTACGATTACAAGTGGTGCAACGGCTGTGGAATCTGCGTTTACGCCTGTCCTGTTGGTGCAATCGAGCTTGGCCCCGTTCATGACATCGCCATAGGACTCGACATGCCTCCGGTGATAATTGACCACCTGAAATGTGCTTACTGCGGTATCTGCTACTCTTTCTGCCCCTTCAACGCCTTTGATTTCTACATAAATGGTGAGAAGGTCGACAAATCAACGCTCACTCTCTCACCCGTGATGTACACTTACAAGTACGAAACGTGCAGAGAGTGCACGCTCTGCTACAAGGTCTGCCCCACCAACGCCATTAGCAGGGAGGTAAAGATCACCCGCCATCAGATTGAGGAGAAGAACGAAGGCATAGAGGGAAAGTTGAGATTGACCGGGATAAGTGCAATTTGTGCGGTATCTGGCGCTGAATTCTGCGAAGTCTTCAAGATGGTAGAAAAGGAGCCGCATCCTGAGGACGTGATGCCGTATTCGGACATTCTGATTGATGAGACTGCCTGCGATTACTGCAAGCTCTGCGAAGAAGTTTGCCCGGAGGAAGCCATAAAGGTTGAGGGTAAGCGCATATCCTTCCAGCTGCCTGAAAAAATCGCCGAAATAACAATTGATCAGGACCTCTGCTCTCATTGTGGTTATTGCGAAGAAGTTTGCCCCTACGATGCTGCGAAAACCATAAAGCCGATGGAAGGAAAGCTTGAGCTTTTTGAAGCAAGAATGGCTCGCTGTGACCCTGTGGGGTGTGCAGCTTGTATAATCGTCTGCAAGCACAACAGGGTGTGGTATGTTTCGAAGGATAAGGGGAGAGTGCACTTTAACGAGAAATTCTGCATATACTGCGGGGCTTGTGAGAACGCCTGCCCGTACGATTTGATAAAGGTCACCAGAACAAGCTACTTCACAAAAGAGGTCGCAACTGACGCTCCCTGGAGGGAGGCCTGGGAGGAGGCTGTTGAAAGAATTGTTGAAAAGAAAAGGGTTGAGGAGCCGTTCAAGTTCTTCATAGAAGAGGAGGAGCTTGAGGTAGAGGAGGAAGAGCTTTTAATTCAACCCGTTGATGAGGAAAGGCTAAGGGCGATGCAGGAGAAAATCGGAGTTTTGGAAAATGTCTTAAAAAAGGCGAGGTATAGAAGGGCCTTGGAGAGCGGGGACTCAGAGGTGTTTGTGAGAGGTGTTAAGCGTGCACTTGGAGAGGATAAAGGGAAGGAAAAGCAGGAAGCTTGAGAGGAGAAAGATAGTACTAGGCGTTACGGGCAGCATTGCAGCAGTTGAAACAGTTAAGCTTGCAAGGGAGCTTGTGAGAAGAGGGGCAGAGGTAACTGCGGTGATGAGCAAGGCTGCAAGGAAGATTATTCATCCGTATGCCCTTGAGTTTGCCACAGGTAAGAGAGTTGTAACAGAGATAACGGGAAGCATTGAGCACGTCAATCTTCTCGGCGAGTACGGGGATGCAGACCTGTTTTTAATCGCTCCCTGCACGGCCAACACAATTTCCAAGATTGCTCAGGGTATTGACGATACACCTGTAACGACCTTTGCAACAACTGCCTTAGGCTCTGGAAAGCCGATAATAATCGTCCCAGCAATGCACGAGGCGATGATGAGGAACAAAGCAGTGCTGGAGAACATTCAGAGGCTAATTGACATGGGCATTGAGTTCGTTCAGCCAAGAATAGAGGAGGGGAAGGCAAAGTTCCCCAGCATTGAGACAATTTGTCTGCACGTGGAGAGGGAGCTTTATCCGAAGGATATGAGGGGAAAGAGGGTTGTCGTGACCTCTGGCCCAACCTACGAGCAGATTGATCCTATAAGGTTCATCAGCAACAAAAGTTCGGGCAGAATGGGGCTTGAGATTGCCCTTGAATTCTGGAGAAGAGGGGCAGAGGTTGTGCACATAACCTCAAAACCCTCTGGTATGACGCTACCAAGCTATAAGGAGATAAGAGTGTGGTCGGTGGAAGACATGATGAAAGCGGTTCTTTACGAAATTGGTAAGGGATGCGACCTGTTCGTGTCTTCTGCCGCTGCAGCTGACTTCATTGTTGATGCGGAGGCTAAAAAGATAAAGACCGCTCCTGAACTGATTTTAAAGCTGAAGGAGTCCCCGAAAATCATTAAAGAGGTAAGGAAGGTTTACAGCGGACACATCATCGGCTTCAAAGCTGAGACGGGCCTGAGTGATGATGAGCTTTTGAAGGTTGCGTCGGAGAAGATGGCCGACGACAATCTGAACATGGTTGTTGCGAACGATGTTCTTGAGAGGGGAATGGGAACAGAAGACACGAGAGTACTCATTTTAACACCTAAGAGGCAGGAGTGGGTTGATGGGCTGAAGCAGCATGTTGCTGAGAGGATTGTTGAGGCATATATTGAAGATTGCCTATGATATTCGCTCCTGCCAGCATAACCTGCATTTTTTCTCCCCATATGGACAGCGACCCGAAGAATTCGGGAAGCATTGGTGTTGGATTTACGATTTCAAAGGGTTTGAGGGCTGAAGAGAGCAAAAAGACCACAATAAATGGAGAGGAGTGGAGCTTTCCCACTCTCGACTACGTGATTGAAAGTATTGGCATAAAGGGCGTTAGAATTGAGTCAGAGCTGCCATTTGGATGTGGGTTTGGTATGAGCGGTGCTGCAGCCCTTGCAACGGCAGTTCTTGGGGATATGAGCTACATCAACGCTGCAGACCTCGCCCACGTTGCTGAGGTGACAAACCTCACTGGGCTTGGAGATGTAGTAACCCAAACGTTCGGTGGGGTTGTGGTAAGGAAAAGCGCTGCATGCCCATCCAAAGCAAAGCTGGAGAGGTTTTTCTGGAATGTGGAGTTCGACTTCGTTGTCATGGGTGAAGTCTCCACCAGGGACATAATTGGGGATGACATTCAGCGCAAGAAAATTGGTGAAGCAGGAAAACTCTGGACTAAGGAGTTCCTGAAGAAACCAACAGTTGACAACCTGTTCCACTGCTCCAATGGCTTTGCTATGCAGACAGGGCTGCTGGAGCTTGTTGGTGATGTTGTTGAGGCGGTTGAGAGTGCTGGTGGGAAAGCAGCAATGGTGATGCTTGGCAAAACTGTTTTTGCGGTAAATGGGTACGAAGCCTTGAAGGAGTTTGGAGAGCCCTTCAAGGCCAGATTGGACTGCTGTGGAGTGAGGAGATTGTGATGAGAGTGGCAGCGATTCAGTGCAGGATTGGCGACTTCGCAAGTGCTGAGAGAGGGGCGATAGCTGCGGTGGAAGGTGGAGCGGAACTGCTGCTTTTTCCGGAGTATTTCTCGTATTCAAGGCTCGCTCCAGAAGTGCTGGACGAGACCCTCACTTTTCTGAAGAAAGTAAGTTCTGAATTTGGAGTTGCAGTTTCTGGAAATGCCGTAGTTGATGATAACGGATACAGGAACAGGTCGTTCCTTTTCGATAGCGGAGAGCTAATTGGGGTTCAGGACAAAATCCATCCTACCAGGGTGGAGAGAAATCTTGGCATTCAGTGCGGAACCAGTCTTGAGGTTTTTGAGGTCAGAGGTGCTTTGATAAGCACATTGATCTGCGCTGATATTCTCTATCCTGAAATATGCAGGGTCGCTGCCCTCAAAGGTGCGGAAATAGTTTTGAATCCAGTCGTGTCCTTCAAAAAATCTGAGCTGCCGGGCGAAGCTTACAGATACTGCCTTTACTTCACCCGCTCCTTCGACAATGCCTACGCAATCGTTAAGGCGGGAGGGGTGGGCAGAACTTTCACTGGCAGTGAAGCAGTCGGGAGAAGCCTCATCGCGAGCTTCGACGGGATCTGGCGAAATTCAAGGATGAGAACGAAGAGGATGTCGTGATGGCGGATGTTGATTTGAATAGAGTAAGGGAGTACAAGACCGTAAACTACTCCCTCGTTGACAGAAATGTCAAAGCATACGAAGAGTTGCTGAACAAAAATTTTAAATCATAACCATCTTTCAAACATCATGGATAACAGTCTTGCTAACATCAACCAAATTGAGGTGTCATCCAAATACATCCGTCTCCTCCGTCCTGTGGCATGGTTATGCTTTCTTCTCCCCTATGCGGTGGGATTCGGTTTCGGGATAACACCAAAGGCGAGCCTTCAGCAAGCCATTCTTGGCTTGCTCTCCTTCGCCTTCTGGATGTGCTTCAGCTTCACGATAAACGCCCTCTATGACAGGGATGTTGATAGAATGCACGATGGCAGGGTGAAGGACTTGAACCTCTCTCTACAGCCGTTAGTTACCGGGGAAATTTCGGTCAGAGAGGCTTGGGTTTACTGCCTTGCTTTCCTCGCCCTATCCCTCGCAACTGCTGCAGCTATAAACGAGAGGTTCTTTATTGCGATGGTTGGTGCTAACATAATAGGGTATGTTTATTCAGCACCGCCGAGATTCAAGGCAAAGCCTGTGATGGATGTTGTCTGCAACGCCCTCGCAGCAGTTCTTGCCTTTTACGCAGGACTGAGCATTGGTGGGGCTGAAATGCAGATTGCCATCTATCCAGCAGCCTTCTTCCTCGCGGCAACGTTCTACATCCCCACGGCAGTTTCGGACTACGAGTTTGACAAGAAAGCGGGGTTGAAGAACACACCCGTTTACTTTGGCCCTGATAGGGCTTTGAAGTCCCTCTACCCGCTTTCGGCCATAACCGTCATTCTCTGGGCTTATGTTTTCGTTGTGGCAAGCAGAATTGAAGTAAAAGCAATGGCACCTCTGATAATCGCCTATACTGTAATTTACACCTACATTATCAACTCGAAATGGGATGGCAGGAAGCTGAACGTCTCGCCCAACCTCATCCTGACACCATTTGGCGTAATCTCAGCGCTTTTCTTGGCATACGGATTCGCTGTAATCACGGTGTTGGGCTAAAAGGTAGAAACAGCAAAAAGAATTTAATTTGTTTAGTAAAAGTAATTAACATGGCGCTTAATCCAATGGACATTTACAAGCTTTTGCCGAAAACAAACTGCAAGAAATGTGGTGAGGCAACGTGCATGAGCTTCGCTTTTAAGCTACTCAACAGGGAAAGAAAGCTTGAGGATTGCAAGCCGCTTTATGAGGATAAGAAGTACGAAAGACAGAGAAAGAAGCTGGAGGAGATGCTCAAGCCCCTTGAAGAGGCTACTGAAACTGGGCTTATAGTGGACGAAAGCCTATGCGTGGGTTGCGGTAACTGTGTTGTTGTTTGCCCCGTTCACGTTGAGAAGGACCCCAAGGGTGCTGCAGTCGGCAATGGCCCGACCATTGAAGACCCAATTCTGAGGGTGGAGAATGGTGTGGTTAAGGTCGTGAACATGCAGGCCTGCAGAAGGTACGGTAAGAACCGCGTCCTCTGTGTGGTTTGCAGGGAGAACTGTCCAAGTGATGCGATAAGATTTCTGGAGGGATGATTATGATTTGTCCGGGCTGTTCCTGTCTGTGTGATGATATCTACATCAAGGATGGAAAGGTCTTCAACGCCTGCAGGAGGGGGGAGGAGATTTTTGCGAAGTACGCTGAAAACAGGGCGGTTGCAAAGGTTGAAGGCAAGGAGGTTGATGTTGACACAGCCATTGAGAAAGCCATCGAAATTTTGAAGGATGCAGAGAATCCGGCAATTTACGGTCTTGACACGACAGTTGTTGAGGCTCAGAGCCTTGCAATAGAGATTTCTGAGAGGCTCAACGGCTACATCGACGACAACTCCTCCTTCTGTCTTGGTGAGCTCGTTGAGGCTGTGCTGAAAGGTGAAGTACCCACAACAACGCTCGATGAGGTGAGAGATAATGCCTACGTTCTTGTTTACTGGGGAACAAATCCCTACCACAGCCTTTCAAGGCATATGTCCAAGTACACCTACTATCCCAGGGGGAAGAAGAGGCCGAGAGGTTACGATGAGGACCGCTATCTGGTTGTGGTGGACGTAAGGAAGAGTGAGACGGCGAAGCTTGCGAAAAAGAATGCGAGGTTCATTCAGGTTGACAGCGATGCTGAGCTGGTCGAGTCCTTCATGAAGGTCGTTGAGGGGAAGGCTGCGAAGTACGCCAAGGAGGCTGGAGTTATAATCAACGAGATGAAGAAAGCGGACTTCAACGTGATTTTTGGTGGATTAGGGCTTAAGTACGGTCTGAAGGACTTAAATATGTTCAAAGAAATGGTACGAAAGCTGAACGAGATTGCGAAGGTTTACTTCATCCCCGCAGGCTTTCACGGCAACATGAGGGGCTTTAACGAAACACTCTTCGAAAAAACCGGACATGTGAACAAGTACAGCTTCAAAGATGGTAAAAGCGGTCAGGAATTTGCCTTCACGGAGCTTCTGAAGAATGAGAAGATTGATGTTGCTGTGATTGTGGGAACTGATCCTGTCTACTCTCTCCCTTCGACGTGTCATCCAAGCTTGGAAAAATTAAGACGATAGTTATCGACCCAAGGATGAGCTTTACTGCAAGAATTGCGGATGTGGTCATCCCCTCTGCCATCTCGGGGATAGAAGCAGGAGGAACGATGGTCAGGAGCGATGGTGTAAGGGTGAAACTTGAGCCCTTGGAAGAGAAGGAGGTTAATGATGTCTACATTCTCAGCAAAATAAAGGAGGGATTGTGATGATGCGCTTCTCCAAGTTCCTGAAAGTTGAGGCAGACATCGTAATAGCGAGACATGCGCTGGTTATGGATGAGACGAAGAGCACTGCAGAGCCTGTGATTTTCCTTCATCCTGAGTTTGCCAAGAGGAGCGGCGTGAAGGAGGGTGATGTTGTAGAGGTTGAGGCCAACGGAAGGACTGTGAAGCTCAAAGCGAGGTTATCAGAAAATGCCCCTGAGAATGGCGGAATAATACCGAACGGCATATATGCGAGCTACCTGGCCAGCTTCGATGCATTTAAGAGGTTCAAAGCCAGCATTGAAGTGACGGAGGAGGAGCCTACATCTGTGGAGGAGATTTTGGGGAGGATAAAGGGTTAGCCGAGCCTTGAATTTTACCAGAAGTATTTTCTCATTTTTGTTTTGTTTTTTCTACAAAATTTCGGCTATCTTCTGAAATACAGATCTGAGAAAATGCCGATTTAGTTCTGCTTTTAATTTGTTAACATTTGGGAGGTTAAATGCAAGTTAGGGTAAATGAAAGCAGTATGGAAAAGAAAGAAAATCAACCACACCTAGTAAACCCGCAGAACCTGCAGGTCGCACAGCCTTCTCCGTACTCTAAGACATTTCCGCACTCAGGGCAAACTCCACCAATCTGCTTTGTCCTCGGCTCTTCCTTCTCCTCAGCCTCTCCGGTGAAGGCTGTGAGTGGCTTTATTCCCTCAACCTCAAACTTTATTTTCTTGTACTCTCCCTTCAGGTGCTTCTCAAGTACCTTTGCCACACCATCTGCACAGGAGGTTATGACCTCTCCGTTATCAAATCCCGGGGAGGGGCAGCGGATGTTCTTTAGCTGCCTTATCAGCACTTCTGGATCAATCCAGCTTCTTAATGCTACAGACAGCAGTCTGCCCATTGCCTCAGTCTGAGATGCAGCACACCCTCCGCTTTTTCCAAGCTGCACGAAGACCTCTGCTATGCCATACTCGTCCTCGTTGATGGTGACGTAAAGCGACCCGCAGCCTGTCCTTGTTTCAATCGTTCTGCCTGTGGTTATTCTGGGCCTCGGCCTCGGCTCGATGTACTTTGCCGGTGGTCTTGGCTTCGCTTCTTTCTTCTCCTCTTCAGCCTTCTTAATTCTTAGAACCTGCTCCTCCCTGCTGCGTCTCTGTAAACGGTTATGCCCTTGCACCCAAGCTCGTAAGCGAGCAGGAAAGCCTTCTCAACATCCTTCCGCGAGGCAGAGTTTGGCATGTTTATGGTTTTGCTCACAGCATTGTCTGTGTACTTCTGGAAGGCTGCCTGCATTCTTACATGCCATTCTGGAGAGATGTCGAGAGCGCACTTGAACACCCTCCTTATGTCCTCAGGAATCTCCTCTATTTCCTGAATGCTTCCCCTCTCTGCCACCTTCTCAATCAGCTCTTCGCTGTAAAGTCCTCTTTTCCTCAAAACATCCTCAAATATTTCGTTTATCTCGAAGAACTCCTCTCCGTCAAGAATGTTCGTCCTCTTGTAAGCCAAGGCAAAAATTGGCTCGATTCCGCTTGAGCAGCCTGCAATAATGCTTATGGTTCCAGTGGGTGCGATTGTGGTGGTTGTTGCGTTTCTCATCTTTATTCCCCTCTTCTCCCAAACGCTTCCCTTCCAGTTGGGGAAAACTCCCCTCTCCTCAGCCAAAGCCTGTGAGGCCTTGTGACTCTCCTCCTGAATAAATTTCATCACCTTCTCTGCAAGCTGTATCGCTTCTTCGCTGTCGTAGGGAATGTTGAGAAGGAAGAGCATGTCTGCCCATCCCATAACCCCAAGGCCGATTTTGCGGTTGGCCTTTGTCATCTCCTCAATTTCGGGAATGGGATAGCTGTTCACGTCAATGACATCATCCAGAAACCTGACAGCAATCCAGACAGTCTCCTTCAAACCATCCCAGTCGATTTCACCATCTTTAACAAATTTGGCGAGGTTGATGCTGCCGAGGTTGCACGACTCGTAGGGGAGCAGTGGCTGCTCACCGCAGGGGTTGGTTGCCTCAATCTGCCCCACATGCGGTGTGGGGTTGAAGCGGTTTATGGTGTCGATGAAAATCATCCCGGGCTCCCCGTTTCGCCACGCCCCCTCAACGATGAGGTTGAAGATTTTTCTTGCAGAGACTTTCCTAACCACCTTCCCCGTTCTGGGATTTATGAGCTCGTAATCTTCGTCCTTCTTCAAGGCCTCCATAAAAGCGTCAGTTGCGGCAACGCTGATGTTGAAGTTCCTCAGCACACCCTCCTCCCACTTTGCAGTTATGAACTCCTCAATGTCGGGGTGGTGGACATTCAGAACTCCCATGTTTGCTCCTCTTCTCCTCCCTCCCTGCTTTATCTGCTCTGTTGCAGCGTCAAATATCTTCATGAAGCTAACAGGGCCACTTGCAACACCCATTGTTGACTTCACGATGTCTCCCTTCGGCCTGAGCTCGAAAAGCTGAACCCAGTCCCTCCTCCGCTCTTCTGAACCTTTGCCATGTCCCATAGGGCTTTGAATATGCCATCAATGGAGTCCTCAACGGGAATGACAAAGCAGGCAGAAAGCTGATTTAGCTCCGTTCCGGCATTCATCAGCGTGGGGGAGTTGGGCATGAACTTCTGCTCCCAGAGGAGCTTGAAAAACTTCTCAGCCCATTTTTCAACATCATTTCCGTAGTTTTCCTCAGCCTTTGCAATTGCCCTCGCAACCCTCCAGCACATTTGTTCTGGAGTTTCGATTACATTGCCCTCATCATCTTTGAGAAGATACCTCTTTCTGAGCACAGTTTCAGCAGTGCGATTGAGCTTCATCAGTTATGGTAGATACGAAAGATAAAACAGTTTTGCCTGGCCTTCCAAAGCATCTACTGAAGGAATAATTCTGTATTGAAAAATTTTTCTTACAACATGTCAAGAAAATTTGACACTACATTTAATACATACTTAGAAAACAAGCATTATGGACACTCTGCTTCTAACTCAGGAAGAGGTAGAATCGTTGATATCGATGGATGAAGCGATGAGTGCTGTTGAGGAGGCGTTCAAGCTTTACGCTCTTGGCAAGGCTCAAATGCCGCCCAAAGTGTATCTTGAGTTTGAAAAAGGCGATTTAAGGCTATGCCAGCGCATTTAATGGGATACGCAGGAGTAAAGTGGGTAAACTCGCATCCCGGCAATCCTGAAAGGGGCTTGCCAACCGTTATGGCGTTGATGATACTGAACAGCCTGAAACCGGATTTCCTTTAGCTGTGATGGATGCGACCTACACAACCTCCCTGAGAACGGGCGCAGCAGGAGGAGTAGCGGCGAAATATCTTGCAAGGAAGAACAGCCGGGTTTTTGGATTTATTGGCTGTGGAACTCAGGCATACTTCCAGCTTGAAGCCCTGAGAAGAGTTTTCAATATTGAGGAAGTCAAGGTCTACGATGTCAGAAAAAACGCAGCAGATAAATTTGTTGAATACTGCAGGAAGGAGGGGATTGCAGCTTCTTTACAACCTGCTGAGGAGGCAAGCAGATGCGACGTGCTTGTTACAACCACACCATCGCGAAAACCTGTTGTTAAGGCTGAGTGGTTGATGAAGGAACGCACATAAACGCAATCGGTGCAGACGGACCGGGAAAGCAGGAACTTGATGTTGAAATCCTAAAGAGGGCTAAAATAGTTGTCGACGACTTGGAGCAGGCAAAGCACGGTGGAGAGATTAATGTGGCGATATCAAAAGGAATTATAAGGGTCGAAGACATTCACGGGACTATCGGGGAGGTTATAGCGGGTCTTAAGGCTGGAAGGGAGAGTGAGGAGGAGATCACCATATTCGATTCCACCGGCTTGGCAATTCAAGACGTGGCGGTTGCAAAAGTCGTGTTTGAGAACGCTCTTAGCAGAAAACTGGGGAGGAAAATAAGGTTTTTCAGAGTATGAATGTTGCAGCACTGATTTCAGGTGGAAAAGACTCTCTCCTCGCGCTCC
>LZQN01000012.1_pt1 | contig 75293 bp, 99 predicted proteins | sample 768531 | NCBI WGS metagenome assembly LZQN01 (sample SAMN05207080, study PRJNA324506) | oil field metagenome | isolation source: sample BH-FW-7 from oil reservoir | place: India: Bombay High | collected 2015-12-02
AAGCTCGCATATCCTACTTCTAACCTTCTCTCAATACCTCTTACTAACTCATCCCTCATTGCCTTAAAAAGGATTTACACAGTTTATGTTACATAGCCTGAGGAATTGAAACATTGTTAAAGTAGAAAAATCCATAATAAAACCTCCTTGTTATTACATTACCTATGAGGAATTGAAACGACTCAAGACAGTTTATTGTCAGGTTTAGATATTTGGAGTTATTACATTACCTATGAGGAATTGAAATGTAGTTGAAAAGATTGTTTCTGAATCAACAGTAAGACTTTTATTTTTTAGAGCTAAGCAACTTTTTTTGGGTGATTAGAAAATTCAGATAGTATTTAACCAAAACTTCTTTAGTATTTTGACTTTTTAAAATCATAAGAAATTAGAGAAAATAGGCTTGCTAAAAAGGCTTTAATAATCTTAAAAAGGATTTTGTTGGAGAGGGGTTGACTGCTTTTAATCTTTATTTACCTGCTAACTAAAAAAGAGGAATTGTTATGGCTGAAAATTTTTATCGGCCTTTTCAGTTGTTTTTATTGGTTGTATCTTTGGTATTGGTACTTTGGCTTTTGCGGCCTTTTTGGGCAGTTATTATCCTGGCTATTACTTTTTCTTTAATTTTACATCCCTTATATTTAAAGTTTTTTGACTATTTTAAGGGGAGAAAAAATTTAGCTTCCTTTTTAGTTTTACTTTTATTTTTCCTGGTTATCTTTTTACCAGGCCTTTACTTTTTGTCTGTATTGATAAGTCAGGGAATTCAAGTGGTGGATAAAGTAAGCCATTTTTTAAATCAAAAGGATATTTTGTCTTTTAGCAGTTTTTCTGTCTATCTTCAGCAGTTGTTACATAAATATAACCTGGATATAGGAATTTTAAAATCTATTGATTTAAAAGAATATATTGAGACTGCTATTAAGAAAATAAGTCTTTTTGTAGTACAGGAAGGTGGTGGTTTGCTTAGCAATTTGTTTTCTTTTATAACCAATAGTTTTTTGTTCTTTTTTATTCTTTTTTATTTTGTGCGAGACCTGGATGTATTGTGGGAGAAGTTAAAAAGAATTTCTCCTTTGCCTGAGGCCCAGGAAGAGAAAATTAAAGGTTATTTGAGTGTGGTGGCCAAAAAATCATTTTGGGAAACTTGCTTACTGCCTTTGCTCAAGGAGTGGTAGGAGGAATAGGTTTGGCCCTAGTGGGCATCCCAGGAGTATTTTGGGGAAGTTTATTGGGTTTAACTTCGCTCATTCCTGTAGTGGGTACAGCTCTGGTCTGGTTGCCAGCAGTAGGGTATCTCTTACTAATAGGTAAAAGTGGAGCAGCTCTTTTTTTGGCCCTGTGGTCTATTATTTTAGTGGGAAGTATTGATAATTTTTTACGCCCCTATCTTATTGGTAGAGGGGATAGTTTATCTCCTTTTTTCCTTTTTTTGGCCTTGTTGGGAGGAGTAAGTAGTTTTGGTTTTTTAGGACTAATTTATGGTCCTTTAATTTTCAGTTTTGCCCTGGTTATGTTTCATCTCTATGAAGAGGAATTTCAGGAGTATTTGCGGTGCAGGTCTTAGTTTTCTCCGTTTCTTTCGTCTAGTAAGCGTTTGGTTTTGCCAAAGGAACGAGGAAGGGCCAGAGGAGGAACTATTTTTACCTTGGCACTGACCAGAATTTTTTCCTTAATTTTTTGTTCAATACGCGGGGGTAAATTTTCACTTATAGAGATGTTTTCTTTTTGCTCCACACTTATTTCCATAAAGTCTAACCCCTGTTGGCGATAGAGTTTGATTTGATATTCAGAGCTTAATTCTGGAAATTCTTCCAGTACATTGGCAATCTGGCCAGGATAAATATTTACCCCTCTAAAGATAAACATATCATCAGAACGGCCCAGGATGCGGTCATGACGGGGAAAGTTGAGCCCACAGCTACACTTACCAGGAATAAAGCGAGTCAGGTCCCTTGTACGATAGCGGATAAGAGGAACCGCTTCTTTACACAAGCTAGTTACTACCATTTCTCCCACTTCACCTGGAGCTACAGGTTTTAAGGTGCTGGGGTCTAAGATTTCTATGATAAACAGGTCTGCCCAATAATGGATACCTTCATGGGCTTTACATTCCAAGCCTGTGCCTGGACCGTACATTTCAGTCATGCCTGGGATATCAAAGGTATCTTCTAAATTTAGGGTTTCTTCAATGTATTTGCGCATTTTAGGCGTATGGGGTTCAGCCCCAAAGATGGCTTTTTTGAGATTGATTTTGTCCAGCAGGTTATTTTTCTTTACTTGCTCAGCCATGAGCAAGGCCATAGAGGCAGTGGAGCAAAGACAGGTGGATTGAAAATCAGTGAGTAATTGTAATTGCATATCTAAATTGCCAGGCCCTATGGGGATGGCCATGGCTCCAAAATATTCACAGCCCAGTTGAAAGCCAGCACCTGCAGTCCAGAGCCATAGCCTACAGCAATCTGCACTCTGTCTAAAGGGGTAAGCCCGGCCAGTTCAAAACAACGGGCAAGCATTAGTTTAAAAATATCAATATCCTTTTGGGTATAAGCCAGGACTTTGCGTTTGCCTGTGGTACCAGAAGAGGCATGAATCCTTACCACTTCTTCTTCTGGGACAGATAAAAGAGGTAAGGGATAGCCTTCCCTTAAATCTTCCACTGTGGTAAAGGGAAGGTGCTGTAAGTCTTCCAGGGAAGAGATGGCCTGGGGTTCTATGCCTGCAGCCTTTAGTTTTTGTTTGTATTGTTTGCTTCCACTATAGGCGTGGTTTACTGTCCATTTTAAACCTTGTAACTGGACTTCTCTTAACTCTTCTTCTGAAAGAGTAGGAAAAAAACGGTATTTCATTTCCTTGGCTCCAATTTTTAGTTGTCAAAGGGATGTTTTTTTATGTAATCACTGGCTTGTTTATTTTATCCCAGTCAAGTTGGCAAGTTTAAAAATATGGGAAGGTAAAAATGATGGCATACTGGTTCCATGGGTTTGTATTTTTGTTAGGTCTTTGTTTAGGTAGTTTTTATAATGTCTGTATCTTGAGATATCTCAAAGAAGAGTCTATTTTGTGGCCCCCCTCGCATTGCCCTAGTTGTGGGCATAAGCTAAAGTGGTGGGAAAATATACCTCTTTTGAGCTTTATTTTGCTTAGGGGTAAGTGTTCTCATTGTCAGAAAAAAATTAGTCTGCTTTATCCCCTGGTGGAGTTGATTTCCGGGATTATTGCCCTGGGTTTATGGTGGCAGTATGGCTGGAGCCTGGCCTTTTTTCTCTATTTGATTTTATTTGGCCTACTTATTGTGGCCAGTTTTATTGATTTATTAAGCTTTCTTTTGCCAGATATTTTAACCTTACCAGGTGCTTTCTTGGCCTTGTTGTTTTCCTTCTGGTTGCCTCAGCCAGGAGTAAAATCTGCCTTTTTAGGCGCTGGGGCTGGATTTTTACTTTTTTTAGTTATACAAAAGGGTTATAAATGGGCTAAGGGTATAGATGGACTGGGAGGAGGAGATGTAAAGCTCATGCTAATGTTAGGAGCTTACAGGGATTAAGGGGTTGTTGCCTATGATTTTTGTCTCTGCTCTTTTGGCCCTTATGGGAAGTGTTTTTTTCTGGTTAAAGGGCAAGGTGAGCAAAGGAGAAAGTGCTATTCCCTATGGCCCTTTTTTGAGTTTAGCCACAGTGCTTTATGTTTTTACTGGAGATAAGTGGTGGGATATTTATAGATGGCTTATGGGATTATCTTATTAGTTAAACTTTAAGGAGTGAATTAATGGAAAAGGTTAAGGCCAAGATTAAAAAGATTGCCCAGTCTGGTTTTTTTCCAAAAGAGCTTTTAGAATTTATTGAAAAGGTCTTTTTAACCCAGAAGAAATACGAGCAGGAAAAGATAGAATTGTCTTTGCCTTTGGAACTAGAGAACTACCAAAAAGGCAAGCCCTTACTTTTGCGTCAGGATTTTCCTTTTCCCTGGGAAAAGGTAAGTCAATTAAGGGATGAGCTTCTGGAACTGGCTGCCAGAGAAGAAGTCTTAGCTGAAAACAGTCAGATACTTTTGCAGGACTTGGCTGAAGATAGTTTTTGGCAAAAAAGCGTACACAAGTTTTTAGAAGGAGATGATAGTTACTTTCGTTTGTATGGTGAAAAATTAAAAGATTCTCCAAGACTGCTTAATTTTTTAGTCCAGAGTAGCCTTACGCCTTTTGCTGTAGTCATTGGGCAAAGTGTGGGACTTGCTTTACCCCAGGAAGAATATGGCTTTGGTCATTGTCCCATTTGTGGGAGCGTGCCTTTTTTGAGTGTACTGGAAAAGGGTGGGAAGCGTTATAATTTTTGCTCCTTTTGTCTCTTTAAGTATCCAGTTGCTCGTCTTACCTGTGCTTTTTGCGGGCAGGAGCAAAAAGAAGAGCATAAATATTTTTCAGTAGAAGAACTGCCTGGGTATAGAGTGGATATTTGTCCTGAGTGTAAAAAATATATTAAGACCATAGATTTTCGGGAAAGAGATGAAGTGGTTTTGCCTGCTTTAGATGACTTGGCTTCTTTACCTCTGGATTTTTTGGCTCAGAAAGAGGGATATTTAAGGCCTAGTTTGAGCTTCTGGGGGTTTTAGTGTTAGCTCAGGTTAAAGGAAGAAAATATACCCAGGGAAAGTGGCTGGACTTTGAAGATATTCTGGCTCAAGAAATAGAATTGGTAATTCATTTAAAGGGCAAGACAAAAAAACTGCTGGCCTCGCCTTTTGATTTGGAAAGTTTGGTTCTGGGGCATGTAAAATTGGAGTTTTTAGATTCTGAAGAGTTTCCTTTTATTGTAAAGAAAGAAGGATTTGATTATTTTATAGAAGTGGAAAAGAAAAAGACATTGGTATCCAAAGAATTTGCTTTTAAGTTAGAGCCAGAATTGTTGTTAAATCTAAGTAAAGAGTTTAGGGAAAAGGAAAGCAAATGGAATCTGACAGGATGTTTTCACCGCATGGCCTTTTGGAGTCCTGAGAAACAGGGCTTTATATTAGAAGTAGAGGACATTGGAAGGCACAATTGCGTGGACAGATTGGTGGGACTGGCTTTAACACAAGGAATTGACCTTGGACAGGGAGTGTTTTTTGGGTCTGCCAGGATTACCTTTTCTTTATTACAAAAACTAGTTAAAGCAGGATTTAAAGTCCTGGTTTCTAAATCTGCAGTGACCACAGCGAGCGTAAAATTAGCCCGGGAAAAGCGCATTACTCTGGTAGGTTTTGCCCGGGAAGAAAGGTTTACGGTCTTTAGTGATGAGTTGCAGAGGATAGTTTATGCCTAGGGAAGTGGTCGGAGCTATTTTAGCAGGCGGAAAAAGTTCCAGACTGGGAAGGGACAAGACCTGGGTTGAATATGAAGGCGAGCCTCTTTTGGTCAGGACCTATAATTTATTGCAACAACTGGGATTACCAGTGTATATTCTGGGTAGAAACCCTGTGGAGTATGGCTTAGAAGATAGGTGGCTGGCAGATGAAATAAAGGATATTGGCCCAATGGGAGGGATTTATACAGGTTTGAAAAATTTGCAAAAGAGCTTGCTGGTGGTTTCCTGTGATTTACCTTTTTTACATTTATCCTGTTTACAAGTTCTTTTACAAAGAAGAAAAAAAATAGATCCAGATAAGGTAATGACCACTTTTTATTATCCAGATACAGGATATATAGAAGCCTTAATTTCTATTTACGAATATGAAGCTTTAGAGTATATCCAAAGGGCAATTAAAGAGAAGATATTCAAGTTGAGTTTGGCCATTCCTCAAAGAGTAAGGGAACATATAGAAGTAAAAGAGGAGTGGAGGGATTATTTTTTTAACTTAAACTATCCAGAAGATTTAAAAAAACTTCAAAAAAATGAAAAGTAGCTGTTGTTTTTTGTTGGGTATTTTGCTCCTGGTTAGCCTAGAGGTAAGGGCCGATACCATCTACTATTTTGTAGATGAAAAGGGAGTGTATCACTTTACAGACCTTCCCACCACCAATCAATATAAGCCCTTTTTGATTTTTAGAACCAGAAACTATGATGTAAAAAAGGTAGATAAGTTGATTGAAGTGTATAGCAAAAACTATGGGGTAGATGCAGATTTGATACGAGCTGTGGTTAAGGTGGAGTCAAATTATGAACCAGAAGCTGTTTCAGCCAAAGGTGCACAGGGATTGATGCAGATTACTCCTATTACTCAAAAGGAGTTAAACTTGGATGTTCCTTTTGACCCGGCTTCTAATTTAGAAGCTGGCATTCGCTATTTACGTTCTCTTCTGGACCAATTTCAAGATGTTCGTCTGGCTCTGGCTGCCTATAATGCTGGTCCTGGAAATGTCAAAAGATATGGGGGTATTCCACCCTTTAAAGAGACCATTAACTATGTGCGGAAAGTCTTAGCTTATTATGAGGAGTTTAAAAAGTAAAAATGTTTAACTGGGCCAATAAAATAACCTTTTTTCGCATCGCCTGTGTTCCCTTGGTGGTAGTGTTGCTTTATTTTCCCAATAGGGTTTCTTGTTTTGTGGCTATGTTAATTTTTATTTTAGCCGCTCTATCAGACCTTTTAGATGGCTTTATTGCCAGGCGTTATAATCTGGTAACCAATATGGGTAAGTTTTTAGACCCTTTAGCTGATAAATTATTGGTTTTGGCAGCTTTAATTATGCTTAGTTATTTACATTGGTTAGAGGCCTGGATTTCCATTCTCATTATAGAAAGGGAAGTTATGGTTACTGGTTTAAGGGCGATAGCTGTGGATAAAGGTATTGTTATTGCTGCGGATAAGTATGGGAAGTTAAAAACCATTGTGCAGATTATAGCTCTTTGTCTTTTGATTTTGCATTATCCCTGGTTTGGGTTTGACCCCAATTGGCTGGGAAAGGTGCTTATTTACATAGCCTTGTTTTTGACCTTGTTTTCTGGGGCTAATTATGTTTATAAGTTTTATAAAAGTGTTTTAAAGTGAGGACAGTATGGCTCAAATAGATGCCTTTTTTAAAATGATGCATGATTTAGGTGCATCTGACTTGCATTTAACTTCTGGATCCCAGCCTATTGTACGTTTACATGGAGAGTTGCAGAGAATTAAGTATAAAGTCTTAGAAACTGCTGAACTTAAGAAACTCCTTTACGAAATAACTCCTGAACATAAGATCAAAAAGTTCGAAGAAAGTGGTGATGTGGATTTTGCCTATGAGGTGCCTGGTTTAGCCAGGTACAGGGCCAACTATTTTATGCACTTAAAAGGTATTGGAGCAGTTTTTAGAGAAATTCCCAGTAAGATTAAAACCATTGATGATTTGGGATTACCTCAAATTTTAAAGCGTCTGGTTATGCTGCCCAAGGGCATTATCCTGGTTACAGGTCCTACAGGAAGTGGTAAGTCTACTACCCTGGCGGCCATGGTGGATTATGCCAATAGAATGCGTAAGGATCACATCTTGACCATTGAAGATCCCATTGAATTTGTGCACAAGCCTGTGAATTGCCTTATAAACCAGCGTGAAGTAGGTAGAGACACTCAGTCCTTTAGTGCAGCTCTAAGGGGAGCGTTGAGAGAAGACCCAGATATTATTCTGGTGGGTGAAATGCGAGACCTGGAAACCATTGCTTTGGCCCTGGAAGCAGCAGAAACAGGTCATCTGGTGTTGGCTACTTTACACACCATTTCTGCTCCCAAAACCATTGACCGTATTATTGAAGTATTTCCAGGAGATACCCAGGCCCAGATCCGTTCCAGCTTGTCTGAAAGTTTGCGGGCAATTATTTCTCAGACCTTGTTTAAGCGTTTGGATAGGCCAGGACGAGTGGCTGCTTTGGAAATTTTGATTGCCACTCCTGCAGTGAGAAACTTGATTAGGGAAAATAAGATTTATCAAATCAATTCTGTAATTGAAACTGGTAAAAAGTATGGCATGATGAGTTTGGATGAGGCAATTCTAGAGCTTTTAAAACAGGGAATTATTTCGCCTCAAGATGCTTTTAATAAGGCTGTGCATAAAAGTAAGTTCAGGGAATATTTAAGTGAAGATGAAGTGGATTTTACTGAGGTTTAAATAAATGCTTAAAGCTTATTTAGATTATCTTTTATTAAAAGTGGTGGAGCAGGAGCCAGATTTATCCGATATCATTCTTACTCCCTTTGTGCCCATAAAGCTGCTGTCTTTGGAGAAGTACAAGAATGTAAACATTGCCGAGGTGGATAAACTTACTCCCTTTCAAATAGAGGCCATGGCCATGGCCATGATAGGTTCCAGTTATCATCATTACCCAGTGCTGCAAACAACTGGTGCTTGTGACTTTTCCTACGTACTTCCCAATAGGATTCGCTTCAGGGTCAATGTGTTTTATCAAAAGGGCTCTTTGGCAGTGGTTATGCGTAAGCTTGCGCCGGGTATTCCCACCATTGAAGAGCTTAAACTACCTAAGGTATTTTATGACCTGGCTCGAGAGCGTTTTGGACTTATTCTGGTTACTGGTGGCACAGGCACAGGTAAGTCCACTTCTTTAGCAGCTGTAATCAATGAAATTAATAGAAATTATGCCAGGCATATTATTACTCTGGAAGATCCCATAGAGTTTTTTCATCCCCATTTAAAGAGTGTTATTAACCAGCGAGAGCTGGGGCAGGACTTTAAAAGTTTTGCAGAAGGACTGAGGTCTGCTTTGCGTCAGGCTCCTCATATCATTTTAGTGGGTGAAATTAGGGACAAAGAAACTGTAACTACAGCTTTGGAAGCTGCAGAAACAGGACATCTGGTTCTGGGCACTTTACATACCAGTGATGCTGGCCAGACCATTCACCGTATCACAGGACTTTTTAGTTTAGAGGAAGAAAATTTAATCCGGGGAAGACTGGCAGAAAGCCTTAAGTATGTTATTTCTCAGAGAATAATGCCCAAAGTGGGTAGAGGAAGAATTGTTGCCTTTGAAGTTATGCGTAAGAATTTGCGGATAAGAGAGCTTATCTTGCATGGAGAAAGAGAGGATAGAACCTTTTACGACATTATTGCTGAAAGTGAAGCTTACGGCATGTTTACCTTTGACCAGTGCTTGGCTTCTTATTATGAACAAAATTTAATTACTGAAGAAGTGGCCATGCAGTTTTGTTCGGATAGGTCCAGGTTAAAAATGATGCTGGATAAGATTAAGGCCAAGCGAGGGGAGAAACTTTCAGATATAGATGGCCTGGAACTGGATCTGGATTATGAAAAAAGAGCAGACTTTTGAGGTGAAGGATGAAAATTAAGTGCTCTGCTTGCAAGCAAGATTTTCAACTGCCTGAAGAAAAGGTTAAAGGACTTACTAAATTTGCGGTTAAATGTCCCAGGTGTGGAGAAAAGATTATTGTCAATAGAAAAGAGGAAGAAAGGCCAGAAGAGGATAGTTTGCTGGAAAGTAAGACTTGCCTGGAGTTTGAACCAGAAAATATCCCTGTGGGCAAAGCTTCAGCCTTGCTTTTTATTAAGGACGTGAAACTGATTACAGAGTTAGGGGATTTTTTACAGGAAAAGGAATATTTTTTAAGAGAAGTAAAGGATTATCCAGAATGTAGAGGAAGACTTTTAATCAATAACTACGATCTTATTTTTCTAGAAGAGGGAGAAGACGCAGATAAGCTTTTAGCAGAAATCAATACCTGGCCACAACTGAGAAGAAGAAATACTAATATTATTTTAATTGGGCAAAGAGGGCGAGATTTTGACCAAAAAATATCCTTTGAAAAGAGTGTTAATTTTTATTTAAATAAAGAGAGTGGAGAGTTTTTTTTAAAACTGGAAAAATGTTTGAATGATTTTGCAATATACCTTTCTTGTTGGAAACAAAATGATGAAACCAGAACTCAAGTATAAATTAAAAAATTGTCTGGAGACAATCTTAGAGTTTGAGAACTCTTTGCATTATATAAATGATGAATATGATATGAAAATGAATAAAGAATTTAAATATATTAGCAATGTATTAGAAAACTTAGATCGCCTTGAGTTTTCTGTAGAGGATTTGAATAAAATAGAAAAGATAACCTCGAGGTTTCTTACTGAGATAAAGGATCTGGTAGATTTTAAGATAAATAAGGGCCAGCAATGAAAAAAAGTCTGCTTTTTTTTGCCCTACTTATTAATCTTGTGCTTATATATCAAATTTTATTTTCGGAGAAAAATTTATTTTTATATACTAACTTAAAAAAAGAATTCAACCAACTTGAGGTTAAAGAAAAAAAGTTAGAGCAAGAAAACATTTTACTTTCTAGAGACATAAAGAGGTTAAGAGAAGATAAAGAATATTTGGAACTGGTGATAAGAAAGGGCTTAAATTATGTGAAACCAGGGGAAGTCCTTTATTTATTAAAGGACTAAAAGGGGTTAGATATGGGAGAAGAAAAGAAAATTTTGGAAGAAGCTTTGCGTCTGGATCCAGGTTCTAGGATTTATTTGACCCTGGCTAAGCTTTACTTACAAGAGGGAAGCTTTGAACAGGCCAGAGATGTTTTGGAAAAGGGATTGCAATATTTTCCAGATTCTCTGGAAACTTTGAGTTTACTTAGCTCTACCTATAAAAATTTAGGGCAGGAAGATAGGGCAAGGGAAGTGGTTGGTCGTATTTGGGAGCATTTAGAGAAGTGTGGATTCTTCTGGGATTTTCTTAAGAGTAAGGATAGCAGTTTAATCAAAGTGGGGAGCAGTTTAATTTTCTGGGATTACAGAAAAAGGATTTAACTTTAGGTGAGATTCTGGAAAAAGGTTTAGAATTTTTGGTAGAAGAAGGCAAAGCCTGTTATGAAGAAGAAGTAAGTAATTTAGATTTTGATCAAGAGATTTTAACTTCTTCTCTGGGAGAAGTACTTTTGTCCCAGGGCGAATATGATAAGGCCCTGGATGTTTATACTAAATTATTGAATGAAGCTAAGAGTGAAGAAGAAAAGAGTGCTTTTAGAGAGAAGATAGAAAAGATTAAATCCTTACAAGAGCAAACCTCAACTTCTATAGAAGAAGTCTTTAGCCCTGAAGAAGAGCCTGTTTTATCTGAGGAAACCAGAGAAGTAGAGGAAGAAAAAGAGATAGAACCACCTTCTACACCCTCCCTGGAAAAGACAGAAGAGCTAGAAGCAGAAGAAGCACCTGAAGAAGAAGGTGGAGAAGAAGATATTGTGAACTTATTGGAAGAGTTAGCCACCTCTTTAGAAGAAAGGGGCAGTAAAGCTTAGTCTGGCTTTTCCAGTTTAGCTATTTCTTGCTGGATATTCTCTATTTGTTTTAAGATTTCTTGTTTTTGCTTTTCTAAAGCTTCCAGTTTGTGTTTGGTTTTTGCCCGTAAGATAGCTATTTCATTTTCATAGGCTAAAAGTTGGTTTTGTTTTTTACATATACATAGCCTACCAACCAGAAGGAAATAGCTCCAAGTAAAATCAGTAGATAGACCAGAGAGTTCACTCTTCCCTTCCTATATGTTTTTGATAAAGGCAAGTTTTTCTTCATCCAGGATACCCAGGAGTAAGAGGGCATCCAGGATGGAGAGATTGGTTGCTGTTTTGCGCACATATTCTTCTGCTCTTTTAATTTCGGTTTCAGGAACCAGTTTTTTTGCCGAATATAGGTGACAGGATCAGTGATATTTTTTTCTATTTCTTCTTGTTGTTGAAGTTGTTTTTCGTGGGCTAGTTTTTTTTCTTGAAGGAGTGTTTCTTGTTCTTTTAATTGTTGTTGAAGGTTCAGGATTTCTTGTCTTAAGAGCTTGTAGTTATTTTCTATTTCCTCTTTTTCCTTGTGGAGGAGGGCAAAATTTTTGTTGAATTTACTGTTGATATAAGCGATTAACAGACTATCTACAATGGCTATAAAGAGAAGAAGAATGAGGAAAAGAAATAGTTCCATAAAAAATACATAAACCTTTTTTATATTGAGTGCAACTAGATTTTAAGGAGGAGAGATTGTTAAAAATTAAAAAGAGTAGGTTTTTTCTCATTAGTTTAGGCCTGGTTATTTTGTTAGGATGTTCCTGGGCTAAAAAAGGTTGGAGAACTACAACCAGCTTGTATAAGGAGTATGTACTTCCTACCACTAGGGTAGATATTAACAAGCCTGTAGAAGGTGAAACCAGTGAACTGGAATTTGCTGCTTTTTGGAACGCTCTGATGCCAGGTTGCAGGAATTTTTACAAGAATTTTCTGTGCAAGACACTTTTCCTACAGAAGCCTGGGCTAAACAGATTTTTTGCGTTTCAACTGGTTAAATAAAATAGAGGTAAGGGATGAAAAGGGCGAAGTATTTTTTACTTATCCCAAGGAAAATTTAAAACAGGTAAACTTTTCTTATCTGGCAAAAGATTTAAAAAAACTAAAAGGTCTTTCTGCTACTTTACAGGATACTATTTTAGGCCCAGAAATAGCTTTATTTAAACCTATTTATACAGACAAAAAGGTTAAATTGCTTTTATTGGTTCACTTTGACCCCAGAAGTTTGATCCCGCAGGAATTTAAAGAAAGAGTAAATTTATATTTTGATTTTAAACTAGTTTATAGAGGGATAGCTCAAGAGATTCCCGCACCCAAAAAAGTTTTTACTCCTTTTGGAGAGCTTGCTTTAGATGGGAAAAAGGTGTTAGGATTGAGTAGAAAACTGGGACAAACTTGGTTTACCTATGCTTTTTTGTGTAAAGGAGGTGAGTAAATGAGGCAGCTCACAGTAATAGAGCATTTACTTTTGCATCAAAAGGAAAATCCTTTAGCTACAGGTAACTTTACCCATCTTTTAAATGAGTTGATTTTGGCTGCTAAGATTATTGCCAGGGCTGTGAATAAGGCCGGCTTATGGATGTATTGGGAGAAACTGGCGAAATAAATGTTCAGGGAGAACAGGTCCAAAAGCTAGATGATTTTGCCAATAGGGTTCTTATCCATCGCTTGCAACGCTCTGGTTTACTCTATGCCATGGCTTCAGAGGAGAATGCAGACCTTATAGAAATTCCAGAACAATTTGGACGAGGAAATTATTTTCTGGTTTTTGATCCCCTGGATGGTTCTTCCAATATTGCAGCCAATGTGAGTATTGGCACTATTTTTTCCATTTATCGCCGTAAAAATGGTAGTGACCCTGTGATCTTGAGCGAAGTGTTGCAAAAAGGCTCAGAACAGGTTGCAGCAGGCTATTTCTTGTATGGTTCTTCCACCATGCTGGTATATAGTACAGGGCAGGGAGTACATGGCTTTACCTTTGACCCCAGTGTGGGAGAATTTTTGCTTTCCCATCCAGACATTAAGATTCCAGAAAAGGGTAAGATTTATTCTGTAAACGAAGGTTATTGGTCTTACTGGGATGATAAGACCAAAGAGATAATTTCCTACTTTAAAACCCCTGAGCCTGGCAAACCCACTTATAGTTTGCGTTATATTGGCTCTCTGGTTGCTGATTTTCATCGGACCTTGCTTTATGGTGGTATTTTTATGTATCCCAAAGATTTAAGGGATCCCAAAAAACCTACAGGCAAGTTGCGGCTGCTTTATGAAGCCAATCCCATGGCCTTTTTAGTGGAGCAGGCAGGGGGCATGGCTGTAGATGGAGAAAGGCCTATTCTGGAGATTCAACCTGAGGATTTACACCAAAGAGTTCCCCTGTTTATTGGTTCGAAAACAGAAGTACAAAAGGTTTTGGAAATTTATGGAGCTTAAGTAGTGCTTACTCTTGGAATTGAAACCTCTTGTGATGAGACAGGCCTGGCCCTGGTCAATAAGGGTGAGCTCGTGGCTCATGTTATGGTCTCGCAGGTGGATTGGCATTCTCTTTTTGGTGGAGTGGTGCCAGAGATTGCCTCTAGAGCCCATCTGGAAGTACTACCTTCTTTGCTGGAAACACTTTTGCAAAGAGCAGGTTGTACTTTGCAAGATCTGGAAGGCATTGCTGTTACCAGAGGTCCGGGGCTTTTGGCTAGCCTTTTAATTGGACTGGGGTTTGCCAAGGGATTAAGTTTAGGTTTACATGTGCCTTTGGTGGGCGTGGATCACTTACAGGCCCATTTGTTGGCTGCAGAAATGCAACAGGAAGTAGAGTATCCCTGTTTGGGGTTATTGGTTTCTGGAGGACATACCCATCTTTATTTAATTAAATCCTGGCAGGAGTTTATTTTGCTGGGTAGGACCTTAGATGATGCTCTGGGAGAAGCTTTTGATAAGGTGGCTAAAATGCTTAACCTTCCCTATCCAGGTGGGGTTTTTTTAGATAAGCTGGCCAGAGAAGGGAAAGTAGATAAGGAGTTATTTCCCAGACCCTATATTGATAACACCAATCTAGATTTTAGCTTTAGTGGGATTAAAACTGCAGTTGCCAATTACTTACAAAAAATAAACACTTAGTTTTCCCTGGTTTAAAAGAAGATTTAAAATTGGATGTAGTTTCGCAAGAGTTAAAAGATATGTGTGCCTCCCTGACCTATTCTTTAGTGGAAGCCCTGAAGATTAAAGTAAGTAGAGCTTTAAAGAGTCATCCTGTAAAGGGGCTTATTCTGGCTGGAGGAGTAGCTGCCAATAGTATTTTGAGAAAAGAATTTGGTCTTTTTTTAGAACAAAAGAATCTTAAATTTTGGGTGCCTAACAAGGAGTTATGCACGGATAACGGTATTATGGTTGCCTATTTGGGAGAAAAACTGCTTCAAGCTGGGTATACGCATGGCCTGGAAGTAGATGCCATTCCCAGAGGAAGGACAGTTCCCAGGGATTATAAAATCAATTAAAAGGATATGAGTTTATTAGAAGAAGTTTTAGACATAGGCATAGCTTTAAGCCGTACTGTTGAATGGGAAAAGCTTTTGGACCTTATTTTAACCAAGGCCAGGTCTTTAACTTCAGCTGATGCAGGGTCCATTTATTTAGTTAAAAATAAAGAGCTTGTTTTTGTCTGCAGTCAAAATGATACCTTGAGTAAAAGGTTGGGCAAGAAGAAAGTTCAGGAACTATTTCAGAGTTTTAGTTTTCCTTTGGACCAAAAGAGTATTGCAGGGTTTGTTGCTTTAAGTAAACAACCTTTAATTTTAGCTGATGTTTATAAAGAAGCCCATAAGTATGACCTTTCTTTATTTTCCAAGTGGGACCGGGTGAATAACTATCACTCTCAATCTGTTTTAACCCTGCCCTTATTAAATCCTCAGGAAGAAGTGGTGGGTGTTTTACAGTTGATTAATGCCAGGGAAGGAGAAAAGGTTGTTCCTTTTAAGTCAGAATTTTTACTGCCTTTAAACTATTTTGCCTCCCAGGCTGCTGTGGCTATTGAAAATGCCAGACTGTATGCTGAATTAAAGGAAGCTCATCTGGATTCCCTGTTTAGATTGGGAGTGGCTGCTGAATATAGAGACAAAGAGACTTCTGCCATATTAGAAGGGTGGGAGAATTGGCCAAACTTTTAGCCAGAGAGCTGGGGTTTGGGCAGGAAGAACTGGAAATGGTTTTTTGGGCAGTGGCCATGCACGATGTGGGAAAGCTGGGCGTACCTGATGCCATTTTACTCAAGCCAGGCCCCTTAACTCCTCAAGAAAGAAAAATAATGGAAAAACACACCATCATTGGCGGGTGTATCTTGCACAAGGCCAAGTCCTCTCTTTTGCGCAATGCCAAGGTAGTGGCTTTGACCCATCATGAGCGTTATGATGGCACAGGCTATCCCAAAGGGCTTAAAGGCGAAGAAATCCCCCTATTAGGACGCATAGCTGGCCTGGTGGATGTCTTTGACGCCCTTTCTTCAGCCAGGGTATACAAACCTCCCTATTCTGAAGAAAAGGTGCGCTTGATTTTGCGTGAGGAAAAGGGCAAACACTTTGATCTCTTTTTAGTAGAAATTTTAGAAGATAAGTGGGTTGAGTGCTGGAAAATAAAAGACTTATATCAAGATGAAAAGTATGTATTTAATTTGCAAGAAACCTTGGTGGATAAGTTGTGGGAAGAGATAAATGAGATAGGTTCTTGACACTAAGAACTAAGACCACTATCTTTTACTTTAAACTAGAAACTTAGAAGAATAAACAAAAGGAGAGAAATATGGCAAACCAAGTTACTGACAGTAATTTTGAGGCTGAAGTTTTAAATTGTGACCAGCCTGTATTGGTGGATTTTTGGGCTCCCTGGTGTGGGCCTTGTAGAGCTATTTCTCCAATTATTGAAGAATTGGCTCAGGAGTATGCTGGACAGGTGAAGATTGTTAAAATGAATGTGGATGAAAATCCCACCACTCCCAGTAAGTATGGTATTAGAGCCATTCCTACCTTGATTTTGTTTAAGGGTGGTCAGGTTATAGAGCAAATTACTGGTGCAGTATCCAAATCCAGCTTAAAACAAATGTTAGCAGAAAAGGCTTTATAACATGGATAAGTTTGAGGTAGCAGTGATTGGGGGCGGTCCAGCAGGGCTGACGGCCGCCCTTTATCTTTTGAGAGCTAGACGCAAGGTGCTTTTGGTAGAAAAGCTAAGCCCTGGAGGGCAGGTTTTACTAACAGAAAAGATAGAGAATTATCCTGGTTTTCCCGAAGGCATCACAGGCTTTGAACTGGCAGACGCCTTTGCTGCGCAAGTGGAAAAATATGAAGGATTACATAAGCACTTTGGTGAGGTAAAAAAGATAGAAGTGGGAGATAAATACCATACTCTACATTTAGAAGAATCCACAGTGCAGGTAAAGGCTCTGGTAGTGGCCAGTGGGGCCAGATGGAGGAAACTGGGGGTCCCAGGAGAGCAGGAATTGGCTGGCAAGGGTATTTCCTACTGTGCCATTTGTGATGGTAATTTTTTCGCGATCAAGTGGTAGCCTGTATTGGAGGTGGAGATACTGCTTTAGAAGAATCTTTGTATCTTTCTAAGATAGTAAAAAAGATTTATCTCATTCACAGGCGAGATAAATTTAGAGGCACTAAAATCTATCAGGAAAAGGTGCTGGCTAATCCAAAGATAGAAGTAATCTGGGATAGCGTGGTGGAAGAGTTCAAAGGACAGGAGAGTCTGGAAAAGGTTGTTTTAAAGAATGTAAAAAATGGAAACACCAGTGAGCTGGAAGTGAGTGGAGCCTTTATTTTTATTGGAGTGGAGCCCAATAGCGAGTTTTTTACCTCCAGAAGTTAAAAAAGATGAGAGAGGCTTTGTGCTTACAGATAGTGAGATGCAGACCAATATAAAAGGCATATATGCTGCAGGTGATATTAGAGCGAAAAATTGTCGGCAGGTGTCCACTGCTGTAGGAGATGGAGCTTGTGCTGGATTTAATGTGGCCAATTATCTGGAGCAGTTAGATGACTAGGGTAAAGCTATTAATCGTAACTCTCCTCTTTTTTTAATAAGTGGTTGTGGAGTAGTGGATTACTTTTTTTTAACTCCTCCAGAGGATACTGCCCAGGAATTGGCACAAGCTGGATATGATGCCTTGCAAGAAAAGGATTATGACCGGGCCATTGAGTATTTTACCAAATTAAAAGATAGATATCCTTTCTCTCCCTATACGCCTGAGGCAGAAGTGAGTTTGGGAGATGCCTATTTCCTGGTGGGGGAATATAAAGCAGCCAGTGAGGTTTATAAGGAATTTGAAGCCCTTCACCCCAGACATGAGGCAGTTCCTTATGTGCTTTTAAAAATTGGCCTGTCCAATCTCAAGCAATTTGAATCTGCGGATAAACCCTATACGAATATTGCTGAAGCTTACTCCTTTTTTCAGCGGCTTATAGAGACCTATCCAGAAAACAAATATGCTCAAGAAGCCAAGAAGTATTTGCGCAAATGTAGGTTTTTAATGGCTGAGCATGAGTTATATGTAGCGGATTTTTACTGGCGTACAGAGCAGTTTAAAGCGGCCTGGCTTAGATATAAATATGTGGAAAAGGAATATGCTGATTTGCCAGAAGTTGTGGCTTATGCAAGTCAACGAAGGGACTTGGCCTATTTGCGCTGGCAAGAAGCAAAGGCTAAGGAGGCCAAAGAAAAGGAAGAAGGGTCCTGGAAAAGGTTTTTTGACTGGTTGTAAAAAAAATAGGTAAACAAAAAGCGGCTTTTAGCCGCTTTTTTTGTATCTTTGGGGCGAGGCTAGGAAATGGACTGGAATGCTTTTTTTGATACTTATGCAGTTGAAGAAAAATATCTATCTCAGGCTTATGAAAGGGTTGGAAGATAAAAAAAGGGCTTTTTTTAAAAAACAAATCTATGAACTTACCGAGTACTATCAATATTTAAAAGAGCTTAAGCTAAGCGTTTGTAAAAAAAACTACTCCCTTTTTGAACTGGAAGAAGGTTTTTCTCCCAAAAAGAAGTGATTTTTTGGTGGAGGAAGGTTTTTTGCTGTTAATCAAATCTTGGCCTTATTTATTCCTTTGCTTTTAGCTGGAGTGGAAAAAATAGGAGTGGTTTTGTTGGGTTCCAAAACCAAAATAAAAGCAGAGATATTTGTGGGGCTGGAGCTGGCTGGGGGATATTATCTGCCTGGGGCAAAAAAAGAGAGTGATTGAGTTTTTAAATTGTCAACAAAGACCAGTTTTTTATTTTGGATTTAATTCCAGGTGGCTGAAATCTGTGTTTTGGCAAACTCCTCTTACCAGGGGTGTTATTTGGGAGGAACAGGAAAAAATAAATTTAGAGAATTTGCTCTGGGCTAATCCTCATACCACCTTTTATGCTTCCTGGGGTAAAGAAGATGCACCTGTAAAGCCTTTAGAAGAAAGAGAAAGGGACTTTTTTCTGGAAATAGGATCTCAAAAAACATCCTTTGCCAAGCTTACTCTTGCTCCTGGAGAAGAAACTAGCTGGATTTGGCCGGATTTTAATTGGACCTGGGCGTTTGAAAAGTATGTCTTTATAAGCAGGAGGTCTTAGATGGGAGTAGCTAAAGGCGCAGATAAATATCTGGAGCAGATTAGAAATATTGGTATTATAGCTCATATTGATGCGGGAAAAACTACTTTAAGTGAACGAATCCTTTTTTATTCTCAAAAAATTCATCGCATGGGAGAAGTGCACGAAGGCACTGCTACGATGGACTATCTTCCTCAGGAACAGGAAAGAGGTATTACAATTGTTTCTGCTTGTACTACCTTTAATTGGAGAGATAAACAGGTAAACCTGATTGATACTCCAGGGCATGTGGATTTTACTATTGAAGTAGAAAGGGCTTTAAGGGTCTTAGATGGAGCAATTGCTGTTTTTTGTGCAGTGGGAGGGGTAGAACCTCAAAGTGAAACTGTTTGGCACCAGTCAGAAAAATACAAGATTCCTAAAATAGCCTTTATCAATAAAATGGATAGATTGGGAGCAGATTTTAAAAGTGTACTTTGGGAGATTAGAAAAAAATTAAAGGCCAATCCAGTTGTTTTACAGGCGCCCTGGGGAGAAGGAGATGATTTTAAGGGAGTTTTTGATATTTTAAGAGAAAAAAAAGATTGTTTTCAGTGCAGAAGACCAGGGAAGGAGCTATGAATATTTAGACCTGACACCAGAAGAACAGGCAGAAGTAGATAACTATAAGACTGAGCTAATAGAAAGGATAGCTGATTTAGATGATGAGGTAATGGAAAGGTATCTGGAAGCACAGGAATTGCAACCAGAACTTATCAAACAAAAACTAAGAGAACTGGTTTTACAGGGGAAAATAGTTCCGGTATATGCGGGTTCTGCTTTAAAGAATATAGGTGTCCAACCTTTATTGGATGGGGTAATTGATTATTTTCCTTCTCCTTTGGATGTGCCTCAAATAGAAGGTATAGAGCCTCAAACTAAGAAAAAAGTTTCCTTTCCCATTTCTTCTAAGGCCCCACTGTCTGCTTTGGTCTTTAAAGTATCCATGGAAACCGGAAGAAAGTTGGTTTTAGCCAGGATTTATTCCGGGAAGATTAAAGCAGGAGAGATAGTTTTTAATGTTACCCAGGAAAAAGAAGAACGGGTAGCCAGGATTTTTCGCTTGCACGCCAATCATAAGGAAAAGGTGGAGGAAGCACGGGCTGGAGAAATTGTTGCTTTAGCAGGACTGAAGCTTTCTAAAACAGGAGATACCCTCGCCAATAGGGAAGCCCCTCTTATTTTGGAAAAAATTAGCGAATATAAGCCGGTTATTGCAGTGGCCTTGGAGCCTAAGAATAATGCAGAAGAAGAAAAGTTATTGGAAGCTCTGGATAAAATTTTACAGGAAGACCCTACCTTACTTTTGGAAAGAGATGAAGATACTCAGCAAATTATTCTTTCTGGCATGGGAGAGCTCCATTTAGAAGTGGTAATGGATAGACTTAAAAGAGAGTATAAGGTGGAATTTAGATCTGGCAATCCTCAGGTGGTTTACCAAGAAACCATTAAAAATAAAGCCAGAGGAGAAGGAGAATTTGCTAAAGAACTGGGAGATGATTTCCATTACGGTGGAGTAGTTTTGGAAGTAGAACCAAAGCCCAGAGGTAGTGGCAAAGAAATTCGTCTGGAAGTGGATACTCAAGCCTGGTCTCAAAATATAGTGGAAAGTGTGTACCAGGGTTTAGAAGATGGTCTGCAATCGGGCATTTTAAAGGGCTATCCTGTTCAGGATATTTTGGTGCGAGTGATTGAACTTAAACAAAAAGAAGGAGCTACTGATATAGGTTATAGAATGGCTGCAGTAAAAGCCTTAAAGGAAGCTTTGAAAAATGCTAATCCTCAGCTTTTAGAGCCTATTATGTCTCTGGAAGTATATACGCCAGAGGATTTTGTAGGAGAATGTGTGGGACTTATTGGCAGTAAAGGCGGAAAAGTGGAAAATATTTTGGAAAGAGGAGGACAAAAGATAGTACAGGCCTTGGCTCCTTTAAAGAAAATGTTTGGTTTTTCTACAGATTTGCGTTCTGCTACCCAAGGACGGGCTAATATGCTTATGAAATTTCATTCTTTTGATGTGCTGGAGTTTTAATTTTTAATAAATTATTTAAAAAATTAGTTGTCATTTTTTTTTTATAATTTATTGAAGCTCTTAATAAAAGGAGGAAATGTTATGGCCAGTATAAAAAAGATTTTATGTGCAGTGGATTTTTCAGATATGAGTAAAAAGGTAGCAGATTATGCAGCTACCTTAGCCAGGGCCCTGGAAGGAGAAGTTGTTGTTTTGTATGTAGCTCCTTCTCTTTCCCAATATGTAGGGTTTCATGTCCCTCCTGCCTCTATTGAAACTTTTGTGGGAGAAATAGTTTCAGGTGCGGAAAAAACCATGGAAGTTTTTATTCAGGAAAATTTTGAATCTGTTTCCGCTCAAGGCATAGTAAAAACTGGTTATGCAGCAGAAGAGATTTTAGAAGTAGCTGAAAAAGAAGAGGTAGATTTGATAGTAATGGGTACACATGGGCGTAAGGGGATAGATAGGATTTTGTTTGGCTCTGTGGCTGAAAAGGTGGTAAAAGGAGCAAAAATGCCAGTGCTTACTGTTCGTCCTTAAGCAAAGGAGCTTTTTAGAGGTGTTTATTAGTAGTAAGAAAAATACTTCTTTTGGTCTGGACCTGGGAGCTAGATGGGTTAAGCTGGTTGGCTTAAAGAAGAAAGGGAAAAAGGTTGTTTTAGATAGAGTGGGTAGAGGTCTCTTTTCTGAAGAGCAAAGAGGTCCAGATGAATTTGTCAAGCATTTGGAAGCCTTTTTTAAGAGCTTGGGTATAAAAAAGAAAGAGGTGGTAAATACTTCTTTTAGTGGACAGTCTGTAATCGTTAAAAGGGTAGTCTTTAAGGCCAAAGATGAGGATGAACTGGAAAAGGTGGTGTTTAAAGAAGCCAAGCAGTATATTCCCTTTGATATTAACGATGTGGTGCTGGACTATCAAATAATGAAAAGCAAAAAGCAGGAAAAGGGCTTTGAAGTTTATTTGGTAGCCTGTAAAAAACAGCTGGTAGAAAACTTAAATGAGTTATTTAAAAGAGCGCAAATAAAAATAGATGTAATTGACTTAGATGCCTTTGCTCTGGCTAATGTTTTTGAATTTAATTATCCAGAAGAGATGGATAAAAGTTCTTTCCTCTTTGATATTGGAGAAAAACAAAGCATTTTTGCTGTTTTTTCTGAAGGAGAGCTAAGTATTTTTAGGGAGATGCCTTTTGGTGGAGCTAACCTTACTTTGCGTATTGCAGAAGGACTTAACCTGAGTTAGAGGAAGCTGAACGGATAAAACTGGAGGGAGCCACTAATCTAGAGGCTGCGCAAAAGACTTTGGTCTCTAAGTTGATTCAAGAAGAAATAGAAAATTGGGTAGGAGAGGTTCGTAAGGTTATTAATTTCTATGCCACTACTTATCCTAAGGCCCAGGAAATAAAAAAAGTGTTTTTGTCTGGAGGTAGTGCTCATATTTTAAGTTTGGAGGAAAGTTTAAGTAGGGAATTTTCTCTAAATGTTGATTATCTAGATCCCTGGAGAAAAATTGAAAAAAGTGCGAAGAGTTTTGACCTTAAATACTTAGACGAGATAAAAAGACAGATGGTAGTGGCAACAGGTTTAGCCTTAAGAGGGGTGTTTTAAGTGTTAAGAATAAATTTAAATGTCTTAGAAAAAAGAAAAATTACCTATAAAAGGTGATTTTTGGATTTTTATTTTTCTCTTGGTTGTTTTCTTAGGAGGTTGTTTTGCCGTTAATTGGTGGATAGGAATAAAAGTAGATTACTTAAAGACAGTTGAAGCCCAGAAAATAAAAGAAAAGAAATCTCTACAAAGCCTTATTGCTAAGGTAAATAGACTGAAAAAAGATGTAGAAGATATTCAGAAAAAAATAGAAGTAATTAAAAAGATAAGAAAACAACAGATTTTACCAGTTTTATTTATAGATGCTTTGGTATCTTCTTTGCCAGGGGATAAAATTTGGTATAAAAGTTTGAGTCTGGCTTCTTCTGGGAGTATTACCATCACAGGAGTGGCTTTGGACAATCAGGTTTTATCCTTTTATATTGAACAATTGAAAAATCTCCTTATGTTAAGGGAGTAGATATTGTGGTTACCACTAGGACTAAAATTGGCAACTATGAATTGGTAGAGTTTACCTGTAACCTTAGAGCAGGAGAAGCTTAAAAGTATTATGGCTAATAATTTAGAAGAACAGGTCAAGGTGTTTTTTAAGCTTCCTTTGTGGAAGCGCTGGCTGGTTTATGGTAGTGTTTTATTTTTGGTGATAGCTGGTTGGGCTTATTTTTTCCTTTTACCTACCTTAGATGCCAAAGAAAGAATGGAAGCCAATCTGGTCCAACTGGATAGGGATATTACCAGGTTTCGAGTAATAGCTGCTAATCTAAATAAGGTAAAAAAAGATTTGGGTTTTTATGAAAAACAATTTTTTATAGCCAAAAATCTGTTGCCAGAAGATGCCAAGGCTTTGGAAAAGCTTTTGGCTTCTTTTGAAAAAAAAGGGCTAGAAAAAGGTATAGAATTCGCATATTTTAAACCGTTAAGTGAAACCAAGTATGATTTTTATGCTGCCAGGTTGGTAAACATCAGGCTTTTGGGTAGCTTTCACAATGTTGTTAGTTATTTAGATGAACTTAGTCGTTTGAATAGACTGGTTAGCTTGCGTTCAGTAAAGTTTTTGCCTCAAGGACCCCAGGGGCAGGTCAGTAATCTGACTGTGGATTGTACTTTAGAGGTTTACAGAGCCTTGACAGAGGCTGAAATAAAGGCTCAGGCAGAAGAAGCCAAGAAGAAAAAAGGTAAGAGAAGAAGGAAATAACAGTGAAGATAATAAGGTTAATCTGGTTAAGTATACTCTTAACCCTTTTGTCTAGTGTAGCGCTGGCACAAGATACTTCTGCAGTGAAAGAGGAAAGTGAGAAGTTTATAGAAGCTTTAAGTAATATCCCGGAATGGATAAAACCTCCAGCCTTTCGTTACGATCCAAAGGGTAAAGTGGATCCTTTTGTTCCTTTTATCAATAAGGTAAATGAACGCTTAACTGCTAAAAAAAGAAAAAAAGGCACCTTAAGCCCTTTAGAAAGAGTGGATGTAACTCAGCTAAAGGTTATAGGTATATTGTGGGAGCCTGAAAATCCCAATCAGCCAGGGCCATGGTAGAGCTTCCAGATGGCAAGGGCTTTCTTTTAGAAAAAGGTATGGTAGTGGGTAGAAATGAAGGTAAGGTGGTAAAAATTACTCCAGATACAATTATAGTGGAGGAAGAAGTGGCAAACATTTTTGGAGAAGTGGAAAAGAAAAAAGTAGCTTTAAAACTTCACCCCAAAAAGGGAGAAGAATAATGAGTAGAGTATTTATTTTTATTAGTAGTTTGATTTTTTTGTTTTCCTGTGCACCTAAGCAAAAAGAAGTGGTAACTCCCACTCAGGAGACAACCCTTCTTGAGCAGAAAGAAAATTTACAGCCCAAGGAAGAGCTTAAAGCGATTAGTTTAGTAAAGCAGGGGATAGGACTCTTTTAAGGCTAGTATTGCCAGAAGGGATTACAGTAAACCCCTTTATGGAGGATTTAAGTTTTAGCCTGGAATTTTTTCCTGCCTATTCCAAGGAAACTTTACCCTTACCTAAAGGAGTAGTTTCTTCTTTAAAATATTTTCCAGCTTTGGGGCCTACCGCAAATAAGTTAGAAGTTAAACTAAATAAGCCCTGTCAATTTTTACTTAGTAGAGGTAAAGATAATACTTTAGAAGTTGCTTTTATCCCTTCCAAAGAAATACAAAAACTGGTTGAAAAAGATAAGACTATTCAAAAAATTAAGCAGGTATCTTTTTTAAAAAATAAAAAAGGAAATTTAATAGTTCTTTTTGATTCTAAAGGTATTTTGGATATTGTTCCTAAAAAAAGTAAAGAGAATAAAATCTATTTAACCATCAATAAGGCCAAGCTGGTTAAAAATTATGAAAAGATTTTTCGTTTAGAAAAGTTTAATACGCCTATTCGCAGTGCATTTTTTCAGAATAAACAAAACCAGGTGGAAATGGTCTTATTAACAGAGGAAAAAGTTCCCTTTAACTTGGATATGATTGAAGGAAAGACAGCTTGGTTTTTTTGACCTCTGATGATTTCAAACAAAAGCCAAGTGCAGAAGAACAGGCCAAATTGGAACAGGATTTTAAGCAGCAGCAACAGGCAGATTTACCAGAATTAAATACCTTACTGCCTGGAATGAAGAAAACATATACGGGCAAGCTTATTTCCATTGATTTGCAAGATGCAGATGTGGAAAATGTTTTACGTTTGTTAGCTTCAGTGGAAAATTATAACCTGATTATTGACGATGGAGTAACAGGAAAAATTTCTTTAAGGCTTTACAACATACCCTGGGATCAGGCCCTGGATCTGGTTTTACTCCAGAAGAATTTAGGGGTGGTGATCAGGGGCAATATTATGCGGGTAGCCACCCAGGAAAAGTTAAGAGCTGAAAGAGAAGCCATTCAAAAGGCAAGAGAAGAAGCCCAGAGAGCCAAAGAGAGCATGAAAAAACTCGAACCTTTGGAAAGAGAATATATTCAAATAAACTATACTACAGCTGCAGAGCTGGAGCCAAAGGTAAAATCTTTCCTTTCGGATAGAGGTAAACTTACTGCTGATAGCAGGACCAATCAGCTTATTGTAGAAGATATTAGAAGCAGGATTGAAGAAATAAAATCAGTAATTGAAAAGTTAGATAGGCCAGAAAAACAGGTATTGATTGAAGCCAGAATTGTTTATGCTACAGACGATTTCCAGCGAGCTTTTGGCTTAAAGTGGAGCTTCCAAAATCCAGGAGAATATTATGGAAAAGGAGACCAATATTATAAAGAATATGGAGCCAGTGGCATAAACTTTCCCTCCAGTGGACCACTGGACTTTTCCCTTGCCGGTCAGGTGGCCAAGGTGGCTGGAAAGGATCTCTTTACCCTGGATGCAGAGCTTAAACTGGCAGAATCTCAGAACCTGGCCAAGACCATTTCTTCTCCCAGGATTGTAACTTTAAATAACCAGCAGGCTGAAATAACTCAGGGAACCAAAATAGCTGTTCCTGCAGAATCAGAAAGTGGGGGGACAACTATAGAGTATAAAGATGCTTTATTAAAACTTACGGTTACTCCTCAAATTACTCCAGACAATAAGGTTATTTTAGACCTGGATATTTCTGATGACTCTCCCAAAGGAGACGATATAGAAACCAAGACTGCCAAGACCAAATTGATTGTAGAAGATGGCGAGACCATTGTAATTGGAGGAGTGAGAAAACTTACAGATAATAAATCCCAGACCAGGGTTCCTGGCTTACACAGGATACCTCTTTTGGAGTGGTTGTTTAAAAATGATTATAAAAATGTTTCTAAACAAGAGCTTTTGATTTTTATTCGTCCCAAGATCTTGAATAAGTAGAAACTTGCCTTTAACAAGAAGCTAAACTAAAGCTCCCTTTTTAAGAAGGGAGCTTTAGTTTTTTAAGGGGGAGAAAAGTTGAAGCAATTTATCTTACCACACTTACTGGAGTTTAAGGCCTATGAACCTGGTCTTAGTATTGAAGAAATCAAAAAAAAGTATAACTTGGGTAGAGTAATAAAACTGGCTAGTAATGAAAATCCTCTGGGAGTTTCTCCTGTAGTAGCAGAGGTTTTGCATAAATATAGAAATTATGTTTTTCGCTATCCTAGGGGCGGAAATGAGTCTTTACGTCAGGCCCTGGCTGATTTTTTAAAAGTACCAGCAGAAAATATTATCCTGGGGAACGGTTCTGATGAAATTATTGATTTACTTTTTCGTCTCTTAATAGATCCTGCCAAGCATAAGGTCCTGGCCTTTAAACCCTGTTTTAGCATTTATAAGACTCAGGCCAAACTTTTGGGAGCAAATTTAGAACAGGTTCCTCTTAAGGATGATTTTTCTTTTGACCTGGAAGGGTTGCTAAAAAAAATAGATAAACAGACCAGGCTTATCTTTATCACCAATCCAGATAATCCTTCTGGTTATGCCCTTGCTAAAGCGCAGTTACAGGAATTTTTGGCTCGTTTACCAGAAGGGGTATTTGTGGTTTTGGATGAGGCTTATATTGATTTTGCTCTCCCCAGGAAGACTATAATTTTTTAACTGAATGGTCTAAATATCCACAGGTGATTTTTTTGCGCACCTTTTCCAAACTTTTTGGCCTTGCTGGACTGAGGCTGGGATATGCTGTTTTACATAAAGACCTGGCAGATTATTATTGGCGTATAAGGCTTCCCTTTAGCGTAAATATTTTGGCTGAAAAAGCAGGTCTAGCTGTTTTAAAGGATAGTTTTTTTTACAGAGAAACAAGAAGGGTAGTAATAGAGGGAAGAGAATTTTTAAGTACAAAATTACAGGCATTGGGATGCCAGGTGTTCCCTTCTCAGGCCAATTTTATCCTCTTTAGACCTCCCAAGGATGCCCTGGAAGTATTTCAGGCTTTACTTAAACAGGGTATAATTATTAGGCCTTTAAAAAGCTATGGTCTTGATAAGTATTTGCGGGTAAGTGTGGGCACAGAAGAGGAGAATAAACTGTTTATTGAAGCGCTAGAGCAGATTTTGTAAGGAGTGGGGAAGAGTGTTAATTACTTTAGACGGTCCTGCTGGCGTGGGTAAAACCACTTTGGCCAAAAAACTGGCTGAAAAATTACAGATAGCCTACTTGGACAGCGGCGCTATGTTTAGAGGCCTTGCCTATTACCTGGGCCAGGACAAGCTTAATTTATCTGAGGAAGAACTAAAGCCGATTTTAAATAACTTTCAGTTTCAACTGGTTTTAGAAGGAAAGGACTACTTTCTTTATTTAAATCAAAAAAAACTGGGAGAGGAGATTAGAACAGAAGAGGTAGGTTTTTTAGCTTCTTCTCTGGGTAAGTTAAAAGTAGTACGGGATTTCTTAAAGGCTGAACAGCAACGGCTGGCTGAAAATACTTCTCTAGTAGCAGAAGGCAGGGATATGGGTACAGTGGTTTTTCCTCAGGCTGATTATAAGTTTTTTCTGGATGCCGATTGTGAGGAGAGGGCCAAGAGAAGATATAACAGTTGAAAATGTTGGGCAAAGAAGCAGACTTAACTCTTATTTTAGAACAAATTAAGCAAAGAGACGAACAGGACCGCAATAGACCCATTGCTCCTTTAAAGCCAGCTGCAGATGCTATTATTATTGATACTACGAAATTAAATTTGGAAGAGGTTTTTTTTAAAATATTAAGTTATATCAAGTAGCTTGTTGTAGTTCTTTGGCTTCCTGCCACAAAGCTTCCAGTTGTTGCAGGGATAGGTTCTCCAGGGATAAATTCCTTTTTTCTGCCAGCTCTTCCATTAGTTTAAAGCGGGTTAAAAATTTTTGGTTGGCCAGATTCAAGGCTGTATTGGGTTTTATCTGGTTACGCCTGGCATATTCAGTAAGGCAAAAGAGATAGTCTCCTAGTTCTTCTTCCATTTTTTCTAATTTACCTGTTTTTTTAGCTTCTAACCACTCCGCCCATTCTTCCTGTAGTTTTTTCTCCAACTCTTCTTCATTGGGCCAGGTAAATCCCAATCTCGCAGCCTTAGAATTTATTCGATAAGCCCTTAAAAGTGGTGGAAGTGCAGAGGGAATAGAATCTAGAGAAGAGGATTTTTTTTGTTTTTTTCTTTGTTCCTCTTTTTTTATTTTTTCCCACATAGAAAGAAGTTCATCTATATTTTGGATACTTTTATTTCCAAAAACATGGGGATGTCGTCCAATCATCTTGGCTGCAGTATAATCAAAAACTTCCTCTAAAGTAAATTGGTCTTGAAAAAGATGGATAAGAAAAAATAAAAGAAAAAATACATCTCCCAGTTCTTCTTTAATATTTTCTATGTCCTTAGATGTTATGGCCTCCACTAATTCAAAGCATTCTTCTATCAAGTAATCGCACAAACTTTGAGGGGTTTGTTTTTTGTCCCAGGGACAGCCATTGGGACCTAAAAGGGTGGCAATTACTTCCTGGAGCTTGTTGAGACTGTTTTTACTCATTTTCTATTCCTGGTAATAATTTTTGCTTCCATTTTCTTTCTAAAGTCTTTTTGTTTTCCTCAAATCTATCTTTTAATTCTTTGGGTAAAAGTTTGGCCAGGAATAAACTGCTTCTATGGACATAAGGGGCAAGTTTTGAGGTCTGTAATGCCTCTGATCTGGCAGGTAAAAAAGAGGTTAAAATCATTAAAAAGATAGAACAAAGCACGAGCGCCTTAAGTAAGCCTATGGCTGCTCCTCCAATGCGATCCAGCCAGCCCAGAAAGGCCATTTTTAAAAGGTGCTTTAAAATGGTGGAAATGATAAAGATAATAAACATTACCCCAATGAGCACAGCTAAATAACTACATATTTTGGCCCAGGTTTCACTGGGAATGATTTCTTCCATTAGAGGTAAAACCTTTTGCCAGTATCTATTGGCCAGAAAAAAACCCAAAAATAGAGCTACCAAGGAAGAAACTTCCTGAACTAGCCCTCTATAAATTCCTCTGAGGAAAAAAAAGGAAATTACAACTAAAAAAAAGATATCTAAAAAGTTCATTTTTTCCTTCCCTGTTAGGAGTCTAATTTTTTTCTGTTTCTGGGAACAGCTTGACACTACCCCAATCTCTAATTAACTTCAATAAATTATTTTAAAAGATTGCGAGAGAAGGAGAATAATATGGCTTATGAGGTAAAACTGGTAAAGTTAATCAATGGAGATATGGTACTTGCCAAGTGGAAAGATGGAAAGTTAGCAGATCCAGCCACCTTACAGATGGTTCCCACTCAAGGTGGGGTGCAGATGGTATTGCTCCCTTTTGGTTATCCCTTTGATACTGAATTGGAAGGCGAAATAGATGCCAAGCATATTTTATATGAATACAAAAATGTCCCTGAGGAGTTAAAGACAAAATACTTAGAGGCTTCAAGTAATTTGACCCTGTCTTCACCTGCAGATCTTAAAAATCTGGCAGGGCTAGCTGGGCCTGGAGGGAAAGTTACTGACTTTTCTGACCTTTTGAAGAAATAATTATTGTGGAGCTAAATTCTTGGGGTTTAAATTTAAGGCAGGCCTAGGTCTGCCTTTTCTATTTTATGAGGAGCTAAATGAAACAATATCTACCTCTTTTTAATAAACCCAGCCATTATTTGGGTAATGAAGTTAATTCAATCCATAAGGATTTGACTAAAGTAAAAGTCCATTTAGGCCTGGCTTTTCCGGATTTGTATGAAGTGGGCATGTCCTACTATGGGCAGCGCATACTTTATAATTTAGTTAATCAGCAAAAAGATTATTATGCAGAAAGGGTTTATGCACCTTCTTGGGAAGTAGCGCAAATTTTAAGGGAGAAAAAGGAGCCCTTAGCCACTCTGGAAAGTGATACTCCTTTATCCAGGTTAGACATATTGGGATTTAGCCTTACCAATGAACTGGCCTATACCACCTGTCTTTATATTTTAGACTTAGGTAAAATACCCTTTTGGTCTGAGCAAAGAGGAGAAGACTTTCCTTTGGTAGTGGCTGGAGGTGGAGTAACCTTTAATGCTGAGCCTGTGGCCCCTTTTTTTGACCTCATGTTTTTAGGAGATGGAGAAGGGCTTTTTCTGGATTTTTTAGATGATTTTTTGCAGGCCAAGGAAAAAGGCTGGTCCAAAAGAGAATTATTATTGTCTTTAAAAAGTAAACCAGGGATATATATTCCCGGTTTTTTGAGATAAATAAAAGTAAGAAGGGATATTTTATCCAGCCTCTTTATTCAGACTATAAAGAAGTTAAAAAGTTTACCTATCCTGATTTCAACCAGGTATCCCTTCAACCTGAAGATTTATTACCCTATGGCAAGGTTGTTCACGATCGCCTGACAGTAGAGGTGGCAAGAGGATGTAGTCGAGGTTGTCGTTTTTGTCATGCAGGGTTTATTTATAGGCCAGTACGAGAAAGGAGTTTAGAAAAAATAAATTCTTATCTTAAAGAAGCCCTGGCTCATACGGGTTATGAGGAATTATCTTTTCTTTCTTTAAGTACTGGGGATTTTACTCTTCTGGAAGAACTTTTTTGCCAGGTGATAAATAAGCTTTTTCAAGAAAGGGTAGCCATATCTCTTCCTTCCTTAAGGGTAGGCTCTGTTTCTGAAGAGTTAATCTTATTTTTAAGTAAACTTAGAAAAACAGGTATTACTTTGGCTCCAGAGGCTGGTACTCAGCGGTTGCGAGATGTAATCAATAAAAATATTAAAGAAGAGGAGATTCTGGAATATACCCAGAAGATTTTTGCCCTGGGCTGGAAACAGATAAAACTCTATTTTATGTTGGGTTTACCCACAGAGACTAAAGAAGATGTGGAGGGTATTTATCATCTGTGTACTAAAATTTTGGCCCAGGCAGATAAAAAGGTCAGATTGACTGCCTCTGTTTCTCTTTTTGTGCCCAAGGCCCATACTCCCTTTCAGTGGTCCAGACAGCTTAATCTTGGCGAATTGCAGGAGCGTATTGCTCTTTTGCGCAAGCTTTTTCAGCAGAATAAAAGACTTACCCTTAAGTGGCATAATCCAGAGATGAGCTTGTTGGAAGGTGTCTTTTCTCGTGCAGGCAGAGAATTGGCTCCTATTCTGGTAAAGGCCTATCAAAAGGGAGAAATACTTTCCAACTGGGATGATTTTTTGCATTTTGATATCTGGTTGAAGGTTTTTGCCCAGGAGGGAATTGAGTGGGAAGAATATTTAAGGGAAAGAGAGCTAACAGAGACCTTGCCCTGGGATCATTTAAGTTGTGGAGTGACAAAGGAGTTTTTACTAAAAGAACTTAAAAAATCTCTGCAAGCCAAAACCACAGAAGACTGTCGTTCTGGCAAATGTAGCAACTGTGGGGTATGTGATTTTAAGAGTAAGGAAATAGTGCCTAAACTAAATAAAAAAAAGGGCAGGGAGTTTTCTTTTACTGAGCCCAATTGGGAGCAGGCTTTAGTCAAAAAAGAACAATGGAGAATCTGGTTTAAGAAAAAAGGATTTTCAGCTTATCTAAGTCAATTGGAATTACAAAAGATAATGGAAAGGGCTTTGCGAAGGGCCAAACTGCCTCTGGCCTTTTCCCAGGGGTTTCACCCTGTACCTTTAATTTCTTTTGGACGGGCTTTACCTGTGGGGCTGGAGAGTGAAGAGGAAATTTTTCAGATTTTTATGGCTCAGGAAGTTAAAGAAAAGAGCTTTGCCTTGATAAATTCCTTTTTACCCCAGGGCCTGAGAATTTTTCATTGGGAGCGTATTGATTTAAAGGATAAAATAGTGCTAAGTAGAAGAGAAGATTTTAAATTGTCTTATCCTCTGGCTAAAGCACACTGTTATGTGGCTAAAATGGATTTTTTTAACAAGCAAAAAAACTGGTTTTTTGCCAAGCAAGGCAAAAGAAAAGTGCACAATTTAGATTTAAAGGCCATAATGCAAATGAAACACTTAGAAAAAGGAGATATTTTGATAAGTTTTAACTGGGATGTTAACTATATAAATCCCCTTGTAGCTATTAAGGAAATATTTCGTCCCAATTTAGAAGAGATAAGAGTTATAAAAATAAAACAGTATATGAACTAAAAGGAGAAATAGATGCAGTTAGAAGACTTTCGTTCAGGAGTAGTAGCGCTGATAGGTCCACCCAATGCGGGCAAGTCTACGCTTTTAAATCAAATATTAGGAGAAAAAATTGCTATAGTTAGCCCTAAGCCCCAAACCACTAGAAACCAAATTACAGGTATTTTAACCAGAGATAATTTGCAAATTGTATTTTTAGATACTCCAGGAATACATAAGCAAAAGGGTAAAATGAACGATTTTTTAATTAAATCTGCTTTTGCAGGCCTGGAATCTTCAGATGTTGTTTGTTTGGTGCTGGATGGAGATTTATATGTTCGTAAACCTCATTTAATTGCCAAAGAGGTAAGCTTAATCGTAGAGCGTCTAAGTAAGGTGGAAAAGCCTGTTTTTATCTTAATCAATAAAGTGGATAAAATAAAAAATAAGAATACCTTGTTGCCTTTAACTGAAGAAATCTTAAAGTTTTTTCCAGAAAAAGATATTTTTTATATCTCTGCTTTAAATGGAGATGGAATTGCCCAAGTTTTGGATAAAGTGGCCAGAGAACTTCCCTATGGACCACCACTTTATCCAGAGGACCAGGTTTCTACTGTACCTTTACGTTTTCTGGCTGCTGAATTGGTCCGGGAGAAGCTTTTTTATCTTCTGGATAAAGAATTGCCTTATTATCTGGCTGTACAGGTGGAAGATTGGCTGGAAGAGGAAAATCTGGTTACCATCAGGGCAGTTATTTATGTGGCCAGAGAATCCCATAAGCCTATTGTGATTGGAAAAAGGGGAAGTAGGTTAAAGGAAGTAGGCACTAAGGCTCGGTTGGAACTGGAAGAATTATTGGGGAAAAAAGTGTTTTTGGATTTGTGGGTTAAAGTTAAACCCAAATGGACAGAAAATACGGGTTTTTTACTTTCCTTGGGGTTGGGAGGCCAAGTTGTCTAGAGTAGAGCAGTTAAAAAAAAATTATGAGCAGGTTTTAGAAGAGTTAAAAGAGGCTTGCGTGCAGGCCAGGAGGAATCCAGAAGAAGTAAAGCTGGTTGCTGTTTCTAAGAAGCACAGTAGCAAGGATATAGAGTTTTTAGCTCAATTGGGACAGAAAGACTTTGGGGAGAATTATGTCCAGGAGGTGTTGGCCAAGCAAGAAGAATTAAAAAACCTGTCTTTAAACTGCATTTTATTGGAGCTTTACAGACCAATAAGGCCAAATATGTGGCAGGAAAATTTTCTTTAATTCACAGTGTGGATAGAGTGAAATTGGCTAGAGAACTGGATAAACAAGCCAAGAAGAAAGGGGTTGTCCAGGAGATTTTGATTCAGGTTAACTTGGGAAAGGAAGAACAAAAGGCAGGGGTGGAAGAAGAAGGGCTTTTTAGTTTGGTGGAAGAAGTTTTAAAGCTCAAACAACTTAAATTACAAGGTCTTATGACTTTGCCTCCTTGTTGGTGTGGAGAAAAGGTAAGACCGCTTTTTGCCAGGTTAAGGGAGTTAAAAGAAGCAATAGAAAAGCGTTTTGCTTTGAGTTTACCGCATTTATCTATGGGAATGACCCAGGATTTTAAGGAGGCCATTAGTGAAGGTGCTACCCTGGTGAGAATTGGAACCCGTATTTTTGGCCCTAGAATTTAGAGGTTAACTAAAGATAATGGATGAGAAAGACGAAAAGATTTAAGCAATAGTAGTAGTTAAGAGGTAGTTTATGGATCTGGCAACGATAGTTGGAATAGTCCTTTCCTTTGGCCTGGTGGCTGGGGCAATTGTGACTGGTGGAAGCCCCATGGTCTTTGTCAATGTCCCTTCCATGCTTATAGTCTTTGGCGGAACTCTGGGGGCTACTTTAGTAAACTATCCTTTGGGGCATGTGCTGGGTGTTATTGGAGTAATTAAAAATACCTTTTTTGCTAAAGGAGAAAATCCTACCCAGGTGATAGAGCGTTTTATAGACTATGCCAACAGAGCCAGAAGAGAAGGAATTCTAGCTTTAGAGCCACTGGTAAAAGAAATAAAAGACCCTTTTTTACAAAAGGGATTGCAGTTAACTGTAGATGGTTTGGAACCTCAAACCATTCAGGAAATTTTGGAAACAGAGATTTCCTATATGGAAGAGCGACATGAAGTAGGAGCAGAGATTCTGGGCATTATGGGCGCCTTTGCTCCGGCCATGGGTATGATTGGTACTGTTATTGGCTTGGTTCAGATGCTTCAAACCATGAATGACCCTAGTACCATTGGTCCTTCCATGGCTGTAGCTTTGATTACCACCTTTTATGGAGCTGTTCTTTCCAACCTGGTGTTTAATCCCATGGCTGGAAAGTTAAAAACCAGAAGTAAGGAAGAGCGCTTAATTAAGGAAATGATTTTAGAGGGGATACTTTCCATTTCTAAGGGAGAAAACCCCAGAATAATAGAAGATAAACTAAATAGTTTCTTACCGCCTAAGTTGCGTAAGCAGTCAGAATAATGGCTAAAAAGGAAAAAAACAAAGTTCAGGAGAAGGAGTGCCTGCGTGGTTGGTAACCTTTTCAGACATGATGACTTTGTTGCTGACCTTTTTTGTGCTCTTGCTCTCCATGGCTTCTTTGACAGATGAAAGGAAAATAAAAGTAGTTTTGGGCTCTATTATTGGTTCTTTTGGCATAGGAACTAAAGGGGTGGATGTTTTGTCTGGAGACAAAGGGGGAAGGTAGGTGAGCCTGGACCCATGGAAGATGTGGTGGATTTGGCAGCTCTTAAACCTTTGCTCTGGGATGAAAAGGATAAGGATTTAAACTTTATAGCCAATCGTTTTATTCAGATTGTGGAGATAAATTCAGCAGTGCTTTTTGAACCAGGCAAGACCCAGTTGACCGCTCAAGGAAAGGAGTTATTAAATAAATTAATACCTATTTTAAAAAAGGTGGACTATCCTTTGGCCTTGCGTAGCCATACCTCTACCTTGCGGGATGAGTTTGGTCCGGAATTTTTGAAATTGCAGGAAAATAGTGGATTGGACCTTTCCTGGAAACTATCTTTGGGAAGATTACTTAGCGTATATCGTTATTTGCTAGAGCAGGGGCTAAATTCAGAAAACATCAGGGTAGAGGCCTTTGGGCGTTTTCGTCCTCGCTATCCTGAGACCAGGGCCCAGGGGAGGGAAAAAAATAGAAGGGTTGAAATTGTGTTAGATAAACGGGTTTCTTCCTGGGCAGTAGAAGAAATAGCTCAGTTTAAAGTAAGAAAGCCAGTAGAAAAAGATAAATTCATTTATAAAGATTTTATTTTTGACTTAAATAATACGAGATAATATGGCCAGACGCAAAAAAAGAGGTGGTGGAGAGGTCCAGGCTAATTGGCTGGTAACCTTTTCTGATTTGGTCACCTTATTACTTACTTTTTTTGTTTTACTTTTATCCATGTCCAGCATGGATAAAAGTATTGTAAGGCAGGTGGTTTCTGTTTTTACTGAAGATGTTGGTTTTTTAGATGTTCGCTCTACAGGGAAGATTGAAGATAGGTTTAAGGTTCTGGAAAAGATTTTGCAAAAACCATGGGAGATTTTAGAAAAGAAAAAAAGGATTTTGGATTTACTCTTTCCCGATATGGTACTTCCTAAAGAAATTAATAGAAGTACTTTAGAAAAAAATTTGGAAATTTTACAAAGGCCAGAAGGAGTGGCCCTGGTTTTGCATGATGGTATTTTGTTCGCTCCAGGTAGTGCTATTTTAAAACCAGAGGCTAAAAGGATCTTGGAGCAAATTGTAGAGTTAGCCATGATTTGGCCTGCACCTGTAAACATAGCTGGATACACAGATTCCAGCGGTGGCATAAGGGTGGACAATTATGAACTTGCCGCAGAAAGGGCCCTGAGTGTGCTGGCCTTTTTTAGAGAGAAAAAAATCAGGGAAGATAGATTATCTGTATCTGCTTATGGCCCCAATTTCCCTCTGGCCGACAACAAGACAAGAGAGGGAAGGGCCAGGAATAGAAGGGTAGAAATACTTTTTAAACTCAATAATTATACCTACTTGTAGAGGTTAGAAATGGCTAAAAAGAAAGATAAGAAAGAAGAGCAATCTCAGGAAGAACCTAAAAAAGGTGGAAAGTTAAAGTTAATTATAATTATTGTCTTAGCCTTAGGTTTATTGGGAGGTGGTGGTTTTTTTGCCTACAAATATTTTTTAGCGCCTAAGCCAGCTACAGAAGAAGCAAAACCAGAAGCAGGTAAAGAAGGAGAAAAAAAGGATACAAAAGAGGAAGTGCAAGAGGAAGGTGGTCCAACGGAAATCTATTCTTTACCTGCGTTTATTGTCAATTTAGCAGATCCTTTGGGAAGAAGGTATTTAAAGCTGAGTTTGGATGTGGAAGTGAAAAATCAAAAGGTGGTAGAAGAGGTGGATAAAAAACTTCCGCAAATAAAAGACGCTATTATCTTGCTTTTATCCAGCAAAAGTTTTAATGATATTGATAGTATAGAAGAAAAATTGGCTTTAAAAAATGAAATAATGTCCAGGCTTACCCAGATTTTGGGTCAGGACAAGGTAATAAGGGTTTATTTTACAGAAATGGTGGTTCAATAAGATGAATAAAGTCTTAAGCCAGGATGAAGTTGATGCCTTATTGCGTGGGCTTACAGGCGGGGAAATAGAGGCAGAGACAGATATTGCTGATGACGATTCTGGAGTAGTTCCCTTTGACCTGTCTAATCAAGATAGGATTATTAGGGGACGAATGCCTGTTTTGGAGATTATTAACGATCGTTTTGCCCGTCTGGTGAGCAATTCCCTGGCCAATGCTATGCGCAAGAGGGTGGATGTAAACCCGGTCTCCATAGACATGAGCAAGTTTGGAGATTTTATGCGCTCTTTGCCAGTGCCTACCAGTATAAATATTTTTAAAATAGATCCCTTAAGAGGAAATGCCATTTTAGTTGTGGATACAAGGTTGGTCTTTGCCCTGGTGGAGACTTTTTTTGGCGGGACCGGTTCGCAGCCCAAAGTAGAAGGACGAGATTTTACGCCCATTGAGCAGAGTATTATAAAAAAGTGGTTAAAATTTTACTACAAAATATGGAAGCCTCCTGGCAGCCTGTACACGAAGTAAAAATTGAATATGTACGTTCAGAGATAAACCCTCAGTTTGCTGCTATTGTTCCCCCCAGTGATGTGGTGGTGGTGATAAGTTTTGAAGTAGAACTGGATAACGCCATTGGCTCTTTAATCGTTTGTTTGCCTTATGCCACCATTGAGCCAATTCGTTCCAAGCTCTATGCAGCCTATCAGTCTGAGCGTTTGGAAGTGGATCATGCCTGGATTTCCAGGTTTAAAGAAAGGTTGCTGGAAGTACCTGTGGAATTTAAGGTAGAACTGGGCAAAACAACCATTACAGGAAGACAACTTTTGGATTTAGAAGTGGGAGATATTTTGCTTTTAAATACAGATGAAGAGGATTTATTACCTGCTTTTGTACAGGGTGTGCTTAAATTTCATGGATTACCTGGTTTTGTTAAAGGTAGTAAGGCCTTTAAAGTTATAAAAGAGGAAGAACCCCACTTTTAACAAAGAGGTGAAAATATGACTGATGATCAAGAAAAATTAGCAGAAGAGTGGGCTAAAGCGCTAGAAGAAGGGGCAGATGATATCTTAGATGAATCTGCAGAAGAAACTGCAGCTGCTGGTGAAACTGCTACCGAAAGTAAAGCAACGGAAAGTGCTCCAGCTCCTGACGAAGAAGCCCTGGCTGAGGAGTGGGCTCAGGCTCTGGCCAATGAAGAAGGCGAAAAGGTGGAGAAGGAAAAGGAACAAAAGACCTTAGCAGCTCAAAGCAAAAAAGCAGAATTCAAAGATTTGACAGAAGAGGCCAAGCAGGCTCCTAGTGGGCATAAAAGGGATTTGGAATTTATTTTAGACATTCCGCTTACGGTGACTGCTCAGCTGGGAAGTACGCAGCTTTTGATTAATGAATTGCTTCAGTTGGGTCAGGGGTCGGTCATTGAACTCAATAAACTGGCAGGAGAGCCTTTAGAAATACTGGTCAATGGCAAGTTGGTGGCTAGAGGTGAAGCTGTGGTCATTAATGAAAAATTTGGGGTACGTTTGACTGATATTATCAGCCCCATTGAAAGGATAAAACAACTTGGCTAATGCAACCTTAGCTGCCCCTTCCCTGAGTCTGGGTTTAATAGCCTTAAAATGGCAGGGGCTTTATTTTTCTTTTAGCACTTATTTTTTAGGATTTTATTTACTTAAGAAGTTTGGCTATAAGGGATTATCTCGCCGCAATACGAAAGAATTGGAAATACTTTCTCAAATGGGATTGGGTCCGAAAAAATCCCTTTTGGTGGTCCGCTTTTTGAATAAGAAGCTTTTACTAGGAGTGACCGAGACTCAAGTAAATCTATTAAGTGAGGTAGAAGCGGACCGTGAACAAAATTTTCAACAACTTCTGGAAGAAGAAAAAAAGCATCATTCTTCTACTAGTTAGTCTAATTTTAACCAGTAGTTCCATAGCTTTTGCCCAAGACCCTATTTTACCTTCCCTTTCTTTACAACTCTCTGGAGGAGAAGCCAGCCCAGAGAAGGTCTCAGTTCTCCTGGAGATATTATTTTTATTAACGGTTCTTTCTTTGGCCCCTGCCATTGTTTTGACAGTAACTTCTTTTACCCGAATTATTGTAGTCTTTTCCTTTTTACGTCACGCCCTGGGCACTCAACAGATGCCTCCCAACCAGGTCCTAATTGCCCTGGCTATTTTTATGACAGCAGCCATTATGGCTCCAGTGGGCAAGCAAATAAACGATCAAGCCTTACAACCTTACCTGCGTGAGGAAATTGGTTATAAAGAAGCCTTGAGCAGGGCTGAACAGCCTTTGCGCAAGTTTTTATTCAAACACACTAGAGAAAAGGATTTATCTGTATTTTTTGCCATAAGTGGCCTGGAAAGACCTAAAAGCAAAGAAGATGTACCCACTTTGCTTTTATTACCTGCTTACTTGATAAGTGAGTTAAAAACTGGTTTTCAGATAGGCTTTTTGATTTATATTCCCTTTTTAATCCTGGATATGGTTGTGGCCAGTATTTTGCTTTCCATGGGTATGATGATGCTTCCTCCCATTATGATTTCTTTACCCTTTAAGATTTTGCTTTTTGTGATGGTGGATGGGTGGAACTTATTGGTGGGTTCTTTGGTTAATAGTTTTTATTAGCTAAATAAGGATAAGAACAATGACTCCAGAATTTGTAATTGGCTTTGCCAGACAGGCTATAGAGCTTACTTTGCTCATTTCCTTACCCATGCTGGGAGTAGGTCTTGTAGTGGGCGTATTTATTTCCATTATCCAGGCAGCTACCCAGCTTCAGGAAATGACTCTTTCCATTATTCCCAAGATAATTTCTATTTTTTTAGTGCTGTTAATCAGCTTTCCCTGGATAATGGACAAAATGATAACTTTTACCCGTGAACTTCTGTTAAATTTACCCAATTATATTCGCTAGGGTTACCAGTCGCTACCCCCACCTCCTCCAAAGCCACCGCCTACACTGGAGCCACCACCGCTAAAGCTGCTTCCACTGGAGGTCTGGGGAGCTGAAGTAAGGTCTCGGGAGATGGTTTTAAAAGAATCATCCATTTTTTCGGCTAAAAGTATGGGGGTATAGTATCCAGTATAATGACCCCTAAACCATTCAGGCGGCCTGGTAACTAGGTCTTTAAACTTTTCAGCCACCTTTTTAGTTATGCCCAGAGCTAAAGCATAGGGAAGAATTTTGTCAAAGTAATTGGGGTCTTCCTTTAACAGCAATTCCAGCTTGGGTTTTTCTGCCCTTTCTATAAATTCTTTAAAGCCCACAATCTGTTCGTATTGTTTGGTCCCTGAAGCAGTTTTTTAGGCAGATATTTACCAAAAAAGAAGTTATAATTGCAGAAAAGAAAAGGGAGATGAAAATGACTATGTCTTCCTGAGTAAAGGCTAGAATTATTCCTGCAAATAAGAGAATAAAGGCACTGATTTTAGCCAAAGAAGAAAGTAAGATAGATTTCCTTTCATAGGCATCATTTTGGATAAGTTTTGACGTCAATTCCTTGGAAGCTTTGAGTATGGTTTTATAGAAATTATTTTTGAGAGAGCTTGTTTTAACCACATTGCTGGAACCTGGAAAAAGGTCGTAAAAAATAGTTTTTTCAAAGTCCTTAGCAGTTTCTGGTAAATCTTTATTTTTATACAATATATAGTCTCTTTTGGGGTCCAGTAAGGTTTTTCCTTCCACTTCTTCTATGTCAATAAGTCCCTGGCTTGCCCAGTAAAAGATTAGAGAAATTAAATCCCTGTTATCTCCTTTATCATCAATGAGATATCCCACTTCAGCAGGAGTAAGTCCAGCAGGTGGTTTAAAGTGAACCATTTTAACTATTTTTTTGTCCTTGCCGAACTTTAGCCACAGAAGATACCAGAAAGCAAAGACCAGAAAGGGAATAAAGTAGGAGTAGTTGTTTAAGAAAAATAATTTTAAGTTTAGTCCCAGAGAACCCTGGCTTAAAAAGTCTTTGGGAAACCAGATAGCTACAGTTATGCCTTCAAAGGGATTAAGAGGCCTGCTGGTTTCTCCATATAAAATTCCAGCATCAGCCCTTACCAGAGGAACTTTTTCTGTACTGCCAAACTTTCCTCTGACCACATAGTATTTGTCCTGAGCAGGTAGATAGTTCTGGGGAAGATGTATGCTAAAAGTAGCTTTATCTATTTTAGTGTCCCATTTAGTGCCGATTACATTATAATAAAATTCAGCATAGTCTTGAAAAAAGCAATGGTTCCATAAACCTTATATTTTATGGTGTAATTTACATCTCCATTTACATATTTATCTGGGTCTCCCATTCTGATATTTAGGTAAGCTCCTTTTTTATAGATTTTATTTTTTACCCCTGGAGTCTCTATATCGAATATGTATGCTTTGTATTTATTGCCATAAATAAAGAGGTTTTTCATATTTTCTGTTTTTGTTTCTACCCGGTACTTATAGGGTATGAATCTCTTTATTCCGTGCCTTGGTTGGTAAAAATGAACAAGTAAGTTTTCTTTTATCTCTAACACAGAATTTGGGTTGACTTTTATGTCAACATCATAATTTTTTATGTAAAAATTAGCAGCAAGTAAATTGTTGGAATAGATGATTAGAAATAAAAAGAAAATTATCTTCTTCATTTTTATCTCCAGGTTTTTATGGTTTAAAAACTTATTTTTACATTTTCTTTTTCTGCTTCTTCTATTTCAAAGAAAGCTCTCTTTTGAAACCCAAAAATATTGGCAATAAGTACAGAAGGAAAGGATTCACAAAGGACATTGTAATCTCTGGTTACAGCATTATAATAGCGCCTGGCCAGTTGAATATTGTCTTCAATTTCACTTAGAGTTTGTTGGAGGTCTAAGAAGTTGGTATTGGCCTTTAGGTTGGGATAACTTTCGCTTAAGGCAAAGATGGTTTTTAAGGCTCCAGTAAGCATGTTTTCTGCCTGAGCTTTATCTTCTACACTTTGAGCGTTGATGGCCATATTCCTGGCCTGAATCACCTTTTCCAGGGTCTCTTTTTCGTGTTTGGCATAGCCTTTTACAATTTCTACTAAATTGGGGATAAGGTCATGCCTTCTTTTCAGTTGCACATCTATTCCGCTAAAACTTTCTTCTGCTTGATTTTTCAAGCGGATAAACTTGTTGTAATAGAAAATAAAACCAATAATGATGAGAACAATTATGGCTAATATAATGTAAAGCACCATATTTTCCCTCCCCTTTCACTTTTTTACAGTTTTTAGTAGCTCTAAAAAGGGAAGAGGGCAAGATAATTTTTTATTTTCTAAAGCTTGGAAGAGGAATGTAAGGTTAGATAGAAAGGATATTGTGTATTATTTTTAACCAGGATTCAAAGTGTTCTTGGGCTCTTTTGGCATAGGCTTGTTTGCGCTCTTTTTTCTTATCTTTTGTTTTAAAGCCGGAAAGAGTCCAAAGTGGATATTGGAAGGCTGGAAGTTTTTTTCTTTTTTTTTGGGTGTGTCTCCATAAAGCACCCAGAGCAGTTTCTTGAGGAGGATAGATAAAGTCTTGCTCCAATACTTGGCTGCCTACAATAAGTCCTACCAGCAAACCACAGGCAGCAGATTCCACATATCCTTCTACTCCAGTAATCTGGCCGGCTAAAAAGATGTGCGCAAGTTTTTTCAGAGATAGGTCTGGATTTAAGACTTCAGGGCTGTTGACAAAGGTGTTGCGGTGAATGCTTCCCAAACGCAGGAATTCTGCCTTTTCCAGTCCAGGAAGGAGGCGAAAAACCCTTTTTTGTTCTGGATAGGTGAGTTTGGTTTGAAAACCTACCAGGTTAAAGGCAGTTTTTTCTTTATTTTCTGCGCGCAGCTGAATTACTGCAAAGGGTTGTTTGCCAGTGCGAGGGTCAATGAGCCCCACTGGTTTTAGCGGTCCAAAGGCCAAGGTCATATCCCCTCTTTGGGCCATTTCTTCTATGGGCAAACAGCCTTCAAAATGAATTTCTTTTTCAAAGGGGTGGAGCTTGACCTTTTCTGCTGCCCGCAATTCTTTTATAAAGGCAAAGTATTCTTCTTCAGTAAGGGGAATATTGAGGTAATCCTTATCTTCTGGTTTATAGCGAGACCCCCAGAATACTTTGGAAAAATCAATGGAATCTGCACTTATAATGGGAGCAATGGCATCGTAGAAATAAAGGTTTTGAGTGCAAATTTCCTGTAAAGACCTGGCTAAGGGTTCACTTACTAAGGGGCCAGGTGCTAAAATAATTTTGTCAAAGTTACTTAAAAAACTTTCCTGTAAAGAAGTTAATTCGTAGCACTCCTGTTTAAAGCCAGGAAAGCTATGTAATTTGTTGGTTATATACCGGGAAAATTGCTTTCTATCCACGGCCAGGGCTTTGCCTGCAGGGACTCTGTTTGCATCTGCAGCTTCTAGAATAAGGCTGCCTAGAGCCTCATCTCAGCTTTCAATAAACCCACTCCAGTAGTTAGCTCTTCTGAGCGTAGAGAGTTGGAGCAAACCAGTTCAGCTAGGGAAGGTTCTTTGTGGGCAGGAGAAAATTTTTGCGGTTTCATGTCTATTAGTAACACTTCCAGGCCTAAGCGCAAAAGTTGATAACTTGCTTCACAACCAGCCAGGCCTCCGCCTACTACCAGGATTTTTTTCTTAGCTTGCAATTTTCCTCCTTTTCTTTAACCTAAGGGAAATTTTCTCTTTAAGTTTAGGTTCTAAGAATGTCTTTATTGAAAGTCAAAGATTTAGAGTTGCTTTTCTCCCCTTATTTACCTGTGTTAAGAGGTATTAGCCTTTCTTTAGCTCAAGAAGAAAGTTTTGGCTTAGTAGGAGAGTCTGGTTGTGGCAAGAGTTTATTTGCCCTTTCCCTTTTGGGCTTAAATCCACCTTTTTCTAAGGTCATTAAAGGAGAAGTTTATTTTAAAGGTAAAAGTTTGCTTGGCCTGAGGGAAAAAGTTTGGAGCAAGATTAGAGGCAGGGAAATTTCCATCATTTTGCAGGACCCCCTTTCTGCTTTAAATCCTGTTTTAAAGGTAGGTTATCAAGTTAGGGAAGGTCTACTTTATCACTATAAATTAAGTAAAAAAGAGGCCACAGAAAAGTGTTTACTGGGCTTACAGGAGGTGGGGTTTTCTGAACCAGAAACTGTTTTTCACAGTTATCCCCACCAGCTAAGTGGTGGTCAGAGACAGAGGGTATTAATTTTACAGGCTTTGCTTTGTAGCCCTCAGTTGGTCATTGCTGATGAACCCACTACTGCCCTGGATGCCAGCCTTAAAATTCAAATTCTGGACCTTTTAGAACGGCTAAGACAAAAGGAAAAAAGTTCTCTATTGCTTATTTCGCATGACCTTAAATTGGTGGCGCGTTGCTGTGAGCGTATAGGCGTGATGTATCTGGGGCAACTGGTAGAAGTGGGGAGTACACCTGGCCTGCTTTCTAGCCCCAGACATCCTTATACTCGGGGGTTGCTTGACTCCATTCCTTCTTTAACCTCAGATAAAGAATTAAAGCCTATTTTGGGACAGGTGCCAGACTTAAAAGCTATTCCCTCTGGTTGTGCCTTTCATCCCAGGTGTCCTGAGAAAAAAGACATTTGTATCCAAAAGGAACCTCCTGTTTTTAAACTTGCTGACCAGGAAGTAAGGTGCTGGTTGTATGAATGAGTATGTATTAGAGGTCAAAAATATACATAAAACCTATAAGGTCAGAGTGGGGCTTAAGGGTAAAGAAATAGAAGTTTTAAAGGGCTTAAGTTTTAATTTAAAGCCAGGAGTAAGTTTGGGTATTGTAGGTGAGTCTGGCAGTGGGAAAAGTACTCTGGTCAAGATAATTGCTGGCCTGGAAGCTCCAACTCAAGGTCAACTATTTTGGGAAGGTCAACCTCTTTCCTATCCTCGTAAGCCCAACCCTAAACATATTCAGATGGTATTTCAGGACCCCTATGCCTCTTTAAACCCTAAACAAAAAATAAAAAGCATTCTAGAAGAGCCTTTAAAGCTTAACACTTCTCTGTCTGCTTCACAGCGCCTGGAAAAGATAGTTTTTTGGTTGCAGGCCTTTAATCTTTCGCCTGAAATTTTAAATCGTTATCCCCATCAATTCAGTGGTGGACAAAGGCAGCGCATTGCTCTGGCCAGGGCCTTTTTACTGGAGCCCAAACTTGTGATTTTAGATGAGCCTGTTTCTGCTTTGGATGTTTCAGTACAGGCTCAGATTTTGACCTTGCTGAAAAAAATACACCTGGAACAGAAAAGAAATTATATTTTTATTTCTCATGACTTGGCTGTGGTGCGTTATTTGTGTTCAGAAATGCTGGTTATGTGGAAGGGGGAAATAGTAGAGCAGGGTAAAACCAAAGAAATTCTGGCTAATCCAACTCATGCTTATACCCAGAGTTTACTGGAAGCCAGCCTGGGATAAGCCCCTAAATAAGCATTGCCTTGCCCAGAGCAGAGCCTTCTGGTTTTTATTTTAACAATTTTATCCACACCTTTCTATTTCTGGGTCCATCAAATTCAGCTAAAAAAATACGCTGCCAGGTTCCTAATTTAATCTGTCCCTGCTCCAGAATAATCAGTTGTGAAGGCCCTATGAGGCTGGTTTTGAGGTGGGCATCTGAATTGCCTTCCAGGTGGGCATAATCCCAATGAAGGGGAATTAGTTTTTTTAAAGATTGAATAATATCCCTGGCTACAGCTGGGTCAGCTCCTTCATTAATGGTAATTCCACAGGTGGTATGAGGACTATAGAGGAGAAGTACTCCTTCTTGTAGTTGTTCTTGTCTTACCAGGCTTTGCACCTGAGAAGTGATGTCTTTTAACTCTTCTCTGGTAGATGTTTTTACTTCCAGAGTCCACATTGTTTAACCTCCTGGGTTAATGACTATTTTCTTTAGAAATTAAAATAGAAGTTACTCCTGTTAATTGCTTAAAACAAGCTCCCTTTAAAATCCCCTGTCGAACCAGTTCAAAATCCAGGACCCTGGCTCCTCCCAGGTAGTGAAAATTAAGAGTAAATAAGTAGTTGCTTAAGGGCGTACTTGGCCCCAGCATAAGTTTAAGGCTGTTAGCTGGAATAAGGTTTAAAAGAGAGGCTAAAGTTCCATTTAAGAGAGTAGTTGCTGTAAGAGCCACAATCTCTGCCCGGGGTAATATTTCTTTGGCCTTATTAGCAGGCAAGTCTCCAGGTCTGGGATGTAGTTCTAATACCCAAAGGTTTTTAAAATAGGGGCGGAATTTTTCCACAAAGGGAAAATGTCCAATAACTGCCAGGTTCTTATTTTGCCCCTGTTGGAGTAAAATTTCTTGAGCTTTTTGAGTTAGATAATTTTCAGGAAAAAGAAGACTGTTTAAGGCTGCCAGGGCCAGGCTGGCCTTTAGAGTGTTTTGCTTTTCTAGCCAGGGTAAAATATCTATAAGAGGAGTAGAAACAAGGTTAGGAGGGGTAGAGCCCGGAAAGGAAGCAGCCAGTCCTGCCTGGCCTAAAGAGTTCTTTATGGCCACCAGACTCTTGCCCACTACTACTTCCTGGATATAGATGTTTTGGGCTTTTTCTTGACCTGCTTTAATTAAGGATTGAAGGATGTTTTCCTGAGTAATCATGGAAAAAACCTTTGCTTTTTCCTGGCAAATAGTCTACTTGACAAGTTTTGGCAAGGTTTGTAGGTATCCCTTTTACTTTTTAGGCGCGTAGCTCAGGGGGAGAGCACTTGCTTGACGCGCAAGGGGTCAGGAGTTCAAATCTCCTCGCGCCTACCATTTTAGTTAAAAAGGGAGGCCTTTTGAGCCTCCCTAAACTGTTTCTTTAGGTAGAGAAATGTTATTAGAAATAGAAGGGTTACAAGATAAAATAGAAGTAGAAGAGGGAGCCCTTTTGGGCTCTTTGCTGGCTTATTTTTCCAAGAAAAAGCTAAAAAATAGTGGCATTTAAATGTGAAGATAAGCTTTTTGACCTTTCCAGGGAGATTCCTGAAGAGTGTAAAAAACTTACTCCTGTTTTTATAGATGATGCTTTGGGTTTAAAGGTTTTGCGCCACAGTGCTGCTCATATTATGGCTGAAGCAGTGAAAAAGCTTTTTCCTTCAGCTAAGGTTACAATTGGTCCTGACATTGAAAACGGTTTTTACTATGATTTTGACTATGAGCGTCCTTTTACGCCTGAAGACCTGGAAAAGATTGAGCAGGAAATGGCCAGAAGTGTGGCTGCTAATCATCCCTTTGTGCGTGAAGAGTTGTCCAAGGAAGAAGCTAAAAAACTTTTTTTAAAATTAAATGAAACCTATAAACTGGAAATTATAGACGAGCTTGGGGAGGAAACAGTCTCCATTTATAGACATGGGGATTTTGTGGATTTGTGTCGTGGTCCTCATCTTCCTTCTACTGGTTACTTAAAGGCCTTTAAGCTTACTTCAGTGGCTGGAGCTTATTGGCGGGGCGATGAAAACAAGCCCATGCTCCAGAGGATTTATGGCACTGCCTTTGCCAGTGAAAAGGATCTGAAAAAATATCTGGCTCAGTTAGAGGAAGCCAAAAAAAGAGACCACCGCAAACTAGGGGCACAACTGGATTTGTTTAGCTTTTCTGAAGAAGCTGGTCCTGGAATGCCCATTTTTCATCCCAAAGGGGCTTTACTTCGAGCTATTTTAGAAGACTTTGAAATAAAAGAACATTTGCGGCGTGGTTATGAGGTGGTTAGGGGGCCCAGACTCTTAAGGCAGGAGCTTTGGAAGCGTTCTGGCCATTATGATAACTATCGAGAAAACATGTATTTTACAGAAATAGATGGGCAGGTTTATGGTTTAAAGCCCATGAACTGCCTTTCGCATATGCTTATATACAAGTCCAAGCTCCGTAGTTATAGGGATTTACCTTTACGCTTTTTTGAACTGGGTACTGTGAATCGGCATGAAAAGTCTGGTGTATTGCATGGGCTTTTACGGGTAAGGCAGTTTACCCAGGATGATGCCCATATCTTGTGCCGTCCAGATCAATTGCAGGAAGAAATTGTGGGGGTGCTTAACTTTGTCCGGGATGTAATGAAACTTTTTGGTTTTGAGTACGAATTGGAGATAAGCACCAGACCAGAAAAATCCATTGGTTCAGATGAAGATTGGGACAGGGCTACAACAGCTTTGACTCAAGCTCTGGAAAGTTTGGGGCTGAAATATGATATTTGCCCTGGAGAAGGGGCTTTTTACGGGCCAAAGATAGATGTAAAACTCAAAGATGCTTTGGGCAGAAAGTGGCAGTGCTCTACTATTCAATGCGATTTTACTTTGCCAGAGCGTTTTGACCTGACTTACATTGGGGAAGATGGCGAAAAACATCGACCTGTAATGTTACATAGAGTTATTTTAGGCGCTATAGAGCGCTTTTTGGGAGTGTTGATTGAACATTATGCGGGCGCTTTTCCTACCTGGCTGGCTCCTGTACAGGCCAGGATTTTAACCATTACTGATGCTCAGAATGAATATGTGGAAAATTGTTATAAGGTTTTGCGCCAGGCAGGTTTAAGGGTAGAAAAAGATTTGCGTAATGAAAAATTGGGTTATAAAGTAAGAGAAGCCCAACTGGAAAAGATACCCTATGTGCTGGTTGCTGGAGAAAAGGAAGTAGAAGCTGGCGGCTTAAATGTGCGTTTAAGAGGTGGTAAAAACATGGGCTTAAAGAGCTAGAAGAGATAGTGGATATTATTTATCAAGATATGGATGAACCATTTAAACAGGGAGGAATGAGCTATAGGTACCTCTACTAATGCCCGCAAGAATAATCAGATTAGGGCCCGGGAAGTACGCTTAATTAAGGAAAATGGTGAGCAAGCAGGGATTGTTTCTTTAGACGAAGCCTTGAGTTATGCTAGAGAAGTGGGGTTGGATTTAGTGGAAGTAGCCCCCAATGCCAATCCACCGGTTTGTAAGGTGATGGATTATGGCAAGTATCTCTATGAACAGCAGAAGAAACAGCAAGAGGCCAAAAAAAAGCAAGTTAAGGTTCAGATAAAGGAGATAAAAGTTCGTCCCAAAACCGATGAAAATGACTTGCAAACCAAGCTTCGCCACATAAAGCGGTTTTTGGATGGTGGTGATAGGTGTAAGGTGACCGTCTTTTTTAGAGGTAGAGAACTGGCTCATAAGGAGAAAGGTTTAGAAGTTTTAGAGCGAATTGCCAAAGAAGTGGAGGAAGTAGCTAAAATAGAGCAAACACCTAAGTTTGAAGGTCGCACCATGACTATGCTTTTAGCTCCACTTGCTAAGGGTAAAAAGAAATAAACTTTGTGTTTAGTTTTGAAGGAGGATGATTGTATGCCCAAAATGAAGACCAACAGAGCCGCCGCTAAAAGATTTACTAAAACTGGCAGTGGAAAATTTAAAAGAAGAAGACAAAATTTAAGACATATCTTGACCAAAAAGAATGCCAAGAGAAAAAGAAGATTGGGTCAAGCTGCTTTGGTAGATTCTGCCAATATTCGTCAGGTAAAGAAATTATTACCTTATGCTTAATTTATTTTAGGGAGGAGATATAAGATGCGTGTAAAATCTGGAAAAACTCGCCATCGCAGGCATAAAAAATATTTGAAGATGGCCAAGGGCTATACTGGCTCTAGGGGAAAACTCTATCGTATTGCTAGAGAGCAGGTAGAAAGGTCTCTTTGCTATGCTTATAGAGACAGAAAACAGCGCAAAAGAGAATTTCGTAAACTTTGGATTATTCGAATTAATGCTGCTGCCAGAGAGTATGGCCTTTCCTATAGCCGTTTTATGAGTGGGCTAAATAAGGCTGGGGTGGTTATCAATCGCAAGTCTCTGGCAGATATGGCTGTGTATGAGAAGGCAGCCTTTGCCCGTTTAGCTGAACTTGCTAAAGCCAGTTTGTAAGCCATGTCTCTCACAACTTTTTTGGCTGAACTAGATGGCCTTATTCAGGAACTGGAAAAAGACCTGGATAAGGCCTCGTCTATTTCTCAGTTAGAAGAGGTCCGGATTCGTTATCTTAGCCGTAAAGGAAGACTGGCTGAGGTAATGAAGGGACTGCCTAAACTTGCTCCAGAAGAAAGGCCTGAAGCTGGACGCAAAGCCAATGAAATAAAAGAAAAGTTAAGTAGTCTGTGGGAAGCAAAAAAAAGGTTTTTTGAACAAAAGGAAAAAGAAGAGCGGTTACGCGACTTTGACCCCACCTTGCCAGGCCGTATTCCACCTGTAGGCACTTTACATCCCATTACCTTGGTGATTGAAGAAGTTTCTGCTATTTTTACTTCTTTGGGCTTTGAAGTGGTTTTAGGGCCTGAGGTGGAGACAGATTTTTACAATTTTGAGGCCTTAAACATCCCCCCTGAGCACCCTGCCAGGGATATGCAAGACAGTTTATATATCACGGATAAAACCCTTTTGCGTACCCATACTTCTCCTTTACAAGTAAGGACCATGTTGGCCAAAAAGCTCCTGTGGCAGCCATTGCTCCAGGCAAGGTTTACAGGCGGGACTCTGATTTGACCCATAGTCCCATGTTCCATCAAATAGAAGGTTTTTTGGTAGATAAAAAGGTTACCATGGCTGACCTAAGGGGGACTTTAACCCTGTTTTTACATAGAGTATTTGGTAGTGAGACCAGAGTACGTTTTCGTCCCAGTTTTTTCCCCTTTACAGAACCCAGTGCAGAGGTGGATATTAGTTGTGTAATGTGTGGAGGAAAAGGAAAGGTAGCTGGTAAGACCTGCCGCGTGTGTAAGGAAACAGGCTGGGTGGAGATTTTGGGTTGTGGCATGATAGACCCGGCTGTGTTTAAGATGGTCAATTATGACCCAGAAGAATACTCTGGTTTTGCCTTTGGTCTGGGCGTAGAAAGGATTGCTATGCTCAAGTATTCTATTGGTGATTTACGCATTTTCTTTGACAATAACCTTCGCTTTTTAAAGCAGTTTGTATAAACTCCCGCTTTTTTTGAGGTTTTTCTTATGTTGCTTAGTCTAAATTGGTTAAAAGATTTTGTTCCCTTTGCTGGAGATGTAGAAGACCTGGCCCATCGTTTAACCATGGTTGGTCTGGAAGTGGAAGAAATAGCCTCTCCTTTTGCTTACCTGGAAACAGTAGTGGTGGGTAAGGTAGTGGAGTGTAAGCCTCATCCCAAAAGTGACCACCTGTCTTTGTGTAAGGTGGATGTGGGTACAGAAGTCTTGCCTATAGTTTGTGGTGCTCCCAATGTGGCCCAAGACCAGCTGGTTCCTGTAGCATTGATTGGAACTACCTTACCTTCTGGCTGACTATCAAAAAGGCCAAGCTAAGAGGTGAGCTTTCTGTGGGCATGATTTGTTCGGCCCAGGAATTGGAACTGGGTGAGGATAGCTCTGGGATTTGGGTTTTAAATCAAGAATTTTCTAATCTCAAAGTGGGAGATAATCTGATAGATGCCTTGGGGCTGGATAGGTATGTTCTGGACATTGGAATTACTCCCAATAGGGCAGATTGTTTGAGCGTGCTGGGATTGGCCAGAGAAGTGGCAGTGCTTTATTCTTTGCCCTTGCAACTTCCTTGCGTGGAGGTGAAAGAAAGTACAGAAGAGATAGACTATGAAATAGAAATCAAGGCCCCAGAGGATTGTTATCTTTATCAGGCCAGATTGTTAACAGATTGTACTTTAAAGGAAAGCCCTGCCTGGCTTAGATTTCGTTTACTTGCTTCAGGTATCAGACCCATTAATAATATCGTAGATGTAACCAACTATGTGATGTTGGAATTGGGTCAACCTTTACACTCCTTTGACCGCAAACTTTTAGCCGGGAAGAAAATCCAGGTGGACCTGGCCAGAGAAGGCCAGGATTTTACTACCTTAGATGGCAAAAAGAGAAAACTTTTGCGTTCGGATTTGCTTATCTGGGATGCAGAAAAACCTGTGGCCCTGGCTGGAGTCATGGGAGGAGAAAACAGTGAAATCAATGAAAACTCTACAGAGGTTTTATTGGAATGCGCTGTTTTTAACCCTGTTACCATTAGAAAAACCGCACGCAGACTGGGGTTAAGTAGTGAATCCTCCTATCGTTTTGAACGCGGTATTGACCAGCTTTTATCTCCCTTTGCCCTGGAAAGGGCCACTCATCTGTTGCAACAACTTACTCAGGCCAGGGTATTAAGAGGCGTAGCCAGAAAAGAGACTAAACCCTATAAAGAGAGATTAATTACCTTTAGGCCTGGAAAGGTAAGTGAACTGCTGGGCATAGAAATTTCTGAGGAATTTTGCTCTAAGACTTTAGAGAGTTTGGGCTGTGGATTGCAACCTGGAGCTGAAAAGTGGCTGGTAACTCCTCCCAGTTATCGCCAGGATCTGGAAAGGGAAGTGGACCTTATAGAAGAGGTGGGACGCATTTATGGTCTGGATAGAATTCCTGCTACCTTGCCCAAGGTAAGTAAGAGTTTAAAGGTAGAAAAAGAAGATTGGTTTCAGTTTTTGAGTAAAATAAAGCACTGGGCTAAAGGCGTGGGCTTAAACGAAGCCATTAACTATAGTTTTGTGGCAGAAGAGACCCTGGATTTGTTGCAGAAAGAAGACAAAGAGCAAAGGTTTATATTTTAAATCCCTTAAGCGAAGAACAAAATGTCCTGCGCACTAACCTGCTGGCTGGAATTTTAAATACTGTTCGAGTGAACTTTGGACGAGAAAATAGGGACTTACGCCTTTTTGAAGTGGCCAAAACCTTTTTTTTGGATAAAGAGCAAGAGACCCTGTGTCGAGAAGAGCACAGGCTGGCCCTTTTACTTACAGGCAGTAGAGAGGGAAATTTTTGGCCTTATTCCGCAGACAAGAAGGTTGATTATCTGGATTTAAAGGGGTTGGTAGAGCATTTGGCCCAGGTCTTTGGTTGTCAGGATTTAGAATTTCGTCTTGTGGAAAATAAGGATTTTTATCTTAAACCCTGGGTAAAAGTCTTCCAGCAAGGAGAGAGATTGGTTTTCTGGGATTGGTAGAAGAGGAAATAGCTGATAGGTTTGAGGCCAATCAAGAACTATGGTATGCAGATTTAAATTTGGAAAAGATTTTTGCTTGTTATCAACAAAAAAGATACAGCTTTCAAGAATTACCCAAGTTTCCTGGTACTACCAGGGACATTACTCTAGTTTGTCCTTTGAGTTTAAAGTTAGTTGAAGTTTTAGAGGTAATTTCTGAGCTTAAAGTGGCTTTGCTGGAAGAAGTGCGGGTAATAGATATTTTTTATCCTCAAGGTAAAGCAGAAAAGAATGTTACCTTAAGGTTATTTTATCGTTCCAAGGACAAGAGTCTCAAAGATAAAGAAGTAAATAAAATTCACGATAAGATTGGTAAAACCTTACTGGATAAGTTAGATGTACGTTTTCCCTAGACAAAAATAAATTTCTGTTTTTTGAGGGCGAACCTTTTTGGGGTTCGCCTTTGTTTTTTCAAAGCAATGAAAAGTAGATATTATAAAATAGGTGAAGTGGCCAGAGAGTTGGAATTAGAGCCTTATGTCCTGCGTTTCTGGGAAAAGGAGTTTCCCCAGCTTACTCCTGAGCGTTCCAGTAAGGGCCAGCGTCTTTATACTGAAGAACACTTAAAACTTTTAAAACGCATCAAGTATCTCCTTTATGAAGAAAAGTTGACCATTGAAGGAGCAAAGCTTCGCTTACAGGAGCATAACCGCTGGTTAGAAAAAGTAGAAGATATTAGAAAGGAGTTAAAAGATATTTTAAAATTGCTGGACTAAATTTTTATCCTCTGAAGATAAAACCTTTTTGCTTCTTGAAAAGTCCCCTGAAAAACCAATTGGTTTTTCTCTAAAACTATTCCTTCCAGGCATAATTCTTCCAGCAAATTAGTTTCGTGCGCACTAATAAGTAAAGTAAGTTCTGGCTTGAGTTTTAAATAGGAGATAAAAAGTTCTCTTTGAACTTCATCTAGGCCAATAAAAGGCTCATCTAAAAGCAATATTGGGGGATTTAAAATAATGCTTCTTAAAAGCAGAATTTTATTCTTTTGGCCAAAAGACAGGTGCTTAAACTTTATTTTAGCCAAATCCAAGCAGGAAAATTTTTTCATCAGGTCTAAGGTCTTTTGCTTGTCCTGTGCTTGCAAAGGTTTAAAGGGATGGTAGCTGGCGTAAAGACCTGTGGCAATGATTTGCCAGGCTTTTAAATCCTGGTCAAAATAGTTTTTTATTTCTGGAGAGAAAAAGCCCAAGTTTTTTTCCCGAATATTTCTGGGAGGTAAGTTTTGTCCTTTAAAAATAAGCTCTCCACCTTTTAAGGGATAGATTTCTCCTTTAACCAGTTTAAAAAAGGTGGTTTTTCCACTTCCATTAGGGCCTAAGATAGCAAGCTTAGCACCTTCTTTTATGTTTAGTTCTTCTACTTCCAAAAGGGTTTTATGCTCTCTTTTTACCAGACATTTTTTTAGCGAGAGCAGAGTGGGACTGGAAGGAAGTTGAGAAGAAAATTTGTTTTTAGGCAGGGTAGTTTTAGGGTTGGTACAGGGAACCAGGGTTTGGTCTTTTATGCATAAGTAATTAACAGGGAAGGGAAAATCTATTTTTTGATGAGAGGTTAAAACCAGAGCGGCTTTATGGGTTTGCAGATACTTGCTTAATAACTGGATAAGGTCCTGGCTGGCTTTTGGGTCCAGATTTAAAAATAGTTCATCTAAAAAGAGAAATTGGGGTTTGCTAAAAAAGGTGCGGGCCAAAAGTACCTTTCTAGCTTCTCCTGTGGATAAACTAAAAAAATCTCTTTCCAGGAAAGGGGTTAAGCCAAGGAAGCTGGTTAGTTGTTTTAATTCTTCAGGCAAGCTGGCAAAGGATAGGGTGGGAAAAATTTCTCCCTTGAGTCCAGAAGCTAAAATTTCCTGTACTTTAAAGTTTAATTCCTGCTCCCAGTAAAAATCCACATCTTCAGGTTTGAGATAGCTGACATAAGGCCTTAGGGTTAAGGGTGAGTGGGAATAAGTATTGTTTAGGTAATAAATTCTGGTTTTAATCTCTTCAGGTTTTGGAGATAGATAGCCCAGTAAGAAGTCTAAAAGAGAGCTTTTTCCACTTCCATTGGGACCCAGGATAAAGAAGTGTTTTCCTGAAGAGATGGTAAGAGAGATGTCTTTAAGTAATAGCTTATCCTGGCGGTAGATATTAGCTTTTTTGATCTCAATTTTCATATTCAAAAGGTAAAGGAGAAGGGATTAAAAGGCAAGGCTTAAAGCTGGCCTTTAAGCCTTGCGGGAGGTGTTTATGCGGGCTAGGAGGTAGCCATTTAAGAGCAAAGATAGGCCCAGGATTATTTTCAGGAAAAGAGAAGGGGTGTTGTTTAAAGTTTTTGGCTTTTTTAAAGAATGAGGTTCCAGGTAAAAGATTTTTTTATGCCCCATGCCTGCCTTTATTTCCACCTTTACCCTTTGAGTAAAGGGAGGAAGGGCAAACCGACCCTGAAAATCGGTTTGCCCCCTAAGAAGTATGTCTCTGGTTGTAGGGTCAATAACCTTTACTTCAGCAAAAGAGGCGCTTTCTTGAGGTAAAAAATAGACCTCAAAGTAAGGTAGTTCCTGGGTATAGAGATTGCAATCAAGCCCGTGAGCCAGAGAGGAAGAAGGCAGGCCAAGCAAAAACCAAAAAATCCAGAAAACCATCTAGCGCACCTCAAAGGTCAATACAGACCTTATTACATGCTTGTCATAATCAGGGGAAGAAACCTGCTCTTCTTTTTCCACCCTTACCATCCAGATGCCAGGGGCAGTAATCTTGATGTAGGCTATACCTTGTTCATTGCTTTGGGTGAGATAGGCATAGGTGCCTTCCTGGAGAGAAAAACGGTCATAAGTGGCTCGCACTTCCAGGGAAAAGGGCTTCCCTTTATAAGTTATTTGCACAGGTAAAAGGTCTCCTGCTTTTAAAAATAGGGATTTATTAGGGGTGTTATTTCCAGAATTTGTCCGGTTTTGTGCTTAAAGAAGCTGTCTTGGGGAGAAACCTGGCCCACATTTATAATGGCTTTGGCCAGCTTTTCATATTTTCCACTGCTAAGAACTCCAGTTAAGCCCTTTTTACTTTGTTGCTTCCAGCCAGAAGTGGTTTTGGTCCAGATCATTCCCTCGCGATGGCCTAAAAGGATGTAAGTCCCTTCTGCCTGAGGCTCAAAACTGCCGTCTAGGGTAAGGAGTTGCTCATTAGGCTTTAAGCTTAAATTTTGTTTTTGCTGAGAAGGGGTTAAGAGGGTGATTTTTACCTTATCCACAGGCTCTGTTTCTTCACTGAGCATAAAAGTATGGGCAGAAATCACCTGAAAAGGATTAACCTGTCCCAGGGACAGGGAAAAATAATAGGGCTTGAGGATAAATTCATGGGCCAGGGCATTACTTATGCCCCACAAAAGAAAAAAAATGGTTAAAAAGAATCTTTTCATTTTTACCTCCTGAGAAAATATTTGCGTTTTGTGTTATTGTTTTTATTTTTTATGTCAACATAAAATTTAAAAAATAGTATTACTAAAAGGTAAAGAAAATGTTACCTGGTGGTAATGAAGGGTAAATTTTTTGAACCTTAGCTTGACCTGATGCAAAATATTTTTTAGTCTTTTTCAGGTAGGTCTAAATATTTTAGGAGGTTAGCTATGAAAAAGGTGTTGGTGGGTGTAATAAGCATATTGCTTTTAAGTGTGTCTTTGGGATGGGCCCAGTCCACTTTAAAGTTATTAACCTGGAAGGGGTATGCTCCCAAGGAACTGGTGGAAAAGTTTGAAAAACAGACAGGAATTAAGGTGGAAGTCACCTATTCCAACAATGAGGAGATGATTGCCAAATTAAGGGCAACCAGAGGAGGTGGGTTTGATTTAATTCAGCCCAGCCAGGATAGGATTGCCTCTGTTCAGGCCAAATATCACATTTATCAACCCTTGGACTACTCCAAAATAAAGACAGAAACATCATTCCTTCCATGTTAGAAGCAGTAAAAAGAATACTTTGGTCCAGGGAAAATCCTATGCAGTGCCCTTTTGCTGGGGGACTTCTGGACTTATTGTCAATAAGAAGTTCGCTCCAGAAGCCAGTGACTATACAGACCTGTTAAATCCCAAATACAAAGGTAGAATTAGTTATCGTTTGAAAAGACCTACCCTTATTGGTTTGGCCTTTGCTTTGGGTTATAATCCCTTTGAACTTTACTCCAATCCTCAAGAATATGCTAAGATGATGGAAAAAATTGGAGAAAAGCTTATTGCCAGCAAATCCCTGGTGAAGAACTACTGGACCAATGGAGATGCCTTGCTGGAGCTCTTGCGTTCCAAGGAAGTTTTTGTGGCCATGGGCTGGGATGGTGGTGGCTGGAAGTTGCATAAGGAAATCCTGATATTGATTTGTCGCTCCCAAAAGTGGGGCCCTGGGCTGGATAGATACCTTTGCCCTGCCTGCCAAGGCCAAGAATGTAGACGCTGCCTATAAGTGGATTAACTTTATGTTAGAGCCAGAAAATGCTGCTTATTTTACCAACAAGGAAGGGTATTTTACTGCTTCCAAAGGGGCAGAAAAGTTCTTACTGCCTGAAATTAAAAACAATTTGACACGCTCCTTTTCTTCTGCTGACATTGACAACATTAAATGGTATCCCCCTGTGCCAGCTCAGATTGAGGCCATTGAGGCCAAAATCCTAGATAAAGTAAAAGCTGCTCGTTAAAAATAATTTAAAGGCCCTGTTTTTAGGGCAGGGCCTTTATTGAGGTTCTTATGGTAGTTGATCTTAAAGTAGAAAAGGTAAGCAAGGTTTTTGGGACATTTAAGGCTGTAGATGAAGTTTCCTTTGAGGTGGTTTCTGGGAATTTTTTTTCCATTTTAGGCCCTTCTGGATGTGGTAAAACAACTTTGCTGAGAATGATTGCTGGATTTTTAGAACCTACAGAGGGCCAGATTTACATCAGGCAGAAGCTGGTTAATGGCATTCCGCCCAATCAAAGGCCCGTGAATCTGGTTTTTCAGAATTTAGCTCTTTTTCCCATGATGAATGTGTTTGAAAATATAGCCTTTGGACTGAAGAGAAGAAAGGTAGAGAAAAAGGTTATTGAAGCCAAAGTAAAAGATATTTTAGCCAGGGTGGGATTGTCTGGTTTTGAGAAGAAAAAAATCAATGAACTTTCCGGAGGACAAAAACAAAGGGTAGCCATTGCCAGAGCTCTGGTTTTAGAACCTTCGGTATTACTTTTAGATGAGCCCCTGGGCGCTTTGGATTTGAAGCTAAGAGAGCAGATGAAAGTAGAATTAAAGAAGCTTCAGGCAGAAGTGGGCACTACTTTTGTCTACATTACCCATGACCAGTCAGAAGCTCTGGTTATGTCTGATTTTGTGGCCGTAATGAATAAGGCAGATTTGAACAAATAGATACTCCTCAAAATTTGTACCGCAGCCCCAAGACTGCCTTTGTAGCTAAGTTTGTAGGAGATAACAATGCCCTAGAAGGAGAGATGCTTAAAAAAGAAGGGGAAATGGTTCTGGTTTCTGCCTATGGTCATGAGTTCTGGGTAAGGGCTGGCTCCTATCGCTTGGGTAAAAAAATAAGTGTATTTATTCGACCAGAAAGCTTTTTGTTGGAGCCTGAGGAAAATTTGAGCAAGGTTAACAGGTTAAAGGTAAAGATAAAGGATATCCTTTTTGATGGAGCCAATTCTAAATTGCTCTGCCTTTTACCTGCAGGACCAGAAATAATGGTTGCCTTGCCCCAAAATAAAAAGTTTGCTCATCTTAAGCCCGGAGATGACTTAAACATTGGCTGGTTTTATGAGGACAGCCTAGCCTTTTCTTAAGGAGAATCCCAGGTGGCAGGGAAAAAACTTGGCTTTTATGTATTTTTTATTCCAGTGTTTTTGTGGTTATTTTTGCTCATTGTGGTTCCTCATATTGAGCTGTTTTTAATGTCCTTGCGCACTGAGGATTGGGTGGGTAATACTTCCTGGAGTCTTGCCAATTATAAGAATTTTTTTTCTGAGCCCATTTATTGGCTGACTTTTGTGCGCACAGCCATTTATTCTATCCTGGTTACCTGTATAACCGCTATTATTGCCTTTCCTGTGGCTTTTTTTATTACCAAGGTGGCCAATCCTCGCTTTAGTGGCTTTTTAGCTGTATTATTACTCATGCCCTTTTGGGTAAGTGAGTTGGTTCGGGTCTATGGCTGGATGATTTTACTGCGGGAAAGTGGGGTTATAAACCACTTTTTGTTACAACTGGGACTAATTTCTAAGCCTGTGGAAATGTTGTATAACGACATTTCCATGGTCATGGTCCTGGTTTACACCTCCATGCTCTTTCTGGTGGTGCCTTTGCTTTCAGTTCTGGAGAGTTTAGATGATAGTTTAATTGAAGCTGCCTATGATTTAGGGGCTTCTTCCTGGACCATTCTGACCAAAATTATTTTACCTCATTCCAAGCCAGGCCTTACTTCTGGCGCTATAGTGGTTTTTATGCTTACTTTGGGCAATTATCTTACTCCCAATCTGATTGGGGGTAAAAGCTCTCTTTGGTTTACTGAACAGATTTATACCCAGTTTATTGCCAGTTTTAACTGGAATCAGGGTGCAGCTTTTGGCTTTTTGCTTTTAGCTTTATCCAGCTTGATTATCTGGATAGGCCTGAAATTAACTAGACAAAATTTGACCAAGGTAGTGCAATGATTAGAACTCTTCCCCACAGTAAAAGCTATTCCTTTTTGTTTAAACTATTACATTGTGCTTTTTTATATTTTTCTCTTTGCTCCACTTCTAATTACCTGTGTACTCGCCTTTAATAATTCTGACTTTCCCAGTTTGCCCTGGAAGGGGTTTTCTCTGGATTGGTTTTTGGCCAAGGGCCCAGATAGAGTGGGTATTTTTTATGACAGCAATAACCTTAGAAGTATTTGGGTAAGTATCAAGACTGCTCTGGTCGTAAGTTTTTTCTCCTTAGTCGTAGGCACCATGGGAGCTTTTCTTTTTGAACAGGAGAATTTTAGATTCAAGCAAGCCCTGTATATGTTGACCCTTGCTCCTCTGGTAATTCCCGGGGTTATTTTGGGTATTTCCATTTTATTGGCCAGCAATGGCCTGGGTGTGTTTTTGGAGAATCATTTGGGTTGGGATGTGTCCCTTTTGGCCCCTGGTTTCTGGCTGGTGGTGCTGGGTCAGTTTTCTTTTATTACCACCTTTGTGGTGCTGGTGGTGTCAGCCAGGTTGAAAAAATTTGATCGAACTCTGGAAGAGGCTGCTTTAAATTTGGGAGCTAACCGCTGGCAGGTAATATGGCACATTACCTTAAGATATTTAAAACCTTCTCTTATTGGTTCTGGAGCAGTGGCCTTTTTAATGAGTTTTGAAAACTTCAATACTACCCTTTTTCTGGTAGGCTCTGAACCTACCTTGCCCATAAATCTTTACTTGCAGGTAAGAGATGGAAGTACGCCAGTTATTAACGCCATTTCCTTTTTGATGATTGTCTTTACCTCTACCCTGGCCTTAATAAATCTTTATTTTAGTCATAAAAAGGAGTAGTTAACTTTTTAAGGCTTTATAATCCAATCTGGCCTGTTGGTGGAAAGAGAAGTCACTCCCAGTTCCTTTAATTTTCGGGCCAGGGCAGGATTGTCCACTGTCCAGACATTAAAAATCCACTGCCTTTTTATTATTTCTGGAGCCAAGTTTTGACAGTGTCGTAAGTCTGCCAGAGTAGAAAGACCATCTAAATGCGCCTTTTCCACCTTGGTAATGGTCTCTTGGTACATATTTTTACTTAAGGCATGGTTATAGCCATATTCAACTATCCACAAGAGGGTATGGTCTGGAAGATATTTTTTTAGGGTACTAACCACTTCTAAGTTAAAGCTAAATAAAACCAATCTATTTTTTTGTTCTGGGTATTTGTGGATTAGCTCTAAAAGAGGGTCAATTATCTTTAAATCACTTTTTATTTCTATGTAAAGCTCTAGGTTTTGAGGTATTTTGTTTAAAACCTCTTCTAAAAGAGGTATTTTTTCCGTATTAAATTCTGTTCCATACCAGCTACCAACATCTATGTCTTTTAACACTTCATAAGAGCTATCTTCTATAATGTGGCTTTCACTACCAGTTCTATCAGTGTTAAGGTCGTGTAGGACTACTATTTTTTTATCTTTAGTTAGGTGTACATCCATTTCTATTCCGTCTACCTGTTGAGTTATCGCCAGGTTAAAAGCAGCCCAGGTGTTTTCCGGGGCATAAAAGGAAGCTCCTCTGTGGGCGATTATTTTCATTTGCGTGTTTCCTTTCTTTAAAAAGTAAAATTTTTTAATTGGGTTATGGCCTGTTTTTTATTTTCTTCCAGGGTTTTTCTATCCCAATTGAGTTTTGTACAAAATATATCCTGGATTTTTTCTATAGCCAGAATACTTTTTTCCACATTTATTTCTGCCAAATCAATTCTTCTGGCCAAAAAATCCAGAAAATTAAATACATATTCTTCTTCTAAACAATAAACCACTTCAGCCAGGATATAGGGAAAACCCTCTAGGATTCTTTCTGTAAGGTTTAGGTTTTTAGCTAACTCCAGGACTTTATAGGCTCTATCTCCATAGGTATTTAGTAAGTGGTTTAAGATGTCAGGGGCTAGTTCTTTTTGAGCCAGAAAGTTTTGTTTAAAGGCTTGGTCAAAGGTCTCACTGCCAAAGAGTTTGATTTGAGAAGTAAGGCATTTTTTAGCAGTTAGATTAAATTTGCTTAAGGCCAGGTCTAAGGTTTCCTGGGCCATTTTGCGAAAGGTCGTCCACTTACCACCTGCAATACTTACTAAATTATTCTCCATGATTTCAATGTAGTGCTCTCTACTCAAAGAAGCAGTGTCCTTACTGGAATTGTTTTTTAAAAGGGGTCTTAGGCCTGCCCAGGAAGAGGTAAGGTGTTTCACTTCTAGGGGGTAGTCAAAGTAGAGGTGAAAATATTGTAAGAGATAATCTATTTCTTCCTTACTTGGTTTTAAGGGGTCTTCTAAAGAAGATTGAATATCTGTGGTGCCCAGAAGGTAATGTTGATTAAACCAGGGTAAAAGAAAAATGACCCGATTATCTTTTGTTCTGGGAATTAAAAGGGCATAGGGGTCTTTTATCGGTAGTTTAAAAACCAGGTGAGAACCTTTGGAGTGAATTAAGAGGTCTTCAGCCCCGGGATTAGCCAGTTTTCTTATTTTATCCAGCCAGGGTCCTGTAGCGTTGATAACTACCTTGGCTTTTACTTCCAGGGTTTTTCCAGTTAACTTATCTACAAATACTACTCCTTTAATTTTCCCCTGGTGCAGGATAAAATCTTGCACTTCAGCGTAATTTAAGAGAGTAGCCCCATACTTACTGGCACTTTTTACCAGAGAGATAGCCAGCCTAAAGTCATTAAACTGGCCGTCATAGTAGATTAGACCTGCTTTTAGTTTTTTTTCTTTTAAGAAAGGAAAAATTTGGTAGGTGGTGTGGGCTGAAATAAGTTTGGTTCTACCCAGGGATTTATCCTTGGCAATAAAATCATAGAGGCAAAGCCCGGTAAAGAGGTAAGGTAGGTCTTTCCATCTATAAAGGGGGACAATAAAGGTTAAAGAGTGACAGAGATGAGGGGCATTTTGTAAGAGTAAAAAGCGCTCTTTTAAGGCTTCCTTTACTAACTGATACTGGCCTTTGTCCCGATGTCTTATGGCCTGCTCTAAATATCTGACCCCACCGTGTAAGAGTTTGCTGCTTTTACTGCTGGTGCCTGAAGCAAAGTCTTCTTTTCCAGCAACAGGGTTTTAAGACCACGAGTGGCAGCATCCAGGGCCAGGCCACAACCAGTGGCTCCTCCTCCAATGACCACCAGGTCAAAAGTATTTTCTTTTAAACGAGTTTCCATTATTCCTTAAAACTTTCTTCCAAAGCCAAGAAAAATGCATCCACTGCCTTTTGGTCTATGGTTAAGGGAGGCAAAAGGCGTAGAATTTTATCTTGAGTAAGGTTGGTTATAAAGCCTTTGTTTAAAAGGGACTGCCAGATTTTTTTTCCTTCTTCTTGCAATTCAATGCCAAGCATCAGGCCCTTTCCCTTGATATTTTTTATTTTTTGAGGATATTTTTGAAGTAAGCTTTCCCCTTTGATGTAAAAATAATCTCCCAATTTTTGGGTATTTTCCACTAAGTTTTCCCTTTCTAATACTTCTAAAACCGTAGTACTTACAGCACAAGCCAGGGCATTTCCACCAAAGGTGGTTCCATGGGAGCCAGGAGTAAAGGCCTGAGCTACTTCCTCTTTGGCCAGAACTGCGCCTATGGGCAGCCCTCCTCCTAAGCCCTTGGCCGTGGTAATAATGTCTGGCTCCAGAGCAAAATGTTCATGAGCCCAGAACTTGCCTGTCCTGCCTATGCCTGTTTGTACTTCGTCTATAATCAGTAATAAGTCTTTTTGTTTACAAATTTCTTTAATTTGCAAGGCAAATTCAGGACTTAAGGGATTAACTCCTCCTTCTCCTTGAATCACCTCCAGCATGATAGCAGCAGTCTTAGAAGTGCAGTGCTCTTCTAGGGCCTGTACTTCGTTGAAGGGAATGGTTTTAAAGCCTGCAGGTAAAGGGGCAAAACCATCTTTTACTTTATCTTGCCCTGTAGCCGTAAGGGTGGCCAGAGTCCTGCCATGAAAGGAGTTGCTAAAGGTGATAATTTCGTAGCGTTCTTCTTTTTTTATTCTTTGAAAATAACGCCGAACCAGTTTTATGGCACCTTCGTTGGCTTCTGCACCTGAATTACAAAAGAAGATTTTTCTTTGGCCTGAGTATTTTTGTAATTTTTCAGCTAATTTTAGCTGCTCTTCCTGAAAAAAGAGATTGCTTACATGGATAAGTTTTTGGCTCTGTCTGGCTAGGGTTTGATTTATGGCTGGATGATTGTGTCCCAGAATACAAACAGCAATTCCTGCCAAAAAGTCATAGTACCTTTTTCCTTCAAAATCATAGAGAAAATATCCATCTCCCCGCTCAATGGCCAGGGGATATCTGGCATAGGTGGGCATTAACAACTCTTTTTCCTTTTGTTGAAATTCTTGTAAACTCTTCATATTTCTCTCCTAGAAAAGATATTTTTGCAGTAAAAAAAGATATAAAGTGAAACTAAAAATAGAGAGAAGTGTCGTTAGCATAACCAGACTTCTGGCCAGGTGTAAATCTCCTTTTAACTCCTGAGCCATTACATAGGTGGCAATGGCAGTGGGAGTGGCAGCTAAAATTAGGGCCACAGCCTTTTCTAGAGGTTCTATAGGAAAAAGTAAAAGGCAAAGATAGGTTAACAAAGGTAAGAAGAAAAGCTTACAGCCAGTAGAGAGCACAAGTATTTTTAAATTTCCCTTTATCTTTTCAAAGGTAAAAGTGCCACCTATGGAGATTAAAGCCAGAGGTAAAGTAAGTCCAGAGGAAAGAGCTATGGTCCTGTCAATAAGAATAGGAAGTTTTATTTCCCACAAACTAAAGGCAATACCCAAAAAAGAAGCTAAAATAAGAGGATTGAGTAAGATTTCTTTGACTATAATATGTTTAATAGAGACCTGAATGTCTTTGCGAAAGGCAAAGGCTAGCACAGAGATTAAATTGAGCAGAGGAGCCAGAAATCCCATTAAAACACTGCCAATCAGGAGCCCTTTATCTCCGTAGCTTGATAGATTACAGAAAGTCCAATGTACGCCAAATTCCCCCGTAGAGAAGACATAACAAAAGTACCCTTTAGGGCCGGGGATTTGTTAGGTATATGCATAAAAGCTAGAAAACAAAGGATTAAGGCCAGATAAGAGGCTAAAACCAGATAGGGATTAAAGCTGGTTTTAAAGTCAGCTAGAGCTATTTTATAAAAGATAAGCAGGGGTAAGAAAACATAGTAGATAACTTTGTTGCCTTCTTGCAAAAAAGTTTCAGAGATTAAACCCACTTTTTTTAATCCATAACCCAGAAAAATCAGTAAAAACACAGGTAAAACTGTATTTAAAATGGCTAAAAAGGAATCCATAGTGTTAGTGGGGGGTAGTTATTGTTTGCCAGTATGTCCAAAACCTCCTGCCCCTCTTTTAGTTTCAGCCAGGGTATCAGCAGGAATAAGCTTGGCTCTAAAAAAAGGCAGGAAAATAAGCTGGGCTATGCGCTGGCCTTGTTCTATTTTTTGGGGAGTAGAGCTTAAGTTGTAAAGAGAGACAAAGATTTCCCCTCTATAATCTGGGTCCACCACGCCTACTCCCTGGGTTACCACCAGTCCTTCTTTGGTCCCTAGACCACTACGGGAAAAGATAAAGCCAGCTATATTCTTTTGAGTTATTTCTATGGCAATGCCAGTGGGAATTTTTTTCTTTTCCCCAGGAGCTATCCACAGTTCTTTTTCTGAGATACAGGCCCTAAGGTCCAGCCCGGCGGAGTGTTCTGTAGCATAGGTTAAGTTTTGAGGGGTACAAAGAGGGGATAAAAATTTGACTTTTACAGGAAGCTCATTCACTTTTACTTACTACTCCTTTGGCTTGAGGTAAAAAGAATAATAGAACTAACGCCTGGGGAAAGCAAGATGTAAATTGGAGGAAGGGGTTGGCTAGCAAAAAAAGAAAAGAGCGGGCAGATATTCTTTTGGTGCGAAAAAAACTGGTGGATTCTAGAGAAAAGGCCAAAAGGCTTATTATGGCTGGCCAGGTTTTCTTTCAAAGAGAGGGACACTGGTATCTGGTGGAAAAGCCTGGCAGTGCCTATTTAGAAGAGACAGAATTTAAACTCAAAGAAAAAGAGCGCTTTGTGAGTCGAGGGGGCTATAAACTTTTAACTGCCATTGAGCACTTTAAGTTACAGTTAAAGGATAAGGTGTGCCTGGATGTGGGAGCTTCTACTGGAGGATTTACAGATTGTCTTTTACAACACGGAGCCCAAAAGGTCTATGCCCTGGATGTGGGGGAAGGACAACTGGATTATAAATTGCGCCAGGATCCCAGGGTGATTAATCTGGAAAAGATAAACATTCGTTATGCCGAGCCAGAACTTTTGCCTGAAAAGGTAGATTTTTTGACCATAGATTGTTCCTTTATCAGTTTAAAGCTGGTCCTTCCTGCAGCATTGAAGTTTTTAAAGGCCAAAGGAGAAGTAGTTGCTCTGGTTAAGCCCCAGTTTGAAGTAGGCAAAGGCGAAACTAAAAAGGGAGTGGTGACTTCCTGGGATAAGCAACAGCAAGTGCTTACAGAGATATGTCTTAAGGTAGAAGAACTGGGACTGGAAGTTAGAGGTACGGTCCCTTCTAAAATCAAAGGCCCTAAAGGGAACCAGGAATATCTTCTCTATGCTTTAAAAAATGGAGAATAATTAAGGAGGAGAGTTAGCCTTGTTTAGACCAGTGGAGACTCTTACAGAGAAAAGAAGGGAGAAAATCAGGCAGGTTTTAAGCAAAAGACAAAAGGAACTTACTTTAATCCTGAACAATATTCATGACCCTCACAATGTTTCGGCTATTTTGAGAAGTTGTGATGCCTTTGGCGTGGGCTGGGTACATCTTTACTATTCAAAAGAAGCCTTTCCTGTACTGGGTAAAAAGTCTTCTGCTTCAGCCAAAAAATGGGTGGAGTGTATTCGGCACAAAGAGGCCAGAGACATGGTTGAATCTTTACAAAGTCAGGGATTTACCTTGGTTAGAACTGGTTTTTCTTCTACAGCTCTTAGGGTGCAGGATTGGGATTTTAGTAAACCTACGGCAGTTATTTTGGGTAATGAACACAGGGGCGTGGAAGAAGCCTTAATTAAACTTGTGCCCCATGAGCTTTATATCCCCATGGTGGGCATGGTGCAAAGTTTTAATGTTTCTGTAGCTGCAGCCATTATCTTGTATGAAGCCTTCAGGCAAAGAGAAAAAAAAGGCTTGTATGCAAGCCCTTCTTTAACTCCTGAAGAACTTGCTGAGTGGGAGCTAAAATGGGCGCAAAAATAAAAGCAGAGGAAAACATTTATCTAATAGGCCCCAGGGGAAGTGGAAAAACCACGGTGGGTAAATTGTTGGCTCAAAATTTAGAGTTTGCTTTTCTGGATACTGATGAGCTCATCGTTGAAAAAGAGGGGAAAAATATTACTCAACTGGTAGAAGAAAAGGGCTGGGACTATTTTCGTCTTCTGGAAACAGAAGTGCTTTACTTAACTGGTAATTTGACTAGTACTGTAATAGCTACTGGTGGTGGAATTATTTTAAAAAAGGAAAATAGAGCTTTTTTAAAACAGAAAAAATGGGTATTTTATTTAGAGGTAAGTGTTAAAGAAGTGTTAAAGAGACTTGGCCATAAAGAGGCCTTAACCAACAGGCCTCCTTTAACCAACCTGTCTTTAGAAAAAGAAATAGAAACAGTTTTACAGGAAAGGGAAAAATTTTATCTTGACTGTGCTACTGAAATTATAGATGGAAATAAAAATTTAGAACTAATTGTAAATGAGATTTTAAATAAGGTCAGAAAATGAGTGGAGATACCTTTGGCAGAATTTTTAGGTTAACTACTTTTGGAGAATCTCATGGCCCGGGCCTGGGCGGTGTAGTAGAAGGTTGCCCTCCAGGAATAGAACTTAGTGAAGAAATAATTCAAAGGGATTTGGACTTGCGTCGTCCTGGGCAGGGTATAGCGGCTACCAAGAGGAAAGAAGGGGATAAGGTTAAACTGCTTTCCGGGGTTTTTGAGGGTAAAACCACTGGTACTGCCATTGGTTTTTATATTGCCAATGAAGATATGCGTTCAAAGGATTATGGTTCCCTAAAGGATATCTATAGACCAGGGCATGCTGATTTTACCTATGCCCGGAAATACGGGATTCGAGACTATCGAGGTGGTGGCAGGGCTTCAGGTAGAGAAACTGTTTCCAGGGTAGTAGGAGGAGCTATTGCCAGGACCTTTTTAAAAACTTTAGGGATAGAAATTTTTAGCTATACTCTGGAGTTAGGAGGAATTAGAGCTCAAAGAGAAGATATAAGGGGATCTAAAAGCAGGCCTTTTTTTGCCCCTGAAACGGAAGTTATTTCCCTGTGGGAGCAAAGGATAAAAGAGGTGCGTAAGGCCGGAGATAACGCTGGGTGGAATAGTGGAAATAGTGGTGGAAAATGTGCCTGCAGGTTTGGGAGAGCCTGTTTTTGACAAGCTGGATGCCAGATTGGCCTATGCCCTCATGGGAGTTGGAGCTGTAAAAGGAGTGGAAATAGGAAGTGGATTTGAAGCAGCCAGGCTTTTGGGCAGTGAAAATAATGACCCTTTGAGTAAAGAAGGCTTTTTAAGCAACCAGGCCGGAGGTATTTTGGGAGGAATCTCTTCTGGCCAACCTTTGGTTTTAAGAGCAGCGGTAAAACCCATTCCGTCTATTGCCAAACCCCAGAAAACCATCAATCAGCAGGGAGAAGAGGTAGAGATTCGTATTGGTGGAAGGCATGATATTTCAGCTATTCCCAGGATAGTTCCAGTATTGGAGGCAATGGTTTTGTTGGTGCTGGCGGATTTTGTCCTTTTACAACAAAGCAAAATAAAAAGGGAGTAAATTTTGGTTGCCTTTTATTTAAAAAAAATAATTTCGCGTCTGCTTTTCCCTTTGCCTTTGGCCCTGGAATTTATACTTTTAGGTGTCTATATCTGCTATAAAAATAAGAAAAAAAGAAACTATGGGATTGGGTTTGTAGTTTTTGGTGCAGTTTTTTTATTTTTAGTTTCTTCTGAACCTTTTATGGATCAGGTACTTTATCCCTTTGAACATCGCTATTTACCTTTAAATGAAATCCCTAAAGAACCCATTAGCTATATTGTGGTTTTAGGCGGAGGGCATGATAGTAATGAATTTTTGCCTCCCAATTCTGAGCTCCAGCCCTTGACTTTACCTAGGGTTATTGAAAGCATTAGATTGAAAAAGATGTTCCCAGGGGCTAAATTGATTTATTCTGGGGGTAAAATAAAGGACCAAAAGAGCAATGCCCAGGTAATGAAAGAAGTGGCTGTGTTGTTAGGAGTGCCTGCTACAGATATTTTAGTGGAAGAAACTTCTTTAGATACGAGAGAAGAAGTTTTAATTTGAAGCGCTTATTAAAGGGTAAAATTTGTCCTGGTTACTTCAGCTACCCATATGCAAAGAGCTCTTTTACTTTTCAAAAAGAAGGCCTTAATCCCATTCCCTCGCCCAGTCCTTACCTAACGAGAAAAACTTCCAATTATACCCTCTGGGAGTATTTTCCCTCTTATAAGGGAGTGCAAAAAAGCGAGAGGCTTTTTTACGAGCTTTTGGGCCTCCTTTGGTCTGACTTGAAGGGATATATTTAGTTTATTTACACATCCACAAGGCCATATGTTCAAAGCGTTTGAATATTTCGGAAGAGACTGAATTATCTTTTGAAGAATAAACTAAAATTTTTCTTCCGAATCGCTTTTACCTAAAGCTACCACCCCAGCTTTTTTCTCTTTTGCAAAATTTAAAATAAGGGAACACACATCTTTTCCTTGGAGTATTTTGCTTTCAATGTGGGTACGAGGAAAGCCATTGCCAGTAATCTCTTCTTCTGCTTTTTTAAATAGTTGATAGGGATCTTTACTATCTTTATCTAAGATATGGAGAAGGTATATCTTGTGCTCTGGCTGGTCATTTAGAACAAATCCCACATGGTCAGCTACACAATAACTTTCTCTACTTCCATCTACACAAATAACTACATCTCTATTTTTGATTTGAGGCTCTCTACAGACCCAGACTGGAAAATCTATTTTAGCCTTTAAAATGTTTTTGGTTACACTTCCAAATATTTTTTCTTCTAAAAAGGAAAGGCCTCTATTGCCTAAGACTAACGCATCATATAACCCCTTATGGGCTTCATAAATTAAATCTTCTGCTGTAGAATAACTTTGATACTTAAAGATAGTTTTTATATGTTCTTTTTTAAAATTGTGGTTAACGAGGTAGTCTAGAGCTGTATTTAAAGCCTCTTGGCCTTTTTTCTGATAACTTTCTTTTAAATTATGTGTAATGAGAGCTTCACTACCGTTTTGGGGGGTGATTTTTTTTTGGGGTTGGGAGCGATGTAGATAAGGTCAATGAAGATGTTTTTGAGGTTGGTTAAAAAACTGGCTAAAAATTTTACTCCATAAAGTTTGGAATAATCTTCACTTACCGTAACCAGGAATTTTTTACTCAGTTCCATGTAGGATCTCCCTTTATTGGTTATTCTGGTTTTAAAACTAAAAAAGAGTAGTTTTTAAGTCAAGTTAAAGAAAAAAATAAAAGGAAACCCACCTCTTCTTAAGAAACCAGGTGGGTTAGGAGATTTGGGTTATTGGAGAAGGATTAGGAGGGCTATTTACCAAAATAACACTTGGGAAAAGTGCATTGCTTGCAATTAAGGCAAAGTCCGCCTTCAGCCATTTCAGCCAGGTCTTTGCGTTGAATGTTAACTCCAGCAATAAGTCTGGGTAAAATAAGGTCTAAGCTGGTCCTCTGGAAATAAAGGGCACAAGCTGGCACGCCCAGCACTTTTGCCTGGCCTATTTCCCCTATAAGGGTCATGGCTCCTGGCAAAATGGGTGCTCCATAGAGGTAATTTTTTAACCCAGCTTCTATTAGCCCTTTGCGGGTGACATCATCCGGGTCTACAGAAAGCCCCGCTGTGGTAATGACAAGGTCTGCCCCTTTCTCCAGGAGCAAGTGAACAGCGTCTTTTATTTCTTTAGTATTGTCCGGGCTTTTTACAGTGGCTATGACCTTGCTTCCCAGGGTTTCAACCTTATTGGTAATAATGGGTTCAAATTTATCTTCTATGTGTCCATAAAAGACCTCATTGCCAGTAATGAGAAGCCCTACTTTTTTTTCTGGTAGAGGCAGTACCTTAAAAAGAGGAGTATCCAAAAAACTTAAGGCCTGGAGAAAATACTTTTTTGCCAGATAAAGAGGAATAGCTCTGGTGCCAGCCAGGAGCCCATCTTTTTTGACCAGGGAGTAGTTTTGCCTGCAGGAACACATTACTTCTGGCACCAGGTTAAAGGAAACAAGTCTCTCCCTATCTACTACAAAGAGTCCATCCCTACTGGCTTTAAAGTTTATTTTTCCCTCTTTGGGAGGAAGGTCATAACTTACTCCAGGTCCAGCCATTTTTTGGGCAAAGGCTTCTGCTACTTCGTTTTCATGGATAAAATTTTGATTATCATCTAAGGGTTCGTAGAGATGTTCCTTGCCCATTTGCTGGAGTCGACAGAGATCGCCAGCACTGAGAATATCTCCTTTTTTAAAGACTGCTCCTTTGCTTTGGCCCGGGATTATTTGGGTAAGGTCGTGAGTTAAGGGTTTGCCCAGGGCCTTATGGGCTGGAATGGTTTTTAACTGAGGAGTACTAATTTCTGTATCCAGATAAGGACTTTCTCCCTGACAGGCACGGCAAATGGAGCCGTCCTTTAGAGGATAGGCTTCTTTACATAAGGGACAAATACCTATTTGAGAGCGCTTACTTTTGCTGACCAGATTTAAATTAACCTTTACCTCGGTAGTGGATAGAATGTTTTCTCCTTTTTCCCTTATTTCCTCCAGAATCTGGCTCAAGGATTGTTCTTTTTTGGGAACCAGTTTTAAAAACCAATCCCTTAGGGCAGGTGCCTGGTCTAATTTCTCGCTATCTACATATACTCTGACTCCTGTACCTTCATATTTGTCATAGAGAGTAAGGGCATAGCGGCCTAAGTTAAAAATCTTTAACCAGCCATTACCAATGGTACATAAAGTAAGGAGTTGCACAGCATCAGGGAGACACTTGGGGGTTTCACAGATAACGTCAAAAATGGTTTTGGGAGGAAGAAGTTTCTTACCCACTTCCAACATAACTCCACCTAAAAGTATGCCTGGAGCAGGACTACCGTGAAACTTTCTGACGACTTCAATAAATTCTTGAAAAGAGTATTCGCCCAAACGCATTTATTTTTCCTCACTTTTTTTATGTAAGTCTTGCCAGGAGAGAATTTCCTCTTCCTCTAGGCTGCTGTCTCCAATTTGCAACCAGGAAATCTTTTTTTCACTTTTCCCAAGAGCATTCGGATTAAAATATAGATGGGAATAAATACTCCCACATATCCCAATTCAAAAGAAGTGGGCCAAAGGGGAAAGGTTACTTCATTAAAACGAAAACTAAGCCAGCCCAAAGCAAAGGGAATAGGCCAGAGAGAAGAAGCAAAAAGGGCTAAGCTGGCAAAAAAGGTTTTTCCAAAGGCTTCGTTGGCCAGGGTGTTGGCAGCTTTGTAGTGCTCTTTACTTTTAAACAGAATTGCCTTGATGGATAGGGTGTGGTTTTGGAGCATTTCCTGGTTTAATTGGTCAAAATAGGATTTATTGTAGCGATAATTAAGACCATGGTTATTTCGCCTAGAAGTACACAGATAAGGCTTAGCACCCCATTGCCCAGGTAAAAGCCCAGAATGGGGATTTTAGGAATTCTAAAGAAGAAAATAAGCAAGGGGTCAATTAAGAGATAAAATTGTAATAAGTAGGACATAAGTTACCAGCTAAAAAGATATAAAACCTAGAATAGGCTGTTGGCTTTAAAAAGGCAAGTAAGAGAAAAAAACACAAGAAAAGAATTAGCTAGATTGGGTAATTTCTGCAAAGGCAGAGCCTATTTTGCGCAAATACCAATGACCTCATCAATGACCTGGCAGTCTAGCTTTAGGTTGGCCATAAGGAGTTTACTTTGACAGTAAAAATAAAGGGCGTGAAGGTTTTTGGCTATTTCTCCCCCTTTTTCCATATTTAAACTGGAATCTAGCTCAGCTATACAATCCAAGGCCTTGAGATTAAATTCCCTTCTGGCATAATCCTTTTCTTTTATTTTTTCCTTGGCTTGTTCCAGGTATTTGATTGCAGCTTCAAAGATTAGCACCACCAGTTCTTCTTGGGAAGTGGTATTTACCTGAACTTTAAGATAGTTTTGAGCTAGTTGCATTTTGGGTGTTCCTCCTTAAGAACTACTTCCACTACCTAAGGATTTGATTTGGGAAGATAGTTGAGTATCCAGTTGATTGTAGTAGCCCAGTAATTCTTCTAAACGGGCAAATCTATCTCGCAGGTCGCTTTCATAGCGCTCAATTCGTTTTTGTTCCCAGGCAATTTTTTCGTCTATATCTTCAATGATTTCATTATAATTGTCTTCCAGCACATTCAGGGGGCCTGTATCAGAGTCTGTTAGTTCATCTAGGCTGTCCCTTAATTCCAAAATTTTACCGTATTTTAAGCGCAGGGTTCCGCTATAGGTGCCATCTGTAAGATTGTCCACCTGAATGGCTAGACCCTTGGCATCTCCTTCGGTAGCGGTGAGAATATTATTGGAAATACTAGCTGTTTTGCCGTCTATGGTAGCAGAAGTAATCACTCCTCCACTCACCGTATAGGAGACAGTATAAACTCCTCCCTGGGTTATGCCAGAGATATGGGAATAATAGCGAAAATCAGAACTGGAGCTAGTAGGTACATAATCAGCACTAAAAATTTCAGCTACTGCTTGCGGGTCATTGCTTAAGGCTTCATCCAACTTGCTTTCATCTAGAAGTAGTTGTCCCAGAGTGGGAGAGGATTCATTGGCATCTGTGGTTATGCCTATGCTGGCAAGTACTGTGTAGGTATCACTATTGCGGTCAAAACCTATACCTTTAGAGGAGAGGATATCTTTTATTTTTTGCTGAATGATTTGCAGGCCATAGTTTCCAGTAAGTAGGGAGCCTTCTCCGGTGGAATTATCTACCTTGGTTTGCTCCCGAATAATGCTTAAGATACTATTTACCTGGTCCACAAAGGTAACGATTTGTTCTTTTATGGCCGAAGTATCATTACTTACAGTAAGTTGAACAGTTCCTGTATCTTTTAAGTTCAGAGTAAGCCCTGTGATCACATCATCCAGGGTATTGGAACTGCGTTCAATCCAGGTGCCATCACTGGGAAAACCATCTACCTTAATCTGGGAGTTTTGGGCACTTTGAGTTTCAAAAAAATCACTGTTGTCTATGCTAGAAGAGGCATCTGAATCAAAACTACTGGGACCACTACTAATAGTGATGCTATAATTACTGCCCAGATCCAGGCCTTTTAGCTGTAGATGGTAGGTATTATCTGATTTTTTGAGAATAGAAGCCCTGATACCCGGATTATTGGGGTCGTTGTTAATCAGGTTAACCAGGGTAGAAAGACTTGTCCCATCAGGAATGGTAAGGGTTACATTTTCTCCATTGTAAGTATAAGTTAAGGTTTCGTCTCCGCCGGTATTATTGATGATAGTATCTTCAGAGGCAAAGGAGTTTTTACTGACCAGGACATGATTTTGGGCCAGCTGGTTGATTTCAATGGAGTGAGTGCCCACCTGCGCTGAACTGGAAGCACTGGCAGTTAAAACAGTACTATCTGTGGTATCAGTGGTTTTGATAAAAAATTCTTGCAAGGAATCCATGCCCTTTAAGGTGCTTTCCAGGTTGAGCATGGCAGTATTTAGTTCTTGAAAGGCAGTTATCTTATCCTGCCAGGATTGTTTCCAGGTTTGTAAACGAGTAATGTGCTGGCTTTCTAATTCCACCAGCTTGTTAATCATGGTGTCAAAATCTGTGCCTGAGCCAAGACCTGTAAAGTGGATTTGTCCTGAAGTGAGATAATCAGTTTCTGCAACCATTTTTCCCCCGGCAAAAAAGTCCTTTTGCCTGGAAAATATGCAAAAAGAATGCCTGAGTTAAAAAAAGGGTAGGCTGAGCCTACCCTTTTTTAGTCTAAGAAAGCACTTAAACATTAACCAGAAATCAATTGCAAGGCCATTCTGGGTAAGCTGTTGGCCTGAGCCAGCATGGCTACTGCAGATTGAGTGAGAATCTGTTGTCTTACGAATTCGGTCATTTCTGTGGCCACGTCCACGTCAGAGATACGCGATTCTGCAGCCTGGAGGTTCTCCGCCTGAATCTGTAAGTTGGTAATGGTGTTTTGCAATCTGTTTTGTAAAGCACCTAAAGAGGCCCTGATTCTATCCTTGGAAACAATGGCGTCTTGAATAGCAGTAAGGGCATTTTGGGCAGCACTTTGAGTGGAGATGGTATAACCAGCAGCAGTACTAGCAGCACTATTACCCAGGCCAAAGGCAGAGGCTGTGGCGGTTTGAATGGCAATGTAGTAATAGTCTTCTGCAGAATCATTACCTGTACCAAAGTGTACCTTTAAAGGACCTGTGGGAGTTAAGCCAGCACCATTGTGGTCATTGTACCAAGCAGATTGGTCAAGATGGGAAGTTCCTGCAGAGAGGTTTCCATTTAAGAGATAAATGCCATTAAAGTCTGTGGCATTGGCAATTCGGGTAATTTCTGAAGCCATGGCCTGATACTCAGAGTCAATAATC